>Ga0299912_10005780_pt1 | contig 10156 bp, 8 predicted proteins | sample RVTome_2_FD_207667 | JGI IMG/M metagenome (GOLD analysis project Ga0299912, IMG submission 207667) | Soil microbial communities from uranium-contaminated site in the Upper Colorado River Basin, Wyoming, United States - RVT95D214 (version 2) ...
CGTGCTTGGGATAGATCGAGGTCCCGTAAAAATCGACGCTGTCCGCCATCTTCCGGTCGTCGGGCGTCCCGGACCAGTCGGGGCGGCTGAACATGCCCGGGATGGCCGAGTGGCTGGTCACGACGCCTTCGGGGATGACGGCCTTGACGGCCTCGGCCTTGAGCTTGAGATCCTGGGCGAGCTTGTCGGAGATGAACTCCTTCCAGTCGATATAATCGGTGTAGGTTAGGATGGTCCCATAGCGGGGTGGCTCAACCTCGTCCCAGCTCCGGAAAGTCCGGTACCAGGCCTTGTTGAGCGCGGCGATCGTCCCATAACGGGCCTTGAGCCAGTCCCGGAAGCGGGCCTGAGTGGAGGGGCAGTAGCAGAATTGGACATGATCGAGGTTCCCGATGTAATAGACCTCGGCCCAGTTGATGATATGGGGTTCGCTCCATAGGTCCCATCCGTGGAAGGCGGGCTTTCCCTTGACGGCCTTGGCCGCTTCGGCCAGGAACGTCAGAATCTTGTCCCGGACGCCGGGATGATCGAAGCAGAATCCGGGCGCGGCCTGGGATTCGACGGCGACGCCGTTCGAGGACACGAACTTGCCGTCGGGGTGGCGTCCCTCGACCCAGTCCGGGGCGGAGTCGATATAGACCTGGACGATGACTTTGAGGCCGAGCTCCCCGGCCAGGTCGGCGATCGTGGTCAGGGCGCCGAAATCGTAGCGGCCCTCCTCCCTCTCGCAGGCGGTCCATTCGATCCAGGTCCGGACCGTGTTGAAACCGAGGCTTTTAATTTGTTCCAGGTCCTTGCGCCAGACGGCGGCCGACTCCGGGGTCACGGTTTCCAGCATGGGCGCCCGGGCCTTGCCCCCCGGGTACCAAACGGAAACCGGGAAGAATCCCCGCGTCTTGTCGGCCGCGGCGAGCGCTCCCGGCAAGGCCATGGCCGCGGCCAGGCCTAAAGCCGGCATGATCGATGTCCAAACCGTCCGTCTCGTGATCCGGGCCATTCGGGCTCTCCTTTGAATGAAGTCGTCGCCGCCGCCGCCGGTGCGCGGCGGCCGGGGCTATTTTTTCAAGAAAGAATTTCGGATGACCTCGAGCAGCACGGGCCGTCCCTGCCAGCGGTCCAGGCTGATTTCCCAGATGATCAGGCCGGCCGCGCCCTTTTCCTTGATATAAAGGCATTTGCGCCAGACCGAGGAGACGTCGTCATAGGAAATGATCTCTCCTCCGCCCTTTTTCCGCAGATAGGGAACCTTGGCGCAGCGGTCCCAGAAAGACGGCCATCCGGCCTCGCGGAACGTCATGACCTCGTAGAAGGGGTAATACCGGCTGTCCTGAAATCGATCGTAGAGGTAGCCGGTATCGAACGAGCGGCCGTAAAATGGGATGCCGAGGAGAAGCTTGCCGAGCGGTATGCCGCGGCTCCGGGCATAGAGAAAGGTATCGTTCATGGAGCCGCATTCGTCCCCGTCACAGCTGAAGAGAGGGGCGTTGTGTCCGGAATGGTCGGTCCAGGGTCCATGGTAGTCATAAGTCATGAAACCGATAAAATCGAAATAGGGATGCAGGGTCTCGAATTCGATCCAGCGACCGTAGTAATCGCCCGAGGAGGCGGCCATGGTCAGCAAGCGGGGAGGCGTCATGGCCTTGAGGGCCGCCGTTAATCCCTTAATCAACAGTGTGAAGTTCGTCCTCTCGGCGGCGGTTTCCGGGAATTCCCAGTCGATGTCGACGCCGTCGTAATTATAGTCGCCGCAGAAATCCGCGACCTGGCCGACGAACTTGGCCCGCTTGACGGGATCGGCGGCCATCGGCGAAAACCCCGCGCAGTTTCCCCAGCCGCCCAGGCTTATCAGGACCTTGACGCCGTGAAGGTGGGCCGTTTGGTTCAGCGCGGGATAGAGGAAATCTTGGGGAAGGACAAGATTGCCCTCGGCGTCGGGCATGGCGAAGGAGACGGCGATATGGGTCAGCGAGTCGTAGGCGATCATGGTATGGTCGAAGGCGGCCCGGTTCCAGCTCGGAAAGTAGCCGATCACGACATGATCCAGCTTGTGGAGCGGCGGCCGCACTCCGGCGCTGATCCGGACGGCCTGCGTCCCGAAGACGCAGGTCATGCCCCACAAGATCAAGAGAATGATCGCCGTCGGCGTCCGCTTCATCGGTTTTAAATTTTCAATATACGCCATTCCCCGATCCTTTTCAATTCCGCGCCCGTGGGCTCGGAGATGCCGTCTCCGGGGGGTCGGCCCCGGAGTCGCCTTGACAGGACCCGCCCCTTTTCACTAAATTAAGACATCCTGAATTCGGAGCGTGCCCTTGGACCTGAGCTTTCTTCTCTTCGTCCTGGTCGGATTTATTGCCCAGCTTATCGACGGGGCCCTCGGCATGGCCTACGGCGTCAGCTCCAACGCGGTCCTCCTCAGCATCGGCATTCCGCCGGCGGCGGCCAGCGCCAGCGTTCATTTCGCCAAGTGCGTCACGACGGCCATTTCGGGCGCTTCCCACTGGAAGCTGGGGAACGTCAATAAAAACCTGATCAAAAAGCTCTTGATCTCGGGGATGGTCGGGGGGATCGTCGGATCCTATCTCCTCACCTCGATCGACGGGAACGTCATCAAACCCTACATCGCCGCCTATCTGATTGTCATGGGCTTGATCATTCTGGTCAAGGCCCTCGGGAAGAACCACGCCCATAAACACGTTACGACCCATCTCGTCCCGCTCGGGTTGACCGGAGGTTTCTTCGACTCGATCGGGGGCGGCGGCTGGGGGCCGATCGTGACGACGACGCTCATGGCGCGCGGTAACTGTCCCCGGCTGGCGATCGGCTCCGTCAACCTCGCCGAGTTTTTCGTGACAATCGCCCAGTCCGTGACGTTCTTTCTGGCGCTGGGCGTGCTCCATACCTGGAAGATCATTCTCGGCCTGCTGGTCGGAGGCGCCATCGCCGCGCCTTTTGCCGCGCTGGCCACGAAAAAGCTGCCGATCCGGTTCCTGATGATGCTCGTCGGGGTCCTGATCATCATGTTGAGCGCCTGGACGATCAGCCTCTCATTGCGTTGAAGGTTCATTCATGACGCCTCTTTCCCACGCCGCGGTCGGACTGGTCGGCTGGAAATACGCCGACCGCCGGCACAGCCTCAAGGCCTTGTTCATTTTCGTCTTCATCTCCTGCCTGCCCGACGCGGACTTTTTCCTCTTTCCTCTGTTCGGCAAACACGAGTGGCTTGTCCATCAACGCTTTACGCACAACGTCGGCGTCGCGTTCCTGTCCGCTTTAATCTTCTTCCCATTCTTGCGGATGGCGCGCGCCAGGATCGGCCTGATAGGGATCGCCCTGTCCCATCTCGTCATGGACCTCTCGGTCGTCGATACCCTGGCGCCGATCGGGTTCCGGCCCTTACTCCCCTTCTCGGACGCGCTCCTCAATTTCGGCGTTATCCCCTTCGTCAAGAAGGGGACGGTCGCCGAGGTTCTGTCCGTTCCCAACCTGATCGCTTTCGGGCTCGAGCTCGGGCTGTTCGTCCTGCCGGCCCTGATCCTGTGCCGGAAAGAGATCGCCGCCCTCCGGAAAAACAAATCCTCCGTTTGATCCGAGCCTGCCGGTTGACGACATCCCGGCCAGCCCCGAGTGCCGTAATTTCAACGGCAACCTGTGGATGACCGTCCGCGGGAAAAAGATCAACAAGCCGCTCCACCTGCGGTTCAAGGTTCAGCGTCCCAAATAATTCTAGGGCGGCCCAAATCTCAGCGACTTCTCTAGGTCAGAAAGCGCCGTTCACGAAATTTCGCGCGGCTCTTTTGACTTGCCTTTCTTTTTGATATCATACCCCGCAACGGACTCTGGCGGTTTGTCTCGTCCGAATTTGATCCGGGGCCGCGGAGCCCTCATCCGTAAGGAGGGACGATGAGAAAAAGAAGATCATTCGCGCTCTTGGCCTTAGCTTTAATCCTGTCCGCTGCGAGCGAGTCTTTTTCGGAGGAAACGGCGGCCGCGTCCGGCTGGGTTAAAAGCTACTACGAGATCCGAACCGGCAGGGAAAAGATACAACCCGAATTCAAAAGGGTCATGGAACGGCCGAACGGGGACCTCGTCGCGGTCGGTTCCTGCAGGCGGTTTCGGACCGATCCCAACAAATACGACCTGGACGGCATCATTTTGGTCGCGAGCCCGACCGGGTCGGCGCGATATTGTTGGCTGGTCGGCTCGAAGAATTCGGATGAATATTTCAACGGCCTCATCGCCACGACGGACAGCGGTATCCTGCTCTGCGGCAGCGCAGTCCAAGACAGCAAGACCACCCGGGAGTGGATCGTCAAGCTCAACGCTTCCTGGAAAATCGTCTGGCAGAGGACCTACGGAAAATCGGATCTGCGCCTGTCCGCCCTGGGAGCCTTTCAAATGAAGGACCCCGGCTTTATTATTGTGTCCGATGAGCAGACGGACTTCGCCGAGCCCTACCTGATGAATATTTCGACGACCGGGGCCGTCCAGTGGCAGAAAAAACTCCTCAAGGGCGATTCGTCCTTCGCGGCCGTTACGATCCTGGGAAATCCCTTGATCGCCCCCTCCCCCGCCACTTTCGCCGCCGTCACCCTGTTCGGCTATCACATCGACGCTCCCTTCGTCCGCCCCTCGCTCCTCAAGCTGAACAGCAAGGGATCCATAGTAATGCTGAAACGATACCAAGTCGATGACGGCCTCTTTCAGTTTACATTCCACCCCCGTTCCTCGGTCCTAACCTCCGACGGCGGATACCTCCTCGGATTCTTTTTCGATGAATATAATGCGTCTTATGCCCTTATAAGAAATCCCGCCGCGCTGAAGCTCACTTCGGCCGGCAAGGCGACCTGGGCCGTCAAGGGCGAGCTCAACGCCCTGACGGAATCCACTTTCGATATGCAGGGAGCTTATCCCTCGGCGAGCGGCGGAGCCGTCCTATTTCCGTCGACGCTGGAGCCCTACCAAAATACGATCATGTCCGTCCTTTCCGACGGTACATTTCAATGGGCCAACGCCTGGACCTACTATGATAACATCTATGGGAGCGCTCCCAATGAATACGCTCCGACGCGGCAAGGCGGCCAGGTCGGCGTCAAAAACGATGGTATCTGGAAATGGGACAAGTCCGGCTTGCTCTCCTCCGATTGTAAATTAAAGAAAAAGACAAATTCGGTCACGGCAGCCACGGTCAAGGACGTCGACACGACGCCCTTTCCCAAGATGCCCGCGACAACGCTGTCCTCGGCCGTCTCGAAAATGAGTTCGGCCAAAATCAGTTCGGCGAATATCAAGATCCATAATGATTGCCGCCACTGGCAAAGCCGGCCGCTGTCCGGCCGACATTAACGCACCCGTCCCGCAGGCGGCGCGTGATTTTCGAACGAGCGAGGTGACCCTATGATCAATGGGACTCTAGTGAAGCCCATCGGGCGGCGGCGGTCCGTCCTTATCGCCGCGCTGGCGTTTCTGGTCCTTGCGGGGACCGCGGCCGCGCTGTCCGCGCAGGCCCAGGCCCCGTTGCCGGGCGCGTCGTCGAGCGGCCCGCGCGAGGGGACGTTCCTCTACCGCTTCGTTATCATCCAGGCGGCGCCCGGCCGGCTGGTCGACCTGATCGACCTCTACAAGAAGCGCGCACCGGTCGTCGTGGCCGGGGGCGACGAGATGCCCTTTATCGTGCGCCATTCCCAGGGGGATCATTGGGATATCGTGGTGATCTACCCGAGCGGGAGCTTTACGGACTACTACGGCCGCGAGCGGATCGCGAAGCGCGAGGCCGCCGCCGACGCCTCCGGCCTGTCGACGGCGGAGTTCGCCCGGCTGTTCTACTCCATGGTCGCCTGGCACGAGGACCTCTACGTCGCGGGGCCCCCGATCGAGGCCTTTCGGGCTCATGTCAAGGAGGCCGGGCTGCTGCACTTCGAGATGATGCGTGCGCTGCCCGGCAAGCGCGAGGCGCTCATCGAGGAGCGCCGGATGGAGAACGCCTTCAACCGCGAACGGGGACGCGGCGAGACGTTGATCTTTACCCGCGAGCAGGGCGCCGCCTGGGACGTTGTGACCTTGGCCGCCTACCGCAACTGGCGGCAATACGCCGAGTCCGAGACGATCCCGCCCGAGGTCTCGGAGGCCGCGGCCCGCAAGGCCGGGTTCACGAGCGCCGACGGCGTGGGACCCTATATGCGGACGCTCATTTCAACGCACCGGGACACGTTGGGGCCGCCCATCCCGTTGGCGGCACGGTAACGGACGCCGGCCGGAGGCGTTCTTGACATCGCCGCAGGGCCGGAATTATTCTGAAAGCAGGATCAAGGCAAGACAAAGCATGGGTTCAAAGATCCCGTTTGGCGCCACGGTGTTGATGGTTTGCCTGCTGCTCCTGAGCGCCGCGCCGCGTCTTTCCAAGACCGGAGGCCGCGTTTTCTATATCGCCGTTTCCGGAAACGACGCGAATCCGGGGAGCTTGACCAGCCCTTGGCGAACGATCCGGAAAGCGGCGAATACCCTGGCAGCGGGCGATACCGTCTACATAAGAAAAGGCACCTACCGCGAGAGAGTGATTCCTAAAAACTCGGGAACCGACGCCGGCCGTGCGATTCGGTATGCCTCTTATCCGGGGGAAAGGCCAACCATCGATGGAACCGGCCTTGCGGTTCCGGATGACGAGGGGCTCTTCCAGGTCGAAGGCAAGAAATACCTCGTCGTCTCCGGGCTGCGCATCATCAACGCGGGCTATGCCGGCCTTTATGTCCACAATTCGCGTCAGATAACCATCGAGAAGAATAGCACCCTCAAGACGGTTTCCTCCGGGATCGGCATCTGGAACTCCAGCGATATCGTCGTGGATGGGAACGAGGTGGCCAAGGCCTGTTCGGGGGGGATGCAGGAATCGATCTCGATCTCCGACGTGAAGCGGTTCGAAGTCAAAAATAACCATGTCCATCACGTAGACAACTCCGAAAAAGAGGGCATTTGCGTCAAGGACGGCTCATCGGCCGGCAAGGTTTACGGGAATCTGGTTCATGACATCACGGACGTCGGCATCTACGCGGACGCCGAGAAAGTCCATACCCATGACATCGAAATCTTCGGCAACGTCGTGCACGACGTGACCAACTCCAACGGAATTCAGCTGTCCAGCGAGACCGGGGGGTTGCTGGAGAGGATCAAGGTCTACAACAACATCGTCTATCGGAACAAATATTACGGAATAGCGATCGCCGATGCCGGATTGACGACTGTTCGCCATCCCATTCGGAACGTCGAGATCGTTAATAATACGGCCTGGGGCAACGGGATCCCCTGGGGAGGAGGGATCAGCTGCTATGACGCAGACGCGCGTGACATCGTCCTCAGGAACAACATCTGCTGCCGCAATTCAGCCTTCCAGATAGCCATCGCGGCCTCGGTTCCCAAGCAGACCGTCCGGGTGGACCATAACCTTGTTTTTCCGTTCATGGAATACGAGGACGAGGTCCGGGGGACGGAATGGGTGGAGGCGGATCCCCTGCTGGCCAATCCCACCCAGGCCGATTTCCGGTTGCGATCCGGATCACCGGCGCTGGACAAAGGGACCTTCCTGAAGGCGCCGGCCCTCGATTTTGCCGGGAATGCCCGGCCCCAAGACGGCGATGGCGACGGGATTCTCGCGATCGATATCGGCGCCTACGAGAGGCGCCGAAAATAGCATCACTTTTGCCAGTTGGCCGGCATATCCAACCGCATCAGAAAGACCTTGTCATGGCCGACATTCTTGCCCCAATTCGACGCCCAAACGACCTTGGAGCCGTCGTTGGTCATGGCGGCTTGCGTTTCTTCCCAGTAAGCCCCGGTCGTGTTATAGACCTTAGCGAGATAGAAGACGCGAAACTTCTTCTTGTCGAGCTTGACGAGCGTAATGGTCCGGTCAAGCCAATTCTGCTCGGCGGCCCCCGGCTCGATGTTCGTCGAAATGACGCTGTAACCGGGGTAATTGCAGGAGATGTGAACGCCGCTGTTCAGGCCGATCGAAGAGTTGGAATCATAGTACAAGCGGATAATGGGCTTGACGCTGTTGTTCTTATAATCGCCCGGATCGTCGACCGGCTTCGCGCTCAGACTGATGGGAATATAATCGACATAATCCGTCCGTGAATTCTGCATCACGATGATTTCGTTCCCTTGGATATCCAGCCCGACGTCGGAATGGGCGGTGGCGCTGGCTAGCTTGTGGAAGGACGAAAGCTTCTTGTCGGCCATCTGGAGGCCGGCCCAATGCCGGTCCTCTCCGGCGTCTCCGCCGATGAGGACCCACTTGCCCAGGGGCGACATCCCGACCCAATCGATCGTCTCGGCTTCGTCGGACGAGAGCTTGTGGAGGCCCAAGATCTTATCGAGGCTTAAATCCCAGCAGAAAACATATCTGAGCCGGTAGTCATCCCCGGACCCCTGAAGACAAAAGGCCCAATAGCGCTTGTCCCGCGATGATTCCCCTTCCTCCTTAGTCGTGATGCGATAGAGATCGGTCTCGACTTTGATGATGGGTCCGATCGTCGGATCTTTTGAAAAATCCTTGACCGTCGTGACGCGGCCTGTCTTGGCGTTGATCTTGACGATCTTGAAATCGCGAAGCCCCCAGATCAAACTGGGATCCTTCGAATCCCAGCGCGGCTCTCCATGGATATTGATCGTTCTCACGAAATGGCCGGACTGATCGTAATAGTTGCCCTTTGTTTTATAGATTTTCCAATCCGCCGTTTTCAGGTCGAGCAGGACGATCATGGACTGATCGAGATTGAAGGGATCGAAGCGGGAATACTCATGTCTTAAATTCAACGCTTTCGTGCTTCGGGTCAGGGTCGTATTGAAGGAGGCGTCATGAAAGATTTCCCCGGGACGGGGGACGGATCGAGGGACAAGATGATAGACGGGATTGCTGCCGGACAAAGGTTTGGGCACTTCTTTGAAAGAATAGATGGGAGGAAAATCGGATTCCTGAGAAAACAGGAGAATGCCGAGAGCTGCCGCTAAAATACATCCCACTCTGACGAATATCTTTCTTGGCATCGCGAGCCTCCAGATTTATATTCCGCTATTTTAGATCATATCGTCCTTTCCCATATTTTTCAATTCTTAGCTCAGAGAGAAAGCATCTCCATTTCCGTGAAAGTTTCATCACCAGTCATGTCAGCTGAGGAGGAAGCTATCCGGAGGCGAGCGGGCATGGTTCCTCGAAGAGGAGAGTGAGCCGAGGATGAGCGGCGGCCTGCTGGGTGGACTGGGCCGGACGGCCGTCGGTTCCGCATTCTCCTTCGCGACTACCTATGCGCTGGGCCAAGTGGCCAATCGGCCGGCCTCGCCTGCGGCCTCTTCGCCTTGGCCGCTCTTTTGCCGGGATCAGGATCCGGAGCGGGGACCGCCCGTCCGATCTCCCTCTCCCCCGCTCCCGGGTCCTTCGCTCCCAAGCCGGCGGCTTCGGAGAGGCATACCTTCGGTTTTCGGGGAACGGACTTCGTCCTCGACGGCAAACCTTTTCTGATGATGGCCGGAGAGCTTCACTTTCAACGAATCCCCCGCGAATACTGGAAGGACCGGCTGCTCAAGGCCAAGGCGATGGGCTTGAACACGATCTGCACGTACGTCTTCTGGAACATCCTCGAACCGGAACCCGGACGTTGGGATTTGACCGGACGGAACGATCTGTCCGCCTTCGTCAAAACAGCCCAAGAGGCCGGATTGTGGGTCGTCATACGGTCTCTTCAGGTTAAAAACGGAGGACCCGTCCTGATGGTCCAGGTCGAGAACGAGTACGGAAGCTACGGCAACGACCTCCAATACATGCTCGCCCTGAAAAAAATGTGGGAAACGGCCGGCATCGAAATCCCATTTTACACGGCCGACGGCGCCACGCCCTACATGCTGGAGGCGGGCTCGATCCCGGGTTGCGCCATCGGTCTCGATCCGGGCACGAACGAACGGCATTTCGCCGAGGCGGCCAAGCTGGGCCGGAACGCTCCCGTTTTCTGCGGTGAACTCTACCCCGGCTGGCTGACCCATTGGGGCGAATCCTGGGCCCAAACCAAAACCGAGGAGGTTTTGGAAGACCTGGGTTGGCTGCTCGAAAACAAAAAATCCTTTTAGGCCGAAGCGCCGATGTCTTCGACAATCTCCCGGCGGGGGT
>Ga0299912_10005781_pt1 | contig 10156 bp, 11 predicted proteins | sample RVTome_2_FD_207667 | JGI IMG/M metagenome (GOLD analysis project Ga0299912, IMG submission 207667) | Soil microbial communities from uranium-contaminated site in the Upper Colorado River Basin, Wyoming, United States - RVT95D214 (version 2) ...
CTTTTCTTTGGCCGTGCAAAGAAAAGTAACACGGCGTTGGGGGACGGAATCCCCCGCCTAAATCCGCGCGCGCAGCGCACCACACAGGGACGGATCACCCGTCTAAATACACCGAGCGCCAGCGCACAAAAAAAATCAGATGGTATCCGACGAAAACCCCTGCGCTTCCATAATCTTGCGCAAGCGCTTCAAGGCCTCGATCTGAATCTGCCGCACCCGCTCGCGGGTGACGCCGATCTGCTGCCCGACGTCTTCCAGCGTGGTGACCTCGTGGCCGCTGAGGCCGAAGCGACGCTCGACCACTTCCCGCTGCTTGTCGGTCAGCTCGCCCAGCCACTGCTCGATCTTCGACTTCATGTCGTCGTCCTGCAGCAGCTCCACCGGGTCCAGGTTGTTCTCGTCCGGGATCGAGTCGAGCAGCGAGCGATCGGCATCGCGCCCCACCGGGACGTCCACCGAGGTGACGCGCTCGTTGAGCCCCAGCATGCGCTTCACTTCGTCGATGGGCTTGTCCAGCATCTCGGCGATTTCCTCCGGACTGGGTTCGTGATCCAGGGTCTGGGTCAGGTGGCGCGCGGCACGCAGGTAGACGTTGATTTCCTTGACCACGTGTATGGGCAGGCGGATGGTGCGGGTCTGGTTCATGATGGCCCGCTCGATGGTCTGGCGGATCCACCAGGTGGCATAGGTGGAGAAACGGAAACCGCGTTCCGGATCGAACTTTTCCACCGCGCGAATCAGGCCGAGATTGCCTTCTTCAATAAGGTCGAGCAGCGGCAGGCCACGATGCAGATAACGGCGCGCGATCTTCACCACCAGGCGCAGATTGCTTTCGATCATGCGCTTGCGCCCCGCCTCCACGCCCTTTTGCGCCAGCCGGGCGTAGTACACCTCTTCCTCGGCCGTCAGCAGGGGGGAAAAACCAATTTCACCCAGATAAAGCCGGGTGGCATCGAGTTCCAGTTCCGGCGCCGCGATGGGCGTGTAGTCGTCGAGGGGATTGGCCTCCTCGACACCATCGGCGGTCTCCTCGCCGACCTCCTCGACCAGTTCGTCGCCGACATCAACCTCGGCCTCGAGCAGCTCCTCTTTTTCCTGCTCCAGACCGAAGTTTTCTTCGCTATCCGTATTGGTGCTGTGTTTGCCCATAGCCCCATCCTTTATCGGTTTTGTTTCGGCAGATACCTCACGGGATCGACCGGTTTGCCTTCCTGGCGAATTTCGAAGTGCAGCAAGGCTCCATCTTTTGCGGTCTCGCCCATTTCGGCAATCATCTGCCGGGGTTTGACCTTTTGGCCTTCCTTGACCAGCAGCCTGCGGTTGTGGCCGTAGGCGCTGAGAAACACGTCGTCGTGTTTGATGATGACCAAATTGCCGTATCCAACGAGGCCGCTGCCACTGTATACCACATCGCCTCCGGCCGCGGCATACACTGGTTGCCCCACTCGACCCGCAATATTTATCCCCTTTTTACTGGCGGAGTTTGCGAAGCCGCGCTTGATGCTGCCCGCCGTGGGCCACTGCCATCGGATAGGACTCTGATGCGGGCGCGGGGCCGGTTTTTCAACGGCACGGGACGGTGTGGTTCTGCCGCTGGCAGCAGATTGCGCGATGCGCGGCGGCGGCGCGGATGCCGCCGCGGAACGGGACGGCGCAACCGAGGTGGAGCGCTCCTCCACCGGCGCGTCGCGGGCCGTGGGCACTACCAGCAGGCGCTGTCCGGCATAGATCCGGTAGGGTGAGCGGATGCGGTTCCACGCCGCCACTTCCCGGTAGTCGTAACCATAGCGCCAGGCGATAGAGTACAGCGTGTCCCCCGGGCGGACCGTGTGATACACCGCATAATTCTTGCGCGGCGGCGGCCCCAGCTCGCCGCACCCGCTGAGCACCAGCAGTATTGCCAGTAACACTACCGGCAGCGTGCGGCGGCGCATATCAGCCATTGCTGACGATCATGTACCCGGCCACCGCGGCCAGGATCACCAGCCAGCCGATGCGGTCGATATACAGGCGCAGGCTGCGCTCCATGCGCTCCCCGCCCCACACCATCAGCCCCGCGACCATGAAAAAGCGGGCGCCGCGACCGATGAGCGAGGCCAGCGCGAACAGCGGAAAATTCATGGCGATGACGCCGGCGGAAATGGTGAACAGCTTGTAGGGTATGGGTGAGAAGCCAGCGAGAAAGATGGCCCAAAAGCCCCAGGCGTCGAACCACAGGCGCACGTGCTCGTAGCGCTCCCAGTAGCCGGCCTGCCGGATCAGCGGCTCCACCAGCTCGAAGGCGAAATAGCCGATGAGGTAACCCGCCGCGCCGCCGGCCACGGACGCCAGGGTGGTGAGCAGCGCGTAGTGCCAGGCCCGCTCCCGCCGCGCCAGCGCCATGGGCGCCAGCATCACATCGGGCGGGATGGGGAAAAACGAGGATTCGGCGAAACTCAGCGTGGCGAGATAGCGGGCGGCATGGGGGTGGGCCGACCAGCGCATCACGCGCGTGTACAGGGCGGAAAACAGCTTCATCACAACCTCACTGGCCGGCCCCGTGCACCATGGGCACGAAGCTCACCGTCTCCAGGACTTCCTGTTTGATCTCGCCGTCGACACGGCTGATGCGCAGCAGCTGCTGGCCGCCCCGCTCCCCCACCGGCACGATCAGGCGCCCGCCTTCGGCCAGCTGCTCCAGCAGGGCCGCCGGCACCTGGGTCGGCGCGGCGGCGGCGAGGATGCCGTCATAGGGACCGTGTTCGGCCCAGCCTGCATAACCGTCGCCCTGGCGGATGCGTACGTTGCGCACCTGCAAACCCTGCAGCCGCTCCCGCGTGCGGCGCACCAGGTCGCCGATGCGCTCCACGCTGAACACCTCGCCCGCCAGCGCCGCCAGTACCGCGCTCTGGTAGCCGCAGCCGGTGCCCACCTCCAGCACCTTGCCCGGGCGGCCGCCGTCCAGCAGTGCCTCGGTCATGCGCGCGACGGCGTAAGGCTGGGAAATGGTCTGGCCGTTGCCTATGGGCAGGGCGGTGTCCTCGTAGGCGCGGGTGGCCAAGGCCTCGTCCACGAACAGGTGGCGCGGCAGGCTGCGCATCACCTCCAGCACCCGCAGGTCGCGGATGCCCTGCTCCATCAGCCGCGTCACCATGCGCTCGCGGGTGCGCTGCGAGGTCATGCCGATACCGGCGCTCCCGCGCATCACAGTGGGCAGCTCCGCAGCCAGTCGGCCACGCCGGCGATGGCGTTGTGCCGGGTGAGGTCCACCTGGATGGGCGTCACCGACACCCGCTGGTTGCGCACCGCATGGAAGTCGGTGCCGGGCCCGGCATCCTGCTCGGCACCGGCGGGGCCGACCCAGTAGATGGGCCTGCCGCGGGGGTCCTCGGCCCGGATCACCGCCTCGGACTTGTGGCGCTGGCCCAGGCGGGTGGCCTCAAACCCCTGCAATTGTTCCCACGGCACATCGGGCACGTTGACGTTGAGGATGGTGTCCTTGGGCAGTGGATTGGCCAGCAACTGGCGCACCAGGCACACCGCCACCCTGCCGGCGGTGTCGAAGTGCTGCGGCTTGTGGCTGGCCATGGAGACGGCGATGGCCGGCAGACCCAGGAAGCGCCCCTCCATGGCCGCCGCCACCGTGCCGGAATAGATGACGTCGTCGCCCATATTGGACCCGGCGTTGATGCCGGAGACCACCATGTCCGGCTCGTCGTCCAGCAGGCCGGTGATGGCAAGGTGAACGCAGTCGGTGGGGGTGCCGTCCACCCGGATGACGCCGTCGTCCATGACCACGGCACGGATGGGGTTTTCCAGGGTCAGGGAGTTGCTTGCCCCGCTGCGGTCGCGCTCCGGCGCCACCACGGTGATTTCGCCGATGGCGCCCAAGTGCTGCGCCAGGCAGCGTATGCCGGGGGCCTGGTAGCCGTCATCGTTGCTGATGAGTATCTTCATGTTTTGATTGGAGGCCGGGTGGGATTGAACCCGCCTACTATACCGCAAGCACACGTCCCGTCGGCATCTCTGTGGCTCGCGCGATACCCCGGCGTGGATGATAAACTTGCCCCATCCCGGCGGCCGGCAACCATGCGCAAGAAACCCTCCCCCCTGAGCGACGACGACAGCGACCTGTTCCGGTCCGCCGTGGCGGACGTGCGCCCGCTCGCCTCCGATCGCCTGCCCGTGACCCCGCCGCCGCCGCCGCCCCTGCCCCAGAAGCGGCTTGAGGACGAACGCCAGGTGCTGCAGGACATGCTGTCCGACCCTGAATACCCGGAACTGCTGGAAACGGGCGAGGAGCTTTTTTTCGCCCGCAGCGGCCTGCAGCACGGCGTGCTGCGCAAGCTGCGCCGGGGCCAGTATGCCATCGCCGCCGAGCTCGACCTGCACGGCCTCACCGCCGCCGCTGCGCGGGAGCAGTTGACGGCATTTCTCATCGCCTGCCGCCAGCGCGACCTGCGCTGCGTGCGCATCATCCACGGCAAGGGCAACGGTTCGGTGCAACGCCGGCCGGTGCTCAAGGGCAAGGTCAACCACTGGCTGCAACAGCGTGACGAGGTACTGGCCTTTTGCTCGGCACGCCCGGTGGACGGCGGCACCGGTGCCGTCTACGTCCTGCTGAAGCGCGCGCCGGGCAAACCCTTATAAGATGAAAGCTTATTTCATTAAATTTATATAACATACTGCCGTCATAAAATTGCAACGGCGTCCCCAGGGAGGGCGTCCGCCCCCGCGGCCGCCTGGGACAAGGAAACAGGAAAACAAATAATGCAATTCATCTCGCGCAGTCTGCTCGGAAAAATCATTGTCATCACCGGCGGAGGCACCTCGCTGCTCATCGCCGCCATCATCTACTCCATCGTCCAGTCCCAGGCCAGCATCGACCGCTATCATGACCTGGTCGGCGGCGCCGTCGTCGACGAGCGCGCCATTCTGCATCTCCAGGCCGAGTTCAAGGTCCAGGTCCAGGAATGGAAGAACACCCTCATCCGCGGCGCCGATGCAAAATCGCTGGACAAGTACTGGGGCAGTTTCCAGTCTGTCGAGTCGTCCATTCAGAAGGACGGCGGCGCGCTGGTGCAGCGCCTGGGCAACCCCAAGGCGAAACAGCTGCTGCAGCAGTTCCTGACCGCGCACAAATCCATGGGCGAGGCCTACCGGCGTGGGCTGGAGGAGTACAAGGCCAGTGGCCACATCACCCAGGTCGGCGACAAGGCCGTCAAGGGCATCGATCGCGAACCGACCCAGTTGCTGGATCAGGCCGCCGCTGAAATTGCCGCCGCGGTGAGCAATGCCTCAACGGCCACCGACAACGATGCGCGCAATGCGATGACCGGTGCCATCGCCATGATGGGCGGGGCGATCCTGTTCACCTTTCTTGCGTTGTTGTGGAGCGTGAGCCGCATGGTGCTGCGACCGATGCACACTGTGGTACAGCAACTGGCGGTCATCGCCGACGGCAACTTCACCCAGCCGGTGACCGTCAGCAGCCAGGACGAAATCGGACAGCTGGCGCACAGCGCGGAAAAGATACGGCAGGAGCTGGGGCTGGCCCTGCATCAGGTGGTGGAATCGGCCGCCAGCCTGGCCGGCGAGGCCGCCGAACTGGCCGCTGTGTCCACCGCCACCACCGACGGCGTGGCCACCCAGCAGCGGGAAACCGACATGGTGGCGACGGCCATCAACGAAATGACCGCCACCGTGGCGGAAGTGGCGCGCAGCGCCGCCCATGCCGCCGAGGCCGCCCACAAGGCGGATGAGGAGTCCCGTGACGGCCACAAAATCGTTGCTTCCACCATCAAAGACATCGACAAACTCGCCACCGAAATCGAGCGCACCGCCGAGGCCATCAACACGCTGGAGAGCGACAGCGAAAACATCAGCAGCGTGCTGGACGTGATCCGCGGCATCGCCGAGCAGACCAACCTGCTGGCCCTCAACGCCGCCATCGAAGCGGCCCGCGCCGGTGAACAGGGCCGCGGCTTCGCCGTGGTCGCCGACGAGGTGCGCACCCTGGCCTCACGCACCCAGCAGTCGACCCAGGAAATACAGTCGATGATCGAGCGCCTGCAGACGGGAACCCATGATGCGGTGCAGGCCATGGCGCAGAACCGCAGTCATGCCCAGGAAACCGTGCAGCAGGCGGCCCGGGCCGGCACCGCGCTGAAGACCATTACCGAGGCCGTCACCCGCATCAGCGACATGAACAGCCAGATCGCCAGCGCCGCCGAGGAACAGGGCGCGGTGGCCGAGGAAATCAACCGCAACATCGTGAAGATCAGCCAGGTGGCGGAGGAATCCGCCAGCGGCGCCCAGCGCATCACCGTCGCCAGTCACGACCTCAGTGATCTGGCAAAGACGCTGCAGCAGCTCACCGGCCGCTTCACCATCAACTAAGGGCGCAAATCTCCGCTAGCAGGCGTCCGCCGTCGCCACCAGCTCGCGCAGCACGGTGGTGGCGTAGGCGCCGGCGGGCAGAAAAAACGACAGCGTCAGCGTCGCGGCCTGTTCATCCAGAATCCATTCCAGGTCCTGCGCCTGCAAGCGCAGTACACGCCGTTCCTGTTGCAGTCCCACCTGCTCCAGCCCCTGGCGCCATGCCGCATAGCCGTCCAGCGCATGCTCCTCCAGGGCCAGCACCGCACCGCTCGACAAGGGGCGGCCCCGCCCCCACAGCGGGCCGGTGAGTTGCAGTTCGCCGCGAGCGACGCGCTCGACGATGGCCGGCGTGGGATCGTCGCACGTGACCAGGCTTTGCGTCGCGCCGAGCAGGACAACCTCACCAGCCAAAGGCACCAGCCAGTTGCCCGCCGCTACCCGTGCCGACAGCACCGTGTTGAACAGCAGCGAGCGTGCCGCCGAGATATACAGCCCGCGCTTGTGCCGATCCCGCACCTCACTGCGCCCGGCGAGCAGCGCCTCCGCCTCGGCCAGGTTGCCGCCGTCGATACCGAAACGCTGGGCGCCGAAATAGTTGGGTACCCCCTCCTCCTTCACCCGCAGCAACCGCGACTCCAGCGCGGCGAGATCGCCGCTCAGCTGCCGCACCACCAGGCGGAAGCGGTTGCCGCGCAGTTCGCCTCTTTGCAGCTTGTGGCGGTGGCGCCGCACCTCGAGGACCTGCACCCCGGCACAGGGAAAGCTGCCCCAGTCCGGCTCGGTGCCGCGCAGGTGCAGGCTGAACCACTGGGTGGTCACGGCATGCCGATCCTTGAGCCCGGCAAACCCCACATCCACCGGCCTGAGCCCGGCGAAGGAGGCCAGCTCGCGTGCCAGCCATTCGGTGTTGGTTTCGCGCTTGCGCACGTGCAGCAGCACGTGATCGCCGCGCCCATCCGGCTCATAGCCCAGGTCCTCCTCGACGATAAAATCCTCCGGCACGCTGCGCAGCACGCCGCGCACCGCCGGCTCGCCATAGGCATAGGCCCAGTGCGGCAGTTGAGTAATTGAGGTCGTCATAGTCGTAGGCTATTTTCCGCAGGCACAAACAGCGCCCAGAACATCAAACACTCAACGCAGAGGCGCTGAGACGCAGAGCTTATGCAAGGTTTCCTCTGCGTTCTCTGCGCCTCTGCGTTGGGTGGATCTTTTTGCGTGCTTTGCGGTGAAAGATTTGCAGCTACCGCGCTTCCAGCAGCACCACCGCATGGGCGGCGATGCCCTCCTCGCGCCCGGCAAAGCCCAGGTGCTCGGTGGTGGTGGCCTTGACGTTGACCTGGCCGAGGGCGACGTCCAGGTCCTGTGCCAGGTTGGCGCGCATGGCCTCAATGTGCGGCGCCATCTTCGGCGCCTGGGCGATGAGGGTGCCGTCGATGTTGCCCACGCGCCAGCCGTGCTCACCCAGCAGCGCCACCACGTGACGCAGCAGTTTGCGACTGTCGATGCCCTTGTACTGTGCATCGCTGTCGGGGAAATGGCGGCCGATGTCGCCCAGCGCCGCCGCACCCAGCAGCGCATCGCACAGGGCGTGTATCAACACGTCGCCGTCGGAGTGCGCCTTGAAGGCCTTGCCGTGGGGAATGCGCACACCGCCGAGCATGAGGTGATCGCCCTCGGTAAAGGCATGGACGTCGTAGCCGTGGCCGATACGCAGAGTCGTCATAATGTTGTTCAAACCGCCTCACGCAAGTGCATATCGACATGGATATCCGTGTAGGGACACAGCACACCACCGCTGTCCGTACGCTCAACCAGCCCCAGTTCGGCCAGGGCTTCCACATCCTCATGAACGCGCTTGATATCACGAGCGACCCGCCGGGCCAGCTCGCGCACCGGCACTTCGCCGGCACCAATCAAGATATGCGCCAGTGCCCAGCGGCGGGCGGTGAGTCGGCCAAAAAAGGCCTCTGCCGTCTCGAAATTCAGCGTCTCACCCTGATAGATGTCCGCTTTTGCCCCACGCGCAGCCGTGCGCAAGGCACCCCGCCAGTCCGGTTGAACGGTAATAGTCAGCGTGCGTTTCGCCATCGTTCCACCTCCGCAATAAAGTCCTCTACCAGCGTATCTATATCGACAAACGCATAAGGTCGTTCTGCTCCGTCGAGATGGCAGTGATCGCCCTTGCCGCGTTCATTGTCGAAACCGATGATCCGCTCCCCCTGTACGACCAAAACCAGACGATATTTAAAGTCGTGTGCGCAGGACGGTGCAGGTCTTGGTATCCGCCAAATCACCATTTCAATCACCTCGCCGTCGGGCGCCACGTCCTTGAAGCGGGTGATGAGCTCGGCATGCATGTGGCAATGGTGGCCCCAAGGCTGGGTGTTGTCAAATACGCCATCACACACAGATATTTACTGATTCATGCAACCTTATGGACACTATCTGGTAGACTGCGCGCCTGCGGTGTTCTTTCCAGTCTACGCACCGCTGCCTTCCCGGCTTACCCTAATCCGTCCGCCTATGACTGGCGCCGATACCGCTACGCGGTGGCGACAGGCCGATGTTTACCCCTGGAGTTGCAATGTCCTTTACCACCCTCGGCCTGTCCGAAACGATCCTGCGTGCCGTCACGGAACGCGGTTACACCGAAGCCACCCCGATTCAGATGCAGGCGATCCCCGCCGTGCTGTCCGGCGGCGACCTGCTGGCGGGCGCCCAGACCGGCACCGGCAAGACCGCCGGTTTCGTGCTGCCCATCCTGCAGCGCCTCACCGACACCCCGGCCAAGAGCCAGCCGCGCGGCTTCCCGCCGGTGCGCGCCCTGATCCTCACCCCGACCCGCGAACTGGCGGCCCAGGTGGAGGAAAGCGTGCGCCACTATGGCAAATACCAGAAGCTGACCTCGATGGTGATGTTCGGCGGCGTCGGCATCAATCCGCAGATCGACAAGCTGAAGAAGCGTGTCGACATCCTGGTGGCCACCCCCGGCCGCCTGCTCGACCACGTGCAGCAGCGCACCGTCGACCTGTCCCATGTCGAGATCCTGGTGTTGGACGAGGCCGACCGCATGCTGGATATGGGCTTCATCCGCGACATCAAGCGTATCCTCGCCCTGCTGCCCAAACAGCGCCAGAACCTGCTGTTCTCCGCCACCTTCTCCGACGAGATCAAAGGCCTGGCCGACGGCCTGCTCAATAAGCCGGCGTTGATCGAAGTGGCACGCCGCAACGCCACCGCGGACACCGTGGCGCAGAAGGTCTACCTGGTCGACCGCGAAAAGAAGCGCGAACTGCTGGCGCATTTGATCAGTGAACACAACTGGCGTCAGGTGCTGGTGTTCACCCGCACCAAACACGGCGCCAACCGCCTGGCCGAGCAGTTGGACAAGGGCGGCATCTCCGCCCTCGCCATCCACGGCAACAAGAGCCAGTCGGCCCGCACCCATGCCCTGGCCGAGTTCAAGAAAGGCAGCCTGCAGGTGCTGGTCGCCACCGACATCGCCGCGCGCGGCATCGACATCAGCGAACTGCCCCACGTGGTCAATTTCGAACTGCCCAACGTCGCCGAGGACTACGTGCACCGCATCGGCCGCACCGGCCGCGCCGGTTCCGAGGGCGAGGCGGTGTCCCTGGTATGCGTCGACGAACACCAGCTGCTCAAGGGCATCGAACGCCTGATCAAGCGCGAACTGCCCAAGGAGATCGTGCCCGGCTTCGAGCCGGACCTGAACGCCAAGCCGGAACCGATCCAGAACGGCCGCGGGCCGCGTCCGGGCGGCGGCGGCGGTGGTCGT
>Ga0299912_10005783_pt1 | contig 10155 bp, 6 predicted proteins | sample RVTome_2_FD_207667 | JGI IMG/M metagenome (GOLD analysis project Ga0299912, IMG submission 207667) | Soil microbial communities from uranium-contaminated site in the Upper Colorado River Basin, Wyoming, United States - RVT95D214 (version 2) ...
GACTGGTGCCTTCGCGCGCGCGCCGCGGGGCTGCGCGTGGCGCTCCACCGGGGCGCCGAGGCGCGCCATCGCGCGCGCGCGGTGCGCGGGGGCGAGGGCGCCGCGCGCACGGCCTACTACGCCACGCGCAACCATATCCGCTGCCTCGACCGAAACGCGCCCCGAGGGCCCGTCCAGCGCGCCATCCGTGCGGCCGGTGTCGCGGCGCTGAACCTCCTTTTCGCACTGCGCGGCCCCGAGCGCGGGGCGCTCCTCGCCGCCGTCCGCGAGGGAATCCGCGACGCGCGCCGCCGCGTCTTCGGCCCCCATCCCGATCACCCGGGCGCCCGCTTCGCCCCCCCGCTGCCCGAGGGATCCGCGCCGCGCGTGGCCGCCGTCGTGCTCGCGTGGAACCGCCTCTCGGACACACTGAAGTGCCTCGAAAGTCTCGCCGCGGCCAAGACGCCCGGGCTCGAGGTGATCCTCGTGGACAACGCGTCGCGGGAGCCCGTGGCAAGCGCGGTGCGTGAGCGCTTCCCGAACGTGAGGGTGATCGTGAACGCCGAAAATCTAGGCTACGCCGGGGGGAACAACGTGGGGCTGCGGCATGCGCTCGCGCTCGAAGCCGATTACGTGTTCGTCCTGAACAACGATGCGGTCGTGGCGCCCGACGCGATCGATGAGCTGGTACGGCTACTCGAACACGATACAGCGGTCGCGGCGGTAGGCGCGCGGGTCATGCAGTACGAGGTGCCGGATCGGATGTACGGCGCCGTGGGGACGCTCGCCTACAACCCCCGCCTTATCCACTTGGAGGGGCTGCATGCGGACGACCTCGAGCCCTTCTCTCGCCCGCGTGACGGCGACTTCATCCCGGGTTGCAGCATCCTCTTTCGACGCGCGGCGCTCGAACACGTGGGGCTCTTCGACGAGCGCTTCTTCGCTTACCACGAGGACGTGGATTGGTGCACCCGCGCGTGGGAAGCGGGCTGGCGCGTCTCCTACCTCCCCACGGCCGTGGTGCGCCATCGTGGCGCCATCTACTACGGGACATCTCCGGTGGCCGACTACCGCTACTACTTCTATGGGCGCAACGCCGTCCTCTACGCCCGCAAGCACGCCACCCCTCGGCAGACGGCAAAGCTCCTGTCGACGTCCATGGTGTGGCTGGGGGGATCGATAGTCCGCCGGATGCTGCGCGGCGAAAACCCGCGGATGGTGCTCCGGACGGCGCGGCTCATCCTCACCGGGATGTGCGACGGCTGGCGGGGCGAGGGGCCGCGCCTTCACTTGATCGGGTTGCGCTGATGCCCCATTCGTTCTTTCCCCCGTCCAAGATCGACGCCGGCTGCCACAAACGAATGCACTGGCGCCACAAGAGCACCGCACGCCATGCGGCCACGAGACCACGCGGGAGAGTTTCCTCGGGCGGCTCCCCAAGGAGGAATCAACCCTCGATCGGTTCGGATTCGAGTGGGAGGGCGCTTACGCCGATGACTACCGGGCGCCCAAGGCAAAGGGAATCTGGGTCGATTATAATCCGCTCCTCGGAAAGCGCGGCCGGATGTGGGAGCTCAACCGAGCGGGGCGGGCGGTCCGGCGCGTCATGAACGCGATCTCCCCCTGGCTCTCCTGCGCGGGCGTGCTCTGTGTCGTGAGGAAAGGGGCGGAGAGAGGATGACGCACGCATCGTTGGTCTCGGTGATCATCCCGAGCTGTAACCGGCGCGCGCTTCTCGCCGAGTGCCTCCGCGCCCTCCAAGCGCAAACCTATGAGCCGTTCGAGGTGATCGTCGTGGACAACGGTTCCACCGACGGATCGGCCGAGATGATCGCCGAGACCTGGGTACCGAAGGTCCGCGTGATCGCGAACCCCGGGAACGAGGGGTACGCTCGCGCGGTGAACCAGGGGATCGGCGCCTCCCGCGGCGCTTACGTGGCGACGCTGAACAACGACGCCGTGCCCGACCCCGGCTGGCTCACGGCGCTCGTGGAGGCGGCCTCGCGGGACCCGCGGGTGGGGATGGTCGCCTCGAAAGTGGTGAACTACGATGACCCCCACATCCTCGACGGCACAGGGCTTCTCCTTTACCCCGACGGCTCCAGCCGAGCGCGGGGGCGCCTGGAGGAGGATCGCGGGCAGTACGATGGGGCGACCGAGGCGCTCCTCCCCTCGGGCTGCGCGGCACTCTACCGACGCGAGATGCTTGAAGAGATCGGGATGCACGACGAAGCGTTCTTCGCCTACTGCGAGGACACGGACCTTGGGCTCCGCGGGCGGCTGGCGGGCTGGGGTTGCGCCTTCGCCTCGAAGGCAGTGGTACGGCACCATTACTCGGCGTCGAGCGGACACTATTCCGAGGCAAAGGCCTTCCTCGTCGAGCGCAACCGCCTCTGGGTCGCGGCGAAGAACTTCCCCGTAGCGCGGTTGCTGGTGAGCCCCCTTTACACCCTCGCACGGTACGCGCTTCAGGCCTGGGGTGCCCTCACGGGGACGGGGTCAGCGGGGCGCTTCGCCCGTGAGACCTCGCGCGCGCGGCTCGTTCTGACACTGCTCCGAGCGCAGGCGGCGGGCCTCCGGGGCCTGCCGCGTGCGCTGTGCGAGCGTCGCGAGATCCGCGTGCGCGCCTCGCGGAGTGAGATCGACCGGTGGTTCCGGGAGTTCAGAATCGGGGCGAGGGAGCTCGCCCTCAAGGAATGAGGGAGCACGAAGCGATGGCAACGGCCCCGGGGCTCGTGGTGATCCCCGCGTACAACGAGGCGGAGCGCGTGGGGCGCGTGGTGGAGGAGGTCTGCCGGCACGCGCCGGAGCTTGATCTCCTCGTCGTGGACGACTGTTCGAACGATGCAACGCGTGAGGTCGCGCGCAAGTCGGGCGCGATGGTCGTGTCGCACCCGATCAACCTGGGCGACGGCGCCGCCCGCCAGACAGGCTTCAAGTTCGCCCGCACCCGGGGCTACCGCCGTGTGGTGACGCTGGACGGTGACGCGCAGCACGATCCGCGGTCGATCCCGGATCTCCTCGCTCCGCTGGACCGCGGCGAGGCCGACCTCGTGGTGGGAACTCGATTCGGGAACAATCAAGAGGGGGCACGCTACCGAGCGCCGCTCGGTCGCCGGCTCGGGATGCTTCTCTTCTCCAGACTCGCGTCGGCCCTCACCGCCCGGCGCATCACGGACACCACGTCCGGCTTCCGCGCAATGAACGAGCGCGCCCTCGCCCTCTTCTGCACGAACTGGTTCCCCCAAACGTTCCCCGACGCGGACCTCCTGCTCATCGCCCACCGGGCGGGGCTTCGCATCGTGGAGGTCCCGGCGATCTTCCGGGAGGACCTCTCCGGGCGCTCGATCCACAGCGGGATCACGCCTGTGTACTACGTGTTCAAGATGTGCCTGTCGATCTTCGTGACGATGCTCCGGCGTCGCCCGCAATCCGAGGAGGTCGAATCGAATGGACCCTAGGCTGCGCGCCCTTTCGATCGCGATCGCCGTGGTGCTCGCGGTCTTCGTCGTAAACGCGGTGCGCTCGCGGAAGCTGCGCGAGGAGTACTCCTTCCTTTGGCTCTTGATCGCAGGTGCGCTGCTTCTGATCGCCGCCTGGGACACGCCGCTTTTCCTCCTCACGCGTGCGCTCGGCGGCGTGCTCCCGGTGAATATCCTTTTCTTCGCCGGCCTCGTGTTCCTGGTGGTGGTGAGCCTCTTCTACGCGATCCGGATCAGCGAGCTGAACAACCAGGTGAAGGAGCTGGCCCAGGAGCTCGCGTTGCTCCGGTTCCGGGTGGAACGGCGGGACAAAGAAAGGTGAAACGCCTCGTCACCCTCGACACCGCCGTGGCCCTGGCCCTCGCGGCCTCGGCCCTGCTCTTTTGGCAGGCGCGCGTCATCGCCCCCGCCACCCTGCCCGAGAGTTTCTTCCTCATCGATTTTTACACGCTGATGGCGCCGATGTACCGCTACGGTTTCGCGGAGCTGGCGGCCGGCCGTATTCCCCTCTGGAACCCCTACACGTACTGTGGAATCCCCTTCCTCGCGACGCTGTACACGGGGATCCTCTACCCGGGAAATTTCCTCTTCCTTCTGCTCCCCACGGGCCTCGCCATGGGGATGACGGTGGCGCTTCACATCTTCCTCGCCGCGTGGTTCATGGTCCTTCTCGGACGCGCATGGGGATGGAGCCGCCTGGCATCCGCCGTGGCTGCCGTGGCTTGGGCTTTCACGCAGAACGCGGTGTGGTTCTTCGGGCCGATTTGCTTCCTTGCGAGCGGCGCGTGGATCCCGCTCATGATCCTCGGGATCGAGCGCGCCTGCCAAAAGCGAACTGCGAGCGGCACGGCCTTCCTCGCGATCGGGGGAGCGATGTCGATGCTCGCGGGCGGGCTCCAGGTGTTTGTGTACGGCGTCTACGCGCTCGCGATCATCGCGATCGTCCGGCTCTGGTCGGTGCTCCGCGAGCAGGGGGTGAAGCAGTTCGTCCTCGTCTCGGGCTGGCTCGGCGTGGGCGCCATCACCGCGCTCTGCCTCGCCGCGCCCCAAATCCTCCCTTCCCGGGATCTGGCGACCCGGACGCAGCGCGCGCCGGGGAATCTCTCCCTCGTCTGGGCGGATAATCCGATCCATCCGGTGCTCCCGCAGCCTCCGCTGCCGGGCTCCCCGCCGAACGCGTACCGCCCCGCGCCCGCGGAGAAGAAGAGCTTTCATAACCTCGCGGCCCTCTGGACGCTCACCCCACGCGAGATCCCCGGCTTCTACTTCGGGATTCTCCCGCCGATCCTCGCAGCGGCCGCGCTCTTCGGAAAACGGCGCGCGCTGGCCTGGTGGATTCTCGCGGGGGCGGCCCTGGCGGCGTTGCTCTCCATCCATCTCCGCACGCCCCTCTTCGCGATCTACCACGCACTCCCCACCGGTGCGTGGTTCCGGAACACGTACCGCTTCGCGATCCTTACGGGCCTGGGGATGGCGGCGCTCGCGGGGCTGGGGGTGACAAGCCTCGAGGCCGGTGGTCCCATGCGACGCCGCGCGATCGGGGCCTCGCTCGCGGCGACCGCCGCCGGCTTGATCGTCCTCGCGATCCTGCGCTTCCCCGCGCCCGTTCTCCTCCACACCGGCGCGGCCGCGACCGCGGGGCTTGCGCTCGCGTGGCTTGCCACGCGTCCCGGGCCCACGGGCCGGGGACGCGTGCTGCCGTACCTGCTCGTGGTGGCGCTCTTCCTCGAGCTCTGTTTCGCCTACCGCAACCCCTACGTCCATCCGCAGAAGAACGATCTCTCCCCGCTCGACGAGCACCGGGCGATCGCGGAGTACATCAAGGCGCACGTGGGCTCGCAGCGCGTGGTGGTCGTGGATGATGCGTGGGGGAGCTGGGCGGTGCAGAGCAAGTACGGGCTGCTCCACCGCGTGCGCACGCTGAACGACTTCGAGCCCCTCACGCCGTCCGTCTACGCCACGCTCTTTTCGCTCCTGGAGGGCGCACCGCCCGAGACGCGCGTTCCCTTCGACGGGCACCTCCGTCTCGATCCATCACGGAGCCGGAAGAAGATCCTCGACCTCCTCTCGGTACGCTACATCCTCGTCGACCGGAACCTCTATCCGCCGTGGGACGCGGGGGCAAGAGCTTTCGGCCTCGCGCGGGTCCCGCTGCCCGATCGCGAGGTGGCGCTCTTCGAGAACCCCGCCGCCCTCCCCCGCGCCTTCGTCGTGGCGAGCAGCGTCGTCGTCGGGACGGATGACGAAGCGGCGCGCGTGCTCTCCGATCCCGAGTTCGACCCGACGCGTCTGGCGGTGGTCGAAGCACCGAGCGCGGCGAAATTGATCCGCGCCACACCGGGGCTTCGTGGATACACGATGGACGGTTGGAAGGGGAAGACCGGTGTCCCCGTTCGGGACACAGCGGGAACGGTGCGAATCCTAAGGGATGATTCGGATCGCGTGGAGCTGGACGTCGAGGTGGCTCCCAAGCAAGCCGGTTGGCTGGTGCTCATGGATCTCGACTATCCCGGTTGGCGGGCCACGGTGAACGACCGGCCCGCCAACATCGTTCGCGCGAACCTCGTGGGGCGATCGATCGCGCTCGGCGAGGGGCGCTACCGCGTGGTCTTTCGCTATGACCCGCCGGTGTTCCGATGGGGCTGCTGGCTCGCCCTGGGGGCGGCGCTCGCCTGGAGCCTGGTGGGTCTCTGCCGCTGGGTCCTCCGGTGCGGGCTCAAGCCGCCGGCCGCGGTGCGGCAGGTGGCCCCGTGGGTCGTGGCGCTCGGTCTGCTCGGGCTGCTGCTCCACCGCGCGGGGATCGCCCAGGTGCGGGACTCGGTCCGCGAGGCGAACCTTCCGGGGCTCTTCGGCGCCACGGTGCTGTGCACGCTGCCGATGTACCTCCTGGACATCTTCGCGCTCTCGCGCGTGATCACCTGGTTCAACGTCCCCGTCACGATGCGCGAGATGGCCCCGGTGAAGGCGGCGGTTTATCTGATCAACATCGTGAACTACAACGCGGGCTCGGGCGCCGTGGCACTCTGGCTCAAGCGCCGGCGCGGTGTTCCCTTCCTCGAGGCCGCCGCTTCCGTCCTCTTCATCAACGTGGTGGACGCGGGCGTGCTCGTCGCGTTCATGGCGGCCGCCCTCCCCGCGCTATCGCCCCCCCTGGACCGCGTCGTCGCGATCCTCGTGGCGGCCGCGATCGTGGTGCTGGCGGGGCACTTCCTGTACTGGCGGGGGGGGTTCAATTTCCTCGTGCTCGGGAGGCTTCGGGCCTGGCCGATCTTCCTCAGCTTCCGGCTTGCCCCCTTCGGGCGTTACCTCTGGCTGGCGGCGCTGCGCGTTCCTTTTGATCTCCTGTTCATCCTGAACTTCTGGCTGGCGCTGCGGGCTTTTGGGATCGACGTTCCGGTCCTGAAGGCGCTCGCCTACGTCCCGGTGATCCTGTTTATCTCCGTGCTCCCCATCACCGTGTCGGGGCTCGGGACCGTTCAGGCCGCAACGATCTATCTCTTCTCCGTCTACGCCCCCGAGGCAAAGCTCCTCGCCTTCAGCCTCGTATTCACGGTGGCGCTGACAGGGGTCCGGGCGCTGCTCGGCTTGCCGGTGTTCAAGAAGGTGTCGGAGGAGATCCTGACGCGGACGGGTGAGTCGGCTCAGCGAATGGTCTTATAGATCCGGATCGTGGACGCGCGCGCCATGTCGCGGACCTCGGGGTCCGTGTCTTCCTGGGACATCTCCCGGAGCCGGCCGATCGCTTCGGCAGCCCCCAGGAGCCCGAGGGCGTCGGCCGCGCGGCAGCGCACGCTCTGATCCGGGTCATCGAGCGTCCGTAGGAGATTCGGAACGGCTTCGCGCTCCCCCGCCAGTCCCAGAGCCAGCGCGACGGACGCGCGGACCAGGGGATTGGGATTATCGAGGCGGCTCACGAAGGCCTCCCGCGACGCCGGGTCGTACAGTTTCGCGAGGACGAAGGGGACCTGATAGAACACCGTCGAGCTCGGATCGTTCAGGCGCTCCAGCACGTGCGAAAGCGTACCCGGGTCCCCGATGGCCCCGAGGGCCTCCAGCGCTGCGGCGCGGATGACCGAGTCGGAATCCTTGAGGGCGGAGACGAGCGAGGGGACGGCGGCCCTGTCCCCCACGCGCCCCAGCGCCGAGGCCGCCGCCTTCCTGCTCCCCTGGTTTCCCGTGCGGAGAAGGTCCAGCAGCGCCGGCACCGCGTGGTGATCGCGCAATTCACCCAGGGCCAGGGCAGCGGCTTCGACCACTCCGGGATCAGAATCCCGGATGGCCGCGATGAGGGAGGGCGCGTCCGCGTCGGAACCAAGCGTGCCGAGCGTCTTCGCGGCGGCCGCCCGAACGGCCCCATCCGCATCGTGAAGCGGCTCCCGGAGCACCGCCGCCCGTATCGCTCGATCCCCCTGGACCCGGCCGAGGGCGAGGCAGACCTGTGCACGCACGACGGCGGCCGGATCCGTCGTGGCCGCCACGAGGGGCTTGAAGGAAGCGGGGTCGCCAAGGACGGTCAGGGAGACCGCTGCGCTGAACCGGATCACGGGGTCCGAATTCGAGAGCAGACCGACGAGCGCGGGCGTCGCAGAGCGATCTCCCCAGCGGGAGAGGAGTTCCCCCGCCTTTGCCACCACGACCGGATCGCGCACTTGAAGGAGAAGCCTGACCGCTCGTGTCGCATCTGCGGCCGGCCCGGGGAGGTCGCGGGTGTGGATCGCCGAGAGCGCGTCGAGGATCGCTATCTGCTGATCGGGCGTCCTCGCAGTGGCGAGCCTCGGCATGAGCTCGGCCGGGTCCGCCGAGTTCTCGCGTGACGACGACCCGCAGCCGGGGGCCACGAAAAGTCCGAACACGATGACCATCCACGTTGCGGTTGATCGACACACACGGGCATTCTAGGGACAGGGCGGCGGGGAGGCAAGGGAAGGAAGGTACGTGCAGCCGTGGACGGCCCACCCGGGGGGCGGCCGTCCGGGTCAGAAAGACCGCTCCTGGGTCGAGCAAGTGGGATGGCCTCGGGAGGCACCCGGCCGTTGTGAGCCGCTCCTTCCCCGTGTTAGCATGTGAACTCATGTGATTCTTCAGGAACTCCGAGTGCTTTCTCCGGGAAGCCGCACGATCGCGTGCGTCGATTCCCCTTGACGAAGCGGCGGCGACCGGAGGTGCCGGGCGCACGGCGCGCCCCCGACGGAGAGGTCCGGGCCAACCCGGACAGGAAGGAAACCGCTTGCCGTCCCCGCTTCACATCGTGTTGCTCGACTACCGGGACGTCACCCATCCGGAGGCGGGCGGCGCGGAAACTTATCTTCAGGAGATTTTTGGCCGAGTGGCCAACCATGGTCATCACGTCACGCTCGTCTGCGCCGGCTACCGGGGAGCGGCGCCCGAGGGTCGGATCAGCCGAATCCGGATCCTGCGCCAAGGCAACAAGCTGAATGCTAACGTTATGGGGGCCCGCGCGGCCCTTGCGCTCGCCCGCAGGGAGCGGGTGGACCTCTTCGTCGAGAACCTCTGCAAGATTCCTTTCCTGATGCCCATCTTCACGAAAATCCCCGTGCTGCCGGTCGTGCTCCATCTCTTCGGCCACACGGTCTTCCAGGAGACGAACCCGGCCGTCGCCTCTTATGTCTGGCTCTCCGAGAAGCTGATCCCCCTCTTCTATCGTGACATCCCTTTCGTCGCCCTGAGCGATAGCACGGCGGAGGACCTCGCGCGGCGCGGCGTGCGGGCGAGCTCGATCACGATCGTACCGCCGGGGCTCGATCTGAAGCACTATGAAGCGATCGACGCGATCCCGAAGTCCGATCGCCCGCTGCTCGTCTACGTCGGGCGGCTCAAACGGTACAAGGGGATTGACACGGTGATCCGGGCGTTCGTGTCCGTCCTACGTGCCATTCCCGAAGCGCTGCTCGTTCTCGTGGGCAAGGGCGGCGACCGGCCCCGCCTCGAGGCGCTCGCCAGAAGACTCGGCTTGGGCGACGCGGTGCGGTTCGAGGGGTTCGTGCCGGAAGAGACGAAGATCCGATGGCTGCGGCAGGCGCACGCGGTCGTGTACCCGAGCCCCCGGGAAGGATGGGGGATCGCCGCCGCGGAGGCCGCCGCCTGCGGGACGCCGGTCCTGGCGAGCGACGCGGAGGGACTCCGCGACGTCGTGCGACACGGTGTGACCGGCTTCCTGATCCCACACCGCGACACAGGCGCCTGGGAGGCTCGGATGATCGAGATTCTCGGCGACGCCCCGCTGCGCGAGCGGATGGCTGCCGCGGCGCGCGAGTGGGCGCGGCGGTTCGACTGGGACGTCGAAGCGGAGAAGATGCGGCGGATCGTGGAGGAGGTCGCCGCCGGAGGGCGGGAGGGTGCTCGATGAACCGCTCCGTGGTGATCATCCCGACCTACAACGAGCGTAAGAACCTCCCGCGCCTGATCGAGCGCATCTTCACGCTGGAATCCAAGTTCGACGTGCTCGTGGTAGACGACAACTCCCCCGATGGCACCGGCGAGGTGGCCGACCGGATGGCGCGGGAGCACCCGACGATGCGCGTGCTGCACCGCCCCATCAAGGAGGGGCTGGGGCGGGCCTATGTGGCGGGCTTCAAGTGGGCGCTCGCGCAGGGGTACGACTACGTCTTCGAGATGGACGCCGACCACTCCCACAGCCCCGAGCAACTCCCCGATCTCCTGGCGGGCGCCCCGG
>Ga0299912_10005784_pt1 | contig 10154 bp, 10 predicted proteins | sample RVTome_2_FD_207667 | JGI IMG/M metagenome (GOLD analysis project Ga0299912, IMG submission 207667) | Soil microbial communities from uranium-contaminated site in the Upper Colorado River Basin, Wyoming, United States - RVT95D214 (version 2) ...
GCATCCTGGCGGCTATCGTGATTCCGCAGTTTACCGAGGCCAGCACCGAAGCCAAGACATCAAGTCTCTGCACCGATCTGCAGACCGTACGCTCACAGATTGAGCTGTATAAGGTGCAGCACAACGATCTTTTGCCCGGCGAGACGGCTAGCGTCACGTTCGTACAGGCATTAACTCAAAAGACCGATATAGCCGGAGCGTTGAGCGCGACTGGCGCTTATGGCCCGTATCTGCAGAAGATACCGACCAACCAGTTTAATGATCTGAGCACCGTCCGACTTGATGGTGCTGATGCCGGCGCTAACACTGCAGGCTGGAGATTTGGTACCACCGGTACCACAGAAGGCTTTTTCCAGGCTGACGACACTGCTGCCCATGCCGCTTACTAAGAGTGTAGTCGCAGCGGGCCGTCTCGTGGATGCTTCCACGACAGAACGCCAGCTTAGGCTGGCCAGAATGATGGAATAGACAAATAGGCTGATCGTGCTGAGGCAATTGCCGATAGCAGGTCAGCCTTTTTAATGGTCAGTGCGTAGTCCATTGTTCGTTGTTCATCACTATGAACGATGAACAAGGAACAAACGAAAGGTCGAATTATGAAAAGAGCAAGAGCTTTCACGCTTGTTGAGATCCTGATAGTGGTGGTCTTGCTCGGTATCCTGGCCGCGGTTGTCATCGCAACTGTTGGCAATAGTACAACGTCGGCCAAGGCCAGTGCTCTGGCGACCGATTTGCAGTTGCTTCGCAACTTTATTATGGTTTACAAAGGCCAGCATCTGGAGGCCGCTCCCGGCTATCCCAATGGCGATACGACCGCTGCACCGACAGAGCAGGCCTTTGTTGAGCAGGCCACTATGTCGAGCAACAATTCTGGGCAGACTGCTGCGGTAGGCACGCCCGGGTTTGTGCGCGGCCCATATATGCAAAAGATTCCGGTGAATCCCTTTAACAATCTCAGTACGATCCAGATGCTCGCAGACGGTGAAGCATTTCCAGCCAACGCCGACGATAGTCACGGCTGGATATGTAAGGCAGCCACAGCGGAAATACGAGCGGACACCAGCGGGACCAACAGCAATGGAAAGCGATACTATGATTATTAGCACAAAAACAGGTAGGGTGTGCACTGCACACCGCTATCAAATTGGTGGGCGATGCCCACCCTACCATAGGGCACGCTGTGGTTTCACGCTTGCTGAGGCGATGATGGCCACAGTGGTACTCGGTATCGCAGCGGCTGGTGTGCTGCTTCCCTTTGCCAGCGGCGCAAAGATACGAGTTGAAGGTACTCGCCGAACCCTGGGCGCCAAGCTGGCAGGTGATTTGATCGAGCAGATTGTAAATACTCCGTTTGAGCAGATAGTTAAGTATGATGGTTGCTCCGAGCCGCAAGGCCAGTTAAAAGACTCAGCCGGGACTATATTTACGGACCCAACTTACGCCAATTTCAGTAGGAACGCAACCTGTGAGTATGTTTATGTGCCGCAGCAAAGTGGAGTGGGACAGGCGAATTTCATTCGCGCCACAGTGCGGGTGCATTACAGCGGTAGACCGATCGCGATCATAAATCGGCTTGTAGCCAGGTAGGAATTAAATACTAAGCACGAATATCTAAATCCTAAACAAGCCCGTCCTGAGCGGAGCCGAAGGATTCAAATGACCAAAATGCAAAATCCTAAACAAATCGTTTTGAGCATTTGAGATTAGAATTTCGATATTGTTTAGCATTTAGAATTTAGAAATTAGGATTTCTAAAGAGATGCAAGGTACGAGATACGACTATGGTTTTACGCTGGCCGAGTTGCTGGTGGCTTTGGTTGTTAGCAGTCTGATTCTAACGACTGTAGCCACGCTTGCTTTTGCTCTGAGCAGGGCAAATGACGCCACGGATGATACGAGCCGCAAGCAGGCAGAGGTGCGTTTTGGGACTCTCAGGATTTCGGAACTGATTCGGCAGTGCAGATTGATATGCGGCACGCCAGGCGGTGAATTAGCCGTCTGGCGGGCTGACGACAATGGCGACGGACAGATTAACGTCAACGAGCTGGTGTATATCGAAAGAGGGACGGGCAAAAACTATCTGCGGCTTTGCGAATTTCCGCCGTCCGATACATCAGTCGTGCCCTTGACCGCTGTGGCAACACTATCGCCAAGCGGATACAGCGTGACACGTGTGACGCTGATACCCCAGTGCAGTAACGTGGAGTTTCTGGTCGATGTTGTGCCGCCGCGGACCAAACTTGTCAGTATTTCGTTTGACCTTGCTGAGGATGGTGCTATCCACCACTACCAGATAAATTGTGCCGTTCGCGGCTGGGCCGGGAATCTGCTTAACCAAACAGGGGACGGTCTCGTAGGCGACGATGATTAGACAAAAGATGAAAATTCGAAATTTGGACAGCAGAGGTGCAGCTTTGCTTGTCGTGCTCTTTGTCATTATGGCCATAACCATCTTGTCGCTGGGCTTTATGGCACGAAGCGATGTGGAGCTGGCCTGCGGCGAGAATATGATACTGCGCACCCAGATGGATTACCTGGCTGAGTCCGGTTTGGAGCACGCCAAAGGGCTTATCCTGAACCCGCAGGATGTGGCTTCGGAATACTGGACCGGAGCTACGGCTCAGCAGTTGGCAGCAGGAAGCGAGGATTACTACGATGTCGGAGTCGTTCGCGATGACTCGGACCCGACTGACTACGGCAATTATATCATAGACTGTAACTCTTACCGGGTGAAGAATGGCCAACAAATGGGCCGTAGCAGTTTATCAGCCCAGCTTCGCCTTGACCCGTGCGTAGCATTGTGGACCGGAAGCACCACCGTTATCTGGCCTGGCGTCCGAATCAATGGCGACGCCTATTGTAACGGGGCATTGCAAAATAATGGTGTAATTAATGGTGATGTGTTTGCCAGTGCGTTGAGCGGAAGCATAGCCGGCCAGCGTAAGGCAACTACGGATTTGTCGCTTGCGTGGCCTCGCGTTACGGTCGCAGACTTTACTTCAAGATATAGTAAGGTGACCATAACCTCCGGCAGTCTTTCTGGCGTGACGCTCGGTCCATATAGCAACCCCGTGCAGGTGTGCTACCGCAGCGGCGACTTGGTGTTGGCCGGCGACGTCAGGATCGAGAGCATGCTCGTAGTTGTCGGCGATCTGACAATCCAGGGAGACAGAAACATAATCGTAGCGCCAAAAAATATGCCCGCGTTGCTGGTGACTGGTGATCTAACGATAAAAAACGCCGCCGCTCTACAGATTGACGGATTGGCTGTCGTGTATGGACATACGCAGCTCGGGGCCGGCGGTGCTAATTTGACCGTTCTTGGCGGCCTATTCACAGACGATGGACTGGCTGAAACCGCCGCAGACTCCTCCAGCAGCGCCAATGTCGGAGTGCTGTACAACGGCGCGACCTGGCAGCCTACAGGTGGTCGAACAGGCGGGGCGCTGCAGTTCGACGGAGTTGACGACTATGTACAGACCCCTAACTCGCTGACCAACCTGCAAGTGGCCAATGACTATACTTTGTCGGTGTGGGCAAAGCCCGCCTCTTCTCAGAAGGACTGGGCAGGTATAATCTCAAAATGCAACCCAAGCGGATCGACAAACCACTGGACGCTCCAATTCAATTCCGGTAGTCCCAAAAGACTTATTGTTTACCATCCGGATAACCTGCCGAGTCCTAAATCGTGGGATACCGGAATTTTGCTCAGCGAGCTTGCAGGCGCATGGCACCATATTGGGATCCTCCGAAGTGGAGCCGTAATGACCTCTTATCTGGATGGCGCCTTGCGTAATACGGGCGCTTGGTCTAATACCCCCGGCGTAGGAGACGGACACCTTAACATTGGAGTCGACAGGACTGCTACGCCCAGCGATGTGTACGGGGGCTTGCTCGACGACGTGCGCATCTACAACCGGGCGTTGAATGTGAACGAGGTCTATCCACCCGTTCCGGGACTGGGCGGGCTAATAGCGCACTGGAAATTCGACGAGTCCGGCAGCAATGCCGCTATTACCGCCGCACCGACAAAGACGGCTATCGTAACCTGGTCTGAGCAGGGGGCAGTACAGAAGTGGGGGCAGGCAGCCGGAGCATTTTTCAAAAGTATCCGTAGAAACTAATAAGCGCGCGTGGGTTTCGTTGAGTGGGCCGAGGCAGAAGTTGCTTATCGGCCTTTGCTTATATCTAAGAGAAAAATTCATAGTGCCTAAGCGACACTGCCCGACAGGCGGGTCAACTGATGGTGGTCGGATAACCTTGTCATCATCATAACGTCGGTTTGACGATTGTGCCAATTTTGTTGGCCTTAACTGTATAAAGTATGGGATTTGACATTTGTATCGCCACGAATGTGGTTTGAAATTGCGCCGGCCAGCCGAGAATGACGGTATGTCCTGTTAAATTCAGTAGATCCTGGATTTGCAGGGTCAAGGGGCTCGTCTGAGCCGGCTGATGTGCTGGTAAAGGCACAGCTAAAACAAGCCGAAAAGAAAGAAAATGGAGGTGGGGTTCATAATGAACCATAAAGCTTTTACGCTTATAGAGATTCTAATCGTGGTTGCGCTGCTGGCCATAGCGGGGCTGATGGTTGTTCCGATGATGTCGTCGGCAGCCAGTATGCAGATTTACTCGGCAGCGAACATGATTGCCGCCGACCTGGAATACGCCAAGAGTATGGCTATCAGCAGGGGACAGAATTTTTCGGTGGCATTTGACAAGACCGCTGAGACTTACCAGATAAAGGATCAGACCGGCAGCGTAATACCGCACCCGGTAAAAAAAGGATTCAATTACGTTATAGATTTTCGTAACGACCGCAGGCTGAATAGAGTTGATATTTTCGATGCAGATTTTGACGCCACCAACGAGGTCAAGTTTGATTATCTTGGAAGCCCCTATAACGGTAACGGGACTGCTCTGAACAGCGGCGTCATCAGCCTGCAAGCAGCGGGCATTACCAAGACGATTAGAGTAGAGCCTGTCACCGGCTACATCTCGATAGGCAACTAATCAGGATACGAACTTTAATGCTAAGCTGGAACTTAAAGATTCGAGGCTTACGACCAATAGGATTGGACATCGGCCATAACTACATCAAGATGCTCCAACTGGTGATTAGTGACAGGCAGATTAGAGTTCTTGCAGCGGACAAAGTTCGCATCGATCCCAAGATAAACGGCGACGCCCAGGAAAGAAAACAGTTCGTTGTTTCAGCAATAAAACAGATATTGGCGGACGGTGACTTTCGCGGACGAAATGTCGTTTCATGTTTGCCGAGTGACAAACTGAATATCACAAGTTTGCGCCTCTCTGAAACAGAGGCAGGTCAGATTGAGCAGACGTTGACAAAAGAAGCTGCCAACCGCTTCGCACTGAATCCGGATACAGATGCAATTAAGTATATACATGCCGGCAGTGTTCAGCAAGGCGAAGAAGTTAAAAATGAATTGATACTGTTTGCCACCGACAATGAAACAATAAAAAACCATATTGCCATGCTTGAGGAAGCTCAGCTTAAGCCGGTGGCCATCGATACGGTTCCGTGCGCATTGTTCAGGAGCTTTGAGAGGTCGTTCAGGCGGCAGGAGGACAAGGAACACACAGTTGTCTTTGCCGATATAGGGGCTCAGTTCACCACCGTGGTCTTCGGTCGCGGAGGAGAGATTTGTTTCGTCAAGCAGATGCTGCTTGGCGGAGAAAATTTTGATCGGGAGATTGCAGCCAAGTTGGGCGTCGAAATCAGCGAAGCAGCGATGCTCCGAAGCAGGCTTCGAATAGAAAGAGGCCTACCGGCATCAGAGGCCGAATTGAGGCATCACGACCCGGACAAAGGCAGTCCGGCTCTCGATACGACGACACGACAGGTCACAGCCGACGCCATAGGAACTGTTGCTGAAGAGTTGGCAAGAGAGATATCGCTGTGCCTTAGATACTATACGGTGACTTTCCGCGGAAAACGTGTGGAGCGGGCGTTCTTAACCGGAGGTGAGGCATACGAAAGTATACTGCTCAACGTATTGGCGCGAACATTGGCAGTTGAGGTTGAGGTGGCTCAACCATTGAAGGGCTTCGATTTGTCAGGCGAAGGCATGCACATAAATCTGGATGGTGACAGGAGGGGTCTGCTTTGCGAGTGGGCCGTGGCTGTGGGGCTTAGCCTTAAGGGTTTGGATAGACCAGCGAGTTAGCCGATGGATGCCAAATGTGTCCAGCGCATTTTGGTCTGTGATAATTATGAAAGAAATTGATTTCATTCCAGAGTGGTATAAAACCGGAAGACGCCGGCAACTGAGCTACCGAACGCAGTACGTTGCTCTTGGTGGTATGTTTGTGGTAATGATGGCATGGAATTTTGCCTCCATTAGGTCACTTTCGAAAGCCTCAGCAGAGCTTGTTCAAATGGCTCCAGAGCAATCACAGGCACAAAGCGTGTCACGAGAATTCAAAAAGGCCCAAAGCAGGCTGGCAGACTTGCAGAAAAAAACGCGCCTAATTGAACAGATCGATTCCAAAATTGATGTGGCAAGCGTTTTAGCTGAAATGAGTTTCCTGATTGATGAAAAGATCGTCCTAAGCAAGGTGGAATTCACTGCCCAGAAGTTTGGCGCGACGCCACAGAATGGACCTGGCAGCACTTCAGCAGTCAGAGTTGCAGGCGACGGTTTTGGAGGTAAACAGGTGCCGCCGCTCGGCAGCGTCAGATTCCAGATCGTGATAAATGGCGTTGCCTCGGACGCGAGCAATGTTGCGGAGTTGATATGTAGATTAGAAGACTCGCCGTATTTCTGCCTGGTTCGTCCTTCGTTCTCGCGCTACAAAACTATCGACAGCGGTGGCGGCTCCGCAGCGAATAATGACATTAAGACAGCCGGGACATCTGGCCAGATAAAAACCGATGCCGAACCGACAGCCAAGAAATATCAGGCAAGCGAGTTTGAGATAAGCTGCTATCTGGCAAACTATCGGCAGGATGGGACTTGATTTAATGCAATAGTACCCGAACAAGAGGCGCTGAAGATAAACAGAGTTACCTGATGCTGTTCTGGAAAAAACAACAAGTAATAATTTTCGTTGTGGCTGGACTACTGGCGGCCGATTTCATATTCTTCGGGTTTTTGCCTTTGCGCAAGAGACTCAAAGCCGTCAACCAGGCAAGAGCTGATCAGAGACTTATTATAGCCAAGACAGCGATTGAGCAGAGGCAGCTATCCGACCTGAAAGAACAGCTACAGGAGCTCGAAAGCACTGCCCGTAATTACCAAGTGAATGTGCCTGTCGACAGAGACCTTGGCAGCTTCTTGCAGCAGATAGCAGGTCTGATGAGCCAGCATAATCTGACCGAGCAGATGGTTGCCCCCGGCGAGGAGATTAAGGCTGATAAGTTGAACTCTATACCCGTGAACATGCAATGTAAGGGCAGAATGGGCCAAATATTTGAATTTTACAGGCAGTTGCAGCGTTTGGATAGGCTCGTCCGTATCGAGAGTGTGAAGCTGGTAAACAGTGACGATCTTAGCGGCCAGGTTAGCATGCAGACAAGGGCGGTCGTTTATTACAGGCCCAGTGTCGACCAGGGATAAGGTCTCAGCGTGCAGTGATGTGCTCTGAGGAGGTCTTTAGAGAGAAGATATGAGGCGAAAGACAAAAAATAGCAGCAATGGTCGGGCTAATACAATACTTGGCCCATTGGCGGCAGATAAGAAAAAGGTGGTGCTGGCAGCATGCCTGATCGCCGTTATGGCCTTTATGTGGCTCAGAGTGCTTAGCAAAGATAAACCACAGGCTGCTGAAGCAAACTCGCTGACACAGCAGGGGGCACCGCTTTCGCAGGGACAGCCGAATTCGCCGTCAAAAATATCCTTCGTGGAGTTGCCGAAAGTCGCTGGCCGCCACGATGTGATTACGAGGGACTTTTTTGCTCCCGGCCACTGGTGGAAGTCGATCAAAGGCATACAGGGAGAAAATTTGTCGGGTGCTGACGAAGTAAAATTGGTTTCCTCACGGGGCGATCAAGGAGTAATCAACTTGCTGGCAGCGAGACTCAAGCTGGCGGCAATAGTAAAGGACAAAAATCTCCAGGCTTTTATGAATGGAAAATTACTTTCGGTGGGTGATAAATTGCCCATCCGCGAAGGAGACCGGACGTTTGAATGTGAAGTAGTTCGGATTGAAGAAAACCAGGTGGCTATAAGATGTGGGCAAGCAGAAGTGACCTTGAAACTGAAGCAGATAGTTGAAGTAAATGACTGAGTAGTGAAGGTTCGAGCACGTTTGTAATGGGTAGTAAGAATGAATTCAGAAGAATCGAATGGTCGTAAGATGTTTTTAAGTAGGAGCCAATTATGTTCAGACAAAGAAGCATGAGTGACAGATTGCAGATTGGAAAGGGACTAGTTCTCACGTGCTTCATATCGACAGTGATAGCGATCGCTGTCTTTGGCAGTGTTGAACAGAGTCCGACGGGAGCTAATCCCGATGATGTAAGGCCTGTTGAAGTCGCCGTGGCCGCAAGCCAGCCTGCTCCGGAGCCGGTCCAGGATGCCCCCACAAGGGCGGCAGTCCAGTCGTTTGAGCTGAAGGAACAGTTCGGCATACGTGATGCGCTGGCAATGCTGGCGAGCTTGTATAAGAAGAACATTGTGCCTTCGCCAGGCGTCGATGGACAACTGGCCTTCAGGAGCCTTAAAGATGTAACCTTTGAAGAAGCGATGGATGCGATCTTGGGCGAAAACTTCAAGTATCAGCAGGAGGGCAACCTAATCAAGGTATACACCAAAGATGAGTACAAGAAGCTCAAGGAAGACCCGGAGCGATTGGTGTATGAAATGTTTACCCTGTATTACATCTCCGCAGCGGAGGCAAAGAAGCTGATTACGCCGATGCTTAGCTCCAGCGGGAAAATGGAGACTACCACTGCTGCTGTAACCGATTTCCCGACCGGTGAATCCATAACCAAGGTAACCGGCGGCGGCGACACCACGGCGATGAACGACACCATCATTGTTCACGACTATCCGGAAAACGTTGAGCAGATAGCCAAGCTTCTGGGTGAAATTGACGTCAGACCGAAACAGGTCCTGATTGAAGCGACCGTCCTGAGTGTCACGCTCACCGAAGATACTCAATTTGGCATCAACTGGAGCACACTGCAGGGGGTACTGACTCAGATACCAGCCATACCAGCGGCTGCTGGTGACATTACACGAGGTGTGTCTGACTACTTCAAGTCTGCCGGCACGGGCCAGGTAACCAAGACCGGTGGCCTGACCGTTGGCTTTGCGCACGACAACATCGCGGGGTTCATTCGCGCGGTGGAAGAAGTTTCCGATGTGACCATTCTGGCTAACCCGAAGATACTGGCTGTAAATAAGCAGCTTGGCCAGGTTTACATCGGCAAAAAGATTGGATATTTGTCGCAAACTACGCAGACCCAGACTTCCACGACTCAAAGCGTCGAATTCCTCGATAGTGGAACCAAGCTTTCGTTCAGGCCCTATATAGGAAATGACGGCTACATCAGGATGGACATCCATCCTAAAGATAGCTCCGCAACCTTGAAGGCCAACAGCATACCTGACGAAACTGCCGCTGAGTTAGTGACCAACATCATCGTCAAAGATGGTCAGACCATAGTTATCGGGGGATTGTTCAGGGACACAGTTACCACTGGCAAGACCCAAATTCCTCTGCTCGGTGATCTGCCGATCGTAGGAGTGCTTTTCCGAGGTACGGCTGATCAGTCTAAGCGAGAGGAAGTGGTTGTTCTGCTTACTCCACATATTATTGAGGAGCCGGCCGAGACCGAGGGACAAGCTCGAGCGGATGATATAGGCCGAAAGAGAGTGAGTTCAAAGGATGAGATGTTCGGAATTGGCAGGGCGAAACTGGCGGAAGACTGCTACGCAAAAGCCGCCAGATACTACACTGAAGGTGACAACGTATCCGCCATGAAGGAGCTCGGCATCGCGTTATGGCTGCGTCCAACGTTCCTGGAGGCGATACGGCTGAAAGAAAGGATTCTTGTTGAGACAAGCCCGGACGAAGTTCAAAAACTGGAAAGGATTGTGCTGGAGACTGTTGACCGGCAGGCAGCTCCCAAGTGGCGCAGCAGGTAGATAATTGATTATTGAATATTGACTATTGAAAGAAAT
>Ga0299912_10005785_pt1 | contig 10153 bp, 11 predicted proteins | sample RVTome_2_FD_207667 | JGI IMG/M metagenome (GOLD analysis project Ga0299912, IMG submission 207667) | Soil microbial communities from uranium-contaminated site in the Upper Colorado River Basin, Wyoming, United States - RVT95D214 (version 2) ...
AGAGGGGGGCCGTACCCGTGGCGAGTTCTGAATGAGTAACGGCGCGCAGAATTTCGTCATGGTCGGCGAGCGGACCAACGTCACCGGGTCCGCCAAATTCCGCAAGCTGATCGAGGCCAACGACTATCAGGCCGCGCTGGCGGTTGCACGCAGCCAGGTTGAGAACGGCGCGCAAATCCTCGACGTCAACATGGACGAGGGCCTGCTCGATTCCGAGAAGGCGATGACGACGTTCCTCAATATGATCGCCTCCGAGCCCGACATCTCGCGCGTGCCGCTGATGATCGACAGCTCCAAGTGGAGCGTCATCGAGGCGGGCCTTAAATGCGTGCAGGGCAAGGCGATCGTCAACTCGATCAGCCTCAAGGAAGGCGAGGCGGCGTTCCTCGACCATGCCAAGAAGGTGCTGCGCTACGGCGCCGCCGTCGTCGTCATGGCCTTCGACGAGCAGGGCCAGGCGGACACCGCCGACCGCAAGGTCGCCATCTGCGAGCGCGCCTACAAGCTGCTGACCGAGACGGTGGGCTTTCCGCCCGAGGACATCATCTTCGACCCCAACATCTTTGCGGTCGCCACCGGCATCGACGAGCACAACAACTACGGGATCGACTACATCGAGGCGGCACGACGCATCAAAGAAAAGATGCCGCTGGTGCATATCTCGGGCGGCGTCTCGAACCTGTCGTTCGCCTTCCGCGGCAACGAGCCAGTGCGCGAGGCGATGCACTCGGTGTTCCTCTACCACGCCATCCAGGCGGGCATGGACATGGGGATCGTCAACGCCGGGCAGCTCGCACTCTACGACGACATCGACCCGGAGCTGCGCGAGCTGTGCGAGGACGTCGTCCTCAACCGCCGTCCCGACGCGACCGACCGCCTCCTGGAGGCGGCGGCGAAGTTCAAGGGCGACGGCAGCGGGGCCAAGGTCAAGGAGAAGGATCTCTCCTGGCGCGAAGCTGACGTCCAGCAGCGCCTGACGCATTCGCTGGTGCATGGCATCACCGATTTCATCGAAGCCGATACCGAAGAGGCGCGGCAGAAGGCGGATAAGCCGCTGCACGTCATCGAGGGCCCGCTGATGGCCGGCATGAACGTCGTCGGCGACCTGTTCGGCGCCGGCAAGATGTTCCTGCCGCAGGTCGTCAAGTCGGCGCGCGTGATGAAGCAGGCGGTCGCCTATCTGCAACCCTACCTCGAGGCGGAGAAGAAACTCTCCGGGCTCGAGGCGATGCCGGCGGCCGGCAAGGTCGTCATGGCGACGGTCAAAGGCGATGTGCACGACATCGGCAAGAACATCGTCGGCGTCGTCCTCCAGTGCAACAACTACGAGGTGATCGACCTCGGCGTGATGGTGCCGGTGGCGAAGATCCTCGAGACGGCCAAGCGCGAGAAGGCGGACATCATCGGCCTGTCGGGGCTGATCACGCCGTCGCTCGACGAGATGTGCTTCGTCGCCGCCGAGATGGAGCGTGAAGGCTTCGATTGCCCGCTGCTGATCGGCGGGGCGACGACGAGCCGCGTGCATACGGCGGTGAAGATCAGCCCCAACTATGTGAGGGGCCAGGCCATCTACGTGCTCGACGCGAGCCGCGCCGTCGGCGTCGTCTCCAAGCTTCTCTCAGAGACGGAACGGCCGGTCTACGTCGGCGAGATCCGCAAGGAGTACGCGAAGGTAGCCGAGGCGCACGTCCGCAATGAGGCCGCCAAGCGGCGCATCACGCTCGCCACCGCGCGCGCCAACAAGTTCGCCATCGATTGGGCCGGATACAAGCCGCCCAAGCCGAGCTTCCTCGGCAGCAAAGTGTTCACCAGCTACCCTCTCGCCGAGCTCGTGCCCTACATCGATTGGACACCCTTCTTCCAGACTTGGGAGCTGACCGGGCGCTACCCGGCGATCCTCAAAGACAACAAGGTCGGCGCGGAAGCGCAGAAGCTGTTCAACGACGCCCAGGAGATGCTGAAGCGCATCGTGGCCGAGAAGTGGGTGAAGGCGGCTGGCGTCATCGGGTTTTGGCCGGCCAACAGCATCGGCGACGACATCGAGCTATTCACGGACGAGGGCCGCAAGCAGCGCCTCGCCGTGCTGCACACGCTGCGCCAGCAGATCGCGCGCGATCCTTCGCGTAACCGGGCGCATACCGCTCTTGCCGATTTCGTCGCGCCGAAGGAGACGGGGCTTGCCGATTACGTCGGCACGTTCGCGGTTACCTCCGGCATCGGTGAGGAGGAATCGCTGCAGACGCGCATCAAGGCGACTGACGACTACAGCCGCATCCTGTTCAAGGCGCTTGCCGACCGGCTGGCGGAGGCTTTCGCCGAGCGCCTGCACGCGCGCGTGCGCCGCGAGTTCTGGGGCTACGCCGCGGCCGAGACCTTCACCAACGAAGATCTGATCGGCGAGAAGTACCGCGGCATTCGCCCCGCGCCGGGTTATCCCGCACAGCCCGACCACACCGAAAAGGCGACGCTCTGGAAGCTCATGGACGTACAGGATGCTGTCGGCATCGAACTGACCGAGAGCTACGCCATGTGGCCCGGGGCTGCGGTATCGGGGCTCTACTTTTCGCATCCCGACAGCCACTACTTCGGCGTCGGCAAGGTCGAGCGCGACCAGGTCGAGGACTATGCGCGCCGCAAGGGCTGGACGGTCGCCGAGGCGGAGCGCTGGCTGGCGCCGGTGCTGAACTACGATCCCAGATCGCTGCGCGAGGCGGCCGCCTGAGCGGGCTCGCGTTAGGCTTCGAACGTCGAAATAGCGAAAGGCGCGGAGGGGGCTCCGCGCCTTCTTATATCTCTCTGATGTTCGTCCCGAGGATCGGGGGGATGTCCGGGACGGGGTCGACCTTCACTTGGCTCAGCCAAACTGGCCTCGATCTGCGCTTCTCACACGACTCCGAACACAATCGCAGCAATGAAGCCGAATGACAGAAGCGCCGCAAGCACGTTCAGTCGCATAACCAGTTCCATCGTCGCCTCCAACATGCGGTCGCCTTGGTTGGCAACTCGATTGAAGTATAGTCGGCGGGAACGCACGAACCCGTGCCGAGGTTCCAAACCTATGTGGCCATGAGAGCGCTTGCCAAGCGGAAAAGTTATTGCGCTGCGGGAGACTGACTGCTTTCTCAGCGAATGCGATCAAAGTCTGATCGATATCGGCAGTTCAGACACATGAAGTGTGGTCGACCTGCACGATCGCAACGATCAACTTTGCATTCGTGCTGAGCAACGTGGACAGAAATGCATCAGCGCGGCTCGCTAGCGCGCCTCATGCGTTCGACCAAAGTGCGCCGTGCTGCGTTGCGAGATTTGTCTGTTGAGAACGCGGCTATGATCACCGGCGCGAGGAGATGCGCATGACCGGATACAAGGCGCTCGTTCTGGCGCGCACGGCCGATGGCGTGGGCGCGGCATGGCAAGAGCTGAGGGACGCCGATCTCGGCGACGGCGATGTCACGGTGCGCGTCACGCACTCGACGATCAACTACAAGGACGGCCTGGTGCTCACGGGCAGGCTGCCTGGCATGCGTCTGCCGCTCGTTCCCGGCGTCGACTTCGCCGGCACCGTCATCGCCTCATCGCACACTGAATTTGCGCCGGGGGATGACGTGATCCTCAACGGCTGGGGATGCGGCGAGCGCCGCCCCGGCGGCTACGCCGAGCGCGCGCGTGTGCCGGGCGAGTGGCTCGTCAAGCGCCCTGCCGCGTTCACCAATGCCGAGGCGATGGCCATCGGCACGGCCGGCTACACGGCGATGCTTTCGGTGTTGGCGCTGGAGGCACACGCGGTAACGCCCGACAAAGGACCGGTGCTCGTGACGGGAGCCGCTGGCGGCGTCGGCAGCGTCGCAGTGGCGCTGCTGGCGACGCTCGGCTACCAGGTCATCGCGTCGACGGGGCGCGCGCAGGAGGCGGACTATCTGCGGTTCCTCGGCGCTGCGGAGATCATTCCTCGTGAGGAGCTGTCAGCTCCGGCGCGGCCGCTCGGCAAGGAGCGCTGGGCGGGGGCCATCGACGTCGCCGGATCGCACACGCTCGCCAATGCGGTGGCGATGACCAAATACGGCGGCGCCGTCGCCGCGACCGGTCTTGCGCAGGGGTTGGATCTGCCGATGTCGGTCGCCCCATTCATTCTGCGCGGTATCACGCTCGCCGGCATTGACAGCGTCATGGCGCCGAAGTCCAAGCGCGAGCATGCCTGGCAGCGCCTGGCGCAGGATCTCGATCGCGCCAAGCTCTCGGCGCTGACGGTGGTGCGCCCGGTGTCCGATGTCGTCGCGCTAGCGCCGGAAATCCTCGCCGGCAAAGTGCGTGGGCGCGTCGTGCTGGAAGTCGGCTGAGCTGGTGATTCTTATAGACGTTTGCGCAGAAGGATTTCCGCGCGCCCATCCCATGCGAGATCGTCGAGCTTCGCCGTCCGCGTAAAGCCGTGACGCTCGTAAAGGCGAAGCGCGCCGGTATTGATCTCGGAAGCGGCGACCCAGAGATTGCGCTCGTTGCCCGCGCGCGCTTCGCGCTCCATCCAGTCCAGCACCGCGCTGCCAAGTCCGCGTCCCTGGAACCCCGGGAGAATGGCGAGGAATTGCAGATAGGGTCCGCGCAGCCAGCCCGGCCGCAGCACGCCAGCGCCGACGAGAGCGGCGTCGAGCTTCAAGGCGAAGCGGGGCGCGCCGGGTTCCTGCGCAGACAGAAAGCCGGCGAGCGCCGAGACCGGATAGCCGTAGGTGGCCCACGGGTCGATGGCGGCAAAAATCGCACCGAGGCGGTTGCCATCGGCGGCCGACAGCTGATCGATGCTCAACGTTTTGCCATCGCGTGCCGGCAGCTCGTGGCGCGGGGCAGCGAAAGATGAAGGTTGGCTCATTGGGGAAGCGTCCGCGGGCCGCGGAGCAGCGGATGGCGGTGCACCACGAGCTGGTCATAGCGGTTGGTGTCGCCCGGACGGCTGTCGTAACAGGCCTGGGAGACCACGGGTTCGCCTGCTGCCAGCAGCTCGGAGACGGTGACGAACTCGAACCCCAACTGCCGCAGCTTAGGGATGGTCAGGGGAAGCGCGGCCGCGGTGTGCCAGCCCCGCCCATTGGCGTGGGCAAGGATGATCGAGCCGGGGCGCACATGGGTCAGCATTGTGCGCGCGATCGCGCTCGCCGAAACGCCCGGGGCGGGATCGCCCGTCGACAAATCCCATTGGATGGCGCGCAGCCCCTGATCGTGCACTTCGCGCAGGGCGCGCTCGTTGCAGGCGCCGTAAGGAAAGCGGAACAGCGCCAGCCGCGGAGCCATGTGCTGCGCGGCGGTGGGCTGGGCGATGGCGCATTGCGTCTGGGCAAATCGCGTGCGGATGGTCTCATAGGCGCGCTGCGGCCCCAGGATCTCGTCGCGCAACTTCAAGCCATCGAGGAGCCGCAGATTGCGGTGCGCTTCCGAGTGGTTGCCGATCTCGAATAGAGGATCGGCCATCAGCTGCCGCGCGCGCTCCTCGTGCGAGCGCATCCACTTGCCGCCGGCAAAGAACGTGGCCCTGACGCTCTCCTTGCGCAGGTAGTCGACGATCGCTCCGTCGTAGCCGGCAATCTCTCCCGGTTGCTCGCACAGATCGAACGTCAGCGCGATGAGCTTGCGCCCGCGGGGGAGAGTGACGCGGCGGACGACACCGGTCGCCACGGCTGGGGCGGGCGCGGACGGCGCAACGAGCCAACCCTCCGTGGGTGGCGCGTCGAAGCTGTGATCGCCTTTGCGCGACATGTTCTCACCGGCCTTTGCGGCGAGCGCGGCGGGCGACCAGCATTTTTCAGCGAGCGATTGCTGTTGGGCGGTGGCGGGGGACGCCAGCCCGCAGCTGAGACCCCACGCGGCAAGCGCGATTGTCATTTGCCGTGCCGGATACGCAGGCATGGCACTCCTCCGCGTTTCTTAGCGGGCATATCGCGGCCCACATGCGCAGTCCAGGCGCGCCGTAAAGTTCAGCTTATCATCGCCCCTGAAAGCGCGGCTTGCGCTTTTCCAGGAACGCGTGCCGGCCCTCGGCGTAATCCTCGCTCGTGAAGCACGCATCGATGGCCGCATCGAGCGCTTTCATGTCGGGCGTCTCCGGGTGGCGGACGAGCTCGTCGATCACGCGTTTGGCGGCGCGCACGGTGAGCGGCGCGTTGGCGGCGATCTCTTGCGCAAGCACGCGCGTTCGCGCCTCGAGCTCGGCGGCTGGCACAACGGCGTTGACCAGGCCCATGGCCTGCGCCTCGGCGACCTTGAAGCGGCGCGCGGTGAACAGCATCTCCTTGGCGCGTGAGGGCGGCACGGCAGCGAGAAGGGGGCGCACCCAGCGCGCGTTGTACCCGAGGCCGAGCTTGGCGGCGGGAATGGCGAACTCAGCGTTGTCGTCGGCGATGCGCAAGTCGGTGCACAGTGCGAGACCGAGGCCGCCGCCAAGACAGAACCCGTGGATCATGGAGAGCGTCGGCTTGGCGCATCGGCTCAGGGCCTTGAAGGCTGCATCGTTCAGTGCATCGTAATCGGCCGCCTTGTCGCCCGAGCGCGCGCTGTCGAACTCGGAAATGTCCGCGCCGGCGGAGAAGGCGCGCGTGCCAGCCCCACGCAGCACGATGACGCGGATTGCTGGATCGTTTTCAGCCTCGGTGACAACAGCGGGCAACGCCTTCCACATGGCCGCCGTCAGGGCATTCATGCGCGCGGGGTTGCTGGCGATCACGAAGCCGATTTCGCCATCGCGTTCGAGCCGCAGCTCGGGCGCTTCCGGCATATTGCCCTGCATGGATATCCTCGTCTGTTGCCCGCAGCATAGTGCCGAGGGATCGGCGCCCGGCAATTGGGCATGTCGCCTCAAGCGGACATGTTGACACAACTTAAACCGCGCTCAGGTCATTGCTAGCCGTTGACGGGAAGGCGGCATATTTGTACCCCGGTCGAGAGCCGCGCGAGCGAACCCCGCCGCGGTCGGCAGGTGCAGGAGTTGCGACATGGCAGCCAAGACGCTTTCGGCGGCCGAGGGCAAAGTTCAGGCTTACGATCCGATCTGGTCGGAGATCCGCCGCGAGGCCGCTGCCGCCATGACGGCGGAGCCAGCGCTTGGCAGCTTCATATTCGCCACGCTGTTGAGCCATGACCGGCTCGAGGACGCGATCTGCCATCGCCTCGCGCAGCGGCTCGACCACTCCGAGGTCGATGCCGTGCTCAACAATCAGACGTTCCAGTCCGTGCTCGACAAACGTCCCGAGCTCGGCGGCATTTTCCGCGCCGATCTTGCCGCGGTGTTCGACCGAGATCCGGCGTGCAACCGCTACATCGACCCGCTCCTCTACTTCAAAGGCTTCCACGCGCTTGCCACGCACCGCTTCGCGCACGCCTTGTGGCTCGACGGGCGGCGTGATTTCGCGCTTTTTCTGCAAAGCCAGTCGTCGCGCACGTTCGGGGTCGACATCCATCCCGCGGCGCGCTTTGGCCAGGGCATCATGATCGATCACGCGACGGGCATGGTGGTCGGCGAGACCGCGGCGGTCGGCAACAACTGCTCGTTCCTGCACGGCGTGACGCTCGGCGGCAGCGGCAAGGAGACCGGCGACCGCCATCCAAAGATCGGCGAGGGCGTTCTCATGGGGGCCGGCGCCAAAGTGCTTGGCAACATCACCGTCGGCGATGGCTCGCGCATCGCCGCCGGGAGCGTCGTGCTCCACGATGTCCCGGCCCACGTGACGGTCGCGGGCGTTCCCGCCAAGATCGTCGGATCGGCGGGATGCGCCGAGCCGGCGCTCGAGATGGAGCAAACCTGGGTCGACGATTTCGGCGGCCTATAAGCGCAATGCGGAAAAGAGCCTGACGCTCGCGCCGCGCAAAGGAGATCCCCACCGTGAATACGGACGAAGTTGCCCGTCTGCAGGCATATCTGCGCAAGACCTTCAAGACGCCCAACCTGGAAGTGCGCGCGCGGCCTAAAAAGAACGATTCCGCGGAAGTGTTCATCGGCGACGAATTCATCGCCGTGCTGTTCCGCGAGGAAGAGGAGGGCGAGGTTTCCTATCAGTTTCAGATGGCGATCCTCGACATGGACCTCGAGCAGGCTTGACGCCGCCTGGGACAGCACATGGCGCTCTATGAGCTCGACGGCGTTGGCGTCGAAACCCCGGGCGAGGGTCGCTTCTGGGTGGCGCCGAATGCCGTTCTCATCGGCAAGGTCATCCTCGAGGAGGAGGCCAGCGTCTGGTTCGGCAGCGTCGTCCGCGGCGACAACGAGCCGATCCGCATCGGAGCGCGTTCCAACGTTCAAGAGACGTGCGTGCTGCACACCGATCCGGGCTTTCCTCTGACCATAGGCTCCGACTGCACCATCGGCCACATGGTGATGCTGCACGGCTGCACGATCGGACGCGGCAGCCTCATCGGCATCGGCTCGATCATCCTCAACGGAGCCAAGATCGGAGAGGAATGCCTGATCGGCGCCAATACGCTCATCGCCGAGGGCAAAGAGATTCCGCCGCGCTCGATGGTGCTCGGCTCGCCGGGCAAGATCGTGCGCCAGCTCACCAGCGAGGATGTAGCCAAGTTTGGCGGCGCGGCCGGGCGCTATGTCAAAAACTGGAAACGCTTCGCTGCCGGGCTCAAGGCCCGGGCATAATCGAGCAAAAGCGCTACTCTTGCTCGGCGCCCGAGAGGGCGGTGGCCGCGGGTCCTTCTCGCGTGTCGAGAGCAACCCAGACGCGCGGGTTGAGGTAGGACTGGCGCATCACGAACTGGTAGGGCGTCCGGTTCCACAGCCGCACTTCCTCGACCTTGTTGTCGAGGATGAAGTCTCCCTGCACGGTGCGCGCGGTGAGGACCGCATGCCCTTCGCCCTTCTCGTCGCGCACCACCGTCATGAGCACGGCGCTGACCGGCCAGCCCTTCTCGAGCAGCGTGTGGCGCTTCAGCAGGGCGTAGTCCTCGCAGTCGCCGCGCGTGCGGGGCAGCGTCCAGTACTCGTTCACGCCATAGACTTCGAGGTCGGTCGCCGGAGCGATCACCTGATTGACGGAGCGGTTTACGTCGTCGAGTTCTTTGAGGCGCTCGGCGGAGGCGTCGAAGCGGCTCTCCTGGGCATGGTCGGAGTTGCATTCCCGCGGGGTGGACTCGCAGAAGCGCACGAAGCCGTGCGGCGGCTGCGCGGGGCCGAAGATGCGCATGAACGAAGAGCTGCGAAGGGCGGCGCGATCGTGCGGATCGGCCCCATGAATGGCGGACACGTCCTGAGCGCAGACGCTTGACGCCGCAAGCATGCTGCCAAAAACCACGATGGCGCTAAGTTGGACCCGCTGCATGACAAACCCCGTTGCACTTCCTCTCAAAGCTACAAGATAGAGTTCGATTTACGCTGAAGCGCCGTCCCCGGATTTGAAGCAAAACAATCGCCGATCATTCATCTTTATTGCTCCGTTCCAAACGCGGAGCGCTCCGGCGTTTCCAACTCGTCAAAACGCTCATTAACGAACTCGACGCCGATGCCTTGCTCGTGGTGGCGCACGACCGTGGCGCGCTGGATGCCGAGCACGACCTCGGCGCCGAGCGGCGGCCGCGCCGACGTGACGATGGAGGCTCCCGAAAGGGACACGTCCTGCAACGGACAGCTGAACGCCGAACCGTCGGGCAGCATCAGGATCGCTCGCTCTTTGGCGGGCATGCGCGGGAATTCGCGCTCCTCGCTGTCGTTGAGATCGTTGCGCGCTGCGAGCCGCGGGATCTGTACCGCAAGCTTCTCGCGCTTGCGTTCGGTTGCGCTGATCTCCATGGCAAAACCGCCCGGGAAAACGCGGGCGACCCTGCCCTCGAGCCCTCCCAAGTGCAGCAGATAGACGATCAACGTTTCGCCTACTTGCAAGTTGGCGGCCGTGCTGATCGAAGCACCGTTGACGGAAATATCGGTAAGGCGGCAGGGGTAATCGAGCTTATCGGCGCGCATGAAGCGGCCGGGCAGGCTCAGCTCGTAGCGGATCGCGCGGCGCTTGCTGCGGCCGCGTGCGTCCGACCCATCAGGTCGAAATGACGCCGAACTCGTCGACATGAGCCGTTCCTGCGATAGGGCCGCCGAATGCGGCACCGCTTGCGCGAGCCAAGTCTTAGAACGCGTACGCTGAAGGCTCTGTTCCGCTGGCAACTATGCGGGAAGGCC
>Ga0299912_10005786_pt1 | contig 10151 bp, 9 predicted proteins | sample RVTome_2_FD_207667 | JGI IMG/M metagenome (GOLD analysis project Ga0299912, IMG submission 207667) | Soil microbial communities from uranium-contaminated site in the Upper Colorado River Basin, Wyoming, United States - RVT95D214 (version 2) ...
CTACCTTCCCGTTCTTCGGCTTGGAGCCTAAGATCTTCAGGGAGGATGGCTCCGAGTGCGAGGCTGATGAGGGGGGGTCCCTGTGCATTGCGAGGCCGTGGCCGGGGATGCTGCGCGGTTTCTGGAATGATCCCGATAAACAGCGCTTCAGAGACACCTACTTCACCATGTACAAGAATCAATACTTCACCGGTGACGGATGCCGCAGGGATACCGACGGCTACTACTGGCTCTTAGGCCGGATCGACGACGTTATCAATGTTTCCGGACACCGGATTGGTACCGCTGAGGTCGAGAGCGCACTAGTATCGCATGTGAAGGTTGCCGAGGCAGCTGTCATCGGATATCCGCATGAGATCAAGGGGCAGGGGATTTACGCATTTGTAACGCTGAAAACTGGTATTGAAAAGAGTGACGGGCTCCTCAAGGAGCTTCGCGACCATGTCCGGACCGTCATCGGTCCCATAGCTACGCCGGATAAGCTTCAGTTTGCCGACGGGCTGCCCAAGACCCGCAGTGGGAAGATCATGCGGCGGATCCTGCGCAAGATCGCCGAGGGCGCCATTGATCAACTGGGCGATACCTCTACCCTGGCCGATCCCTCGGTGGTCGATGCCCTGGTCAAGGGAAGACAGTAGAGGTAACGAGAGGTTTATAAGAGTTTTTTCCCCCTCCTTGCTATGAGGTCGGGGATGGTGAAGGCGGTGCTGTAAAGTGCCCGCTTTTCTCCATCCCCGGCTTCATAGGGTAACGATGAGATAAGGAGTTGTTCCCTTACCTGCCACCGAACAACAATACCTACTTCATTCGGTCTCTGAAACTTTCCTCAGCCTGTGTAAAAGAACTGATAAGTACTGCCTCTTTTGCTTCATCCACCCTCATGCCTGCAAAGGCAGTTCCACCTTCGGGAAGAGGATGTCGTGTCCTGCGTCAACCCCGATAGTAAAGGTAGAGATATAGTTGACGGGTATATGGGATACAGCCTATTTTTTTTCTGATGTAAGGGAAGGAATTGATGCTGGGAAGTGAGTTGCTTTTTATCCCTGGCAAGGTTACAGTAATATATCGCGTTCGATCAACAATCTACCTGACTTAAACAACGGAGGTCGAGCAAATACCGAGCTACGACGTATATGCTTACGGGTGGCAAAGAATAAGAGATCTCATGGCCGATCTCGCAACCAACATTCCCGCGGGCAAGAACGTGCACTTGATCAGCCTCTTTGGCAAGGAAAAGGATATACAGATCTCCACTGCGGAGATCTATTTCCTAGGGCATAAGACTCTTCGGGAGCCGAAAGAGGGTGTGCGATCCCCAAGTCGATGAGATGATCAAGGGGACGCTGGTGACCGCAAGACGAGGGTATAAACAAGTTGGGAAAAGAGCAGGTGAATTAACGAGCTATTACGATTGAGATGATCTCTATGAAATTTTCGGACAAAAGAGAAAAATTGAAAATTATGCTCATGGGTATCCTCTTGGCCTATGCCTGCCTTTTGACCTACTATTTTCACGCCGTACGGAAAACTGGAAGCTTTTTTACCCACTTCTTTTATATTCCGATCATTGTCTCAGCCCTTTGGTGGAAGCGGAAGGGTTTGGTGGTAGCTCTATTTTTGGCGGCATTTCTTATCATGAGCGACTATGTCTTTCAGGTAAAAATGTTGACAGCCGATGATTATCCGAGAGCTGCTATGTTTATTATCATCAGCTTCGTCGTTGCCTTGTTAAGCGAGAACCTTTCAAAGATTGAGCAAGGGATCAAACGCACGTTTTCGGAGCTCAACCAGATATTCAATACCGCAGGTCACGGGATGACAGTAATTGATAAAGACTTTAACGTGCTCCTGACCAATGAAAGGTTTTCCAGACTGGCGGATATAAGCGAGGAAGAGACGAAGGATAAAAAGTGCTATGAGATATTTCCCGATTCCCTTTGTCATACATACGGCTGTCCGCTGACCCGGATCGTCGGTGGAGAGGAGCGTGTCGAATGCGATGTGGAAAAAGAACGCAGAGACGGCAGCAGAGTTCCTTGTATCGTAACGGCGACTCCCTTCCGCGGACCTGACGGAGAACTGCTTGGTATTGTTGAGGATTTGAAGGACATCACTGAACGCAAACAAACAGAAAAGACACTCAAAGAATCGGAGGACAAGTACCGGACTATTTTTGAAACAACGGGAACCGCGACGATGATCGTTGAAGAGGATGCGGTCATATCCATGGTAAACACGGAGTTTGAAAAGATTTTCGGTTTTGCCAAAGGGGAAATTGAAGGTACGCAAAATTGGGAAAAATTCATTGTCGAAGATGCCTTGGTAAGGATGGCAGAATATCATGAGCTGCGAAGAAATAATCCCAACGCCGCCCCCTGGAACTATGAGGTCCGGGGTATTGATAAAGAGGGTAATCTCAAAGACCTTTTCTTGACCATCTCCGTTATTCCAGGAACAAAAAAGAGCGTCGTCTCGATATTGGATATCACCGGCCGCAAACAGGCTGAGCAAGAGCGTGTACTCCTTGCGACAGCCATCGAACAGGCTGCCGAAGGCATTACTATAATCGATAGGGATGGGACGATCCAATATTCCAATCCAGCTTCCGAGAGCATCAGTGGATATACACGTGAAGAGCTCATCGGTCAGAATCACAGCATCCTGAGGAGCAGTAAATATGACAAGGCGTTCTATGAGGCGATGATGGATACCCTTTCCCGTGGCGAGATGTGGACTGGCCATATGTTCAATGAAAAGAAGGATGGCACGACCTACAAGGTTGAGGCGTCGATCTCACCTATCCGAGACAACACGGGTACTATTGTTTACTATGTGATCATAGCGCGGGATGTGACCCGTGAGGCCGATTTGGAAACACAACTCCGCCAGGTACAAAAGATGGAGGCCATTGGTACGCTTGCTGGCGGGATCGCCCATGACTTCAACAATATCCTCGCGGCCATCATGGGATATACCGAGATGGCATTGTATGATGTACCAGAAGGGACTTCAGGCAGACGCAACTTGGAACAGGTCCTCAAGGCTGGATATCGCGGCAAAGATTTGGTGAAGCAGATTATCACCTTTAGTCGAAGGCGTGACGAGGAGCGAAGACCGATGCAGATCAGCCCCATCGTTAAAGAGGCCCTTAAACTGCTGAGGGCGTCATTGCCCACGACGATTGATTTTCGCCAAAACATCAAGACTCAGTCTGGTATGGTGCTTGCGGATCCGACCCAAATTCATCAGGTGTTGATGAATCTCATCAGCAACGCAGCCTATGCCATGCGCGAGAAGGGTGGTGTATTGGAGGTCAGCTTGACCGACGTTGATATCTATCCGGATGATGCGGCTCCGCCACATCCGGACTTGAAGCCGGGACCATTTCTGAAGCTGACGGTGAGTGATACAGGCCACGGTATAGAACATGCGATCATAGAAAGGATTTTTGACCCGTTTTTCACCACCAAGAGGCCAGGTGAGGGAACCGGCATGGGGCTGGCCGTGGTCCATGGTATCGTCAAGAGCTATGGTGGAGCGATCCTTGTCGACAGTGAGCCGGGGAAGGGGTCCACATTTGATGTCTTTTTTCCGAGGATTGAGGGTAATGTCCTCCCGGAAGTTGATTCAGCAGCACCCATGCCTAGGGGGAACGAGCATATCCTGTTTGTGGATGATGAAGCAGATTTGGCTGATATGGTGCAACAGATGTTGGAGCGCCTCGGCTATAGCGTTGTTGCCAAGACGAGTAGCCTCGAGGCTCTGGAGGTGTTCAAGGTACATCCAGATCAATTTGATCTTGTTATCACCGACCAGACCATGCCGCACATGGCGGGAGTAGATTTGGCCAAGGAACTCATGCGCATCCGGCCCCGGATTCCGATTATCCTTTGTACCGGGTTCAGCGAGGTGATCAGCGCGGAGGAGGCTAAGACCTTCGGCATTCGTGAGTTTCTCATGAAACCTTTTGCCACGCGCGTGCTAGCCGAAACTATTCGGCGTGCGCTGGATAGTAAGAAATAATCGCTTTTGGGGGGAGTGCCATGGCACATATTCTAATCATAGATGACGACGAGATGATGTGTGACATGTTATCTACCATGGTGCGGCAAATGGGACATCATGCCACGTGCGCAAATACCCTTCAGGAAGGGATTAAGGTATCGTCTTCTGAAGATTTTGATGTGGTATTTCTCGATGTGCGACTGCCCGATGGAAGTGGTTTAGATGTATTACCCCGTATTCGGGAAGCATCTTCCGCTCCCGAGGTCATCATTATCACCGGTTTCGGCGATCCAGACGGAGCTGAGCTCGCCATCAAAAATGGTGCCTGGGACTACCTTGAAAAGCCTTCTTCAATTAAGGCAATGACCTTGCCCCTCGTTCGTGCCCTCCAATATCGAGAGGAAAAGAAGGCCCGAAAATCGCCCGTGGTCTTAAATCGAGAGGGAATTGTGGGCAATAGCCCACCGATGAAGTCGTGCATTGATATGGTGGCCCAGGCGGCCAACAGCGACGCCAACGTTCTCATTACCGGTGAGACTGGTACTGGCAAAGAAATCTTTGCCTTTGCCATTCATAATAACAGCCGACGTGCCGATAAAAATTTTGTGGTCGTCGATTGCGCCGCCCTTCCCGATAATCTCGTGGAGAGTGTGCTCTTCGGACATGAAAAGGGCGCTTTTACAGGAGCGGATAGGGCCCAGGATGGTCTCATCAAGCAGGCTCATGGCGGGACTCTTTTTCTCGATGAGGTGGGTGAACTTCCCCTCTCGATGCAGAGTTCCTTCCTTCGAGTCCTCCAAGAACGCCGTTTTCGTCCTATCGGTGGGAAGCAAGAAATAGAGAGCGATTTCCGGTTGGTAGCGGCAACCAATCGTGATCTCGATCGGATGGTCAAAGAGGATCAGTTTCGGAAAGAACTTCTCTTTCGTCTTCGTTCCTTTGCTATCGAGTTACCTCCCCTGAGAGAGCATCGCGAAGATATTAAGGAGTTGGCCCTGTATTATACTGCCAAGATCTGTGAGAGGTATGGGACAGAGACAAAGGGTTTTTCTCCCGAGTTCTTTGAGGCCCTCGCTGCGTATGACTGGCCCGGAAACGTGCGGGAATTGGTTAACACCATGGAGCGGGCCATCGCTGCAGCACGCCAGGATCCCATCCTTTTTCCGAAACATCTGCCAACCCACATCCGCATTGATGTGGTGCGGGCCTCCATCAGTAAGGAGATTCCAGTCGAAGTCAGTCACAGGGGAGGTGGCAGTTCTCTCAAAACGCTTCCTAACCTACGGGATTTTCGGGAAAAAGTCATTTCCGAGGCGGAGCAGCACTATTTGCATGAGCTGATGTCGCGCGCCGGCGGCAACATCGAAGAAGCCTGTAAAATATCCGGTCTGTCCCGCCCCCGCCTGTATGCACTTCTGAAAAATTACCACATAACTAGAAAAGGCTAACATAGCCCAAATCATACCGTCTCGATAATCTTGTAACCTAAGAAAAGTTCTTACTAAACGAGAACTTTTATTGTCGTGCAAGAAAAAGGGGCGGTTTTTACCTTCTCCGCCCATCTCCTGAAAATTACCTAACTATATGAAATTATAAATAAAAATTGTTTTGGGCCATTTGGCATGATCTTTGTATTACTGATTACAGAGGAAGAAATAGGGTAGGAACGATGAACGCGGAAACAAAGAAACAAGGAGGATAAGAAAATGTTAGAAGCAATGGCAACATTAATACTGGTTATAGTAGGGGCCGTGCTCCTTGTGTCTGTTATGGTCTATGGCGTCTATGTCACCGTTTACCCCTTGAGCAAGACCGTCAAAGGTGGTATTGAAGCCATGAAGGCGCAGGCCAGGGAAGCAGAAGAGCACAGGTTGGTGGGGAAATAGGTGCTCGAACCCACAAAGGGCAATAATGTTTAGCCCGAAAGGAGAATAAGCAAATGTTAGAGGCGATGGCGACATTAATACTGGCTATAGTAGGGGCCGTGCTCTTCCTGGCCGTTATGGTCTATGGCATCTATATCACCTTTTACCCCTTAAGCAAGACCGTCAAAGGTGGTATTGAAGCCATGAAGGCGCATGCCGAAGAGACAAAATAGAGAAGGTCGCTGAGGAAAAGATGTCTGAACCCGCAAAGGCCAAGTATGTTTTGCCTCAGGAGGAATAAAAAATGTTAGAGGCGATGGCTGCATTAATATTGGCTATAGTAGGGGCCATATTAATCATGATGATCTTGGCTTATGGTATCTATGTCACCTTTTACCCCTTGAGCAAGACCGTCAAAGATGGTATTGAAGCCATGAACGCGCAGGCCGCGGAGGCAAAAGAGAAAAGGTTGCTTGGGGGAAAGATGCCCGAACCCACCGTGGCCAAGTACGCCTAGGCCGTGAGGAACATAAGGGGGCACAGAAAAAAGGGTGTAAACCCGAGAAATAAGGAGGTTTAACCGTGGGAGCTTTTTCGTATGTAGATATCTTCCTAACAAAAGGGATTGAATATTTGCTTGTTATCGATTTTCTTCTCATATTCATTCTCTTCTGGAAGGCGTTGACTACGCCGGTAGAAAAGTTAGAGAAATTGCCGCAACGGCCTAACAGACGCAAGAGACACGCCATTTAGAAAACGCAGTTTAGGATGGGCGGGCGCGAATGGCGTAGGCAAATCCCTATCCGGATGCAGCTTTAAGATAGAACGGGATATGTGAAGAAACGGAAGCAGCGCTTATGGCATAAGATGTCTTCCCGTGTCCAACAATATCTCATCAGCTTTACTGAAACACAATACATTACATAGAGAGGATGGATAATGGATAGGAGAAAGTTTTTGAAGTCTTTAGGAGTCGGTATGTTAGGAGCGGCTGGAACGGCGCTCGCGGCCCGCAGACCCCATGCCGCCGAGTATAGTAGCGAAAGCGGAGAAGAGTTTAAAGGGGTCCTGGTCGACACGACCCGCTGCATCGGTTGTCGAAGCTGCGAGGAGGCATGTGCAGCAGCACATGATCTTCCAGCACCGGATATAGGCGACGAGTCCGTATTTAAGGAGAAACGGGATACTTCGACGACCCAGCTAACGGTTGTCAATCGCTATAAAACCGAGAAGGGAATTTTTTTTGTAAAGAAGCAATGTATGCACTGCGGTCAGCCGGGATGCGTTGCCGCATGCCTTGTGAAGGCGATGAAAAAACATGATGATGGGGCCGTCACCTGGGATACTAATTGTATGGGCTGCAGGTACTGCATGATATCGTGCCCCTTCGACATCCCCAAGTTTGAATACAACAGCTGGAATCCCAAGATACAAAAATGCAACCTCTGCTGGGAGCAGCGGCTTACCAAGGGAGGGATACCCGCCTGCGTCGAGGCCTGTCCGACGGAGACGTTGCTCTTTGGAACGAAGAGGGAGCTCATTGAGGAGTCAAGAAGGCGGATATATCGGCAACCAAAAAAATACGTCAACTATATTTATGGAGAGGATGAAGTGGGTGGTACATCATGGATCTATCTTTCCGCGGTACCCTTTGAGCAAATCGGTTTTAACACAGATCTTGGGGTCACCGCCTATCCCGAGTATAGCACAGGCTTCCTCTATGCTGTTCCCATCGTCCTAATTCTCTGGCCTGCATTCCTCATGGGATTAAGCTATCTCACAAGGAGGGAAGATGAGGAAGAAAAAAAGGAGAAAAAAAGATGAGCGCGAATGCGGCACCACGCGAAATGAAGAGCTTGAGAGACTTTGTACCCTTCATCCTCAGTGAGTTAAAGCCGAGAGGGAAGATTTTTACACTCTTCAATATCATATCTGTACCGGTGATCATTCTCGGCGTCATTCTCATTGCGTACCGCATGGTTAAAGGAATAGGATCCATAACCAATCTCTCGCAGGAGTTTCCTTGGGGTATGTGGATAGGATTCGATGTCATGACGGGTGTTGCCTTTGCAGGCGGTGCCTATGTTCTTACGTTTGTCGTCTACATACTCCGTATTGAGAAATATCATCCCATCGTACGAGCAACCGTCCTCAATGGATTTCTCGCCTATGTCTTTTACGCCGGTGCTTTGGTGATTGACCTCGGTCGCCCCTGGCACATCTTTAACCCGATCATCGGAAACAAATTTGGTCTCAGTTCCGTGCTTTTTCTCGTTGCCTGGCACTTTCTGCTTTATATGACGGCAGAATTTATCGAGATCTCCCCGGCATTTGCAGAATGGCTGGGGTTGAAGAGGACCAGGCAAGTCCTCAGTTCCCTTACCCTTGGGGCCGTGGTCTTTGGCATCACGCTTTCAACATTGCACCAATCAGGCCTCGGGGCGCTCTTTATGATGGCCAAGGGTAAGATCCATCCCCTCTGGTACACGCAGTTTATTCCGATACTCTTCTTTGTTTCCAGCATCTTCGCCGGGCTCTCGTTGGTCATCTTTGAAGGGAGCATCAGTCAAAGGGTCTTCAGCGATCATCTGGACGATGAGCATCGGGCCTCTCACCACGATATTCTCATAGGGCTTGCCAAAGGATGTGCAGGCGCGATGTTTGCTTATTTCTTTTTGAAAATGCTTATCTTCATGCATGGGCGCCACTGGGAATATCTCCATACGGGATGGGGTTTGTGGTATCTCGTAGAGATAATCGGTCTGGTACTTATTCCCTGCTATCTCTTCCTTCGCGGCGCCATGTATAAAAACCTTATAAGCATTCGCATTGCGGCTGCTTTGACCATACTTGGGATCATTATCAACAGGCTTAACTACTCTGTCATTGCGTATAAATGGTATATACCATTACCGGCACACTACGTTCCCAGCTGGATGGAGATCGTGACCACCCTTGCTATTGTTTTTGCAGAGATATGGGTATTCAGGTGGATAGTAACCCGTATGCCGATTCTCCGAAAGCCACCCAAATGGGTGACTGAGGGATGAGCGCGGGAAGAGACACGGCGAGATCAGTTGGGCTTTTTCCGAGGGTACGCATCTCCGTAATAAAAAGGTATTATCTTATCTCGGAAGGGGGGCGTATTAAACGTGGTTCTTCTTCAGGATGTACAATTGATTCAAGAAGCGGTATGTGGTAAAGTAGTGCAGTACGATCCAGCCTGCGTATAGAGGCATCAAAAAAGGAGGAGAGCATAATGGCACTAAACATCGGAAAGAAATTGGGTTTGGCTTTCGGCACAATTGTGGTGATTATGATTTTAGCCGGGAGTTATTCACTTTTTCAGCTGAATAAGTCTGCGGCTGCCTTTCGGGACGTATCGGAGCATGAGATGACCGCCGCGCTCGCCGCCTTTGGCATCCGGGCCAACTTTGACGAGATGGTATGGGCCACGAAAAATATACTCCTGCGCGGCAAGGATCGAGAGATCTTTTCCAAGGAGATCGAGAGATTCAACTACAAGAAGGATCGGCTTGAGAACATGTGGACGCCCATGCTCGAGCCGATCCTCGCAGGACCGGATATTACCGATGAGCAGAGAAAGTTCTATGATGATTTCAAAAAGGAGTATGCTGTTTTTTTAAATGCCTGGGAACAGGCTCAGCCGGCTTACAAGGCCAGGGGCAGAGATGCTGCGGACGCGATCCTGAAGGGCAAGGGACGAAGGGCAGGCGATTACCTCGTCGAACTGGTAAGATCGTTGCGTGCGAAGGCTTTAAAGGACATGGAGGAGGCAGCGGCCCGGACCAAGATGGCGGTCATCACCATGCTGGCTGCGTTTGTCGTGGCCGTCGTGATAGCAATCGTAGCAACCACTTACATTGCCAGGCAGTTGACCGCAGTTGTCGAAGAGGCGGCTAAGGTCAGCCGCGGCAAAAAGAGATGATTGCCAGTGCCGAGAACTGGCGGCGAAAGGGGGCTTGTGAGGGATCCTTATCTGGGGTATTGTATATTGTAAGGCTAGGGGTATCTAATATCCCCTTGAAATCCAGGATTCTTAATGCCCCGCAGGAAAAAAGGGCCCCGCTCGTTTTCTCCGGGGAGGTGAGTTTTACTGAAGGCAGTCCCACACCTTTCAGATAAAAAAGTATAAAGGATGGGATGTCACGTTGTGACAGAGGCGGAGATGTCGACATATTGCCGAGTGTGTGGGAGGCCGATGGAAGAAGGGCAAGGCAACATCTGCGAAGTTTGTCAGGAGAGCATTCGAGCAGAGGC
>Ga0299912_10005787_pt1 | contig 10151 bp, 11 predicted proteins | sample RVTome_2_FD_207667 | JGI IMG/M metagenome (GOLD analysis project Ga0299912, IMG submission 207667) | Soil microbial communities from uranium-contaminated site in the Upper Colorado River Basin, Wyoming, United States - RVT95D214 (version 2) ...
CGCCGGATGAAGAATGCCGCTATGTTCATGAGCCTTTTGCCGGAGTGCCGATGCTCCCCTTTACCTCTACCTTTGCGCCGGGGACGAGCTGGAGCTGTCCGTCCGTTACCACCCGCTCTCCGGCCTTGAGCCCCTTATCGATGATCGCTTCATTATTGATTGTCCGGTTCACAACCACAGGCCGGGCTTCCACCGTGAGATCGGGTTTGATCACGAAGACATACTGGCCCTGCTGGCCGGTTTGGACGGCCTGGGCGGGAACAATGATGGCATCGCGTTGTGTGGTCAGGGTCAGGCTTACATTCACAAACTGGCCGGGCCACAGGCGTCTCTTCTTATTGGGAAAGGTTCCTTTGAGTAAGATGGTCCCCGTGGTTTTATCGACGGTGTTGTCGATGAAGGTCAGGAGGCCCTGCTCAACACCCCTTGTATCGTTTGGCAGGAGCGCTTCAACCTTGAGTGGTTTCCCTGCTCCCTTATACTTCTTGATCTCGGCCAGGTTCTGTTCGGGAACGGAAAAGGCGACATAGATGGGGCTGATCTGGTTGATGGTGATCAAGGTAATATCGTTTGCCTTGATGATGTTACCCCTCGTAACCAGGAGATTTCCGGTTCTGCCGTATAGGGGGGAGCGGATAAAACAATAGCTCAGCAGAATCTTGGCGTTTTCCACTGCTGCCTCGTCTACACGGACCGTTGCTTCGAGGGCCTCCGCGCTTGTCCGGAACTGATCATACTGTTGCCTGGAGATAGCCTGCTTTGCGAGGAGGACCTCATACCGTTTCGCATTTACCTTGGCATTTTCCGCCTGCACCGCATCCCTTTCGAGGTTCGCCTCCGCCTGCTTGAGGGCTGTTTCGAAGGATCGAGAATCGATGGTAAAGAGGAGATCTCCTTTTCTTACCTCCTGCCCTTCGGTAAAATGAACCTGGCTGATTTCTCCCCCTGCCATGGACTTCACCGCCACCGTGGAATAGGCTTGGCAATTTCCAATGGTGCGGATCTCCACCGGCACTGCCTTTTGGAGCACCGCATCCGCCATCACGGGTATCGCTCTGGGAGGGCCTTGCTCCTTTTTGCTCCCACAAGCGCACGTAACCATAAGGAGTGCAATCCCCATGCATAATCCTAATCTCCCTGTCCCTTTCATATACTCTGTACCTCGTTATAGTAAATGAGCCGATCCTTGCTTGAGGCCTTAAGAGAGGCTAGGGTCCGGCCAGACTATCTTAATCCGTCTCGTCGAAATTGCAAGAGGCATTCGTGCTTTGAGCATCTATGGGTAGATGTGCCGTCGATACGCTTGCGGCATCGTAGCTTTGGTTTTGTAAAAACCCTATTTTTTTATTAGAAGCGACCTTCTAAGACCCAGGCAAGAGCGCTGTTTCGCCGCTTTCGTTTTTTTACTATCGCCAGGTTACGTTGCTGCAATCCATTGATGCACTATCGTTAATGAATGTGCCTGGAGATGACCACTTCACAACAATCATCCCCCTGGTTCAGATTTTTTGTATGTCGCACCGACACATCCATCTTTTTTCCAAACAGACCTTTCATCAGTTCCTGATAGGATTGGACCGTCGCAATGCCGCAATCCGCTATCCCTGCCTTAGCAATGGCCTTCTGGGTTTCACAGTCCGTGACCTGAACCGTGATGGTATCGGATCCAACAAGCACTCTCCGACCTTCTGTTTTCAGAATCTTACTCAGAATCTCTAAAGCATCCAGAAAACTTTTCGGCCATACCGGATGAGGGATAATGTCTTTTCTGATTTTTTTCCCGAAGACATATGAGAAGTGTTTCCACGCTTCAACATCCAATTCCCATGCGGTTTCTTTCCCGAACTTCCCGGCTGAGGCCAAAAACCAAGCCCCATCCAGACGGACAAAGGAGTATTGCGCTATTTCTAAGAGCTTTTCAGCGGATAATTTCATCTTTCTCTTCTTTCCCGTCGTGGAGGAGATAACGCTACGTTAGGTAAGCCCGCTATTTTTGGTGTCAGGGCAGCAGGTTCCTCAATTATTTTTGGTCAATAGCGCCGAGCAGATACCCGCGCCTCTTATCTAGTTTTTAATGCTTCCCCGATCATGCTCTGATCAAGTTTTTCCCGTTGGTTCAAGCAAAGCTCTGGCCTTATCCCGCAAATCATTCAACTGCTGCTCTAGCTCCCGGGTCAATTGCTGCACAGTCTCCTGGCGAAGTTCGCGCGGAATGGACATGGCCCGGCCAAAGACGATCACAGCGCGGCTAAAAGGTTTTGGAATCTCGAACCGGTCCCAGCTGTGCAATTGCCAGATCCGGTCAACTGCGCATCCAAAAGGAACCACCGCATGTCCGGAAAGCGCGCCTAAAAATACTGCTCCGGGCTGCGCCCGATAAACCGGGCCGCGCGGCCCATCCGGAGTTATGACAGCATGATAGCCGGATTTTAATTCCCGGGCCAAGCCGCGCAAGGCATTGACTTTTCCACTGCTCGTGGAAGATCGCACGGTGCCATATCCAAGATGTGCCAGAACGCCGGCAATATAATCTCCATCCTTGGATCTAGAAACGAGCACGCGGAGGCCAAGATTGCGGAAAATATATGCGGCCACGAGCTGCTGATTGTGCCAGAACGCTAAAATGATTGGTTTGGCTGGTTTGGCAAAAGGGGAGGTGTGGTGCGGATCAATACGTTTAATTCGCATGGTCAGGCCGAGCAAGCGGATCAATGCTACTGCGAGGAAAATCAAGGAGAGAATAAGGCGATGCTTAAACGGGACTTTCGGTTTTTTATTAGCCAAGATCAACTCCGATCTTTATAAAAATCCTTTGCACTGTCACCGCGAAAAACGTCTGCGACGAGGCAATCCCGCTGCTGATAGTCGCGGGGTTGCCTCGCCCCTTAGATTAGCTCTTCGGCATGCTGAAAAAATCTTAAACCTAACTTGTTGCTCGATGAACTTCCTCGCCTGAATGAGACGAGAGTCTCGCCTCTCTTCTCACATCACATCGGTAGAGTTCATTGCGGAGCAGGACAGCAACAAGGGGTGCGGCACCGTACCAGCAGCGTTTGGCCTGACGCCGCCTAGAGGCTGCGCTTCTTGCCTCGGATATTCCTCCGGCTGCCTTTCGGCTTTGCCTTTTTGTATCCGCCATGCCTGGAAGGCGCCTGTCCTCCCATAGCAGGCCGCGCGCGATCCTCGGCCTCTGTGACGCGAAGATTCCGGCCATTGAACTCGCGGCCATTGAACTTCTCGATAGCGCCCACAACAGCCGCCTCGTCCGCGAACCCGACGAAAGCGAACCCCCTCGGGCGACCGGTGATTCGGTCGACGGGCAGAAACACCTCGGTAACGTGTCCTGCCTCCGCAAACAGGCTGGCGAGTTCACTCTGGGTAGTGTCAAAACTGAGGTTTCCAACAAAGACTTTTGAGCTGATGATGTCCTCCTTTCAACGAATGGTATGTAGATACAAGACTCGCTTCGGCCTTACACAGTTATCTATGGCTGTTCTTTTAATAGCATCAATCCCGCCTTGAGTCAATTTTAAAAGATAAGGGCTTGAGCATTATTGTTACCCAACAGGATTTCCCCTTCGGTGAGAGAGTAGTTAATTTCGCTATCAGATACTTTTCGCTCACCCTCCGCACTCCCCTGGATCGCCCTGGATCTTGGCGATGGTATGGGGTATGGCCGGTAGGATCACCTCCAGCCCCTCCCGCACCGCCTTGGGACTGCCGGGGAGGTTGCAGATAAGGGTCCTGCCTCGCACGCCGCACAGGGCGCGGGAGATCATGGCATGCGGGGTCTTCTTCAGCCCTTCCATCCGTATGGCCTCGGCAAAACCGGGGATCTCTTGCTCGATCACCTCCCTGGTGGCATCAGGGGTGACATCGCGCGGGCTGACGCCGGTTCCGCCGGTCGTCACGATGAGGTCCAACCCCATCTCGTCCGCCCCCTGTATCAGGGCCCGCTTGATCTCCTCCTGCTCATCCGGGACCACCGTGCTGAAGGCCACCTCGGCGCCCAATCCCCGCATCATCTCTTGGATGACCTTCCCACTCGTATCCTCACGCTCGCCCCGGTATCCCCGATCGCTGATGGTGATTACACCGACCCTTATCATGCCGTCGTCTCCTCTGCCGACCGTAAGGAGTGATAGCCCTTACGCCCTTCGATCCAGGGCTGACATCGTTTCGGCCTCCTCCGCAGGAAGCACTGTCGTTTCATCCCTTGATCACACCCATGGGTTTTAGCTGCGCCACTTTTTTGCCGATACCGGCCCCATTGACTACATCGACCACATCGCTCACGTCCTTGTAAGCCTCGGGGATTTCCTCCGCCATGGTAGCGTGGCTCGCCGCCCGCACATAGATCCCTTTGGCCTCCAGCTCTTTGGTTATCGACCGGCCCATTGCCCTCTTTTTGGCCTGGTGACGGCTCATGACCCTCCCTGCCCCATGGCAGGTGCTGCCGAAGGTCTCCTCATAGGCTTGCTGGGTGCCGACCAATACATAGGAGCACCTCCCCATGTCGCCGGGGATCAGGACGGGCTGTCCGATCTCCTGATAGTCAGCTGGGCAATCGGGGTGATGGGGCGGAAAGGCCCGGGTGGCACCCTTGCGGTGCACGCAGAGGCGTCGCTCCGTGCCGCCTACCGTATGGGCCTCCAGCTTGGCGATGTTGTGGCAGACGTCGTAGATGAGGTCGAGTCTCAGGGTGCTGGGGCCCATCCGCAGGACCTGCTCAAAGGTCTCCCGCACCCAGTGGGTGATGATCTGCCGGTTGGCAAAGGCGAAGTTGGCGGCGCAGGCCATGGCTGCGAGGTATTCCTTCCCCTCCTTCGACGCGAGAGGGGCGCAGCAGAGTTGCTTGTCGGGAAGTTCTATGCCGTATTTGTGCGCGGCCTGGAGCATCACCCTGATTGAGTCGTCGCAGACCTGGTGGCCCAGACCCCGGGAGCCGGTGTGGACGATGATTGTCACCTGGTCCTTTGCCAGTCCGAGGTCCCTGGCTGCCTTCTCGTCGTATATCTCAGCCACATACCCCACCTCGACAAAGTGGTTGCCCGAGCCCAGGGTCCCCAGCTGGGCTTTGCCCCTCTCCAGGGCCTTCGGCGAGACGAGATCGGGATCGGCGTCCGGGAGGCGCCCCTTTTCCTCGATGTGCTCCAGATCGTTCCAAAGGCCATAGCCCTGGTCCACCGCCCACTGGGCCCCCTTCTGCAGGACCTTGCGCTGCTGCCCTTTGTCGAGCTTCAGGTCCTTGCGGTGCGACCCTACCCCAGAGGGGATGTTGACCAGGAGGGTATCCACGATATCCCTGATCTGACCTTGAATCTCTTTGCGCTCCAACCCGGAACGCATCAACCGCACCCCGCAGTTGATATCGTAGCCCACGCCTCCGGGTGAGACCACTCCCTCTCTCTCGTCAAAGGCCGCTACCCCCCCGATGGGGAACCCATACCCCCAGTGGATGTCGGGCATGGCCAGGGAGCAGCCGACGATGCCGGGGAGAAAGGCCACATTCCTCACCTGCAGGAGACTCTGATCCTTTTTGATGTCATCCATCATGCGTTCATCGGCATAGACCATACCGTCGGTGCGCATCCCCCCTTCGCGAGGTATGAGCCAGCGGTACTTATCTATTTGCTTGAGATGTACGGAGATTTGCTCAGCCATTGCATTTTCTCCTCTAGATGTCAAAGATTATCCGGGCCTGCCAGCGCCCATCTTGTTCTTTTACCTCCAAGAGATGATAGGTCACGGCCTTTATTGCGGTATTGATGAGATGACGGTCTTCCTGGCGTCTTTCCCCCCTGGCCACCCCTTTAGCACTTCCTTGTTCGATCTCGGCCAGCGCAAAATCGCAAAAGAGCAGATCTTCCACCTCGTGCAGATAGAGGAGTTCCGTGAGCCAGGCCACCATCAACTCTTCTCGCCCCGACCCCTGGACCGCCACCTCCCGCCTCAGCCGTGCTACAACCTTTCTGCGGTCCGTGATGATGTCAAAGAGGGCCCGGGCCGCCTCTTCAAAGAGCCCTTTTACATCATCGGCCCAGACCCGTATCCCTATATCGCCGGTATGATCTAAGAACTCGTAACCTATTGTATCATGTTTCATGACGGCATAGTCACCCGTGAATCCCCCGACGTCTTGGCGCGGCGGTGAAAATACATCATATCTCCCTCTCTCGCCGGCGGGAGAGGGTAGGTCCCGCTCCGATTTATGCAAAGCGGCGCGGGATTCATCCTCTCCCCAGTGGGGAGAGGAAATCGAGAGGTTTTATTTTCTGAGCAATAGCACATAACTATTCACAGCCTACTTGGCCCGTTCGATATACTCCCCGGTCCTGGTGTCCACCTTGATCACATCGCCTTCATTGAGGAAGAGGGGCACCTGGATCACCGCCCCGGTCTCCACGGTGGCGGGCTTGGTCCCGCCGCGGGCCGTATCCCCCCGCACCCCAGGTTCCGTCTTTACGATAGTGAGCGCCACAAAAAAGGGGAGCTCCACGCCGATGGGTTTCTCATTGTGAAAGATGATCCGCACCTGGACGTTCTCCTGTAAAAAGTTGCTGTCCTCTCCCAATTGATCGCCGGTCAGGGTAAGCTGCTCGTAGGTATCGTTGTCCATGAAGTGGTATGCCTTACCCTCCTGGTAGAGGTACTGCATATTCCTTTCATCCAAAGCAGGGGTCTGCACCTTCTCCCCCGAGCGGAAGGTCCGATCGATAACATTGCCGGTGATCAGACTCTTGAGCTTTGTCCTGACGAAGGCACCTCCCTTCCCGGGCTTTACGTGGAGGAAATCAGCGATTACATAAGGCTCCCCCTCCAGCTCGATCTTAAGTCCCTTGCGAAAATCCGCCGTTGAAGCTGTCATCTCTCCTCCTCCGTGTTGTTATTATACTATCATGAGGTCCTTGGGGATCGTTGTCAGGACCTCACAACCATCAGCCGTGACCAAGACCATGTCTTCAATCCGCACCCCTCCCCAGCCGGGGATATAGATACCCGGTTCGATGGTAAAGACCATCCCCTCTTCAGCCACATCCTGGGAGTCCTTACCCACCACAGGCCATTCATGTACGGCGAGGCCGACCCCGTGCCCGGTGCCATGCCCGAAATGTTCTCCATGGCCGGCGTGATCGATATGTTCTCTGGCTGCCGCATCTATCGCCGCGAGCCTCACTCCGGGCTTCACCTGCGCTATGGCCCTGTCATGGGCATCCTTCACAATCCCGTATATGCGCCTCTGCTCCTCAGTGGCTCGGCCTACGATTATGGTACAGCTCTCATCGGAACAGTAACCCCGGTACCGGCAGCCGAAGTCGAAGAGGAGCAGATCGCCCTGCTCAAGAAGCCGCGGGGTTGGCTGCGCATGGGGGAGGGCTGAGCGGGGACCCGAGACCACAATGATGTCAAAGGCACTTCTTTCGGCCCCCCCTTTCTTCATACGGTACTCAAGTTCGAGGGCGAGGTCGGCCTCCCGCGCCCCGGGCGCAACCAGAGCCAGGACTTCTAGCCAGGCCTCCTCAGCCACCTGGATGGCCTTTTTTATCCCAGCGATCTCTTCGCCGCTCTTGGATCCCCGCAACCGCTCCAACTCATCCTTTATCGGAATCAACTCCACTTTCCCCATCCCCTTTTGCAGCTGCTCGAAGCGGGCTACGGATATCCCCTGGGCCTCAAAGCCCAGCCGCCTCAACCCGAGGGATGAAACCTGTGCCGCTAACCCTGTAATGCCCTTATCCACCAAGGAGACGCGGCAATTCCGCGTCTCCTCACGGGCCTGGGTGATATACCGGGAGTCCACCAGGAGGAGATTCTCATCCTTCCCCACGAAGAGATAACCCTCACTCCCTGAAAAGCCGGTGAGATATCGTATATTTTCCGGGCTGAAGAAGAGAATTCCCTCTACACTTTTTTTCTGCAAGATCGGTTCTACGCCCATAAGCCCCCTCTGCTCGCCACACCAAGGCTAAGGTAAATAAGGGTAGATGTCAAGATCGCGAAATGCGTTGACAAAGAGGCGGTTACGGGATATAAGAAGTGGCAGACAAGAGGGGAGGGGCATGGCGGCCAAAACGAGGATCACAAAAAAGAAGCTGAAGAAATCCGACGAGTTTATCACCTGGGGCTCCAGGGCCATGGCCTATGCCCTAGCACACATCACATATATTTTGCTGGGGCTCTTACTCGTGGCGGCAATCGTCGTGGCTTTTTTCTTATGGCGACAGCACCAGACAGCCAGCGAGGAGATGGCCTTTACCCTCTTGGGCAAGGGGATCGCCCTCTATGAGCAGGAGGGAACGCGTGATCAGGGCCTCCCTGTCTTCTCAGAATTGATCAAGGAGTATCCCCGGACGAAGCCCGGCAAAGTAGCCCTCCTCTATCGGGGCAGGGGCTATATGCTTCAGCAAGACTATGATCATGCCATCGCGGACTTCGATCTCTTTTTAAAGAGATCGTCGGAACCGTTCCTGCGGGCTATTGCCCTTAATGCCCTGGGGAACTCGTATTGGGCCAAAGGGGAATATCAGCGAGCCATCGATTGTTTCCAGCGAGTCATCGCCTCCGGGGATGAATGGCTGAAGCCGTACGTCCTTCTGCAAATAGGCATGTGTTGGGAGAAGCTCGGAGATAAGAAAAAGGCCATTGACGCCTACCAAGAATCCTTCAAGCTATTGCCGTCATCGCCATGGGGGACGGTGGCAAAGACCAGGCTCAAAAAGCTGGGTGGGAAAATAGAGTAACGCTCCGAAGCGGCGCTGTCCTTTGGTTTTTCAAGTCAGTCAATAACATCTTCTCCCCTTTCTATATTACGATAACGATAATGGGAGGGATAAAGATTTTCCCTCTATTCTTTTTCTTTTGGATTAATACACTAAGCTGAGGAGGAATTCCCAATGTCCACACTCTTTTCACCATTCAATCTTAACGGACTGCAAATTAAAAATCGTTTTGTCTTTAGTGCATGCGAAGATAATCTCGCAACCGATCAGGGATTTGTGACAGATGAGATGATAAACAAGAATCGGCAGTTAGCAAAAGGTGAGGTCGGTTTGATTATATCGAGCCATATCACGGTTCATCCCCTGGGGCGCTCAAGGAAAAATGAATTGGGAATTTACAGCGATGATATGATACTCGGCCTAAAAAAGTTAGTGAATTCAGTACATAACGAAGGAGGTAAAATTATATTTCAATTAGGACATGCAGGAGTCCAAACTACGGAAGATGCAATTGGACAATTGCCTCTCGGCCCTTCTGCTTCCAGTAAAAATAGCGAGATGAATGAGGATCAAATTAAGGATGTTATCTTTGCATTTATCAGGGGAGCTGTGCGGGCAATGGAAGCCGGCGCGGACGGCATCCAGCTACATGCCGCTCATGGATATCTTATTAATGAATTTCTATCTCCATATTTTAATCGTCGTTCTGATTTTTGGGGAGGATCCGAAGAAAACAGATTTCGGTTTTTGGGCAGTATTATCATTGAAATAAAAAAAGTATTGCCGGAAGGCATACCACTCTTAATTAAGCTCAATTCAAATGACTATACTCCGGAAGAAGGTATTATGCCCGGGCTCGCTGTATCGTATGCAAAAAGATTGGCTGAATTGCATATCGACGGGATGGAAGTGAGCTGTGGAACCTCCTCGCGTTCTCCATGGAATACATGCATGGGGGATATCCCGGTACAAGAGATCAGCAAAAGCTTTCCTGAATCTCAACGATCAAAGGTTGAATCATTTCTTAATACCTTGGTCGGAAAATTTGAACTCAGAGAAGGCTACAACCTTGAGGCGGCAAAGATGATCAGGCCGGTTATGGGCCATATCCCTCTATTTGCAGTTGGCGGCTTCCGTCATGTGTCCACAATGGAAGAGGTCGTTAAGAAGGGGTACACGGATCTTATATCTATGTGCCGACCTTTTATCAGGGAGCCTTACCTGGTTAAACATATAAAAGAAGGGAAGATTACAACCGCGTCGTGCACCAGCTGCAATAAATGCCTGGCTGCCGTGGTCAATGATATGCCTGTAAAATGCTATTACAAGGGATTTCCTGAATAAATTTTAAGTACTCTGTTTAAAGAACTTTTTTTGCCTTGAAAGGGATTGTAGTACAGAGCAAAGGGTAAAATTTTCTTTATTAAAATT
>Ga0299912_10005789_pt1 | contig 10150 bp, 8 predicted proteins | sample RVTome_2_FD_207667 | JGI IMG/M metagenome (GOLD analysis project Ga0299912, IMG submission 207667) | Soil microbial communities from uranium-contaminated site in the Upper Colorado River Basin, Wyoming, United States - RVT95D214 (version 2) ...
AAAAGGGGGATCGAGGGGATTTCCTGCCTTATAACGTACTGACCTCCTGCCGCAACGCCGCGCCGACGGCGGCCAGACAATGGGCCTGCAGATGGGCGTCGAGGGAGCTGTCGCAGTCGACGATTTCCCGCAGATCGAGCATCCGCACCGACAGGCCCAGGGCATCGTGAAGATAGTCGTCCAGCCCCGGCACCGGCAATGCGGTGGGAACCAGCACCAACCCCGCCACCGGCGGCTGCGCAAAATAGCGGTCGTAATAATCCAGCGAGCGCTGCACCTCCAGCACCAGGCGATCGAAAGTGGGATTGTCTCCCGGCCCCGTCCCGCCGATGTTCATGCCCTGGCGCAAGAATTCATAACCCAGCTCCAGGGTGCGGGCGAAATACAGCATGGATTGCCGCGCCACCACCACCACGCCGCGCTCGCGGGTGAGGTAGATCATCGCCACCCCCGCCTCGTTCTCCGGCAGACGCGCAGCGATGTTGCGCAGCACCAGTTCGGGAACGTCGATGACGCTGAGGTTGGCCTGCGCGTCTTGCAGCCGGTCCGCCCGCGCGCGCACCGCAGACGTGCGCGACACCACCACATAGAGATTGTTCTGCCGCCCCGTGGCACCGCTCGGCGGGGCGTCGAACACATCGATCACGGCATCGTCGATATGAAAATCGATGAGATCCTTGATCTGCCAGCGCAGCGCGGCGCGCAATTCCGCGGGCGGCACGTCGGGCGCCTCCACGCTGAGGATGCTGTACTCGCCCAATTCCATCACCGTGGTAACGGGGCGCTTGGCGAGCCCGAACTGCTTGACCTTCTTCGCCAGCAACTTTTCGTTAGCCTCAGGCGAACCGTCCCAAGGCGTGAAGTCGCAGGACTGAAGCCGCGGCCGCGCGCCATTCATCTGCAACTCCGCCACCGCCAGCCCATCGCCGCCCGGTACCACCGCCACTAAGCCTTGTTTGCGTGTTTGCGATTTGAATCCGAACATAGCGCCTCCTATACAGGCAGTTTGTAGATTGGGTTACGGCGCAGAAGCGCCTGACCCAACCTACTTTTATCTTTCCCCTTTTATCTTTTCTCGGCCTACAACATATATTGGACCACAATCTGCCGCTGTGCCCGCGGGCTCGCCGCGCTGCCGCCGGACTCGCCAGTGCTGGTGATGGTGTAAAGCGTGCGTGTGCCGATGGTCACCGCCGCCACGCTGGTGGTCATCCAGGACTGGTTGGCCTCCACCGTACTGTCCGTGGTCACCCCGCTGCCGCCGTTCACCGTCAGATGCCACACCGCCCAGTCCACGCCGCTCTCCGCCGCATACAATGCCTGCGCGGAGTACCACTCGTTGATGGTCTCCTCCGACTCCGTCACCAACAGTTGCGTCATCAACGCGCCCAACGACGCGAGCGCGGTGATGATGAAAATGACGGCGAACAGCGAGGCGCCGCGCTGCGAGCTTTTCATCAATAGCGGCCCGCGCCGCGCGGCCTTGATGCAGTGCTTGCTGCTCATGGCGTATTCCTCACGTGCACTTCGTGATAAAGGCGAATGGTCTCGCCTGACGCGGCGTCGCCCAACAATAAATCGACGCGCAGCACACCCGTCGCCTGCGGCGTGCCGGGGGCGTAGGTGAAAGTGATCGCGCTGACGCCATCCACCAACGTGGGATCGGACGCGCTCCAATCGACGCCGCCGTCGTAGTCCGTGAGGCCATCGGCGGTATGCCAGCGCAAGGTCGCGCCGGTCTGCCCCACCTCCACCGTGCGATCGGCGATGGCGTAGTGACGGCCCGGCGATTCCACGAGAAAGCGATGATTGGCGGCGAAGGTGAGTATCTGCCCCGCCCCTGTGCCGTCGCCCGCGGGCCAGGCCGCGGGATTGGTGTTGGCGATTGAGGCCAACGCCGTCGCCGGTCCCGGATCGCCGGACATGAGATCGGCGGGCGAGGTGTTGCCGATGACGAGCACGTCGTTGGCAGCGAAGGTCAGTGCGTTGCCGACCACGTACAGACCGCTCATGTTGGCATTGCGGCGAAAACGCAGCGTGGTGTTTCCGAAGGCCGAACCGTAGTTGTCGAAGCGCGCCACGTAACGGCCGCCGGCGCGGGCGCGCACGAACTCGATGCCGCTGCCGCCGCTCAACACCGAAATACTGTTAGGCGCCGCGTGGCGCACCTCGCGCGCCAGGCGCTCCATGGCGAGTCGCCCTTCGCCCAGCAACGTGGCGCGCGCCTTGGCACCCAGGTAGGCCTGCATGGCGCTGAGGATGAACGGCACCAGCACCCCGGCGATGACACCCAGCAGGACGATCACTGTAACCAGTTCCACCAGCGTGAATCCGCGTTGTCGCATAGAACTACGCATCAAAAATTCACTCGGTAGGCGGTGAGCGTCATGGTCTCGCCGACGGTCGATGTCACCTGCACGCGGATGCGCTTCACGTCTTGCGCGGCCACGCCGTTCCACACACCGGGCTGGTCCACCGTCACCGACACGGTGAAGCCGTCGTAGCCGGTCATATTGTTGCCCGCGGAATCCTGTGGCGGATTTTGATTGCTGATCGTGTCGTAATCGTCGATGTCGTCGTAATTACTGCGCGCGCCTTCCTCAGTACCGATGCCCGCCGCGGCCGGTCCCGCGGGACACGTCCCGCTGCCGGTATTGACGCAGCCTCCACCTAACGGCGTGTTGTCATCCCAGCGCTTGCGCAAAATCTCATCCATGAAGGCAGCGGCCACTGCCAGCGTCCGCTGCCGCAGATAGGGCTGATGGCTCTCACTCACATTTTTCACAAATAACACCGTCATGCCCGCCATGATCACGCCGAGCAGCACGACCACGATGACGGTTTCGATGAGCGTGAAGCCTGCCACCTTTCCCCTCACACCAACCCTGGATCGTATGTTCCCGACACGATCAACCGGCTGCATCCATGCAGCCGTCTCCCGAAGGGAGAGGGAGCTGGTCCGTGCCAGGCCGGTGGCTATGCTTTGCTTATCCACACAACGCAAACCTTTCACGGACACGCCTGAAACCTCGGACGTTGGAGCATCGACGAACCCCATTGAAGGGTTCCCTCTCCCTTTGGGACCATTTTGCCTGGAGCAAAATGGGTCGCACGAAGTGCGCCCGTAGGGTGCAGCACAGGGAAGTGCTGCAACAAAGGGGCAGGGTGAGGGAAAGCAGGCCTGCGCCAACCACTTCATCGCGCAAACCCCGTGACACGTTCCAGCGTGACGCCGTCGCTCTCCGAACCCACCGTCAGCGTGAATGCGAGCTGGTTGCCGCCCCACGCGCCAGCCAGCAGAGTCGGTTCGCCATAGCCATCGAAGCTAATGGTGGCGGTCTGGCTCACGCTCACGTTTGTCCAACTGCTAGTGTAGGCTCCCACGCCAGTGACGGGGTGCGTGATGGCGACGCCGTTTTGCGTGACGCTGTAGCCCGTGCCAGTTACTTGAATCTGAAAACGCGGCGCGCCGGTGTTGGTCATGGAGCGTTCTTGCGCGTAGCGCAAGGCGGCAACGAGTTCATCCGCCGCGGCGCGCGATTGAAACAAGGCGGGATTGAAACTGGCGATCGCTGTAACCGCCAGGGCGCCGACGATAATCAGCACCGTGACCAGCTCAACGAGAGTAAATCCGCGCTGCCGCTTCACGGCGCCTCCCGCCAGTGGAGGAAGCGATCGTCGCCGCGGAAGATGCCGAAGGTAGCGGTGGCGCTCGCGGCGCCGGTGAGCCAACTGTCCCAGGTGAAGGTGGCCGTGCTCGATCCGCCGGTGTCACCGCTGTCCGCCGTCAGCGTCACGGTGAGATCACCGCTGCCAGCGGTTAAAGTGACGTCGGTTACAGGGGCGATGGCGGCGGTGATGTCGGTATCCGTATGCACATAACTGTAGATAGAGCAACTGTCGGCCACGCTGGCGAGCCAGCCGCCCGCGCCGGAATCGTAATACTCCGTGCCGACCGGCAGGATGAGTGTGTCGCCGAGGTTCGCGTAAGTTCCGTAGGCGTCCTGCGCGTAGCCGCGCCCGGAGCGCTGATCGGCGCCGGTGTCGAAACCGATGGCGGCGATGGTAAAGGGATTGGCGACGTAGACCACGCCGTCGCTGTCCGTGACGCTGAAGCTGATGTCCACCGCGCCGGTGAAGGGATCGGTCTCCGGTGCGCTGGCGGTGTAGGTCATGGTGCCGATGAAATTTGTCGTCACGCTGCCCGCGCAGTTGCTGCAACTGAGGGCAACGTGTCCCGCGCCGCTCGCGTCCAGACTCGCGCCGCTGGAGATGACGCCGTTGTGGGCATAGGCCTCGGTGAAGTCCGCGAGTTTCCACCAGGCGTTGTCGTAATTTTGCGTGGTGCTGCCGCCCGCGGCGCGTGCGGTGATGGTGACGCTCGGCGCCACGTCGTAATCAAAGCTCTGCCCCATGTACGTGAAGCTGCCGCATTGGGTGTTGAACGCAGGAGCGCTGGTGAGAGCCACGTTGAAATCGTAAGGAATGAAACGCCCGATGGCACTGCTGATAGCCCCGGTCACGTCGCCGCCGCCGAGATAATTGCCGTCACCCACGCTCGGCGTGAGCGAGATGATACCCACCTCGGCCCAGTTGAAATCCGTGCCCGTGGCCACGCCGTTCGTGAAAGTGCCGAAGCCCGTGGTGTAACCGATGGCCGGGTTGTTCGCGCCACCCGCGGCGATGATGATGGGCGTCAGCAACACCGTCTCCGGCGCGTTCTCCTGGCCGTAATTGGGCGTGGCGTTGCCCAGGCTGTTGATCGCCGTCACGGTGACGGAGAAGGAATTGCCCGCGGCGACGAACACCGTGCCGTTTTGATCGACGGCGCCCGGATTGGCATAGGCATCGCTGGTGCGGCGGATGTTACTCAGGGTGAAGCCAGCCGGTCTAACCACGAATGGCAGACTTGCGCCGCGGATGCCGGTGGGCAACTCCGGATCTCCGACGGAGTCGTCCTTCATGGAGAGGTCAATATTGCCGACATCGACATAGTTCACCGTGATCTGCGCCTGGCCCGAACTGAAAGTGACGGCCTGCGCCGCCGCCGAACCTTCGGCCCCGGCGACGGCGGAACCGTTCACGTTCACCGCCAGCGTGCCGGTAGCCGGGTCGTTGTAGCTCGACCAGAATTTGAGGTTCTTGGCGCCATCGTAACCCTCGATGATGCCGCACACGGGATCGGTGGGCGTCTGGCCGTAGGCGGCGAGATATATCGTGAAGTTGGTGGCCGCCGTTTTCGCCGCGATGGATTGGTTGATGACGCCGGGCGGCGGATTGCTCAGCGGCGCGTCGGTGACCATGAAGCCGTTGGGCGAGAACACCAGCGCGCCCTCGGTGTCGTCGTCGCGGATGGCGCCTTCGTAGGCATCCACGTCGATGCTCGCCGCGCCGCTCTGGTAATTGAGATTGAAGCTCGCCGCGCCGCTGTCGGCGATGGCGTATTGGTACGTGGCCAGACCGTCGCCCGCCACCGCGTCCGAGAACGTGCCGCTGCCGGAAAGCAAACTCCAGGTGCCGGTGCCGGTCTGGGTGTCGAGGGTGATGGTGCCGGTGTAGGTGGTGTCGGTGGTTCCGTCCACCAACTTGGCGCTGACGGCCACCGGCTCTAACGCACAGTTGATGCCCATGCCGTTGTGGACGATGGCGAGATGGTCCGTGCCGGCGCAGGGAGTGGCCCAGGTGACGGCGATTTGCACGTTGTCTAAATAGACCCGGTCGCTGGCACCGAGATTGGCGGAGCTGATGAATCGGACCCGGGTATTGGCTGCCATGTAGCTGGTGATGTCGTAGCTCGCACTCTGATAGGCGGCATCGTTGGTCGGCCCGGCGAAGCGTGCCAACTCGGTCCACGATCCTCCGCCGTTGGCGGACACCTGGATCGCCACGTAGTCGTTGGCATTGTCCAGGGCGTCGCGCCGGTAGTCGAAGCTCACGGTGGCCGTCGCACTCGCATCGAAACCGGTAAGGTCCGCTTGGCGATACACGCCCTCGCCGCCGCCATCGTTGTCGGTCACGCGCAGGCTGTAATCGCCCGCATCGGTCACTACCTGCTCGTCCGCGCCGCTCGCGCTTCCGTCGTCGTTGAACTCCACCCAGTTGCCGGTCCAATTTTGCGTCCCGTTGTTCCCGGCATAAGACACGGCGGTGAATTCATCGCGGAAGGTGGCGGTGGCCGTGTTCGAGAACACCAGGTTTGCGTCTTCGCTGGGGTGTTCGCTGTAGGTGCCATCGGTGACGTTGATGTTGACCGTCTCCGCGATGGTATCGAGCAGGCCCAGCACCACTTGGCCCGCGTCCGCCGACGCGAAGGCGTAGGTGGCGCTGCCGCCGCCAAGGTTGGTCAATGTGCCGCTGCCGGTGACCAGCGACCACGCGCCGCTGCCTGTCGAGGTGGACAGGGTGATGGTGCCCGTGAAGCTGGAGGTATCGGCACTGTGGGAATCATAGTGGCGCGTGACGGTGACGTTTTCGGCGTTACACAAATCGGCGTTGCCGTCGTGGCTGATGGCGAAGTGGCGCAGCGGCCGAAACAAGATGGCGTCGCCGTTGGTCACGCTACTGCTGTTGTTGGAATATTGCGTGTAGTCAGTGTCGCTCACCTCCACGCCGATGGTGGCACTGGCGCCGCTGGTACTGCCGCCGCCGTATTGAAACTTGATTTCGCCGTTTTCGTAGAGAATCGCCTGCGCGGTGTAGCGCGGACTCCCGCCCGAATAATGCGGCACACTTTCCCAGCTCGCCACGAAGCGCCGGTTCGGCCCGGAGCCCAGCGTGCTGTAGCGGATGGTCCCGCCGGTGGAAGGATTCAAGTCGTCCCAATACGCCGCGATGACACGATCGGCGGCCTCTTCGAATCCGGGACCGTTTTCGAAGCCGGTGATGGGCAAGGCCTCGTTGGTGTAATCCTTGTGAAAACCTTGGTCGGCGCCGAAGTGCAGCACGCCGTTGGACATGACGCGCACCTGGGTGTAGTCCACGCCGCCGAAGTTGAAGGTGAAGCCGATGTTGACCAGTTGCTTGTCGTCGTCGGTGGGATAACTGGTATCGACGAGTTCCCACACCACGTCGGTGGAGGCCGTCTCCCAGGCGTAGGCCACCGTGTCGTCATAACTGTAACTGGCGGCCCAGGCGCGAGCGCACATGCCCAAGGCGAGCGCTGACAAGAGCAACCAGGTTACGGCGTTGTGGCGCATGAATACCGAATCCCGAAACGATGGCCAATAACAAAAAAGCCAGGTTGCTCGCGCCACCTGGCTTGTGTTCAACCCAATTCGACGAACCCGGCGGCCGCGGGCATTGCCGCGACCGGCCGGACCTGCCGATTAATTGGTCGCCGTGATGACGAAGGTGGCGGTGACCGAGGTGCTGTCGTTGTTGGTGACGGTGCAGACCTGCGTGTCGCCAACATTGGTGATGGTGCCCGAAGCCACTGTGACGTTATAGGTGCCTGCGCCACTGGCGGCGAAGGTCACTCCGTCCACCAGCAAAGTGGCCACCGCGTTGGTGCAGCCGGGTGTCGTGTTCGCAGCGGTGGTATCGATGGCCGAGGCAATGACCACGCCGGGAACTTGATTCTTGGCCAGCGAGGCGGCGTAATTCACCGCGCTTGCGGAACCCAGGCCGCCGGCCACGCCGCGTGTCGCCGCGGTGCGGGCCTCGCCGGAAATGTCGATGAATTTGGGTAGAGCGGTGGCGGCGAGGATCCCCAGGATCACGATCACCATCACCAGTTCGATCAGGGTAAAGCCGCGTTGTGTGTTCATTGGTTCGCTCCTGCTGGCACGCTATGAATGTTGAGAAATTTTTCCTGCGCGGATGAGTCCACTGGCAGTGTTCGTCCTAACTATCGGTACGTCTTGAAAAAACCTTTACAAAATTTTTGCGTAGCGTGCGCCGTGCGCACGAAAAACCCTCTTCAAACTCATAGCCTGACGTGCGCATGGCGCACGCTACTCTGACTTATCCACCCTACCCATCTAATTTTTTCGTAGGGTGGATAAGCGCAGCGCATCCACCAAGCCACGCGCGGTGGATGCGTCGTTACACTCCTTATCCACCCTACCCAGCTCCGCTATTTTTTGATCGCCACCTCGGCCAAATTCCACATCGGCAGGAATACGCCCAGGGCCAGCACCAGCACGATGCCGGCCACCGCTACGGTGAGCAGCGGTTCGATCTTGGCGCTGAGCTTGTCGATGTCGTATTGCACCTCCGCCTCGTAGAACTCGGCCACTTCCTGCAACAGGGTATCGATGGAGCCGGTCTCCTCGCCCACCGCCATCATCTGCATGACCAGCGCATCGAACATGCCGGTGGCGGCGGCGGTGCGGGTGATGGACTCGCCGCGCTCGATGCCCGCCTGCATCCCGAGGATGCGCTCTTCCACATATTTGTTGTCCAGCGCCCTGGCCACCACCGTCAACGCCGTGATCAAGGGCACGCCGGCACGGGTGGACATGGCGAACAGGCGCGCGAACCGCGCCAAGGTGGCCCGGTAGATGATGTCGCCGGCCATCGGCAGTTTGAGCTTCCGCTTGTCCCACAAGTAACGTCCTTTGTCCGTACCAATATAGTAGCGCACGCCGAACACACTTGCGGCCGCCGAGCCCACCAGCTCGGGCCAGTAGGTCACGGAGAAGTGGGAGGCGCCGAGCAGGATGCGCGTCGCCAGTGGCAGATCGGCGCCGAATTTCGCAAACGCGCTGGCGAAGGTGGGAATGACGAACCAATTGATGATGGCCACGGCCGCGACGATGGCCAGCATGACGAAACTGGGATAACGCAGCGCCGATTTGATCTGGTCGCGGGTGCGCTTGTCGCGCTCCAGATAGAGCGCCAGTTGCATGAATATCTCGTCGAGCTGGCCGGTGGTTTCGCCGATGCGCACCATGGAGACATAAAACAACGAAAAAATCTCCGGGTGTTCGGCGAGCGAGGTGGCCACATCGCGCCCCGCCTCCAGGCTCGTGGTCACGTCCACAATGGCCTGCGCCAGCACGGGACTTTTGGTGGACTGCCCGAGGCCGTGCAACGCGCTCAGCATGGGCACACCCGCCTTGGTGAGGCTGTGCATCTGGCGCGAGAACTGGATGAGATCGGTGTCGGTGACTTTCGCGGGGAACCAGTCGCGCAACGAAAACTCCCGCGCCGCTCCCACTTGGGCTTCGAAGATATCCACCGGCGTCATGCCTCCCTGCAACAATTGCGTCGCCACCGCGTCGGTGCTCACCGCCTCCATGCTGCCCTCGATGGCGTCGCCGCGGCGGCCGCGGGCTTTGTATTGGTAGACGGGCATTAGGGGTGGACCTGGCGGGAAATATTTGTAGGTTGGGTTAGGCCGCAGGCCGTAACCCAACGTTGCGGAGTGTTGGGCTTAACAATAAGCGAGTACGTGTGCGGTTTCCGCAGCCCCGATGGTTTGATGATTTTTTCTTGCTTAGGTGAACGGCTGCGGAACCGTGCACGCGCTTGCTTACAAATTCCATTCAAACCGCCGCTGCAAGATTCCGTGGGCACAAAATACGTGCCCACCCTACTCACTACAAATCCACGTTGGGTTACGGCCTGCGGCCTAACCCAACCTACGTTAGAGTTGATCAGCGATCCCATCTCAATCCACCCACCCGCCGACACGAATTACTTCCTCCAGCGTCGTCACGCCTTGCGCCGCCAACTCCAACGCGCTATCCACCAGCGGCACGAATCCCTCCTGCGCCTGAGCGCCGGCCTTGAAGGCCACATAATCTTCGTTACGCAGGGCATCGGCCAAGGGCTCGGTGATCTCCAACAATTCGTGCACCGCGACGCGGCCTTTGTAGCCAGTGCGGCCGCAGGCGGGGCAACCTCTGCCTTGTTTGAAGTGCAACGCGCTAGCGCGTTCTTCGCCCACGGTGTTCAACAGCCAGGCCCGTTCGCTGGCATCGGGTTGATGATCGGTGATGCATTTTTCGCAGATGTGCCGCACCAGGCGCTGGGCGACGATGGCGTGCACGGCGGAGGCGACGAGAAAACCTTCGACGCCCATATCGATCAGACGGATGGCAGTGCTGATGGCGTCGTTGGTGTGCAGGGTGGACATGACCAAGTGGCCGGTGATGGCGGCGCGCAGGGCGATCTCGGCGGTTTCCGCGTCGCGAATTTCGCCCAC
>Ga0299912_10005790_pt1 | contig 10150 bp, 9 predicted proteins | sample RVTome_2_FD_207667 | JGI IMG/M metagenome (GOLD analysis project Ga0299912, IMG submission 207667) | Soil microbial communities from uranium-contaminated site in the Upper Colorado River Basin, Wyoming, United States - RVT95D214 (version 2) ...
CTCATCAATCTGTGGGACGATGCCCACGACCACGTGATGCAGGACCTCTGCATTTCACAATTGGCTGATGGAGATGAATATTGCCTCATGCTCTTCGGCCGAGAGGCCCGCTCCCCCATGCTCGATAGCGAAGTAGGGCATGGGATCCATATCAGTGGTACGATACGTTTTCACCTTCTTCAAATACGTTCCCTTCCTGAGCAATAGACCTGAAATACCTCGGAGTCAATTGCATGTTCCGCATGCCGGGTCGATCACACAAAGGGCCTCTTCCCCCAATGACCGAAGAGGAGAATGAAACCGCCGCGCGTCTTCGCAGTCACGTACAGGTACTTGCAGAAGACATCGGAGAACGGAACATCTTCCGCTACAGGGCGCTTGACGCTGCTGCCGAGTATATCGAACAGGCCTTCAGGGGTCTCGGTTACACGACGGCGCACGAGGAGTTCAAGGTGCACGGGAAGATCGTGAGAAACGTTGAGGCACTGCTGCACACCGAAGGAAGCTCAGACGACATCGTGCTGATCGGTGCCCACTACGACTCGGTCGCGGGCTCCCCCGGGGCTAATGACAATGCCTCGGGAACCGCAGGAATGCTCGAGCTCAGCCGTTTGCTCAGAAATGAACGCCTTGACCGTTCGGTGCGATTCGTCGCTTTCGTGAATGAAGAACCCCCCTTCTTCAGAACCCAGTATATGGGTAGTCGGGTCTCTGCGCGCAATGCACGCCTACGAGGGAAGAAAATCACCGCCATGCTTTCACTAGAAACCATCGGCTCGTATTCCAGCACGATCGGGAGTCAGAAGTACCCGTTTCCATTCGGACTCTTCTACCCACCAATTGGCGACTTCATCGGCTTTGTCGGGAACATGGCGTCCAGGACGCTGGTGCATGAATGCATCGCGTCATTCCGGCGTCACACGGAGTTCCCATCTGAGGGGCTGGCGGCACCGGGCTGGATCATGGGTATCGGCTGGTCGGACCACTGGGCGTTCTGGAAGGAGGGGTACAGGGCGGTCATGGTGACCGATACTGCTCTCTTCAGGTATCCGCACTACCATTTGGGCAGTGATACACTTGACAAGCTGGACTTCGCCTCGACGGCACGGGTTGTGGCTGGACTCAAACGCACGGCTTGTGACCTTGCGAGGTTCTGAAAAGCAGAACGAGCGGCCGCATCTACCTATCTTCCATTCCCTCTCTATTCGCTGAAGAAGCCCTCTTCGGATAAGCAGACTCTCATCCAGTGTAAAGAAATTCAACTATGGAAGTCACAGAAATGAGGATCAGATATACTGGAATATGCATAAACCCCTCGCAGCCCCGCATTCCTACTTGACACTTCCCTTAAAGTTTTGTAGCATTGCAGCGAATATCCAGTCGTCAACCCCTAATCCCACCTTAATTATCATCATCAACTAAGGAGGCCGTATGAACAAGAAGTTTTGGACGGGCTTTGTTGCGGTGTTTGTGGCAATAGCAGTGGTGGACACCATTGTCAACATGTTTCTCCTCTCGTCAGCATACGAGGCAACGGCTAACCTCTGGCGACCAATGGGGGAGATGAAGATCTGGCTATTCTATGTTGTGTATCTGTTCATTGCGTTTTTTGTCACGCTCATCTTCTCCAAAGGGTACGAGGGGAAGGGCGTGGCGGAAGGTATTCGATTCGGGTTCTACGTCGGGATGTTGATGGCAGTGCCGATGGCGTACGGGACCTATGGATCGATGCCGATTCCATACTCTCTCGCATTGCAGTGGTTCATTTACGGGTTGATCCAATACATTATTGTCGGCATTGTGCTTGCACTCATCTATGGGAAGCAGGCGATGGTAACGCCAGTTGCGAAAACGTAATCGAGGAAAAGCCTAAGCTCGTGTGCGACGCGTTCCCGGCCGGGGGCGCGTCGCTGTTTTGAACGAATCGCCTGGAGCATACAGAAGGCGCTCGAACCAAAGTCACGCCCCGACAACTGGAGACACCAATGACCCAGATGACAGTGGACCGGAAAAGGGCTATTGCCGCGCAAGTACTCGCTGCTATTGTTATCGCTCTGCTGATGGGTAGCGAGGCATCAGCGCGGGACTATACGGACGCCTGGACCGGAAGGCTCGGCTTCGGGTTACATCGCAAGCCTGCATTAAGCCTTTACTACGGGTTTGCACAGAGCTCGCTGAAAGGACTGAACCAGTCGCTTGCCAGTCCCCGCTTCATTGAGATCAAGCTCGGTGGAACGTCGGAGGATGTGGAGAGTGAGGAGTCCAGCGTGGTAAGCTACCGGTACAACTATTTCTCGCTGGTGAACATCTCGAACGAGCTGGGATCCAAATCGGCTGCCGGTGAAGTCACGATTGATCTCTGGAGGCTTGGTGTCGCATCGGAAAAGGGGTATGGGTACAGCCTCACCGATTCCGGATCTTATCGGTCGGTCCTGCTTTACCACTCCGGAGGATTCAATTGGTCGCGGCTGAGCGTCAGAAGCACAGTCACGCTTCCCTCGGACAGCGCCCTGCTCGATCTGTATGATGGGGCCTTCCGTTTCGGGATGAAGATGGAGGGGGGGATCAAGCTCCGCCTCGTGCCCGTTGTCATTCTTGATGTCGGGTTCGAGAGAGCGATCGTGTTTCCCAGACATCTTTTCTGGAAATGGGTAGGCAGTGTGGCACTCGAAGGCGCAGCGAACTGGGGACTGGACAGGTTCATCAACAGGGTCCTGGAGTCGTCTCCTGCGGCAGTGCCCATTATCAGTTTTGTGCTGAAGAATGCTCTCTCGTATGGAGTATATCAGCTCCGGAAGGACAGGATGAACTACCCATTTAATTCGGATCCCCCACTTCTTTTTGACACTTTCAAAGTCGGGGCAACGTTTGTGTTCTGATTGCGAGTTGTCTCCTCGCTGAGTAGCCCCGATTATTGTTCCCACTCCCGGGCCCGGTTGCTTGAGAGAATCGATGAGAACGCGACACCTGCGTTTCAAGCTGCGGCACGGAGCTCTTCAACCCGGACTTGCGCACAATCATTTCCCTTGTCAAGAGTATCGAAACCATTCTTTTGTTGAACCCCACAGCGACTGGAGGACACCATGGATACAATGCACGTGGCTTCTTCACGAATTCTCATCATTGTAGCATTTACCGTCTCCGCGTTGTCCTGCAGCGGACGGGAGCATTCCGCAGGCGGTGAGCATCGGCGTGTCATACTTCCTGCAGGTGAGACACACGAAGGATGGTATTTCGCCGCGGGCGATCAGGTGATGATTGAGGGGACAGTGAATGGCGATGCGTACGCTGCGGGCGGCCTTGTTCAGGTGGATGGTACGATCAACGGCGATCTCATCGTCGCCGGTGGACAGGTAGTCATCACCGGCAAAGTCACTGATGACATCCGGGCAGCCGGAGGATCGGTCGAGTGCAATGGCCCGGTTGGCAAGAACCTGAGCGCGGCTGGTGGATCCATGAGGATTGGCAAAGGGGCAGAGATCGGCGGCGGACTGCTTGCCGCTGGTGGGAATCTGTTTGTAGGAGGAAGGGTCGAGCGCCATGCGATGATTGCGGCGGGCGACATGAGCATGAGTGGCACAATTAACGGAAACGTGAACTTCGCAGGCGGGGCGCTGAGTGTCTTGAACGGTTCAACCGTTGGTGGGAATCTCAGGGCACTTGTCGATGACACGAGTCGCGTTGAGATTGCCTCAGGTGTGGTGCGCGGCAAGGTTGACGTGAGTTCACGTGAGACGAAGGCAGCCCATACGATTCTCGGACTGAGTCCCTGGCGATTCTGGTGGAAAATTCTCTGGACACTCAGCCTGATTGCGACAACACTGGTGCTGGTTCTTCTCTTCAGGAAGCAGATCACTGGTATCGGAAAGGCAATCCTGGGGCAACCTGCGCGGAGTTTTCTGTGGGGTATTGTCGGACTTGTCGCCATTCCGATTCTCACTATTATTCTTTTCATTACCGTGATCGGCATACCGGTAGGCCTCCTGCTGCTTCTGCTGTATCTCTGGATGGTCTACCTCTCACAGGTGAGTCTGGGTGTTGTGCTCGGTCAGCGGCTGTTTGGCGGCGAGGGAACCTGGAGACTCTTTGGTGCGTTTGCGGTTGGCATACTGATAGTGCAATTGCTTACACTTGTGCCCTATCTTGGGACAATCCTCGTGCTTGTCGGGCTTCTCGTTGGACTTGGAGCAATACTTATGGTCGTGCAACTCGAGTATGGTTTGTGGCGGAAGGGAGAGAACGGTTCGTTGGCTGCCTCTGCGGCCCACGCGTGAACTTTGTACAAGTAACCTCTTGTTAAGCGAGAGGTTATTTCCGATGGGTAGATTCCGACCACACCATTGACTCATATGAGTACCATTGCGGTGTTCAGTGTCTCGGCAGGCACCGGTCACGTTCGGGCTGCAGAGGCGCTGAAGGCGACAGCGGAGCTGAAGTTTCCGCACGTAAAGGTCACTCATATAGACCTGATGACACTCGTTCCGCCGCTCTTCAGGAAGGTCTATGCTGACTCCTATTTCCCGCTGGTCGAGCATCACCCGGCACTCTGGGGATACCTCTATGAAAGGAGCGACCGGCGAAAACTCGACTCGAAGCTGGATCAGCTTCGCATAGCAATTGAGCGCCTTAACACGAACAAACTCATCGATACTCTGCGAGAAGTCAATCCCGACCATGTCATCTGCACACATTTCCTGCCGGCTGAGCTCTTTTCACGATGGAGAAGAAAGAAGACCTTTCAGAAACCTGTCTGGGTGGTGCTGACAGATTTCGATGTGCACATGCTCTGGGTGCACAGGTATCTGTCCGGCTACTTTGCCGCAAACGAAGAGGTCGCTTGGCGGCTTCGAGATCGGGGTGTCGGGGAGGGAAGCACACATGTGACCGGAATCCCCATCATGCCTGCGTTTGGAAAACAGCTATCGCGAACGGAGTGTGCCCGAAAGCTCGGCGTTCACCCGGAAAAGTTGACGCTGCTGCTGATGTCAGGCGGTGCCGGTGTTGGAGGAATACACAGGCTAGCAGAAAGACTCCTGGGAATTGACCACGATTTCCAGTTGATAGCGCTTGCAGGAAAAAACGCGAGGCTGCTTTCAGAGCTCCAGAAGGTTTCGTTCAATCATCCCGGCCGGATGATCCCGGTAGGTTACACAACCACTATCGAACAGGTGATGGCAGTAGGTGATCTGGCAATCACCAAATCTGGCGGGCTGACGACATCCGAGTGCATAGCAGTTGGTCTTCCCATGCTCGTTTTCGCACCTATTCCTGGTCAGGAGGAACGCAATGCAGATTTTCTTCTTGAACATGGTGCAGCACTCAAGGCGCAAGACGAAGCTGGACTGGAGTTCCGCGTCAGGGCGCTTCTGCGGGAACCACTGAAACTTAAAACTATGCGTCGAAATGCGCTCGCGCTTGCAAAGCCAAACGCGGTTGAGGATGTGCTGAATATTGTGCTTCAGGCAAAGCTATAATGCTGTGATGTTGTCTCGCTCTGTGGACCGGGACCCCACAAAGAGGAAGACCAAGCGACAGCGCTCCCGCAGGAACCACCTGCTTGAGATGGAATGCATCGCTTTCGCCAAGCAATGATTCCTTTCGCCTGGGATGTGTCTCGTTCGCACCTGAAAATGTCCACAATTCACTTCCAACGCTAATTCCTGGAGGGCGGAATGAATAGACGGTTCCTTTATGTTCTTGCGGGACTCGTGTTCGTGCTTGTGACGGAAACCCTGTATGCTCAAAAGTACGACATCTCAGCCAAGACGCTCAAAAATGGTCTGGACGTGATCGTCATCCAGAACCCGGCTGTTCCACTGGTCACGATCGAAATCGACGTGAAGAATGGGGGATATACCGAACCGCCTGAATACAATGGGCTGTCGCATTTCTACGAGCATATGTTTTTCAAGGCGAACAAGGCAATCCCAAGCCAGGAGCGCTACTTGGAAAGCATGCGTGAACTGGGTGCTTCGTGGAATGGAACCACGAGCGACGAGCGGGTGAACTATTTTATCACACTGACAAAGGACAGTCTTGAGCCCGGGATGGTCTTCATGTTCAATGCCATCACTGCACCCCTCTTCCTGGAAGAAGAGATCGTGAAAGAGCGCACGGTAGTGACGGGTGAATATGATCGGGCTGAATCAACTCCCCTGTATCTACTCAACAGGGCAGTTGACCGGAAGGTGTGGTGGAAGTACTATAGTTACAAGAATGTGCTGGGCGACCGGCAGGTGTTGATGACAACGACACCACAGAAGATGCAGACGATCCAGAACCGGTTCTACTTCCCCAACAACTCTGCATTGCTGCTTGCAGGTGATATTACTGCCGACCAGGGATTCCGGCTGGCAGAGAAGTACTTTTCCTCTTGGAAGCGGGGACCCGATCCTTTCAAGACCTTTAAAACTCCGGAGCATCCTCCTATCCAGAAGACCGATACGGTCGTGGTTGAGAGACCGGTCAATGCAGTGACGATCATGATTAAATGGCAGGGTCCAAGCGTGGGCAAGGATCGGGCGGCCACCTATGCGGCGGATATCCTCTCCTATATTGTTGGGCAACAGACGTCAAAGTTCTATAAGAGCCTTGTTGAAAGCGGTCTTGCCTATTCGGCGTCGATCGGCTACCAGACATTGGATCACGCAGGACCGATCGTGCTCTCTGCACAGACTTCGGCGAAAAACGTCGACACATGCAGGAGGGTGATTTTCGAACAGATACATACGATGACATCGGACGACTACTTTACCGACGACCAGATTGAGAATGCGAAGACAATCCTTGCCATTGGTGAACAATACGGCAGAGAACGGGCCTCCCAGTTCGTTCATACCGTTGGCTACTGGTGGGCGGTTGCCGGCTTGGACTACTATCTGAATTACATAGACAACCTCCGACGGGTATCACGAAGCGACATCAAAAGATATCTGGCCACATACGTTATTGGAAAACCGTATGTGATGGGAGTGCTGGTCTCGCCGGAACAGCGCAAGGAAATCGGCATGTAATTCCAATTCTCTCTGAAAAGGAGTGTGAACATGAAGACCCGGTTGTTTGCCATTGCTGCTCTCATGGCTATGATGTCGGCAACAGGCCTTCGCGCATCGGAGGCGGAATCGTTCATAGTACGCGGTCTGCAGGTCATCTTCAAACAAAACACGGCGAGCGATATCGTGGCTGCAGGGATGTACTTCCGCGGAGGATCGACTATGCTGACGCGTAAGCACGCCGGCATCGAGAAGCTGGCTCTTACGGTTGCAGCAAAAGCCACAGAGCACTATCCGAAAGAGCAGTTGAACAAAGCGCTCGAATCGATGAATACCCAGATTGGGGTCACTGTGACAATGGATTACTCGAGCCTGGATCTGCTCTGTGTCAAGCAAAATTTTGAGAAATCGTGGGATATCTTTTCGGACGTTCTTCGCGCTCCGCTCTTCGAGGCTCAGGATGCCGAACTCGAACGCCAGAAAATGCTAACTCGGATAAAGCAAATGAAGGACGATCCGGATAGCTATCTGAACAACCTCTGCACGAGTGTGTTTTACCTTGATCATCCATACGCAGTGGATGTGAACGGGACCGAGGATGCAGTATCTGCTTTTGCTGCTGCAGACCTTAAGAATTATCTCAACGGCCGACTGATGACATCCCACATGTTGCTTGTGGTGGTCGGGAACACGACGCGGGCAGATGTGGAACGGATGGTGCAGAAGTCGTTCGGCACGCTGCCGCAGGGCACATACACGCCGACGAGGCCTCCGGCGGTGCAACACCAGGAGCCATCATTGAAGATGGTGCAACGTGATCTCCCAACGAATTACATACGTGGAATGTTTCCCGCCCCGGCATTTGGATCGACCGAAAGCTACGCAATGCGCATTGCCGGATCGGTGCTTCGGGACAGACTGTTTGAGGAAGTTCGCACCAAACGAGGATTGTCGTATGCGCCTTCCGGGGGAACCGGTAATTTCTTTTCGAACTATGGATTTGTGTATGTAACGGCGGTTCATCCGGATACTACCGTGATGATAATGATAGCAGAGTTAAAGCGACTGAAAGAAGAAAGGCTTTCCGACAAGCAGTTGAGAGACAAGGTCAATGTATTTGTCACGGGTTATTATCTCCAGAATGAGTCGAATCAATCGCAGGCAAGCACGCTCGCACGGTATGAGCTCTCCGGCGAAGGGTGTAAGGAGGCCGATAGACTTGTGGAGCACCTGAAAAAGGTCACACCGGATGATATACTGAACGTGTGCAGGAAATACGTCGGCAACTTGCAGTTCGTGTTGCTAGGGAACCCGGCGTCGCTACAGGTACGGGCTTTTATGTTCTGACAGATGTCGAAGATGTATTTGCGTTGATCCGGTCAACGGTGACGAACCAGACCACCCTATGGCAAACAGATACACACTACGAACAACTTTGCACACTAGGCTGACACTCCGCACCACGAGGAAGCACATCGACACCCTGCCTGACACGCCGGGCGTCTACCTTTTTTACGGCTCGGTCGGCGAGCTGCTGTACGTCGGCAAGAGCAAGAACATCAGGACTCGGGTGCGCGCACATTTCTCGGCGGCTGACGAAGGAAGAATGTGCAGGCAGGTTCAACTCATCGAGTTCCGGGAAACAGCCGGAGAGCTTGGAGCCTTGCTCCTAGAATCGCAGTTCATCAAGGAGCTGCGACCGGTCTACAATGTTCGTGCACGGCAGAAAAGACGGATCGTTGTCGCACGACGGGTGAAGAAACGCACCGGCTATTCGAGCGTTGTGCTCGATGCAATCGACTCAATCGATCCTGCACATACCTCCCCGTTGATGGCAATCTTCAAGACGAGAACGCAGGCAAAAGAGTACCTGGCGAAGATCGCGAAAACCTACCGCCTCTGTCCGAAACTACTTCAACTGGAAATCACAAACAGGCACTGCTTCTCGTACCACCTTGGTCAGTGCAGCGGTGCGTGCATGGGACTTGAAGACCCGATCTTGTACAACGCGCGGTTCGAGGAGGCGTTTGCAGAACGAAGAATCAAGGCATGGCCTTTCACGGGAGGCGTGATCATCGAAGAGCGAGACAAGGACAACACCGAAGGGGAAGTGTTCCTCGTGGATAATTGGTGCCTCCTGTACAGTTTCAAGTACTCGCTCGACAGGTATGAGCTAAACGTGAGAGGGACACACCGCTTTGACTACGACAGCTACAGAATCCTCTGCCGGTACATATTCGATGAAGCGAACCAGGAGAAGATTAGGTGTGTGAGCAGGGGGGAGTTTGATGCAATTGTGAGAAGGGCGATGTCTGTGGGGGATGCGTAGCGGCCATTCCTGGCGTGTCTTTGTTACTCATCGTCCTTGAGCGCGTCAAGGTCGTGTGTGTCGGCGACAAAAAGCTTCGCACAAAAGTCACCGACGAATTTGCCTTTCTTCCTACACTGGGCAAGCGTCTTTTTGATTGCCTCGACATCGTCGGCTCCGCGGGCAAAGCAGAAGTTCTCAAGGTCTGCACCGCACTCGGTGCAAAAAATCCTCGGCCGACCGAGCAGTTCATTTTGACGGGGTGGCTTCTTTTTCGCCGGGCTTTTCTTGAGCCGCACTTTTTTCTTCATTTACTTTTTTTCATTCTTAGCCAATGAACGCCGTCATCGAAGGAACAAGACATGCCCTTCGACGCTGCACGGTGTCGACTCGGGTTCACAATGCGTATCTCATGGAAAAATTCGAACGTCGTTGAATCTACCTTATGAATTGACCGGCTCATTGCACCGGTTGTTTTCGTACTTTAGCACGCTGATCGGCCTCGATTAAACTATTGCTCATCATTGATGAACCGGTCTCAATTGAAAGGTGATAAGCCTTTCCTGGGTACGTAGGGCCATGCAGAAGTGGTCCGAGAAGCTCTTTCTTCAAAGGCTTCGGGCCGATTCTTCAATCGATGACTGCTCGGGCATGCCTGAAGAGTAATCACCGAGGAGCGCGTAAAAGACCCCTGGTAAGGCTGCTGCGTCGGAGCACCTCGATTGAGTGGTCACTCATAATATGCGGACTGTTTTACAAATCGGCAATAGCGTACACGACTTTCTTCAGTCGGTCTTACGCCGAAGGAAAAACGCCCACGAACAACAAATAAGCAAGTTCGTTCTGCAAA
>Ga0299912_10005791_pt1 | contig 10150 bp, 9 predicted proteins | sample RVTome_2_FD_207667 | JGI IMG/M metagenome (GOLD analysis project Ga0299912, IMG submission 207667) | Soil microbial communities from uranium-contaminated site in the Upper Colorado River Basin, Wyoming, United States - RVT95D214 (version 2) ...
TATAACTATGGAGAATGTGAGATTTGCAATACCCCGATGAAAGAGAGACTTATCAAACAAGATTTCTGGATTCAGGGAAAGCTTATCGTTGTGGAAGATGTTCCTGCAGGCGTCTGCCCTAAATGCGGAGAAAAAGTGGTTAAAGCAAATGTGGGGCGTTCGATTTTAAAGCTAACAGAAAATCCTGATCGGATCGCACAAGCACCCAAGATTTCTGTTCCCAAAATTAAATTTGATATGGAGGATGCGAGAGCTTAAGGAGCTCCCTCACCTTTTCTCGGCCACCATGGGGTTTCGCAGGCTACCCTTTCAGTGAAGCTGATTGAAGGAAATGGCCTTCCGTGGCAATGTCATATTGATGATCTACTTGCTCTACAACATCCTTTTCACGTTTTTCCTTATTTTCGCTGCGCCTTACTTCCTGCTCAGGGCTCTTATCGATGGGCGGTTTCGAAGGGAGTTAATCCAGCGGATGGGATTTTTCCCCAATCTCTCCGTCCAAAGACCAATATGGGTTCACGCCGCATCCGTCGGAGAGGTATTCTGCTGCATCCCCCTCTTAAAGAGGATCAAACAGGATTTCCCGCGCTCTGAAATCGTCATGACCACCATGACCCGGACAGGACATGAAGCAGCCAAAACGCAGATTCCTGAGGCTGATGCAGTGATTTTCTTTCCAATCGATCATCCCCTGACCATCCGGAGGTCGATTGCAAGGATTAAGCCCAGTCTCCTCCTCATTGCGGAGACAGAGCTGTGGCCTAACCTCCTTCGGTCCTGCGGAGAGAAAGGAATTCCCATTGTCCTATTCAATGGAAGGATCTCTCAGAAGTCGTTTCGACGTTACCTCTTCCTCAAATCCTTCTTCAAAGGATGTTTAAAATCCGTCTCAGCTTTCTTAATGCAAACGGAGGAGGATCGAAACCGAATCGTTGAGATAGGCGCCTCATTAGAAAATACAAGGGTAGTGGGAAACTTAAAATTCGACCAAACCTTCCCAACAGTGACTCAGGAAGGGGCGGCGCAAACGGCCAAATCCTTCGGATACCGGGGGAATGAGAAGATCCTCATCGCAGGATCTACCCATGCCGGCGAAGAGGAGATCTTACTCAGCCTTTTCAAAGACCTGAGAAAGATCGATCCCCATCTCATCTTCCTCCTGGCCCCACGCCATCTCGATCGTCTGGGGGAAGTGGAGAGAATCTTAGATAGAGAGTCGATTCCATGGCGGAAGAGGACATGGTTTACCCCGTTAGAAAGTTCCACCATTCATGGAGGAGTCAAAGCTCCGTCCCTTCTAACGGGGTTTGCCAGGAATCAGGACCTAACCCATCGAGAAAAGAACGAACACCCCTGGGTCATCCTTCTCGATACCATGGGTGAATTGATGAGTCTTTATAGCCTTGGGACATTGGTCTTTGTTGGAGGAAGTCTTGTCCCCGTGGGTGGTCACAACCCCCTTGAGCCGCTCTTCTTCAAGAAGTGTGTTCTCTTCGGTCCTTATATGTTCCACTTCTCGGAGATCTCCCGGAGCCTGACCGAAGCGGGAGGAGCGATCCAGGTAACGGGGAGAGAGGATCTTTTTTTACACCTGAAACGCCTTCTTTCAGACGAAAGAGCGCGCAAGGAAATGGGTAAGAAAGGATTCCAATTTCTTCTGAAACATCAGGGGGCAACAGAAAGAGTTTTTAAGGAGATAAGGCCGTTTCTTTCCAGAATACAAAGTTAGGAGTTCAGAGTCTTAAAACAGAATACTCCGAACTATTTTAAAATATGCGCATCGACCGATTCCTATATAAAAAAGAGAAACCGTTTTGGACAAAGATGACTCTCTTTCCACTTTACCTTCTTTCCGTCCCATATCGGTGGGCTGTGCAGACGAGAATTCTATTCTATACCATCGGACTGTTAAGGACCAAACGCCTTCCCTGTCCTGTTATCAGCGTGGGCAATATTACTGTGGGCGGAACAGGGAAAACCCCTTTGGTGATGCTATTAGCCAGAGGTCTGAGAGAGGGGGGAATCACGATTGCGATTCTGAGCAGAGGCTATAAGAGAAAACAGAGTTCAGATTCATTGGTCAGTGACGGCGAAAGTCTATTCCTTTCACCAGATGAGGCAGGGGATGAGCCCTACCTGATGGCCAGTGTCCTCAAGGGTGTTCCGGTTCTGGTTGGCCAAGAGCGGTTTACGACCGGTCGGGTCGCCCTACAACGATTTGGCGTTAGCGGTCTCCTGCTCGATGATGGCTATCAACATCTTCAGCTCCATCGGGATTTAAACATCCTGCTCATTGACTCAAACGTCGGTTTTGGAGAAGATCATCTTCTGCCCAGAGGGATTTTAAGAGAGCCACTCTCCCATCTCCAGAGAGCTGACCTTTTCGTCCTCACCAAAGTGGGGGAGCCCAAGGCATGTTTATCCCTGGAGAGGAAGCTCCACGAGATCCATCCCCGAGCACAGGTGTTTCACAGCCATTACGAACCCATCGGCCTGATCAGCCCGAAGGGGGAGAGCGAGGATCTCCAGACCCTTCGAGGAAGGAAGGTCCTTGCCCTTTCTGGGATTGCCAACCCTGACTACTTCTCTTTCCTGTTGAAGAGGTGTGGGATGGAAATTGGAAAGGAGTCCATCTTTCCGGATCACCATTTCTACACAAAAAGGGATTTGACCTGCATTGAAGAGAGTAGTAAGGGAATGGATCGGATTGTAACGACCGAGAAGGATATGTTAAAATTACAACGCTTAGGTATCGGTCATCTTCCCATGCGAGCTCTTCGTATCGAGATGAAAATCTGGCAAGAGAAAGAGTTTTTTAAAAGGATCATCTCACTATTCTGAGAAAAAAAGGAGGGGAGAGGTTGAAAGCGCAGGTCAAGATATTCGACACGACTTTACGTGACGGGGAACAATCTCCAGGGGCGACGATGAATGTGGCTGAAAAGGTGAGGATCGCCCAACAATTGGAGAAACTGGGGGTCGACATCATCGAGGCAGGTTTTCCCATTTCATCACAAGGAGACTTTGATGCTGTCAAGGCGATTTCCAGAGCGATCACACATTCGGAGGTAGCTGCTCTGGCCAGGGCGAATCCTCAGGATATTGATCGGGCCTGGGAGGCTGTAAAGGTGGCGAAGTTTCCCCAACTCCATACGTTCATCTCCACTTCTGAGATCCATCTTAGGCACCAGTTGAAGAAGACCAAAGAGGAGGTCATCCGGATTGCTGCCCAATCTGTGGCGAGGGCAAAGCGGCTTACGCCGAATGTCGAATTCTCAGCCATGGATGCTACCCGTAGTGATGTTAAGTTTCTCGCTGCGGTTATTGAAGCGGCCATCCGATCCGGGGCCACCACCATTAATATCCCTGATACAGTGGGCTATGCGATTCCCTCTGAGTTTGGAGAACTGATTCGAACCCTCCGGCAAACCGTGAAAGGGATGGAAAAGGTCACGCTGAGCGTTCACTGCCACAATGATCTTGGCGTGGCTGTTGCCAATTCCCTCGCTGCGATCCAGAACGGTGCAAGACAGGTGGAGTGTACCATCAACGGGATCGGGGAGAGGGCAGGAAACACCTCTCTCGAAGAAGTGGTCATGGCGATCCGCACACGGAAGGATCTGTTGCCGTTCTATACGCGCGTTGTTCACAAACATATCTATGCTACCAGCCGCTTGGTCTCAAAGATCACCGGTATGGTGGTTCAGCCCAACAAGGCGGTCGTAGGTTCTAATGCCTTTGCCCATGAGTCTGGGATTCATCAGGACGGTATCCTCAAAGAGAAACAGACCTATGAAATCATGACACCGCAATCGGTGGGAATCCCAAAGTCCTCCCTTGTCTTGGGAAAACTCTCCGGACGGCACGCTTTCAGAGAAAGGTTGAAGGATTTGGGGTTTCGGCTATCAGAGGAGGATTTCGAGCTGGCCTTCAACCGATTCAAAGAGCTGGCAGACAAGAAGCGTGAGATCTATGATGAGGATATCGAGTCGATCGTGGTGGAGGAGATTCTTCGAATGCCCCGCCGCTTCAAACTCGTCTATCTTAATGTCATCGCAGGAAACATCACCGTTCCCACGGCCACTGTTAAGATGGAGGTGGATGGAAAAATCATCCAGGAGGCGGGTTTTGGCGATGGGCCGGTGGATGCCACCTTCAAAACGATCAAGAAGATCACGCGCACGAGGTCGAAGCTCCTTCAATTCACCATCAATGCCATCACCGGCGGAACAGAGGCCCAGGGAGAGGTGACCGTGAGACTGCAAGAAAAGGGCCAAACAGTGATTGGCCAGGGTGCAGATACCGATGTGATCGTGGCCAGCGCCAAGGCCTATATCAATGCCCTGAACAAAATAGAATTCAAAAAGCAGAAGTTGGTAGGACTGATGTAATGGCTAAAACTCATCCGATGACGATTACAGAAAAGATACTGGCCTCCCATGCCAGGGAAAAAGGGGTTAGCCCTGGCGATCTCGTCGATGCACGGATCGATTTGGCCCTTGGAAATGATATCACCGCGCCCCTTGCCATCCAGGCCTTTGAGGAGATGGGCGCGAAAAAGGTATTCAATCGGAATCGTGTCGTGTTGGTCCCTGATCACTTCACGCCTGCCAAGGACATCCTTTCTGCCCAACAATGTAAAGTCCTCAGAAATTTTGCAAAAGCCCATCGCCTCACCCATTATTTTGAGATCGGAGAGGTGGGGATCGAGCATGCCCTTCTCCCTGAGAAAGGGCTGGTCCTTCCAGGGGATCTGGTGATCGGGGCTGACAGTCATACCTGTACATATGGTGCGCTCGGGGCCTTTTCAACCGGAGTAGGGAGCACAGACCTCGCGGCTGTGATGGCCACAGGGAGGCTATGGTTTAAAGTCCCGGAGAGCATCAAGTTCATTTTTTATGGAAAGCTGAATCCCTGGGTTTCTGGAAAGGATCTTATCCTTTTTACGATCGGGCAAATCGGTGTTGATGGAGCCCTTTACCAAGCGATGGAGTTCTCCGGAGAGACGATCAGGACACTGTCCATGGAGGGTCGATTCACCATGGCCAATATGGCGATCGAAGCCGGAGGAAAGAGTGGCATTTTTGAACCCGATCTAATCACCCTTCACTACATAAAGAAGAGGGCCAAGAGACCCTATCGGCTTTACTACAGCGATCCTGATGCCAAGTACAGAGAGGTGTATGAATATGATGCCTCGAAGATCAATCCACAGGTCTCACTCCCTCACATTCCTTCCAACGCCAGAGATGTGAAGAAGGTTGGAAAGATCGAGATCGATCAGGTCGTCATCGGCTCTTGTACCAATGGCCGTATCGAAGACCTCCGTGTTGCAGCAAAGATTTTGAAAGGGAGAAAGATCGCCCCTTCGTTGAGACTCATCATCATTCCCGCCACTCAAGAGATCTACCGTCAGGCCTTGAAGGAAGGCCTTTTTGAGATATTTCTCTCGGCAGGTGCAGTGATCAGCCCGCCCACTTGTGGCCCTTGTCTCGGGGGCCATATGGGTGTTTTGGCAGAAGGGGAGAGGTCATTGGCCACGACGAACCGCAATTTTCGCGGAAGGATGGGCCATGCCCAGAGCGAGGTCTATCTCGCAAGCCCTGCAGTGGCCGCAGCCAGTGCCGTCAAGGGGAGAATCTGTCATCCAGAAGAAGTAATGAAAAAAGGATTCAAGGGGTCCAGAGTTTGAGGGGACATATAAAGGATGGATCAAATTCTAAATTCGAAGCACGAAATCCGAAACAAGCACCAATGCCCAAAATTCAAATTACCCAAACAAAAAAGTTTCAAATTTTGATATTTGAATTTTGAATTTGTTTAGTCCCGCCTTGGCGGGATTCGAAATTCGGATTTCGGATTTGACAATGGAGCCCAAAAGTTCCGAATATCTTGCGCTAGGAACTTTGTGAGAAGAGGCAGTAACTATGAAGATAAATGGAAGAATTTGGAAATTTGGATCGGATGTGGACACGGATGCTATCATCCCTGCCCGTTACCTCAATCAGACCGATGCGGGAGAACTGGCCAAGCATGTGATGGAGGATGAGCGGCCTGGGTTTAAGAATGAGGTCAAAAAGGGCGACATTTTGCTGGCCGAAAGGAATTTCGGCTGCGGCTCATCCCGGGAACATGCTCCCCTTGCCTTGAAGGCAGCCGGAATCTCGTGTATCATCGCAGAGAGTTTCGCTCGTATCTTCTACCGAAATGGATTTAACCAGGGACTCCCCCTCCTCGAATCTTCGGAGGCGTCGAAGGCGATACACGACGGGGATCTGGTTCAAGTCGATTTGACGACTGGTGAGATCTTCGACCTGACGCAGCAGAAAAAATTTTTTGCAAAACCCATCCCGCCTTTTATGCAGGAATTGATTGAGGATGGAGGTTTGATCCCGCACCTTCAAAAAAGAGGGCTAAAAGGGAAGAGATAGACTCTGCGGTAGCAGGTCCTATTCTTATTGAACTCATTCAGGGGACCCGAACCGAAAAAGAAAAAGAGAGCATCAAGAGATATATAAGAGGTATTCATTGGCTTTCAGTAACCGACGACCACTGGCACAAGGCAGCCGAAATGGCTTTTGATCTGAGAAGAAAAGGCATCACAAGTTCTGCCATCGATACCCTGATCGCTACATTGGCTATTGAATATCGTTGTATTCTGTTGCACAAAGATTCCCACTTTGAACTGATCGCACGAAATTCTTCATTGAAGCGCTATCAATAATTTTTCTTTAAACCCGCAGCAAATAAACTTTTGAGGCCAGCCATCGGGAATATGGTATTTTTGTCTCCCCGGCATCAAACTTATTACCAATGTCTCCCATACTCGGCTTCACTCAGCACACGACCAGTAAGGTGTATAATATAGCTTTGACCCCAATTTCCTTGCAGTTGGCATATGTTACTCCTCCAATTAATGTGGGTGAGATTGAGGCAAGTTGTTTTTTGAAAAAGAATACTCTTAATCCAAACATTGTGATATATTTTGAATTGGGAGAAAGAAAAAGGCATTTCGTCTATTTATATGAAACACTCAAGGAGGATTTATGAAGATTCTAAGGTACACAGAAATCAAACCCACTCATTTTGAAAGTGGAGAAGCGAAGGGAGTTGCAGGACGCGTTGTTGTCGGTAAGAATGACGGTGCGAATAATTTTTGTATGCGAGTTTTTGAGATCTCTGCTGGAGGACATACGCCGAAGCATTCACACGATTGGGAGCATGAAATGTTCATTCATTCAGGTGAGGGTGAAATTTATGGCAATGGTCGATGGAGCCCAGTAAAAGCAGGCAGTGCTATTTTTATACCAGGCAATGAAGAGCATCAGATAAGAAATGGTGCTAAGGAGTTATTAATTGTAGTCTGTCTTGTCCCATCGAAAGCCCCTGAATTATAAACAAAAAAGGGGTTAATCTCCCAAAGCGTGAATAGTAGACGTAAAGTTTCAAATTGGGATGTATCCCTATTTCACCTATATTGATTGGTGTTCTTTGGGATGAACAAATATTTCATCTCGGGTATCATACCCCCAACCGAGCGATCGGAACCTGCATGGTGGTTTGCCTTTAAGGGGGATAGGCTTCTTGTAACCCAAGGACCGTCCTTGCTTGGTATTCCATGTTTAATTGATTTTTCAGAACTGGGGTTGAGTGCATTGTGTCAACATTATCTTGGTCTTCTTGATGGCCGTCATTGTTATGCAGTGGGATTGGATGACGATATCACACCGCCAGCAGGAATGTCTTTTGAGGGTTTACGTAAGATATATAGCCGTTTGGATGAGGATCTCTTTTGGGTGGCGGCCCGGGCTGTGCAGATTGTGAATTGGGATAGGACACATCAGTTTTGCAGTCGATGTGGCACTCAATTGATAACAAATCCAAGTTTTCGGGCCAAAGAATGTTCTCAATGTGGTCTCCTCCAATTTCCACGATTGGCTCCGGCAATAATCGTCCTTGTAGAACGTGGAAACGAATTGCTCCTTGCCCGCTCCCGCCATTTTGCATCTGGCATGTACAGTGTCCTCGCCGGCTTCGTAGAGCCAGGCGAAACGCTTGAAGAGGCTGTTGTTCGAGAGGTCAAGGAGGAGGTAGGAGTGGACGTTAAAGACATCCGATACTTTGGAAGTCAACCCTGGCCTTTTCCCCATTCGCTCATGATCGGATTTACAGCGACTTATGCAGGGGGTGAAATCTCCCTTGATGATGTGGAGATTGAAGATGCCGGCTGGTTCACAGCCGACAACTTACCATCTATCCCAAGCAAAATCAGCATCGCCCGCAAATTAATAGATTGGTTTATTGCAAAACAAGGAAAGGTTCCAACTAAATGACAAATGAAAGGTGGGTTTACGATTTCATAAAATGGTGCGTTGGCATTTATTGCCGATGGCATACGCTCCCAGTAAATGAGGGCGCTACAAAAACTTCCTGAATTCAACGATTGACAGGCTGCCGGGAAATCAAATACTTCGCAAATTCTGGCAATATATCCTTTGGCATATTTCACCCCTCCCTCGGGAATGTGGGCGAAATTTAGGCGAGTTATATTTTGAAAACAATTTTTTTAATCTAAAAATTGTGATATATTTGGGACCGGAAGAAAGAAAAAAGAATTTCGTATATTTATCGTTCGACGAAGAGGTAAAACAATGAAGATTCCATTCTACCAGGTGGATGCTTTTGCTTCAGAGGTCTTTTTTGGGAATCCGGCAGGTGTTTGCCTGCTGGACCGATGGATTGACGACTCACGTCTTCTCGCAATTGCGGCGGAGAACAATCTGTCGGAGACTGCTTTTCTGGTCAGAAGTGGCGCGGGTTTCGATATTACCTGGTTCACCCCTGTTACTGAAGTCGCTTTGTGTGGACATGCTACGCTTGCAAGCGCGTATGTCGTCTTCAACTACTTGGACTGGACCGACGACACGGTCCTCTTTCAGACGCGCAAGAGCGGGCGCTTATCCGTAAAGCGGAAAGAGGACATGCTTGAGATGGATTTCCCTTCCAGACCTCCTTCGCGGCAGCAGGCTCCGGACGGTCTGGACCGGGCGCTGGGTGGGAAGATACAGGACGTTCTGAGTTCAAAGGAGTTTTTGCTCGTTGTACTGAAAGACGAGAATGAGGTCAGGAGCCTGAGGCCAGATCTGTCGGTGTTGGAGCGACTGGACATTCTAGGAACGATAGTGACGGCGCCAGGACTTCAGTGTGATTTTGTTTCAAGGTTCTTTGCACCTCGGGTAGGAATTCCCGAAGACCCGGTAACAGGGTCCGCGCATTGTGTACTGATTCCTTACTGGGCCCGAAGGCTGGGCAAGAACCGACTTCACGCCTGGCAGGTATCAAAGCGTGGCGGCGAACTCTTCTGCGAAGACTGCGGGGAGCGCGTCAAGATTGCTGGACGGGCCGCGATCTATCTCGAAGGAGCAATATACGTTTGACTCGTCGAACAAGAGGGATCCAGGTGGCTCGCTCTATCTCGCGCCTGATCCGCGTCGTCAGCCAGAAGGGAAAGGAGAGAGAGTCATGGAGAGAATCAAGGTAGGGGTGATCGGCGGAACCGGCATGGTAGGCCAGAACTACATCAGATTGCTCAGGAATCATCCTTGGTTTGAAGTGACGTATGTTGCAGCCTCCCCACGCTCCGCAGGCAAGACATACGCGGAGGCCGTTTCAGGGCGTTGGCTAATGCCTGAGCCGGCTCCGGAGCAGATCAAGGATCTTGTGGTTGAAGACGCAAATCTTGTGGAATCGGCGAAAGGTAAATGTGAGTTGGTATTCTCGGCTATTGAAGCGGACAAGGACACTGTGCGAGAACTTGAGGAGGAATATGCCAAAAGCGGTATGGCGGTGGTATCAAACAACTCGGCACATAGGAGTACGCCAGACGTGCCGATGATCATACCGGAAGTGAATCCAGGCCATGCCGAACTGATCCGATTTCAGCGTGCGCAGAGAGGCTGGGAAAAAGGACTCATCGCCGTCAAGCCGAACTGCAGTATCCAAAGCTACACGACTCCGCTCTTTGCTTTGATCGAGGCGGGCTATAGGATCGAAGCTGTCATCGTGACGACACTTCAAGCGGTTTCCGGGGCCGGATTTCCGGGTCCTGCGTCCCTGCAACTGATAGACAATGTCATTCCCTATATTAAAG
>Ga0299912_10005792_pt1 | contig 10149 bp, 9 predicted proteins | sample RVTome_2_FD_207667 | JGI IMG/M metagenome (GOLD analysis project Ga0299912, IMG submission 207667) | Soil microbial communities from uranium-contaminated site in the Upper Colorado River Basin, Wyoming, United States - RVT95D214 (version 2) ...
ACTTCGACTTGAAGATAGAGAATGTTGTAATGAAAGAGCTAAGAAAGCTCAACAACGGAGGTGGAAGAAATGCCTAGTGTAACTTGGGATACTGCATTTGAAGCCTCTCCTGCTGACACTGATGAAGCAAAGTATGGTGCCTTGAAGATAAGGCAGCTTAAAGTTGCCATCAGCGAAAGAGGAGAGCTTGAGCTTAACTGGAAGACTGGCACTCAGCCCTTTGGCAAGGCAGGTAAGCTAGCTGCTGTGTTTCACGGCACAACTACTGAGATAAATGCTTTGACTGGTATGACAACGAACTCACAAGCTTTTGACACAACGTTGAATGTGCCAAAGAGGTATACAGGATCTGAATGGGTTGCTGTTAGTATTGATCATGGCACCTTCGCAGGTCTTTCTGATGATGACCATCCGCAGTATCTTAATCTAACCAAAGCAAGTCAAACGTTGACTGAAAATCTTCTTGTTACTGCTAGTAAGACGATTGATGGCAGGGACATAAGCGCTGATGGGATAGTTCTAGATGCTCTTGCAGCTGGAACTGCAGTCGCTTTCGGTTCTTGGGTAACAAAAGTAGCTGCTACTTCTTACCTAGCTGCTACAGACGGATTTTTGGTAGTTGCCCTCTATAGCTTGACTCAAAACTGCACAAGGTATGCTACTGGGTATACTGATGCTAATAATCCGCCTACAACTATTAGATGCACGGCTTCTGGCATTTCAGTGATAGACTCGGATACTGAAAATTATGGCTCTTTTACAATGCCAGTGAAGAAGGGTGACTACTATAGAGTAGTTGTAACTGGTGGTGGACCTTATACTATAGCTATAAACTGGATACCATTAGGAAGTTAAAATGACATTAAAGTCAGTAAGGGATCTTACCATACCTTTAGTTCCTGAAGAGGATGAGGGTATAAAAGACTCTGAGAGAGTTCTTAGATGGAGGAAAGCTCACCTCAGTGTTTCGAAGCAGGCTCATGCAGATGTTTATGACGACTTGGAAGCTATTGATGTAAGAGCTACTACCCTTGAGGCTAGTGTTACTACCCTTGAGGGAAAGGTTACTGATCTTGAAGCTATAGATCACACACAGAATACAGATCAGTACCTTGACTATGGAGGTGCTAATCAGGCCGCTGTTGTTGATGTAAAAAGCTCAGTTGATCTTAAACATGCTGAGGATCACGCATCTAGGCATAAAACAGGCGGAGCTGATATACTTTATGTTCCAAGGACGTTTATTTGGTTTATTGAAGCGGTCACAGTAGGTACAGAACGGGGGCCGACTTTCCGATCAAAGAGAGCTTTGACAATTGAGGATGTAGAGCTGCATGTTAAGACGGCACCAACTGGAGCAAGCTTAATCGTTGATATTAAAGTAGATGGTACTACAATATTTAGTACAAGGCCAGAAATAGACGCTAGTGGTACAACAGAGGATGATAATCATGCTTTCAGCACAACAGCAATTGCTGCTGGGAAAGAGATTATAATGAACGTTGATCAAATTGGTTCAACACTACCTGGAGAGGATCTGACTGTACAGTTGCATTGTAAAGAGGCGGTGATTTAGTATAATGGGTGAACTAGGAACTGTAGGATCAGATATAGGAGGAAGTACTGCTTATATGGTTACTGGATATACAGCTATAAATGAATATGCTGGACAGTATAAGGGGATGGTAAAGACAGTTGATTTAAGAGTAAGAACAGCAGGTACTTTTAAGATAAAGATCTTCCATTACGTTGCGCCTAATCTTGTTTTCATTGCTGAGACCTCACATTACTTTGATGCAGGGTTGCAGCTTGGCATTCCAATAACATTGCCTATCGAAAAAGACTATCTTATAGGTAATTACTCAGCAGATGGAACAACCTACTGCAGCGATGGTGGCACTGGTTCGCTGCATCGCAAGCTAGGTGATATTGTTACCACTACTCCATTATCTGAGTGGGGACTTTATATAAACAACCTTAATATAGTAGGGCATATCTTCGGCAGAGACTTTGGCTGTGTTGTGTAAACAAGAGGATAAATGAAAAAACAAGCCTATCCAGTAACTAGACTAACAGGTGGTCAGGATGTCAGTGTAGATGCTATCTTTCTAACTGATCAGAGCTCGCCTTATCTACGTAATGTACGCTTCAGTAAAGGCATGATCAAGAAAGGTTTAGGCAAAAGAACATTCGGCACTGGTTTACCTCTTGAGGGTACTGTTATGTACATTGACACCTTCATGACAAGTGGCACAGTAAACAATTTAATGTGTACGCCAAAATGGATTTACAAATATGACTCAACTACTGATACATACACGAAGAAGAACTCGCAAGTAACTACAGGAGCCATTGCTTTAACCTTCGTAGCTTCAACAAAGAAGATTACTAGAGGCTCAGGCTCTTTCGTGACTGACGGATTCACCTCGGGGACTATTATAACTACAAATGCTACACTTAACCCAGGACCTTTCACTGCTGTTACTGTAGCGGCTTTAGAGATAGTAGTTACTGAAACAGTAGTTGATGAAGGTCCTGTGACGAAGACAGCAACTGGGGTTGTACCTCTCACAGGTGATGAGGATTACCAGTTCAGTTCTGTGATGCTGCAAGATGCCGCTGGTGCTGACCTTTATGCCTTAACAAACGGCAAGGATTATATCCAGAAATATGACGGCGGATCCGGCAACCTTGCTAACCTTGCTGGCTGGGTTACAGCTGAGATTACTGGTAAGAGACTTGCTAGTCATTCTTCGAGACTAGTCGTCGGGCATACAATTGAATCAGGGACTATCTGCCCAAGAAGAGTTAGATGGTCAATCTCAGGTGATGTAGAAGATTGCACTGGTACTGGGTCTGGCTTCGTCGATCTTGTTGAAACATCAGACTGGATTGTGGCAGTTATGGTGCTCAAGGGTAAGCTTTATGTTATTAAGGAGAAGTCAATCTGGGAGCTTGTTTATGTAGGCGGAACAGAAATATACAGGCCAGAGCTAAGGATTGGTGGTATAGGCACTTATTCTCCAAACTCAGTTGCTAATTTAGGTGAGGAGATCATCTTTTATGGCTTTGATAATATATACTTATACGATGGGATTAATCCTGTTCCTATAGCCAAGAACATTCATCCTCATCTTTATGCCACTGAGACTAAGATAGTCAATAGTGAGAAGGTAAACAGATCTCCTGGAGTGTATATTGAAGAGCTAGGAGTATATGCTTTATGCTTACCAACACAAGGTGATGTGCCTGATTTACTTGCTGAGTACTACTTTGAAGAGAAGTCCTGGACGCTTAGAAACAGAAGTGTAACTGCGTTTGGTTATTATACTGTGCCTAGTGGGGATAAGTGGTCTGAGCTGACTGGTACTTGGGCTGCACAGACTTGGACGTGGATGGAGAGGACATTACAGTCAGGTGCTCCTACTGTGTTGATGGGAGACTCTGATGGTTATGTGTACGAAGATAACCGGATTACAAAGTCTACTGAGCCTATGTGTGTAGACACGAAGGATTGGATATTTGGTCATGCTGAGAGGATTGTTGAGTTCAGAGCTGAAGTCAAAGGCGGACCTTTTACTTGCTCCTATTCTCTCGATGGTGGAGAGTCTTGGAGCGGAACTAAGACCTTTGCAGTAAGTAGTAGTTGGCAAGAATGTGTTTGGTTTCTTAATTTAACCACACAGAAGTTCAGAGTAAGACTTGAGTCGTCTGCTGAGGACTTTGACATCATATGGATGGAGCCCTGGTACATACCTCGTCAGAGGAGTAAGGGGATAGCAACGTCGTGAAAGACTTTGATATTAGTAAGATGAAGTCTCTTATTAACGTGCCATTCGGAAGTGTACCAAAAGAGCTTATTGAATGTATACACAAAGGTGCTTACCCTCCTACTTACGAAGAGTGGCAGTATTGGAGCCCTTATTTTGATAAGATGTCTTGCTACTTTAACATCGCTTTACTCGATGAAGAACGTAAGATGATAGCCTTTCAATACGGCACATGGGGACCGTGTGGTGAGGGTATGCATGTTATTAGGGTTATTATACATCCAGAGTATCGTGAGAATAGTATGGAGATATTCAAGAGAGGTTTTACAAGTGTAAAGAAGCTTGCAAAAGAGTTGGGTATGATGCGAGTGTATTATGTTACAAGTATATGGCAGCATTTCTTGGATAAGCTACCAGAGTATTTAGAAGAGTCTAACGCGAAGGTGTTGGAGGTGATAAATGTTTGATGTGCTTGGGTTTCTAGGTAAAATAGGATTTGATGTACCAAACTCATTAGCTTATAGTATAGCCTTTATATCAGGTCAGAGCTCGACAGCAAAGTCTAGTCCAGTAAAGGTAGGTATGTGGTCGCCAGAGCAGACATCAATCTCTAGTCCTCTTGCTGAAGCTATAAGGGCGGGTATAGTAAGTGGAGTGCCTACATATCCAAAGGCATTGTCTGTACCAAGGACTGCTGAGGAAGAGGCTTACTTCTCACAAGTACCTGGAATAGCAGAGAGTATAGCCACAGCTAGAGCTAAGCTAGGACAGCCTGCTTATCAAGTAACACCAGAGACGACTGAGCAGTATTACCAGAATACTATAAAGGCTCCTATGATGAAGGATTGGCAAGAGATTGTCGAGCCGATGACAAGAGAAGCCTTTGCAGGACCTGGGTACTGGGGGTCTGCTAGAGCTCAAGCTCAGGTGAAAGGAGCTACTGATCTGGCAACTGAGCTTGGTAGTAAAAGAGCAGAGCTGTATTATGCTGATGAGCAAGCTAGAAGGGCAGCTGCAGAAGCAGCAGCAGGTAGAGAGGCTACAGGTACGTTGCCTTATGCTCAAGGTGAGGCAGAAGTATTAGGCTCCGCTGGTCAATATGCCAGGCAGATAGAACAGGAGAAGGTACTTGCTGACTTCTCTAGATGGTTGTCTGGCGAGACAGTTGAGGGAATAACTCCAACGCAGTATAATCCTTACATCCAGCTAGCTATGAGCTTCCTTGGTCTGGAGCCTTATGCTCTAGGCACGAAAGGTACTTCATCGAGCTGGGGCTTTGGTATTATGTCAGGGTAAAAGGAGAAGATAAAGATGAATGGTCAGGATAATCCAAACGCTTACGATTCGCACATGCAAAACATTTTTGCTTCATCACTAGCAGCGTCAAGAGCTAAAGCTAAGAAGAAGTGGCATGTGGAAGGGCAGGAAGATGATATAGCTAGTTCTATCATGCAGGGAATAGACACAGCAAGGGGTCTCGGTGGAGAGTTTAAGAAGCAAGCCAAGATGAAGGCGTTTGGTATGCTAAAAAGTCTTATCGGGTTATAGGAGATAAACTATGGCAGGAACTGATTATGGTCAATTACTCGCACAGATGATTGCTCAGGCTAGACCTCAGGCAGTACAAACTGGTGGTGGAAGACGTATTGCTTCTGGAGCGCCGCTGCAGAGCACTGAGAGATCCACAAATGTTGGCGTGCAAATTCCAAGTCCTGAGAAGCTTGAAGGTTATAAGAGATTCTTCAAGGGTGAGCCTCCACGTGAGACAATGCTTGCTGAGGCAGAGGCTGCATATACTGTTTACTCAAAAGTTTATAATGATGACCCACAAAGAGCTGAGAGTTATATGAGTAGCCCTACACAGCAGAAGAAAATAGAGCAGTGGTCTAATGCTGGTTTTGGTAAGGCGTATCAGAGAGAAGATGGTATATGGTCTTTCGTGCCTGGACCACCTCCAACGATGGAAGAGGTGAAGGCTAAGCTTAGTAGAGTTATGGAAATGCGAGAGCAGCAAGGTGTATCAGATGCTAATGTTGCTCCAGGTGCTGAGGCAGGGCCGAGTACACCAGCCCCTGCACCACAAGCGCAGACACTTTCACCACAACAGCAAAGGTTTATAGGCGCGGGCGTGCAGACACCAGCCGAAGCATTAACTGCTGAGGAGCCGACTAGAAGAGCTTATATAAGTGGTGCAAGTGAGGTTGCAAGAGCAGGTGTTAGAGATCAAGCAAGAGTAGAGGATTCAAGACTGAGACAGCAAGCAGATAGAAACTACGCTGCTGAGAAGCTTAACTGGGAGCAGAAGAGTATTTTGTCAAAAGCTGATGAGAAGTCGAGGTTTTCTAACACACAAGACCTTGAAGCTATAACAACAGGTCGTATTTATGATGTGTTACAGTTTCCAGACTCAGCCCGGGCTGCTGCACCTGCTATAGCTCATTATGCAAGTGTTGTTGATAGGGATATGCATACACCTTTAAAGGGTGGAAGCTCTAGCAAGGATCAAATAGCTAGAAGGCGCTACAATGTTAACTCTTTGACAAACATGTTAACGACCTCAAACCAGCCACCTGGTAGGCTACATCTTAAACTATACGATTGGATGAAGTATGCTGGGTATAATATGGCAACAGAAGAGGGTATGTATGAGGTGTACAGCATTCTGAGAAGCACTGGAATTAGTGATGAGGACATCAAGCGCTTGTTTAAAGCCAAGCCTAAGGCCAAACCTGGTAAGACAACTGGCACATCAGGCAATTGGTAAAGCACAGGAGATAAATAATGCCCAAGATAAGCATAAAGCCTTTATTTAAACTCTCAAAGGCTCAATGGCAGCATGTTATGAGTAGAGTCTTAGAGAAAGAAGGTGGGAAGCTAACTCCAAGAGGTGGAGAGTTCATAATGGATAAATTCGCTCCGCCTGTGGAGAAGGAGATAGGTACGTTGAGAAGCAAGGTGCCTATGTTTGAAGGTGCAACAGAAGATGAGATGAAGACAATTACAGAAAGACTTCCTATTGGTGAGGCTAGAGCTAAGTATCTCTCTTCACCTGGGCAGTACATGTCACCAGGACCAGTAGGTCCTTCAGCAAAGGTGTTGAGGCAGGTACAACCTGGATCCTCAGAAGAGCTTGCTTCAGGATTGGCTTATGAGAAGTTAAGAGAATCCCCGTTGATTCCTCGAGAGTTATCTAGAGGAATGAGTGTGATTAAAAGAGACATACCCGAGCTAGCTGGTCGTGAAGCTACTTCTGAACGTGCACAGTTAGCTGCTGTTGCAGAACAGCTTTGGAAAGACGCTGTTGGTGGTGGTAGGTCTATGGGTGGGAAGATGTTTGAGAACTTAAGAAACTCAAGTAGGCAGAGGTCGCATATAAAGAACGCGAAGGATTACTTCATCAGTTCATTTGTCAGATGGAAGCAGGACGCTACTGGTTTCAAAAGAGCTTATCCAAGAGAAGCTAAGATACTCGAACAGGTTTGGGGGGAGTTTGAAGCGTCGCTGCCGCTTGGGCAGGGGATGTGATGGCTGGTGCAGAAGGTATGGCCAAGGGTATAGCTAAGGCTAGGAGGATATATAGGCTGCTGAATGTTCCTGCTAAGGAGTTTGCTCCAGTCTCACACAAAATAGCAGACGAGACAGTTGCAAGTATGTCTGAACTTGAGCCTCGTGGTATCTACTTTGCTGATAAACTTAAAGACATACCTACTTTGTTAGCACCAGGAGTAAAGACAAAGGACACCAAGGAAGCTGTGAGGCTTATAAAAAAGCACTTTTCTCCAGGTAGCACGGTGTCTAGCAAAGTTGTTAGAGCCGAGCTACAGCCAGGCGCTAGAGTCCTTGAAGTAACTTCGCCTGAAGAGTGGCATAAAGTCATCACAGAGTTTAGAAGTGCTGGCTCTAGTAGAGATAGTGATTGGCTGGGTGACGTTGAAGAGCCTTTGAGTAATAGATTTACGAGGTGGCTTCGCAAGAACTATGATGCTGTAAGATTCCCTGACACAGCTGCTAATCAGCCAGGCATCACACAGACTGTACTGCTCAACCCTGGTAAGGCTACTGGTAAGATTCGCCAAGGTGGCAAGCTAGTAACCAAGATGCTTGGTGTAGCAGCTGCTGGTGCAGGAGCTGGTGCTGCTACTTCGGCATTGTCGCCTGATGAGGCTGAAGCTCAGCCAGAATCAACCAGTAGTGCCTTGGAAGCTCTACGAAGCTACAGTGGAGCTAGTGGAGATGTGTTGCCAGAACAAGCACCTTTATCTATCTCTCCAGAGGCTACAACAGGTGGTGTACCAGAGGATGTTAAAAACGCCTTCATGGGAAGTGAGCAGAAAGCTGAGGAACAGTCTAGGACACATCTTCCTGCTAATATAAACCTTGAGTCTCCAGAACATCTTAATCTTGAAGATGCCAACATGAACCAAATGGTCAATCACTCTATGAACGTCCTTCAAGGATTCTCCCAACCAGGTCAGCCAAGCATAATAGTCCCTGGTGGGGCTATACCTCAAGAGCTTAGAGATTATTATGCTCAGCAGACAGGAAAGGAGTTACCTGAGACCTTCCCTGAAGATGAAGGCAGTATGGCAAACTTCCTTGCTGAATGTGGTATTGACATGGCTGCATTTGGTGTCGCTTCTGGCCTTGTTACTTGGGGACTAGGTGCTGCAGGTGCTACTTCTGCAACAGGTGTTGGACTACCTGCTGGGGTGGTTATTGCTGCTGGAACTATTGTAGGAGCACTAGCAGTTGCTGGATTACATAAACTTAGAGGTAAACCTCATAATCTTATGATTGAGACGATACCTGGTATTACAGTACCTGAGCCTTGGAGACTACCAGCAGAAGCGGCCGAGTGGTTTGGACTTGGACTAGTTGGAGGTGGTGTTATAAGGAGGACAAAAGTAGGTGCACGTCTTCTTAGTAGACTTGGTAAGCCAGCAGTCTCAGGAATGGAAAGAGGCACAACAGTTGTAGCAAAGCCTATGAGGACGCTTGGTGAGTTGGTATGGGATAACACCATTGCACCTGTAGGCAAGATACCTTTCCTCAAAGGCAAGACCATAGCTGAGACCTTCCAGCCTGGTGTTGAACGTCTGGAGAAAACAGCTCCGAGAATAGCTCAGACTATTCGTAGGTCTGCAGTCTTGAAATCATTATCCTCCGACGTTGCAGATCAGCTTGGTAAGGAGAGCAGAACACTACTGCCTGCTGAGAGGTATCAGCTTTATAAGACACTCAAAGGCGGGGAGCCTTTGAAGGATGCTTCACCGAGAGTTAAAGAGCTTTATAGTAAATATACTAGCAGGATCAAGGAAGCTAATATAAATACTCTTTACTCTGAAGCTTTTAACAAGCAGCTTGGCAAGCTTGCTACCAAGAAGCTCTCTATTGCAGCCCAGGAGGTTAGTGGACCTTCTGTGAAGAGTGCTTTGAAGTTAATGACTGAGGGTCTTAAACCTGGGGACAGCCCTAGGACAATACAAAGGGCTATGGCCAGTTTCATTGATCATCCAAAGGTGAGTGACGAAGCAAAACAGTTTGCTATACAGCTGTATGATCTTCCTGCAAATACAATCGAGGCTGCATCTGATGCGGCTAGGAGAGTCTCGACCGACTACCTCTCTATGCAGTTGATGAAGACTCCCGGTACGATCAGTGAGACATTGAAGCCTGGATATGTTGTTAGCAAATTCGGTAGGTTTAAAGGTATGTATATAAACAAGGACGTTGAGCTCGAGTTAGAGTCCTTGAAGCGTATACCTGAGATATCCCAAGGCTTGTATAACAAATGGTTCCTCGGCCCTTGGAAGACCAGTAAGGTGATTATGAGGCCGGCTACCCATATGAGGAATCTCATGAGTAATATGTTGCTTAATGACATTGGCGGATTGCCTTTTTATAGAGCCGATGTCTACGGCAGAGCAATACAAGGTATGAGGAACGAGTCAAAGCTCTGGAAAGAGTTTGCTTCCCAGACAGGGTATAAGGTTTCTACGTTTGGTAAGCAAGAGCTGCATCACATCGAAGGTGCGTTGAAGTATGATGCAAAGATGACTGATAGGCTTTATAACGTTTTTGATAAAATTGTCTCTCCAGCTAGAAAGCTTTATAGTGCAGAAGAGGCTTGGTTTAAGTTTGCAAAGTATATGCATAATATAGAAAAAGGTATGACTAAGGCTGACGCTGCACTTGATGCAGTTAAATGGACGTTGAATTATGGAGAGATTACTCCTGCTATAGCTACTACAAGAAAGTTCTTCATGCCTTTCTTTACTTGGCAAGCAAAGGTCTTACCTCTTGTAGCTGAAGCTGCTGTCAAGCACCCAGTGAGAGTTGGCAAATGGCTAGCTGCTGGTATGACTTTTCATCAATACGC
>Ga0299912_10005793_pt1 | contig 10149 bp, 7 predicted proteins | sample RVTome_2_FD_207667 | JGI IMG/M metagenome (GOLD analysis project Ga0299912, IMG submission 207667) | Soil microbial communities from uranium-contaminated site in the Upper Colorado River Basin, Wyoming, United States - RVT95D214 (version 2) ...
TGAATTCCGGGTTCATCGGCGCTTGTTGAAGTCGCGGCTGAAGCCGTTTCTCCCCATCATTTCCCGAGGTGAAGACGGCCAGGGCGCCGGCCGCCATGACCAGGAGGCCGAAACCCAGGACCAGATCTCCGAGGACCGGTTTGTTCCTTATCTTGTCCATCCTTGTCCTCTTCCAGAAAGTGTTCCGGAAGCTATCCATGCCCACCCAGCTTCCTCTTGTGCAGATGCTAAATCAGAACTCGCAGCCGTGTCAAGGCCATGAACTTGGGGCTGGCCCCTAAGATCCGCACCACCTCGGATTTTAAAGATGCGCGGCGCATTGCGAATCGCCGATAGACTGTGATATATTCCTCGATAAACTCGAGGGATGAGGGTGAACCTGAGCAAGAAAGGATCCATTCCACGAAAGGGCCCTCCCCCGAAGACCGGCTTGGGCCGGTTCGTCCTCAAGCTCCGGCAGCGCAAGATCATCACGACGCTGGCCGCCTTCATCGGGGGCGGCTGGCTCCTCCTCGAGTTCGTCCACTGGATCCTTATCGACCACTATCATCTTCCCGAAACCCTCCTGGACATAACCTTCCTGACGACGCTCTGCGCGCTTCTCTCGACCCTAACCTGGCGCTGGTTCCGGGAAGGAGAACGGAAGGCGCGGAAGGTCAAACCGGAATACATTCTCATCCCGGTTTTGATCGCCGTCGCCCTCATCTTCGACGTTCGGCTCTTCCTGCGTATGGGCAAAGCTGAGAGCGGGGCCCACGCCGCCGCCCCGAAGTGGCTGAATTCCATCGCCGTGATGCCTTTCGCCGACCTAAGCCGGGCGAACGACCAGGATTATTTCTGCGAAGGGATGGCCGAGGACATCCGGACGAAATTGACCCGGTTGAGCTCCAGGCTCAAGGTCATCGCCCGCTATGCCATGCTCCCCTACAAGAACAGCCGGAAACCGGTCCGCGAGATCGCCCGCGAGCTGGACGTGGAGACGATCCTGGAGGGGAGCGTCCAGAAGGAGGGAGACCGGATCCGGGTCAACGCCCAGCTCATCAACGCCCGGGACGGGTCTCACATATGGGCCGACCTCTACGACCGGAAGGTGGCCAGCGTTTTCGACGTCCAGGCCGAGATCTCCCTGACCATCGTGAAGTCGCTGGAGATTAAGCTCGCTCCCGGAGCGGAGGCCTCTCTCGGCGCCGGGCAGCCGCGGAGTGTGGAGGCCTACGAGTATTACCTGAAAGGGCAGTATATTATCAGCAACACCTATGGGATCAGCGGCCTGGACTCTGATTTCGAGCGGGCCTTGGAAATGTATAAAAAAGCTTTCGAGGTGGAGCCGGACTACGCCCTCGCCTACGTGGGGATGGCCTGGGCTTACGCGCATAAATACTCTTTCACACAAATTCCGGAAATCCGCGAGTTGGGGCTCGAATACGCCAAGAAGAGCTACGACCTCGATCCTAACCTTGCGGACACGAACGCAGCGGGAGGCTATTATTTCATGAGCCGGAACGACCTGGATCGGTCGTTCGATTGCTTCCGGCGTGGGCTGGCCTTGAACCAAAACCTCATGGAGATCCTGCACACGATCGCGCTTTTTTACGACCGCCTGGGCCTCTATAGTCAGGCCATAAAATTCTATCGTAGGGTTTCGGAGCTATCGCCGGGCTATCTTTTCTCGCAAGGAAATCTGGTAAATAGCTATCTTTACAGCGGGGACCAGGAGAACGCGGCCGACTTGATACGGAAGGTCATGACCGCGTCGCCCGACAACCCCGTTTACATCTTGGATGAGGCGGAGATCCTCCTCCGGCGGAAAAAACCGGCGGAAGCGAAAAAGATCCTGGAGAGGGCGGCGAAAATTAACCTCGGGACGACAACGCGCCAGATCTCCTATTTGCGGGCCGTGCTGGCGGCCCTCAATGGAAATCGGGACCTGGCCCTCGCGGAGTCCCGATCGCCGGACGTCTACGCCTTATTGGGGATGAAGGATGAGGGCATCCAAGCCCTCAAGGATATCAACAGGACAAAGCCCGTCTTCAATAATTATTCCTACCTTGACCTCGTCCACAACCCCTTCTTGGACAAGCTCCGCGACGACCCGCGCTTCCGGGAGATCGTCGCCGCCCAAAAGAAAGTTTACGATGGGCTTGTCAAAAAATACGGTGACTTGTAAATCATGGCTGTTTTTAGGAAAAAAGGATTTTGGGCCGCGGCCGCGGCGCTCTGCGTCATTCTTCTCGCCGCGTTTCTTTTTGAGAAAAATGACTATGCCTCCCAGCTCTCCATCGCGGCCGGCTACCAGGCGAAAATCCTCTGCTCGGCGGTTTTCGTTTCGAAAAGGGACCCGAAGACCGTCCTCCGCGAGGACATCGCCATCCATCCCCTCATGCACTTCGTAAGGTCCCGGATTGATAGAGACAAGAAGGACGTCGTCTCTTCGACCCTCGGCCTGTTCAAGGCCAGGGCCGTTTATTTAGATAAACTGGGCGCCGTCCTTCTGTCGGGCGTTCCGGAAGAGACCGTCCGGTCCTGGCCGGTCCGGATCCCGGATCCCTGGCCTGCGGATCCGGCATCGGTCGCTTGGCCGACGGGGGATATCGCGAATCCGGAGGAACTCCCCGCCGGTGTCGAGCGGCCCCGGATCGAAGAGGCCTTGGACCGTGTTTTCGCCGAATCCGAGCCGGCCCGGCCTCTCCGCACCCGGGCGGTCGTCGTCCTCTATCAGGGCAAGATCGTCGCGGAACGTTATGCGCCCGGCTATTCCCGCGACATGCCGCTCATCGGCTGGTCCATGTCGAAGACCGTGACCGCGGCGCTGGCGGGCATCCGGGTAGGGGAGGGGAAGCTCTCGCTCAAGGACCGGGCGTCCGTTCCGGAGTGGAAGAAGCCGGGCGACCGGCGCGGCGCAATCACCCTGGAGCAGCTCCTGTGGATGGCGGGCGGGCTTGAGTTCGATGAGGAATATGAGACGAAGCCCATCTCCGACGTCAACCGCATGCTCTTCACCAAGCCCGACATGGCGGCTTACGCCGCCGGCCTGCCGCTTGTCGCCGCGCCCGGATCCGCGTTTAACTATTCGACCGGGACGACCAATATCATCTCCCGCCTGATCCGGCAGTCGTTCTCAAGCCAGGAGGATTATTTCGCGTTTCCGCGGCGGTCCCTGTTCAATAAAATCGGCATGAGGAGCGCGCTCATCGAGCCGGATGCGTCGGGGACCTTTTCCAGCGCTTCGTATGTTTATGCTTCGGCCCGGGACTGGGCGCGTTTCGGGCTCCTTCTTTTGAACGGGGGCGTGTGGGAAGGCCGGAGAGTCCTGCCCGAGGGCTGGGTGGAGTTCATGACGACGCCCTCGCCGGCATCGGGAAGCGGCGATTATGGCGCCCAAACCTGGCTGAACAGGGGACGGGCGGGGCGGCCGGACGAGAGGCCTTACCCGACACTGCCCCCCGATATGTTCAAATTAGAGGGATATCAGGATCAGTCCACCGTCGTCATCCCCTCGCGGCATGTGGTTCTAGTCCGGTTGGGGATGACGACCAAGGGCGACTTTCCCCTGGAGTCCTTTATCTCCGATATCCTGAAGGCCATTCCGAATTCCTGATGGGATGTCACGCCGCTTCGACGGGCGTGCCACCCGATCCTCGTTCCATCGGTGTTCGCGGTCTCCATATTGGCTCTTCTTTCATGACACTGTTTCTTGAGTGTCGAGGGGTGCTCATGGAGGCCTATTCCGTCCCGCTCTGCCGGTCCGAAAAGACGCCGAAGGCGTCCGAAGCGTTTCCATCCCGTAGACCTCGAGCGCAATCCCCTTGCCCGCGTTCTTCTTGGCCTCTGGGACTCACCCGGAGCGGCAGTGATGAGTGCGGTCAATACTGCGGCCGCCAGTCTGAAAACGAATCTTTTCTTTATCCATACTCTTCAACAGAAGATGAAACTAAGCATAAGCGAGGGCAATCTAATGTCGAAGAGGAGCCATAAGAAGGAATTTTAAATCGAGTGAGACAAAATTGACATCCCCATGAGTCCTATAATATATAATTCTAGAACTTGGAAGATGAGAAAGATTGATTTAGGAAGAGGGCGAACTTTCTTTCCTAATGTGTTGATAGCCTATATCGTGCTGGGCTATACCGGATCTACTTTTTCCGAGAATTACGTCCTCCAGAACAATAAGCGGTACCTCGTTATCGTCCGGCAGGCTGAATCGGACCTGGAAAACGGGAGTTTTGACTGTGCGATCGACCGGTTCAAGGAAGCGTTGGACATTGTGCAAGGGTCCGGAGATCCCGCGGCGGAAGTCGCTTGTCTGATGAAACTCGGGCTCCTTCATTGGAACATCGGGCATATCCGGGAGGCGATAAGACACTACTCAAACGCTCAGCAGAAGGCCAGCGAATCGGGCCAAACCGATGTCCTGGACAGTTGCCGGGAGGTCCTGGAGGCGATTAGTTTCTACAACGCGGGCAAGGATTACCGTCAGTCGAACCTTCTTCAGCGATCCGCGGTAAGTTTCGAGCGCGCACTGGGCATCTCCAAACGGATCAAGAATGAAGAGATCACTGTTAAATGCCTCCGACAATTGAGCCTCACATATTGGCAGATGAACGATTTGAAGAGCTTTCTTTTGCGCAATGAGGAGGCCTTGAAATCCGCGAGAAAGATTAAGCATAAGAAGGAAGAAGGGCAGTGCCTGAACAACATCGGGCTCTATCATTGGAAATCGACAAATTATTCCAGCGCGCTGAGCTATTTCCAAAGGGCGCTCCAAATTTCCCGAGACATGAATGAGACTCAGGCCGAAGCGGAAAGTCTAAATAACATTGGAATCATCTATAAAGATTTAGGCGACTTCGAAAAAGCGATAAGTTATTTTTATGGTGCCTTAGACATTGATAAAAAAACTCAAAACAGAGCAGCAATATCCTATGACATGATAAATATCGGCTCCGCATATAAGGCCCAGGGCAATTCAAATAATAATGTCGCTGAGCTATATCGAGCGCTGAACTGCTTTACCGATTGTTTGAAACTTCTGGATGCTAATAGTGAAATATTGGTGAGAATTTCGTTATTAAACAATATCGGAGCCACTTATTGCGATCTCGGGAATTATCGAAAAGCGTTTGATTACTTTCTTTTAGGAATAGTTGAAACAAATAAAAGCAAACTATTCGAAGAAACGTCTTTCCTTCACAATAATATAGGCAACATTTACCTAAAGCTTAATAAGATTAATAGTGCGAGCAACGCTTTTATAAAAGCAATATCGCTTGCAGGCAAGTTTCAATTTAGGCGAGCTTTATGGGAGGCATATTATGGGCTCGGCCAATGTTACGAAAAAAAAGGCGAGTTCCAAGCAGCCCTTTCCAATTATGAAAAATCGGTCGAAGTCATAGACGGCATAAGAAGTCGAATTCTGCTGGATACATTCAAAGCCGGGTTTGCTAGGGATAAGTTCAAGGTCTACGAGCGCATTTTGGACCTCCTTTTCCAATTGAAAACAGCCAATCAGGAAGAATCCCTCGTCGAGAAGATGTTTTTGATCGTCGAGAAGGCAAAGGCCAAGGCTTTTCTTGAGAGTCTCGCGGATGCCAGAATCGACTTCAAGGAAGGCCTGAAACCGGCTTTCAAGAAAAAAGAAGGAGATATATCTAGGGAGATCTCCTCGATCTCTTTTCAACTGTCCAGCCCGGCTCTCGGCGCCGAAGAGAGGAACGAGTGGATCTCAAGGCTTGGACGTGCCGAAGACGAGTATATGAGGCTCATGTCCGAGATGAAGATGGAGCGGCCCGAGTTGGCAAACCTAATATCTCCCGAAATCTGTTCTCTCCGCCGGCTCAAGGAGGAGTTTCTGGATGATCGTACGGGGCTCGCGGAGTATATTCTTGGCGAATCCAGGTCCTTTTTGTTCTTTGTTACAAAAAAGGGCTTCGGACTCTTCGAGTTGCCTTCTCGCGAAGTCCTGGAGCAGTCCCTCAAGGGGTATCTAAAGGCGCTCGTGACCCCGGAACGAGGGGGATTCTCCGGTTCCCTTGCGTCGGAACGGATAGCCGGGGAACTCCTTTTCCCCCTACGTCTCCCGGTTGCAGCTGGGATCGACCGGCTGATCATCATTCCGGACGGCGTCCTCTACTATCTCCCGTTCGAAACGCTCGGCATTCCCCGAGATGGGCGGCGCCGCCCGGGTTACCTCATCGAGGATTACGAAGTGTCCTATGCCCCGTCCTCCTCCTCCCTCATCCTTTTATCGGAAAAAACGACTGGACCTCGGCGGAAGTCATTCCTTGGCTTCGGGGACCCTGCCTATGACTCAATGGAGTCACGTGGCAACGGTATGACTCTGGCTAAAGGCGAAGTGCTTAGCGAAATCTATCTTGGCCAAGGGTTTGATTTTTCTCCTCTGCCTTTCAGCAAGAAAGAAATCTTGGACGTCGCCGAGCATTTTCCGAGAATATCGCGGGACCTTTATCTGGGCAGGGAAGCCCAAGAAAAGCTCTTGAAAGGGCTTCCGCTCGAGGACTATCAGATTGTTCATTTTGCCTGCCATGGATTGCTCGATGAGAAGGTCCCTTTCCGGTCGGCCCTAGTCCTTTCCAAGGATGAGCGAAAAGAGGAGGACGGATTCCTACAGGTCCGCGAGATCTATAACCTGAGAATGAACGCCGATCTGGTCGTTTTGTCCGCCTGCCAGACAGGTAAGGGGAGTTTGGAGCGGGGGGAGGGCCTCCTGGGTCTTCCGAGGATCTTTTTTTACGCGGGTTCGAAGGCCGTTGTTTCCGCTCTTTGGCCGATCGGTGACCGATCTACGGCCGGTTTCATGGACATGTTCTATGGTTTCCTTTCCGGCGGCTACAACAAAACCGCGGCTCTTCGGTTGGCGAAGCTGCGAATGATCGGTTCCGAATTTTCCCACCCGTTTTATTGGGCGGCTTTTGTGTTGAATGGAGACCTCGGCCCAGTCCTTCTGGACCGACCAGTTCCTGCACTTCCATCCGTTGAATCTCAGTCGGTGAGGAAGAATGACCGGAGTTCCGACTCTCGTTTGTTGCCGTTCTGATCGTACGCTGTGACCGCCCAATAGTAGGTCTTATTCCGGGCAAGCCTCCCCATGGCGGATGCCGGCAGGGCAGAGGTCCCAACCATTATTTTGGGGCCTTCCCAGATCTGGTTCAAGGCCTCATCGTAGAGCTCGATAACGTACGCGGCGGGCGCCGGAAGAGGCTCCCATTTAAAGATCAGCGGCGAAGCCGGGGGCACTCGGCCTAACGGCTGTATCAGCTCCAGGGGAGGAGGCGTCTTCCCCCTGCCGTCGTTACGACCGAGTCCGTGCCTGAACATGAGAAATCCCGCGATCATGCCGATCACTAGAAGGAAAATGATCGCATATCTCTTTTCGAAACGGGGGAAAACGGTGGATAGGGCCTTCCTCAGGATGAAGCGGCCTCCGTACTGACCTCCTCGAATGTCGTCGAGCTTTTCGGCCAGTTCGCATTCCCGGTCCGAGAGTTGCCGGAGAAAGTCGAACTCCTGAGCGCAGGAAGGGCACTGGGAGAGGTGATCAACTATGGCGTCCTTTTCATCTCGTGTTGAGGTGGGATCGAATGATCTCCGAAGGGAATCTAGGGAGGGACAAGATTCTCTGGATTCCCGGTCCTTTCCCGCGACGTAAGCTTGATAGATCCGTCGAAGGCCCTTGTTATCGATCTTCATGTTCGATGTCCATTTTCTTAAGGGATTTCTTCAAGTCGGAAAGTCCGCGGTAGAGAAGATTGCGGGTCTTATGTCGGCTCCATCCGTAATAGCGGGCGATCTCTTCGAGACTCATGTTGAGAAGATAGAGTTTGACCACATTCCTTCGGTTGTTGATGAGGGCGTCGGCAGCCTTGCCAACGATCTCCCTCAACGTTACGATCCGCAAGGTTTCTGGTCTGTACATGTCCTCGCGTTCGGTGATCCGCTTTTTTCTTTCCTGGCGGAAGATCGCCTCTTCCCGCCTGAGCCTCCGGATCTGGTCGATCACCGAAGAATCCACGATCTTCTTAATATAAGACGCATGATTGACGATGTTTTTCTCACCTTCGAGGAGCTTCCATATCTTGATCCTGACCTCCTGAGCGACATCATCCGGATCGATCCCGAGTCTCTGGATATCGAATTTCTGGATGTGGGCCCGGACAAAACCCGAAAACCTGGCCAGGAGGATTTCGAGCTCTTTCTCGCGGGCTTTTTTAGAGATCATTTGTCCTTTTCCTTGGGTCCTAACAAGAATGCTTCATTCATGGAGTATCATTATTATAGATGATTTTCGATACGATTTTTTCTCACCTTAAGGAAAAATGTGAGAAATTCTCTGGAGAACAGACGTTCCTCTTATAAGAGAAACCACAACGAGCTTGGGTGGGGGCAAAGAATATAGAGTTCCGATGAGCGTCAGGATCGGCGGAGAAGACATGGATCGAAGAGAGGGCATGGGTGTCATCGAGAAAGCCGCAGGCTGTGATAAGAACGTATTGATCCTTGGAGAGACGGGGACGGGTAAGGATGTCGCGGCGAGAAGGATTCATGAGTTGAGCCCGAGGCGCGCGTTTCCGTTCGTGGCCGTGAATTGCGCCAGCCTCCCTGATGAGCTTGTCGAGGCCGAACTCTTTGGATACGCCCGTGGTTCGTTCACCGGGGCCGTCAAGGAAAAGGAAGGGCTCCTCGAAGCCGCGGGGAAAGGAACGGTTTTTTTGGACGAGATCGGGGAACTTTCCTTCCATCTTCAAGCCAAGGTCCTGCGTCTGATCGATAAAAAGGAAGCCCGGAGGATCGGAGAAACAGCGATGAGGCATGTTTCCGCACGGTTCATTTTCTCGACCAATAAGGACCTGCAGGAGGAAGTGAAGATGGGGAGGTTTCGGAGCGACTTATACTTCCGGGTCAACGTTGTCCGGATTCGGATGCCGCCCCTTAGGGAAAGGATGGACGAGATTCCTCTGCTTGCCCACCAGTTTCTCGAGCGTGAGAATGCGCGCGGAAACGCCAGGAAGGACCTTTCGCCCGACGCCCTGAAGAAATTGATGAACTACGATTTTCCGGGAAATATCCGTGAGTTGGAAAACATCATCGAAAGGGCCTTCATCCTGTGCGAGGGTGATATCATCCGGGATGACGATCTCAGGCTTGAGGGAGACGATTGGCTCCTTGAGACCACAGGTCAGGTCACTCCTGAATTTTTGAGGCGTGCTTTATCGAGCTGCCGTTGGAACAAGACGAGAACGGCGAGCGAGATCGGCAAGAGTCGGCGTCAACTCTACCGGTTGCTCGAAAAATACCGGATGGACGACTGCATCCGAAAGGGCTTTTTCTTCTGAGATCGCTCCTTAGGAGAATTCGGATCGGTACCTATCCTGAAGTTCCGGGCTCAAGACCTTTTTCGGTTCCATGTCCGGAACGCCAGGAGGATCATGATGCCCGCGCAAACGGAACTTGCAAGCAGGATCCATCTCTTAAACGGGGAGGGAAAGATAACGCCGTCGGGCTTGCCGTTCAGGATGAATCCGGCCCAGTAATAGGGGTGGGGAAGGACCTTAGAGCCGATCATCTCCAGTTTGGCCCGCCGGAGCGCGTTGATAGGGGACTCAGAGGACCTCAGGTGGCGGTAGAACCTCTCCATAAGCTGGGAGGTGGCCTGGTCGTTTACGGCCCAGAGGCTCATGAGGACGGATGAGGAGCCCGCGTAAAAGAAGGCCCGGCTCAATCCTTCGATTCCTTCGCCTCGGATGAACTGTCCAAGGCCTGTCTGGCAGGCCGAGAGGACCACTAGGTCCGCGTTCATCTTCAGGTTAAAGACCTCACGCATCTGGAGGAAGCCGTCCTCGGAGGGGTCCTGGTCCAGGGAGAGGATGATGGAGGACCGGGCGGGTTTCTTATCGTCGATGAGGCCGTGCGTGGCGAAATGGATAATCCTGTAGTCCGTAAGCGGCTCGGATTTGAGGCGGTCCTCGGTGGCTTTCTCCCTCTGGAACGCGTCGGTCCGGGAGGCCTTGAAGAGGGAGGCAATCCCCCGCGTTTCGAGCCCGCTGTATTTCAGCCTGAAGAAATTGAGCGAGGGATTGGAATAAAAATCTTGGAAGATGTCCGGGCCCTTCCCGCGTATGTCCTCCTCGTTCA
>Ga0299912_10005794_pt1 | contig 10148 bp, 9 predicted proteins | sample RVTome_2_FD_207667 | JGI IMG/M metagenome (GOLD analysis project Ga0299912, IMG submission 207667) | Soil microbial communities from uranium-contaminated site in the Upper Colorado River Basin, Wyoming, United States - RVT95D214 (version 2) ...
CAAGGCTTTTAGATAAACTGGACCTGCTTAAGTACTTTGACCTCGTTGTTGGAAGCGATACTACTTCTGAAAGAAAGCCCTCTGCCATTCCTGTTATTTATGTTTTTACAAAGCTCGGTGTTAACCCAGATGAATCTATAATAGTAGGCGACAGTGATTATGATATTGAAGCAGGTAAAAAGGCAGGGTTAAAAACAGTTGCCGTTACATACGGCTATAGAGAAAGACAGTATCTTATAGATGCCGATTATATTATAGACAGCATGAAAGATTTGCTTACGCTCCTTGACACAAATTCTTATAAATTCTTATAATTTAACCTTAGACTTATTTATAAGCTCACAAATTTAGCAAATTACTATTTTTAGATTGCGCCTGTAGCTCAGGTGGATAGAGCAACTGCCTTCTAAGCAGTAGGTCAGGGGTTCGAATCCCTTCAGGCGCGCTGAGGGAGCAGAGTGGTGAGTGTGGCTCAACGGTTAGAGCACTGGACTGTGGCTCCAGATGTTGGGGGTTCGAATCCCCTCACTCACCCCAACCAAATTTGCAGAGCAAAATTGGGGTTAAAGGATTAGGAGTTAAAAGTTAAAAGTAGAGACTAAGCGTCATTCCTGCGCAAGCAGGAATCCAGTTTCTTGGGGGTGTAAAAACTTCCTGGATTCCGGGTCAAGCCCGGAATGACAAAAAGATTAACCTTGTCATTTTTCTTTGAACTTTAAATTGTCGTTAAGTGCGCCTGTAGCTCAGTGGATTAGAGCATCGGCCTCCGGAGCCGAGGGTCGGAGGTTCGAATCCTCTCAGGCGCGCCAATGAAGCAAGTGGGCCGTTAGCTCAGCTGGTAGAGCAGCTGACTCTTAATCAGCGGGTCGCAGGTTCGAATCCTGCACGGCTCACCAGAACAATGAAGGGATTTCAGGGGGTTGCACCGCCTTGAAATCCCTTTTGTTTGCCTGTTCTATAATCGGTCTAAAATTCTTATTTTTTGCCTATTACATCTTATGCTACAAAACCGACAGCATGATCCCACCCTTTTCTCTACGAGCAGAAAGGGGTAATATTTCGTGCTGACTCTATTGGAGTACCCCGCCCGAACCGACTTGTGGCTTTGGCTTGCCTGACCCGCCTGAACCCGAACCTGTCCCTGACCCTGAGCCGGAACCGCATGCATTTTTGCAGTTATTGCACGCGGCCGATCCGGAATTGCCGTCACATATGGGAAAGCACTGTGAGAGACAGCTGGCTTGTTGCTGTGACTGTGACTGTTCAAGTCCCGGGGTGGGCATCTTGCCGACAATCGCCCCTGAGAGACAATCGTCAAAGCACTGATTGGCCGCTGCCGGACCGGTGCTTTTGTAAAGAGCCTGTAGAGTGGCTGCGCTGGCGCATTTGTACTTGCAATTATTGATCTTGACCTGTTTGTTATACGGGCCGTCGCACTTTGTATATGCCTCTCCATCCGCCATGCCCTTTGCTGCCTGCAGCACTGCCGGCCATATACCGCTGAAGTCGTCAGTCGGTGTCTTCATCGCAGCGTCGCACGCTGCGTCTTGCACATACTTAAGCGCGTTTCCCATGATCGCCTGTTGACACGCCTGGCGGTCCGCGATCATTTTTGCGTCGGCGTTGCTTGTCGAAAGGTTGTTGAATGACTGTCCGATCTGGCTGCTGAGATTTCCGACCTTGGAGGCAGCCTCGGCGCGGGCTTTTTTGCACTTGAGCTCGGGCGGCCAGGGCGCTCGCCAGCAGCAGGGCTGCTCCGCCGGTTTGCAGCTCGGGGACTTGTACGTGTTTTTGAGCAGACCGAGGCAGGCGGATAGCGTGTCCTGACCGTAGGTGTCGATGACCATCTTGGGATAGTCCTTGTTCGTGGCGCAACCGTCGCCGATAGCGGAGCAGGCAGCGAGTGCCTGGGCAACGAGCACGGGCTGCCTCGCCATCACCTTTGCGTCGAACTGTATCATAATCACGTCGCAGAGGTGGCTCGCATTGCCTTCCTTCATTCGGCAGCCCGGGGAACCGCTTGTGTAATATTTCATGCAGTCAGCCCGACATGTGCCGGTCGGGTGGTCATAGCATCCGGTATGGCGTTCGTAGTACGTTGCCAAGGCGTATTTATCCAGAAGTGGCGCAAGGAACTTCTGGTAGTATTCGTGTTCGCCGATCTTGGGATTTGGGCAGCCCAGGCCCACGGCTGCTCCCAGCTTCTCCATTTCTTCCTGCATGGTTGATGCCGCCCCCGAAAGAAGGCTGCCGCAGGCTTTGATGCCATTCCCCTCTTTCTTGATGATCGCGGAGAGGTTGGTAATACTCAACCCGGAGTATGCGACGGCGCATGAGCAGGGCAGTTGTGCGAGAAGTTGGCCCAGTACCGGGATGCTGGTCAAGGCCTCTTGTGATTTTCCCTCCGCAATCGACTGTAAAGCCGAGAGAGCGCTACTGGGCAGGATTGACCCCAGGGTCGTTTTCAAGAAGCCGGCAATCGCTTTTTTCGCCGGTCCGGATATTGCGGATTGGCATTGTCCCTCGCTCGAGAACACCCCTGCCTCTTTTGCGAGCACCATCGCGGCGGTCAGAGCGACAAAGGATGGATCCTGCGACAGGACCGGAGGAACACAGGACGGATGGTCGATGGCAAAAGTAACAGCCTTTATGGCATCCGGGCCGGTGTTACTGAAGGCGTTGTATCCTGAAACCGTTTTGAAACAGTCTGCAACGGTGCTGCCGTAAGTAATAACCGGCAGAGCGATGACTGCAAGCAGGAGAATGAATGACCCGGCAAGACGGCCGATACCCTTACTGATAGAAAATCGTTTTTTCAGCATATATCCCTCCTCAATGTTAAGACGCAACAATTGTTTCCGCCGCCGGAATTCATCTCATGCGGCATCCGGTATCCAGGAGACCCATGTAGCCTCTCCCCCTATCCAGCCAATCTTCAAGCCCACAACCCTCACTTATCAATAAAACCTGGTCATATGCTACACCCCGCCATTTCAAATATCAATACCTTTTCTCTCGTGTGCAGAGAGCACTCTCCGTATCTGCAGCACTTCCGTGAAAATGCCCTTGATTATAATTCGCTCGGTTCTGCACTCAAGCTATCCCGTTCGGATAATTTCACATATATAGTGACTGAACTCCGCCGATGCTGTATGGGCGCCAGGTACGACGAGTGCCTCATGAACAGGGCTGCACAGGCTGCCTTGCTCGGCCATTTGCTCAATCCGGAGGAGCACCTCATCGTAGCCACAGCACTACTTGCAAAGGTGCTCCGGTAAACGATCTGACGGCACTACCACAGAAAAGGAAGATAAGAAAAGTAAGGCAGTATCCCTGGTATGATTCTTAATCAGCGGGTCGCGGGTTCGAATCCTGCACGGCTCACCAAATAAAATATAAGGGCGAGATTCCATTAGTCCCCTTTTTGAGGCAGATAAATATCTGGATTCGAGCTTTACTTTGACTCTTGAAATAGTTCCTCTTCCTGTTTATTCTTCATCCTCTTGACAAGCTCTTCATATGAATTTCTGGAAGGAAACCCAGTAGGGTCAGGCTTGTTTATTGACATTTGGAGAACAAGAAAGAGAATGTCCGTACTGGTAGATAATAAAATATCGGAGCAAGGCATTCAGGAAACAGGCGGGCTTTACTATCGGCTTTCTCGACCGTGACCCGCCTGCTTCGCCAATAAAAATCATTATAATATCTTTCAATCGGTAATCTTTAATCGTTAAGCTCGTTCAAATCCAACAGTTACAAGCGTACTCCACATCAAGCGTAGATTATTGAAAATGCGACTTTGATGAAGAAATTGACCAAACAACCTGATACCGTTAATAGATCAAAATGGGGTATCCCTTTGACTCCAGTTACCACAAGGTATAGTATATGAGGGCATGGAAGCTGGGGTTACAGATCATTTGTTGGAGATTGAGGATATTCTGAAATTACTTGATTAATTTTAGCCTTTTCAAATCCTGTTCATTCCATCCAATATCTGCAAGTAAACCTTTTAATAATTTTGCACCATAGGTTTTATGAGGATGATAATGAATTGTTACACGTCGACCGTCATGACTTCTGTAAACTAAAATAGCTCCCCTTGATGTATCTCTTTTCCATTTATCTTTCTCCAGTGCTGTTACGATTTTATCGGCTGTAAGATTTTTTAATTGATCCCAAATATGGGGAGTAAATAACATATTAGGATCAAATTAAACATACACTGGAACTTGATGAATACATTTTGAAGGGGAAGTTAGTGAGGGCATCAAACGTTCCTCTTCTTCCCTTACTATAACTCCCAAGGGAATAGGATCATCATGTTTCATTAGTGATTTTAGGTAGGCAATTGCAGCATCTGTTGCATTTTTAACAGCCTCTGTTTGTGATTTACCTTCTACATGAAGTCCCTTTAGTGATGGGCAATATGCATAAAAACGATCTTCATCTGACTCAACAATTATAATTAAAGAAAAACCTATCTTTTTTCTGAGTAAACTCATATCAACCTCCAAGGAACAAGTAAATCTTATGTCTTTTATGAAATTCTGTCAACTTATGTTCAAATAAAATATATTTATATTCTATTTATTACCTTAATTCTAATTTACAATAATTGGATCGTAAAATCAAACTGACCCACTATCCGATAATATCCTTGACCAACAACATATTGTATCAACCGGAGTCAAGTGTATAGCCCTATAAAATATAAGGGCGAGACTCTCTAAGTCCCATTTTCGATGCAAATAAATATCTGGATTTGAGCTTTACTTTGACTCCTGAAATAGTTCCTCTTCCTGTTTATTCTTCATCCTCTTGACAAGCTCTTCATATGAATCCTTGCGGATAATCTTATTGAACTGATTCCTGTAGTTATTTACAAGGCTCACGCCTTCTATTACCACATCATATACTTCCCACTTGCCATTTTTGTTAAGCAACCTGTATTCAATTGGTATCTCGACATTCCTTTTTGTAATTATTCTGGTATTTACAACTGCATAATCAACATCTATTTTTTCATCTGTATACAGAAATTTTTCATCTGTATAACCTTCAATTTTTTTGATATATGATCTTTCAAGGAGGTCACTGAATAGTGGTACAAATTCTTTTCTCTCCTCCGGGGTTCTTTTTTTCCAATGAAGCGCAAGGGAGCGCTTTGCCATCTCCTCAAAATCAAATCTTTCACCGACGACCTTACGGATTGCTGTTCTTCGTTCATTGGTTTTTTCGGCTTTTTTCAGCTCCTTGTTTTTTAAAATGTCAATTACCTTATCAATTGTCTGTTTCATCAGATTTGTAGGGTCACCGGCGTATACATTGATTGACAAGATTGACAAAAACAAAAAAGAAGATAGCAATAAACAAAACAGTTTTAAACTTCTTCCCATATGACCTCCTACTTTATTTCTTTTAAATCAATTCCTGTAGCATATAAAATGTTTGCAAATGCGAGTTTTTCATTATATAAAGAGCGAAGATAATCTGCCTTTATCTGGGCATATGCTATTGCAGCATCTGCTATTTCCTTTGCTTCTCCGATTCCAAGGTCAAAGTTTGCAACAGCTGAAACAAGCCATTTCTTTGCATTCTTATACCCATTTTCAGTCTCCGGAATATTTTTCTTTGCCTCTTCTAAATCAAGGTATGCTTTTCTTACCTGTAAGGGTATAGCTTCGTCGGCAAACCTTTTCTTCTCAAGCAGCTTGTAATACTCGGCCTGAGCTTCCTTTACTTTCCCTTTTGTTATTCCGAAATCAATTGACCATTTGAGTCCAAGAAATGCAGCGCCATAAGAATGAGCAAAATAGTCATAGATAAAAGGGTTCGTTACCCTGTCCCTGTTAGAGGCATCTGCAATGGATGCCGTTAAACCGACAAATAGTTGAGGATAAAAATTGCTTTTTTCTACATTAATAAGGGCATTCTTAGCATTTAAACCCTCCTTAAGCTGAATAAATTCAGGTCTTAATTCAATGGCATTTTTAATATAGTTTTTCAGGTCTTCAGGCATCTTATCCTCAATGGTAAGAGATGAGTCAGCAATATCAAATTCTGCACTCCATGGAAGACCGATACTCGTCATCAGGGCATCCTTAGCCAGGGATTGTCCTTTTTCAGCCTCATTCAGGTTTTTTTCAACCTCTCCCAAAAATGCCTTTAGCTTGTACAGATGGACCTCCTCTGCCCACGGAGAACCTATCTCAATCTGCTTTTCTAACTTCTTTATAGAATCAATAAGCTCATCCCTTATTTCAAGTACAAGATTTCTCATGTCCCTGGCAAGCAGGAAGCTGTAATAAAGTTCTTTTGTTCTCAGGATTATTTCTGAGGTTTTTTTGTCAACACCTGCTTTGGCTACTTTTATGCCGCTTGAAGCAGCTTCCTTATAGCTGCTTATTTTTCCAAAGGTATATAGGGGTTGAATTAATTTCACATCGGCACTACCAAATATCCCGCTTATGGTCGGCCTTGTTGAATCATCAGGTGAGAATACCTGATCCCCCCTTGCCCTTGAAGACGGACCTGTGATTGCAAGAACCTCTATCTGAGGATATACTGCCGAATCTGCCTGCATCTTTTTTGACTTATATATTTCTTCTTCATAACGTGTCTCACCAATCTCAGGGCTGATCTCAACAGCCTTTTTTATACACTGATCAAGATTCAGTACAATCTTTTGATTTCCTTCCTGTTTATCCTGACCATAGGCTGATGTAGAAAAAATTAAAACAAAAATAAAGATCACTAAGATTTTGGATTTTGGATTTTGGATTTTGGATTTTGCAATTGTCATAATAACCTCCTAAACCTTTCCGAATACATATTTTGATATCAGTTCCTCTATGTCAATGGCAGATTCTGTTTCTCTTATTTTCCCGCCATTTGCCAGGATTTTATCAGATCCCCCAGGTGTTATCTGAACATATTTCTCACCTATAAGTCCCTTGGTTTTTATAGATGCTATAGCGTCCTCCTGAATCTTTACATCTTTGTTTATTTTAAATTCAATCAGTGCCTGATAGTTATCAAGTCTTATGCTTTTTGCCTTTCCTACCCCTACACCTGCTATCTCAACAACAGCACCTGGTTTAATCCCCCCCGCCTTTTCAAACTCTGCATATAGTAAATAACCTTCGCCTCCAAGCACTTCAAGCCTGCCGAGTTTTACAGACATATATATAAGGGATAAGATGCCTATCAATAGAAAAAATCCCACAGCCAATTCTTTATCTAACTTCATATCAACCTCCCGATGTTTTTAAGATAAAAATTCTATCGGACCCTCCAGGCTTCCGGTTATAAACTGTCGGACTGCCGGGTTAGATGAGTTTTTAATCTCATCAGGGGTACCGGTCTCTACGATAACACCATTATACAGCATAGCAACCTTGTCAGTAATCTCAAAAATCTCTGGAACTTCATGGCTTATTATCACACCCGTATAGCCATATTTTTCATGGGTGGTCCTTATAAGTTTATGTATGGAACTCGTAATAACCGGGTCAAGACCTGTGGTTGGCTCATCAAAAAGCACTATGATCGGCTCTGTTATAAGCGCCCTTGCAAGTGCAACCCTCTTCTTCATGCCCCCACTCAGTTCTGCAGGATACTTTGATCCTATACCTCTGAGACCCACATCCTCCAATGCCTGTATAACCCTCTCCCGAATTTCTTTTTTATTAAGTTTGGTTTTTTCCTTCAAAGGAAAGGCAACATTACCATAAACCGTAAGGGAATCAAATAACGCACCTCCTTGAAAGAGCACACCCAATTTTTCCCTTATCTTATCAAGTTCTTTCTGGTCAAGCCGTGTAATATCAACTCCGTCAATCAATATGCTTCCCTTATCAGGCATGAGAAGGCCGATAATGTGTTTTATTAACACACTCTTACCACCACCACTCTTTCCCATTATAGTTACCACCTCTTTATTCGAGATTGTCAAATTTACACCTTCAAGGACTTTCTGTCCATTAAAGGATTTGTAGAGGTCGATAATTTTGATCATTTGTGCTGTCCTATTCTAAAATTACAATGCCGACCAGGTTTTCCGCCTCGGCGGATTCGCTGAGGCGAAAAAGTGCGTTCACCGAACGCACTTTCTCAATTATTATTAACCTATAATAATAAGGAGCCAAGGAAATAATCCCAGATCAAGATTAATATGGAGGACGTTACAACTGCCTCTGTTGTAGCTTTGCTTACCCCTTCTGCCCCATATCCTGCATAAAAACCCTTATAGCAGCAGACCCATGATACTATTACCCCAAAACTGAGTGATTTGTATAACCCCAGCCTTATATCCTCCATGCCAACGAAATTCTCCATCTGGGAGAAATATGTTCCTGAACCAACTCCAAGAAGTTTTACTCCCACAACATACCCACCATATATTCCAATTAAATCAAATATGGATGTAAGTAAGGGAAAAACAATTATCCCGGCGACTATATTAGGCACAATGAGATAACGCATTGGATTAAGGGCCATTGCAGTAAGGGCGTCTATCTGCTCTGAACTCCTCATCATCCCTATTTCAGCAGCAAGGGCAGAACCAGCTCTACCTGTAATCATCAGGGCAGACAGTACCGGTCCTAATTCTCTTATGAGACTGAGTGCGATAGCAGGACCGAGCAATGCATCCGAGCCAAATTTCCTGAGAGTATAAAATAACTGAAGGGCAAGAACCATACCGGTAAATGAGCCGGTTAGAATAATGACAACCATTGATTTAGAGCCTAAGAACCTTATCTGTCTTAAAAGCACATTGAATTTAAATGGTGGGACAAAAATGAAGTAAATTGAATGCATCAAAAAAAGAAACATGTGTCCCATCCTGCTCAGTCTGGAGAGGAACCATGAACCCATTATCCTTAACAAGCTCTTCATTGCTGTTTTCTTTAAACCTTCTTTAATTATAGTCTGAAAAAAAATTCAGTCAAACAATAGCTGCGTTATTTGGGTTAATCAGACTTAGCGCGTGGCAGATAGACCTTGAATGTTGTCCCGACGCCTGTTTTACTGTGTACATTAATCCATCCTTCGAACTGCTTTATTATGCCGTAGACCGTAGACAATCCGAGCCCTTTAGCCTTATCAGTTTCTCTCGTAGTAAAAAATGGTTCAAAGATAAGCCTCCGGGTTTCTGCATCCATGCCACGGCCGTTATCTGACATTGTGATAAGCACAAACTCGCCGGGTCGAGCATCAGCATATAACCTGCAATTTTCCTCATATACCTCAGTATTTTCGGCTTTTATATTAATAGTAAAAGGTCCTTCTTCTTTGCACTCATGCTTGAAAAGTCCTTCAAGACAATCCATGATAGCATCGCGTGCATTTAAAAGCAGGCTCATCAGCATATTATTTATTTGTACAGGATCGGCCATTACTGTCCATAGGTCTTTATCGGTATTAACTACTATTTTGATGCGTGGATCAATTATTTCACGAAGCAGGCTGACCACCTTCAAGACTACATCATTGACTGAGATTAGATTATAGGTAACCTTCAATTGACCGGCAAATGCCATGAGATGCTTAACGAGTTCTGATGCCTTTTCAGCAGATTTGAAGGCCTGCTCGATAAAGCGATATTCCTCTGTTTCTGTGCTAAGCTCTAATTTAGCTAAACCAAGGTTACCTATTATTCCGGTCAAAAGGTTATTGAATTCATGGGCTATACCACCTGATAATCTGGCTATAGCTTCTACATTATTGAACCAAAGTAACTGCTTCTCGAGCCTCTTATGTTCTGTGATATCTCTATAGGTGTGAATGATATAATCAAACTCCTTAGAGGAGGTATATGCAGCAAATACATGGGCGATTACCCACATGCCAAGGAATGGAATTTCTACCTCATGTTCTCTTACAGATAAACCCTGTTGAATCTTTACAAGAGAACATGCTTCAGTTTCTTTATGATTACATCTAAATATTTCCCAGCATGTTTTACCAATAAGATCCCGGGGGTGAACACCTAATTTATCAGCCAATGAACGATTTACCCGCCTGACAATCCCATTCTTATCTGTAATAAAAATTAAATCCTTCACTGTGTCGAAGGTGTTTTCCCACTCTTTTTTAGCCTGAAGAATTGTTTTCTCTACATTTTTTTGCTTTTCAAACCTCTG
>Ga0299912_10005796_pt1 | contig 10146 bp, 10 predicted proteins | sample RVTome_2_FD_207667 | JGI IMG/M metagenome (GOLD analysis project Ga0299912, IMG submission 207667) | Soil microbial communities from uranium-contaminated site in the Upper Colorado River Basin, Wyoming, United States - RVT95D214 (version 2) ...
ATACTTTTTCGATAAAACTGTTCATGAAATTAAAGATGTTATTCAAAGTCGTGTTACTGATAACTTTGAACGTCTTAACACCCAATTTTCATTTTAATTGGGTATAGCATTAGTATTTTTCTTAAAGACTTCCAAAGCCATTTCTCCTTCGTCACCGACACCTTTCAGAAAGGGAAATTCTTCTTTTTCAAACCCTTCAAGAGCCCTTTGGCCTGTAAAAATATATATCTTGTTAAGGATTATACCCTTTGTAGGAAGCTGATCTGCAAAAAGGACGCGCTCATGAAATCGCTCTGCTGAACATCCCAGGAGAATCATTCCCTTATAGTCTTTTCTTCGAGGATAGACCGGCTCTTTAAAACTGAAATCTTGGAAACCAATTTCCAATATTTTCTTAGCGGCATCAGATGTGAGGAGCGGGTTATGCATTTCCCATCTCTTTCCTTCCATCTTCCAGGATATATTGTTGCTTATTTTTCCTTGAACAGCTTTTGTGACTTCTTCAAGATTTCGTGAGTTTATAGTTAAAACAGGTTTAGGCTGGTCAGTCTCTTCGTTCTGTGGGCTTCCCTTTATCTGAATTCCGGTAAGATGGAGGCAACGCACGATTGGGTCACTTACATTTCCTTCTAAATCAACAAACTTTTCATATGAAGCCAGACAGGGAGAAAGAGAAAGCCCCTGAGAAAGAAAAAGCATTGCTATCAAAAAATAAGTTCTCGTCATGTGTTTCCTTAATTAATATTTAGTTTCGCAGGTCCTTAATCTTAGCAAGCTTTAACACATAGGGCGTGGGGAAAAAAAGAGAAGGATTAAACTTTCTCTCCTCTATAGGTAAAAAAATAAACCTCAGATTGGTAGAGCATGGGGCTTTTTTTTTAACCAAGTGACCAACCGTTCAGTGTAATGACCCCACTTTTGTTTCATGTTTCACGTCCTAGTGGATGAAACATGCGTGAAACAGCATCATTAAAAACATTAACTTACAAAGACTTAGAGAGGCTACAGAGAAACGTGGAGCGAAACAAAAATGAAACAAATGGCGAAAAAATTGTTTCACAGAACCCATCGCGTGAAACAAAAACTTGTCCTCACGAAAGTGGGGAACTCGTATTGTTACAAAAGTCATTTTTAATCCAACTTTCCTCCTTACCAGAAGAGTACGAAGAACGAATCGCCATTGCTGAATATGATGGGCATCACTCCTCACCCAAGCCCAACGCATTGCCTACCAGGATGCGTTTATCGCCACCTTAAATGCTCTTCCGTATGAAGATGTGGAAGAAGGAGACTGGTTTGAACACAGGATAAGGGTAGCGAGAGGGTGACTTTTGGGTCAAGATATAAGGTAACCAGAGTAAATCTGATAGTGAATTAACCCCAGACCTAATGGGGCTGTGGTCATATCGAATTTATCTATCGTCAGTTTCGAAAGCGATGTCGACCACGCCCCTGGGTTCAAACATGCCGATAAAGTGCTTGTACATTTCAAGGTTGTCTTCATGGTTGGCTGTCGTCAAAAGTATATTCTGACAATAGAGGGCAGTATCTTCCACGATTCGTTCATGCCGATAATAAGCCAAAATTGTTTTATTAACCTCAGTCTTTCCATAGCCTTTATAGAAAAGGGCTTCTTCGTGGGGCTTATTCCAAACATTACCGACACCACCGCCAATAAACATAAGATCACGCTCCTTTGGCGCCATGATGGGCTCATCCCAATCCACAATGTAGGTATTATTATTTTTATCGATCAATATATTGCCGCCATGAATATCGGAATGACATAGCACGAATTTGGCTGGTTCATTATGAAGCTTTTTGGCTAACTGCTCAGCTCGGTCTACCAATCGCTGAATTGCCGCCTTGTTCTTCTTCATAAAAACCAAGAGTTTCACTGCGATTTCATCGCCAGTTGGCTTAGCTTCAATATGCGTAAAGAGCGCTCGAACAGCCTCGCGCCATTGGGGGGAGTAGTCTTCCCGCCGAATGTGGTGTTGTATTGATGGAGGCACATCAATTTCGTGAATTTGCCTCAATGTATTGCCTAGGATGTACCATTGTTCGTCCGATAGAGAACGGCTAAAGCCGTCCTGCCCCTCAACAAATGGATATACAATAAGAGTACAATCATCGATACGCTGGGTTGGTTGGCCATGAATCGTTTTGATGGGAGGAATAATCTGTTGAATCCCGGCATTCTGTAACAGTTCCATGATGGCAATGCTGATGTCGTGATGGTGACCACGTTTTAGCTTTACAAAATAAGATAGCTGTTCCTGTGTCTCCGCTTTATAGACTGACGCATTCATATCCGCACCCAGAGGGAGGAATGTAAGCGTAACACCTTCAATACCGTAATAGGTATTTAGGCAAACAATAATGCGTTGGTTTGGGAGGAAGTTCTTCACGTTTTCTGCCTAATAATGAAAAAATTTCTCTTGATGTTTTTGAAAAAGCCCATAAACTGATATTTGTTCTCTCACAATGAGAGAGCGCGACGAACAGATGCGCAAACATCTGCCCGCCGCTAACCAAAATAGATACAGGAGTATCCATCATGGCTATCGAAAACATAGCTCATTTCGAGCGACTTTCACAACGATTAACTGAGAAGTTTAGGCTGATTGAGGATTTGATGACGCAAGCTTGGCTCGAGCACGAGCTGGCGCGGGAATCATTCCGTCAGCTTTACAAAGCTTATCATGAATGGTTGGGAAAAGAAGGCTTGGAATATAAGCTATAACCTCACTTCCTTCTTCAGACACTTGCATTTTTGGGAAAATCTTCTGAGGCGAAGAGCTTCTCTGGCTGGCGTAATGATAATAGGTTTTGAGGTTTTTAAAGGGTGTTTTCCAGCGTTACCTTTGCTTGAGATGGATTATTCCGGCGAGTGTCTGTTGAAGGAGTGAGAATCCTGCTGAGGAGCTTTGGTCTTGGATTTGGAAATGTTTTTTGAAGTTAAGGATTCTTCCTTGAATTAAAGAGCTTCCAAAGGTTTCTCAGCCTTTAGTTTAATGGAGCATTAACGATGGAAAATTTTCCAATTTACCTTTGCAAAACATCATTCAATTACAGCCTCAACTCATTGATAACAATATCTTTTTCAGGTAAATCAGGAACGATTGGAGAAAGCCATTGGTCCCAACCCCTCAAGCATTCCATAAGCCGATCTTGAAAGAGGTCATCAATAGAACGAAGAGACCCGGAGTATACCCGAGAAATTTTAGCTTATGCTGAATTTTTGAAAATCCCTTGTATTCCCTTGGTGCGCCCGAAGAGAGTCGAACTCCTAGCCTTCTGATCCGTAATCAGATGCTCTATCCAATTGAGCTACGGGCGCCCAGGATCAGTCTTTCTTAGTTGAATCACCTTAAAACTGCAAGAGGAATATTACGAGACTCTTTTAAATGTTCTGGGGGTGGTTTGATAAGCCTTCATCCTCCGGATATGGGAGGAATTCCCACGGACAACTCTTCTGACGATGGATTTGTCTGACGTAGGGATAAACATTTCTTTCTTCAAAGCTACCCTTTTTAATTTTAATAATTTGGCAGATGTTAACCTACGAATACGGTTCACAGTAGGAAAGCCACTTTGTGAAGAGACGGCCTCAAAAATCCCCGCTGCTAAAGAAACACCCCCATTTTTGATGTCCCGATCCCAAACGTTTAAAACGTTTTTTCGGTACGGAATATGGTGAAGAGGGTTTGCTGAATGGTAATGGGCCACAGCCCGGTTCCAACTTGCATGTTCATTTTTTAACCCCGTCAGAAAACGAGCGGCATAGGCTACATTTTTGCCAGGATCAAAGGCATCTCTCAAAGTTCCAAAGGCATGGGAGTGGTGATAAAGATTTACCTGCATGCAGCCCACATCAATGCTTTTAACTCCCTTGAGTTGCATTGCGCGAACGGCGGTGATGGCTTTTTCTTTCGTCGGGAAATAATAGCCTTGTCCTGCTGCATTGACAGTCCAGGGCCAGGCCACAATGCGACCCGTATCATCTTTACGTCCAGATTCAACCTTTGAAATGGCCTGCAAGAGCCCATTCGGAATACTGTGCTGTTGTTCATATTGAGAAATATAGACAGCGCAATTGTCAGGAAAAGAGTCATGCGTTTCAATGCCATAACCATTATCCATCAGGGCAAGAAAAACCAGAGCCATCCGTGTGGCAAAAAAAGCTAGCTTGCATAAAGGCCAGAGCGTAGCGGCCATCGGTTTCCTCCTGTTAAAAAGCCTGTTTCTTGCTTGTTATGCTTTACGTTAAGAGATCTTACTAAATCGTTAACAAAGGAGAAAGAGGAGAATAAAATTTTTAGTTAGCCTCAAAAAAACCTATACGCAAGGCCTTCTAAAATCTCAAGCGAAGGTATACTCTAAGGGAAACAACTTGATACTGGACTTTAACGCATGAGTCGCCCCTTAAGAGTTTCGCAAGCCTTTTCACGTGTAGTAGAATCTTATGATCAGCACGCTCTGGTTCAAAAGTTTGCTGCCGAAAGTCTTTCAGCGAAAATTTTAAACCAAGAAGGCTCAGCATTAGGGACGGTCTTGGAGGTGGGGTGTGGAACAGGAATTTTAAGCAGCTGTTTAGCATCCTATGCCGACCATTATGTTTTGTCAGATATTTCCCTTCCTCTTCTTCAAAAAGCACGAGAGAAAGTGACAGAAGAACATATATCCCCCATTGTGGTTGACGGAGAGCATCCTTGTTTTTCCGCATCCTTTGACGTGATTGTATCTAACCTGGTATTCCATTGGTTCCAAGATCCGAAAAGTGCGCTTATACGCCTTATAGCGTGTTTAAAACCAGGGGGGAGACTTTACGCGAGTACCCTTGGAAATAATTCGTTCCATGAGTGGCGTACGGCTCACAGTCTTGTTGGAGCTCCTTGTGGTATCTTAGACTTTATTTCTTATGGTCAACTTAAAGATTGGCTTCCCTTATCGGGAGTGCGGCAAGTAGATGAAGAATGGATTACAACCATGCCCGCGAATGCTCTTGAATTTTTGCGAAGTCTAAAAGCGGTGGGGGGGAATCTATCCCATCCTGGTCATAAACCCTTGCCTCATAAAACACTTAAAAAAGTTATGGAGGTATATGATCAAAATCCCCAGACATCTTGTCAAATTCTATATGGGTTCTATCAAAAACCAGAAAAAATGCGTGAAGAATGACTACCATCTTTTCGCGGGGCCATATATAGTAGGCTCAATTTTGTAAGGTTAAAAACCAACGGGAAAATGGATAGTTTTGAATTTAACAAAATTGCCGCAGCGATTCTCATCGCTCTCCTGACTGTAAAAGGAGCAGACTTGATTTCAGAATCCTTAATTCATCCAAAGATGCTCAAAGAAAATGTTTTTAAAATTGAAGGGGTAACACCGACCCAAGGAGGCGGTGGTGTACAAGCAGAGAAGAAGGGGCCCACTCCCATTGAGCCATTGCTTGCGACAGCTAGTGCGGAAAAGGGGATGCAGGTTTTTAAGAAATGCACAAGTTGTCATACAATAGAAAATGGGGGACCAAACCGGATAGGACCCAATCTTCATGGAATTGTGGGGGCTCCGAAGGCAAAGCATCCTGGTTATTCTTATTCGCAAGCTATGGCCCAAAAAGGTGGTTCTTGGACTTATGATGACCTGAATGTTTATTTATATAGTCCTCGTAATTTTGTTCCTGGGACAAAGATGGCTTTTGCCGGCATTAAGGATGATAAGGAAAGAGCCGACCTAATTGCTTATTTGCGGCAACAAACTGATAATCCCCCGCCCATGCCAGTGGTTGCACCGGAAGCAAAACCCGCAACAGGCACACCATCCGGACCTTCATCAAATCCAGCGGACGAAAAAAAACCAGCACAGGAAGCAAAATAGAAATAAATGAGCATATACCCAATGAAGGTGAAGATTCCTGGATTGCTTCGTCGCTATACTCCTCGCAATGACGAGAAAAAGGGCGTTGTTGTGAGCGGAGCGAAGCAATCCAGAAATAAGGTATATTCAAGTGGGATAAGCATAATAGGAGAAAAAAGAATGAAATTGTTATATCCGACTATATTGGGGGTTTTTATCTTTTGTTCCTTTGCTCTTTATGCTGAAATCCCAACTCCTCCAACACAGCCTACCCATGGAATTTCCATCTTTGGTGATCTAAAATACCCAGCTGACTTTACCCATTTTGATTATACGAATCCCAACGCTCCCAAAGGGGGGCAAGTGAAGTTAGCATGGTTTGGGAGTTTCGATAACTTTAATCCTTTTATAATCAAAGGAAATGCGGCTGTAGGAACAGGAGCTCTTCACTGTACGCTTCTTGCTCAAGCCGGAGATGAGCCGGCATCTGGGTATGGGTATTTGGCTGAGAAAGTTGAACTTGCTCCCGATCGAAAAAGCGTGACATTTACATTAAATAAAAATGCTAAGTTTTCCGATGGAAATCCTGTGACAGTGGATGATGTCATATTTTCTTTTAATACCCTGATGAAGAAAGGAATCCCTCTTTTTGCGCAATACTATCGGGATGTAAAAGATGTTGAGAAATTAAGCCCTGAGCAAATCCGGTTTGTTTTTTCGACGGATCAAAACCGAGAACTTCCGGTCATTTTAGGACAACTCCCTGTGTTTTCAAAAAAATATTACGAAAAACATGACTTTGAAAAGGCTGACCTAAAACCACCTGTCGGCTGTGGCCCTTATAAAGTTGCAAGCTTTCGGGCAGGACAATCTATCAACTATGAACGCCTTCCAAATTGGTGGGGAGAAAATCTTCCTTCCCAAAAAGGACAAAATAACTTTGATATAACGTATATTTATTATCGTGACCAAAACGTTCTTTTTGAAGCCTTTAAATCGGGAGATCATGATTTCAGGTCAGAAAATGTCGCCAAAAATTGGGCACAAGGTTATAAAATTCCTGCGGTGGCAGAGGGAAAGATTATCTTGAAAGAGGTTCCTAATAAATTACCGCAGGGCATGCAGAGCTTAATGTTCAACACCCGCAAGCCACTTTTTAAGGAGAGGAAGGTTCGAGAAGCGCTTACAAAAGTATTTGATTTTGAATGGGTTAATAAGAACCTGTTCTTTAATGCCTACACCCGCAGCTTAAGTTACTTTAGTAACTCAGACATGGCATCTTCTGGACTTCCTCAGGAGGAAGAACTTAAAACCTTAGAACCCTTTAAAAACCAACTCGTTCCAGAAATATTTACGCAAGAATTTAAACTGCCCGTCACAAATGGATCTGGAAATGATCGAAAGGTTTTGGCAGAGGCCGATAAGCTTTTAAAAGAAGCGGGATGGATTGTGAAAAATGGGAAAAGGGTAAATCAGAAAACAGGTGAGATTCTGAGCTTTGAATTTTTGCTTTCTGATCCTGCTTATGAACGAATAGCTCTGGCTTTACAAAGAAATTTGGCTCCCTTAGGTATTGCGATGACAACGCGGACTGTAACTCCCTCTGAATATATTCAGAGAATTGGAAACTTTAATTTTGATATGGCGATGGAAGCCATTCTTGAGTCTGAAACGCCGGGGAATGAACAGCGAGAGTATTGGGGGTCTAAATTTGCTGATATGAGGGATAGTCGAAATTATGCGGGGATTAAAGACCCCGTTGTAGATCAACTGATTGAACTCGTGATTAAGTCACCGGATCGACCGATACTGATGTCCCGCGTTCATGCTTTGGATCGTGTGTTGTTATGGGGGTTTTATGGTATTCCTGGGTGGCACAGCAAAATAAGCAGGGTTGCTTATTGGAATAAATTTGGTCAGCCTGAAAAAAAGCCCAAAGATGGCGTTGGTTTTGCCACCTGGTGGGTAGATCACACCCTTGAGAAAAAGTTGAAAAGGTAAGATGAGGATTCTACTTAAAAAAAATTCGTCATCCCGGGATTTAGAAACCCTGACCGATGCATTGGCATTAGCCAAGGCTGAGGGATTAGGGTTTCTTAATATCCGGGATGACGCTTTGGAGGGGGGTAAATGTTCTCCTACTTACTAAGACGGCTTTTTCTTATCATCCCGACCCTTTTTGGGATTATGGTTATTAACTTCCTTATTATCCAAGCCGCTCCCGGGGGGCCTGTGGAGCAAATGATTGCAAAAATTAGGGGAAGCAATGTAGAGGCCACTGCACGCCTTACGGGTGCGGGGACAGAGTTGGGCACTGCCGTGGAGCAATTTGGTGAGTCCCATATGTATGAGTCCAAATATCGGGGCGCTCAGGGACTTGATCCCGAATTTATTGCTAAACTTGAGAAAATGTTTGGATTTGACAAGCCTCCCCTTGAGCGGTTTTTACTGATGATAAAAAACTTCCTTACATTTAATTTTGGAGATAGTTATTTTAAGGATCGATCCGTTATTAGCCTTATTCTTGAAAAAATGCCTGTTTCCATCAGTATTGGATTATGGACCACACTTTTTGTCTACTTAATTTCAATTCCTTTAGGGATTCGCAAAGCAGTATTAGACGGCTCTCCCTTTGATATTTGGTCAAGCGCAGTTGTGATCATAGGGTATGCGGTTCCTAGTTTTCTATTTGCTATACTTCTCATTGTTCTTTTTGCGGGAGGTAGCTTTTGGTCAATCTTTCCCTTAAGAGGACTTGTTTCAGACAATTGGCATGAGCTAAGTTTGGGCTGGAAAATTTTGGATTATTTATGGCATATGGTCCTTCCGATTACTGCGCTTGTGATTAGTGGATTTGCAAACCTTACGCTTTTGACGAAGAATTCCTTCTTAGAAGAAATTAACAAGCAATACGTTATCACAGCCCGCGCCAAAGGGTTGACCGAAAGACGTGTTCTTTTTGGTCATGTTTTTCGAAATGCAATGTTGCTTGTTATTGCGGGCATGCCCGCTGCCTTGCTACATATTTTCTTTGCGGGCTCTCTGCTCATTGAGGTCATTTTTTCCTTAGATGGCTTGGGACTTTTGGGATTTGAATCCGCTATCGGCAGGGATTATCCCGTTGTCTTTGGTACCTTATATATCTTTACGCTTCTTGGCCTTTTTCTCCATATACTGGGGGATTTAAGTTATACCTTCGTGGATCCACGTATTGATTTTGAGAGGAGGATGGGGTGATGAAATTCTCCCCCATGACCCAGCGTCGCTTTGCTCAATTTAAGGCTAATAAACGCGGGTATATTTCATTTTGGGTTTTTTTGGTTTTGTTTTTTCTGACCCTTTTTGCTGAATTTATTTCGAATGATAAACCCCTTCTTGTTAAGTATGAGGGGCACTACTATGTCCCCGTTTTTAAGGAATATCCCGAAACAACCTTTGGGGGGGAATTTGAAACGGAAACCAATTACAGGGATCCTTTTGTTAAGGATTTAATCGACAAAAAGGGATGGATGATCTGGCCCTTGATTCCTTATAGCTATAACACAGTTAATTATGATTTGCCCGTGCCGGCACCAGCACCGCCTTCAAGAGAAAATTGGCTTGGGACTGATGATCAAGGGCGGGATGTGCTGGCGCGGTTGATTTATGGGTTTCGTATTTCTGTTCTATTTGGATTGACGTTGACCTTGTTTAGCTCATTTTTCGGCGTGACAGCAGGGGCGGTTCAGGGATATTTCGGGGGTCTTACCGATCTTATTTTCCAAAGATTTATGGAAATATGGTCAGGCATGCCCGTGTTGTATTTGTTGATCATCTTGGCAAGCCTTGTGCAGCCCAATTTTTGGTGGCTTTTAGGCTTGATGTTGCTCTTTAGCTGGATGGCCTTGGTTCCTGTGGTGCGGGCTGAATTTTTACGCGCCCGTAACCTTGATTATGTGAAAGCCGCACGCGCGCTTGGCCTTTCTACGCCACGAATTATCTATCGTCATGTTCTTCCCAATGCCATGGTGGCAACGCTGACGTTTATGCCTTTCATTCTCAATGGATCCATCACGACTCTCACATCCCTTGATTTTTTGGGCTTTGGCCTTCCCCTTGGATCACCTTCTTTGGGGGAGATGTTAAATCAAGGGAAAAATAACCTCCAGGCACCTTGGCTTGGGATCACATCCTTTGCCGTTCTTGCACTGATGCTTACGCTTTTAATTTTTATTGGGGAGGCTGTCCGAGACGCTTTTGATCCTCGAAAGACAAACCTATGACAAAACCTTTATTGTCCGTTCA
>Ga0299912_10005797_pt1 | contig 10146 bp, 6 predicted proteins | sample RVTome_2_FD_207667 | JGI IMG/M metagenome (GOLD analysis project Ga0299912, IMG submission 207667) | Soil microbial communities from uranium-contaminated site in the Upper Colorado River Basin, Wyoming, United States - RVT95D214 (version 2) ...
GGCCTCGGCGACCGCTTCGGCCGTGGGTCCGGCCGCAGGCGCCGCCTCGGGCTGAATGGCGGCAGCTTCAGTCTTGAGCCGGGCGCCTTCCTCGGCCTGGCGAGCCTCGTCGGCTTGACGCTGAGTAGTGGCGGCGCGTTCCTGTTGCTCTCGGGCGGCTTCGAGCGCCCGCTGGCGGCGCGCGGCCTCTTCGGCGGAAAGGTTGAGCTTGGGGTCCGCGGCCGGGGCGGCGGGCGCCTGGGGCCTGGGCGCGGCGGGCGCCGGGCGCTGGACCTCGAAGGCCGGACGCTTCTCGACCACCGGCGCGGGCGCCGCGCCAATGCGGCGCTTGGTCTCCACCACCACGGTCTTGGAACGGCCGTGGCTGAAGCTCTGCTTGACCGTGCCTGTAGGCACCGAGCCGCCGGGCCGGGCCTTCAAGGTCAAGGGCCGGGGTCCGGCCGGCCTGCCGTCGTTGTCTTTGGCGTCGCTCATCCGCTCGCTTTACTCGTTTCCAGGCCCAAAGGCCCGGCCGCACAAATCCGTAACGCCACGAGACGGGCCGCCCCCGCCGCGCCCGTTTTCAAGGCTCCCCGCGCCAACTCGTCGGAAGGAGCGGACGGAAGCCCGAGAGACGCTCGACGTCCTGCGTCCAGCGCTCGGCCCCTCGCCCCGCAAGGAAGGCGAGGTGTATCACATTTTCCAGCCCCAAGGCCAAACCCAATTCGGTCGAGCCAAAGACGCCGATCAGTCCCGGAGACGCGCTCGCGCGGCGCGCGACGGCCAGGAGCTTGCGTCGTCCGTCGGCCGCGCCGTCCTCCGCCTCGATCAGCCAGGCGACCCTTCCGGTGGCGATGGCCGAGGAGACCTTTTCGAACCCGGAGGTAAGCTCTCCGGCCCGTCGCGCAAGGCCAAGCCCCGCCAGAAGCCGCCGGTGGAGCAGGGCCGCCGTCTGGTCCGCCAGGTCGGCCGTCGCGACAAGCTTCGCCTTGGCGGCGCGCGAGAAGGCGCCCTTGCGGACGGCCTGGTCCACGGCCTCGCGGGTCGCGGTCACCCACAGGCCCCGCCCCGGCAATTTGCGGGCGAGGTCGGGGGTCACGACGCCGCCCGGCCCGGCGACGAAACGGATCAGCCCCGCCTCGGGCGTCACTTCGCCCGAGACGATGCAGCGACGCTCGCGCGCGGGCCGCTCGGAATCGCCGCCGGTCGCGCTCGCCGTCATCAGGCCTCTTCCGGCTGCCCCTCGGACGGCGCGGCCGGGGCAGGCTCCTCGCCCTCCGCCGCGGCCTCGGCGAACGCGACGCCTTCGCCCGCCTCGCCTTCAGCCCCCTCGGGTTCGGGCTCGGGCTCCGGCTCGATCCAGCCCATGGCGACGCGGGCGCGCATGATAAGGGCCTCGGCGTCCTCGGCGGAGAGGTTGAAGCTCTCCAGCGCCCCCGTCTCGCGGATGCGCTCGCCGTTCTTGGTCTCGTACCAGCCGCGCAGGTCGTCGGGCACCAGGCCGGCGAGATCCTCCACCGTCTTCACGTCGGCTTCGCCCAGGCCCACGCTCATGGCCAGGGTCAGGCCTTCGATGTCGAGCAGGGCGTCCTCCACCCCAAGCTCGCGGCGCTTGGCGTCGAATTCGGCGGCTTCCTTTTCCAGGAAGTCGCGGGCGCGGGCCTGGATCTCCTCGGCGGTGTCCTCGTCGAAGCCTTCGATGACCGCGATCTCGTGGGGATCCACATAGGCGACCTCCTCCACGGCGGAGAAGCCTTCGGTGACCAAGAGCTGGGCGATCACCTCGTCCACGTCCAGGGACTCCTGGAACAACAGTGTGCGCTCGGTGAACTCGCGCTGGCGACGCTCGGAGTCCTGCGCCTCGGTGATGATGTCGATCTGCCAACCGGTCAGCTGGCTTGCAAGGCGGACGTTCTGACCGCGCCGGCCGATGGCCAGCGACAGCTGCTCGTCGGGCACCACGACCTCGACCCGGCCTTCCTCCTCGTCCATCACCACCTTGGAGACTTCCGCCGGCGCCAGGGCGTTGACGATGAAGGTGGGTTCGTCGCCCGACCAGGGGATGATGTCGATTTTCTCGCCCTGCAGCTCGGCCACCACCGCCTGCACGCGCGATCCGCGCATGCCGACGCAGGCGCCGACCGGGTCGATGGAGCTGTCGTTGGAGACCACCGCCATCTTCGCCCGGCTGCCCGGATCGCGGGCCACGGCGCGGATCTCGATGACGCCGTCATAGACCTCCGGCACCTCCTGGGCGAACAGCTTGGCCATGAAGCCGCCGTGCGCGCGACTGAGCATGATCTGCGGACCCTTGGTCTCGGCGCGGACGTCGTAGATGTAGCAGCGGATGCGGTCGCCGAGGTTGAACACCTCGCGCGGGATCGACTGGTCGCGGCGCATCACGCCCTCGCCCCGGCCGAGGTCGACGATGACGTTGCCATACTCGACCCGCTTGACCACGCCCGAGATGATCTCGCCGACGCGATCCTTGTATTCCTCGTACTGGCGCTCGCGCTCGGCCTCGCGGACCTTATGCGTCACCACCTGGCGGGCCATCTGGGTTTGCACCCGGCCGAAATCGAAGGGCGGCAGGGTCTCCTCGTAGACCTTGCCTACCTCGGCCTGCTTGTCGCTCTTCTTGGCGTCCGACAGGCGGATCACCGCGTCGAACCGCTCCGGCTCGATCTCCGCGTCGTCCTCCACCACCGTCACCCGGCGGGTGATGGTCAGCTCTCCGGTCGTCTGGTCGATGGTGGCGAGAATGTCGTGCTCGGGGCCGTAGCGCGACTTGGCGGCCTTGGTGATCGCCTCCTCGATGGCCTCGATGACGATCTCCTTGTCGATCGACTTCTCGCGGGCGACCGCGTCGGCGATCTGGAGCAGCTCCAGTCGGTTGGCCGAAATGCCGGTAAGGGACATGGTCTAGGCGTCCTCTTCTTGGGATTGGGTTTGGGCGAGGCGAGCTTCCCGCTCGGCTGCGCCGCGTTGCAACAGCTCGTCATTGAGCACGAGCTTGGCGTCTTCGAATTGGGCGAAGGGGATCCGCGCTGGCTCGGCCGCGCCCTCCTCGACGATCAGCACGTCCTGGCCGCTGACGCCGGCCAGCCGGCCGCGAAAGCGCCGGCGGCCGTCCACCAGCCGGGCGAGCTCGACCTTGGCCTCCAGGCCCCGATAGGCGTCGAAGTCCTTCAGCCGCGTCAGGGGCCGGTCGATGCCGGGGGATGAAACCTCCAGGCTGTATTCGCCCGAGACGGGGTCGGCGGCGTCCAGCACCTGGGAGAGGGCGCGCGACAGGGCGACGCAATCCTCGATCTCCATGCTTCCGTCCGGACGCTCGGCCATGACCTGTAGCCGCCGGCCGCCTTCGGATCGGCCGCTGCCCATCAGGCGCAGGCGCACGATCTCATAGCCGGCGGCCTCGGCCACCGGGTCGAGCAGCTCCAACAGGCTCAGGTCTTCGGCGGTCCTTCCGCGCATGATCCCTTTGAACCAAGAAAAAAGCGGCTGGCCTTTTCAGGGGCCGCCGCTCGAAAGCGCCATCCAGCGCTAACGGACGATGTTGGAGCGTATATAGGCCGTCGCAAGCCCAGTGAAAAGAGCCTCGATACAACCTCGATCCCGGGCATGCCGAGCACCATCCTCGGAAGCGCATCAGCGCCGCCGTGTCATCTATTCAGCCGACGGAATCCTCCACGTCGGCTTCGCGCCGCGCTCGTTACATCGTCGAATCCGCGAGGTTAGACTTGTACTTGGTGTTGGTCTGACGATCGGTCAATTCGACGTAGACCCAGCTTGGCGGAACGGCGCCCTCCGGCAAGGCGAACCAGATCGAACCGAGGTCAGCCGGCTTGCCCAGGGCGCAGAATCCGTAAAGGCGCTTGCCGCTCTGATCGTAGAAGTCGACCCACGTGCGAGACGAACTGGCGTTGGCGCCGCATGGCGGCAGACCGGGGGCGGCCGCGAAAAGCTCGGCCGGAAATTCCGCCTTGTTGAACACGTCGTAGCGGTAGCGCACATAGTTCTGGCCGCTGGCGGTGTAGGGTTCCTGCCGCAACAGGTAGAGCACAGGCTTCGGCGGGGGCGCCGCGTGGGCGGCTCCGGCGCAGGCCATCATCGCCAAGGCCGTGATCGCCCAAAGCAGCGGGCGTGATTTTGCTGGTGTCATCGACTGTCCTTTCATTCCAAGTGAATGGGCGCAGACATTGCGCGGCGGGCATGTCCGCGTGGGATCTATCGGAAGCGGAACCCTACTCGGACTCTGGACGTCCAATCGGTTTGCGTGCTCGGACGCTGCGGCGCGCCGCGGACTGGCTCGACCCTAGCCTTTGCCGTCCGTTCGCTCAACCTCTGGCGATGTCTGTCGCCTTTCGCCGAGCCGGGCGTTCACCGTAACTCCGCCTTTACGCCTCACCCTGCATAACGTCCCAAAATGAGCCTGAACCAAAAAAATTGGTCGGGCATGGTGATGTGGGAAAATTCAGATGACCAAGACGGTTCTCGTCGTGGACGACGATCCGACTCAGCGCCGCCTGATCCAGGGCGTGCTTGAGCGCGAAGGCTTTGTCACGGCCCTTGCGGAAAGCGGCGACGACGCGCTGGCCCACTTGATGGCCGGCCGGTCGGCGGACGTGGTGCTGCTCGACCTGGTGATGCCGGGCCTTGGCGGCGTCGACGCCCTGAAGGAGATGCGCGCGAGGGGCTTCTTGCAGCCCGTGATCGTGCTCACCGCCCAGGGCTCGATCGAGACCGTGGTCGGCGCCATGCAGGCCGGCGCCCAGGACTTCCTGGTCAAGCCCGCCGCGCCCGAGCGCATCGCCGTTTCCATCCGCAACGCCCTGAAGATGGGCGAGCTGGTGGGCGAGGTGGACCGGCTGAAGCGCCGCGCCGGCGGCCAGACCACCTTCGACGACCTGATCGGAACCTCGCCCGCCATGCGCCAGGTGAAGGCCATGGGCGAACGGGCCGCCCGCTCGTCGATCCCCATCCTGATCACCGGCGAGAGCGGGGTCGGCAAAGAGCTGATCGCGCGCGCCCTGCACGGCGCTTCCGATCGCGCCGGCAAACCGTTCGTGGCGGTGAACTGCGGCGCCATCCCCGAGAACCTTGTGGAGTCCATCCTGTTCGGCCACGAGAAGGGGGCCTTCACCGGGGCGGTGGAGAAGCGCCTCGGCAAGTTCGTGGAGGCCGACGGCGGCTGCCTGTTCCTGGACGAGGTCGGGGAGCTGCCGCTCGACACCCAGGTCAAGCTGCTGCGCGCGCTGCAGGAAGGCGAGATCGACGCCGTCGGCGGCAAGCGGCCGGTGAAGGTGGACGTGCGGATCATCTCCGCCACCAACCGCGATCTGACCCTGGCCGTGAAGGAAGGCCGCTTCCGCGAGGACCTCTACTATCGGCTCAACGTCTTCCCCATCGAGGCGCCGTCCTTGCGCGACCGGCGTGAGGACATCCCGGCGCTGGTCGATCACTTCGTGCGCCGCTTCAACGTCGAGGAAGGCAAGGGCGTGGTCGGCGCCACCGGCGAGGCGCTGGAGCTGCTTAAGGCCCACGACTGGCCCGGCAACGTCCGCCAGCTGGAGAACGCAGTCTATCGCGCCATCGTGCTCGCGGACGGGCCCTATCTGCAGCCGCACGACTTCCCGGCGATCTCCGGGATCATGCCGCCGGCCGCCCTGGCGCCGGAGCCGTTCCATCCGATGCTGCCCGTGCCCCAGGCCTATATCGCCGACATGCCCAAGGAGGCGCCGGTCCGCATTCTCGACGAGCGCGGCCACCTGCGCACGCTGGAAGACATCGAGAAGGACCTGATCCAGCTCGCCATCGGCATCTATTCCGGCCACATGAGCGAGGTCGCCCGCCGGCTCGGCATCGGTCGCTCGACCCTCTATCGCAAGGTGCGCGAGCAGGGCATCGAGGGGGTGGGTCCGGACGATCCGGAAGCGGACGCGGAGGCGGCCTGAGGCGGAACGGGACTCAGTCCGGTTCGCCTTTCCCCTCCGTCATCCCGGCCCCCCGGGTCCGGCCGGAGGCCGGCCCGAGGACAAGCTCCGCGAAGCGGAGAGCCGGGACCCAGCTGCGCAGCGCGCGCGACTCCTGGGTCCCGGATCGCCCCTGCGGGCCGTCCGGGATGACAGCGCGATTTATGATCTTAGGACCAGCGGACGTTATTGGTCGCTGACCAGAGCCCGATCCTAGACTTCCAGCAAAAGCCGCTCGGGGTCCTCGATGCATTCCTTGACCCGCACCAGGAAGGTCACAGCCTCCTTGCCGTCCACGACGCGGTGGTCGTAGCTGAGCGCCAGATACATCATCGGCCTTATGACCACCTGACCGCCGACCGCCACGGGCCGCTCCTGGATCTTGTGCATGCCGAGGATGCCTGACTGCGGCGCGTTCAGGATCGGCATGGACATCAGCGAGCCATAGACCCCGCCGTTGGAGATGGTGAAGGTGCCGCCCTGCATGTCCTCGATGGTCAGGGCCCCGTCGCGGGCCTTCTTGCCGAGGTCGGCGATGGCCTTCTCGATCCCCGCGAGGCTCAGGGCGTCGGCATCGCGCACCACCGGCACCACCAGGCCCCGCTCCGTGCCCACGGCCACGCCGATGTCATAGTGGTTCTTGTAGACGATGTCGGTCCCGTCGATCTCGGCGTTGACGGCCGGCACGTCCTTCAGCGCCTGCACGCACGCCTTCACGAACAGACCCATGAAGCCGAGCTTCACCCCGTGGCGCTGTTCGAAGGCCTCCTTGTGCTCGGCGCGCAGGGCCATCACCGCGCTCATGTCCGCCTCGTTGAAGGTGGTGAGCATGGCGGCCGTGGCCTGAGCCTCCTTCAGCCGCCGGGCGATGGTCTGACGTAGGCGGGTCATGCGCACCCGCTCCTCGCGGGCGTGGGGCGGGCGGGCCTCGACGGGCATCGGCGCGGCGCGTTCGAAGGTGCTGGCCTCCAGAGCCGCCAGGGCGTCGCCCTTGGTGATCCGGCCGCCGGGACCCGCGCCGGCGATCTCGGCCGGGTTCAGGCCCGACTCCGTGACGATCCGCTGGACGGCGGGCGACAGCGGCCGAGGTTCGGGCGCCGCCTCGGCGGGCGCGGGGGCCTGAGCGGCGGCCGGCGCGGGTTCGGGCTCCTTGGCTGGTTCCTTGGACGCCGCCTTGGGCGCGGCGGCCTTGCCGCCTTCGGTCAGATGGCCCAGCACCTGGCCGGGCGCGACCGTGGCGCCTTCCTCGGCGGTCACGTCCTGCAGCACCCCGTCGGCGGGCGCAGACACTTCGAGGGAAACCTTGTCGGTCTCCAGCTCCACCAGCACCTCGTCCCGCTTCACCGCCTCGCCCGGCTTCTTGGCCCAGCGCGCCACCGTGGCCTCGGTGACGGATTCGCCGAGGGTGGGGGTGAGGATGTCGGTCATGGTCGGTTCAGCTCCGGCGATCGGGATGCGCCCTTGTCGAAGGACGAGGATTTCGGCCCCGCTAGGCGAATGCCTCGGTGAGGAAGGTCTCCAGCTCCTTCAGATGGCGGCTCATCAGGCCCGCGGCGGTGGAGGCCGAGGCCGGCCGGCCCACATAGCGCGCCCGCTTGGCGGCCACGTCCAGCCGCGCCAGGGTCAGCTCCAGCCAGGGGTCAACGAAGGTCCAGCCGCCCATGTTCTTGGGTTCTTCCTGGCACCAGACCAGCTCCGCGTTGGGGAAGCGCGCCAGCACCTGGGACAGCGACTTCGTCGGCCAGGGATAGAACTGTTCGAGCCGCAGCAGATAGACGTCGTCACGCCCCACCTTGGCCCGGTGGTCCACCAGGTCGAAGTAGACCTTGCCCGAGCACAGGACGACGCGGTTGATCTTGTCGTCAGGCTTGAGGGCGATCCCGCCGACGTCGCAGCCCGCCTCGGCGCCGTCCACCATCACCCGGTGGAAACAGGTCCCCGAGACCATGTCCTCCAGGTTCGAGACCGCCCGCTTGTGCCGCAGCAGGCTCTTGGGGGTCATCAGGATCAGCGGCTTGCGGAACGGCCGGTGCAGCTGCCGACGCAGCAGATGGAAGTAGTTGGCCGGGGTGGTGGCGTTGGCCACCTGCATGTTCTCCTCGGCGCAGAGCTGCAGGTAGCGTTCCAGCCGCGCGGAGGAGTGTTCGGGCCCCTGGCCCTCGTAGCCGTGGGGCAGCAGCATGACGAGGCCGCACATCCGCAGCCACTTGCGCTCGCCCGACGAGATGAACTGGTCGATCAGCACCTGGGCGCCATTGGCGAAGTCGCCGAACTGGGCCTCCCAAAGCACCAGGGTGTTGGGGTCGGCGAGCGAGAAGCCGTACTCGAAGCCCAGCACCGCCTCTTCGGAAAGGGCGGAGTCCAGCGCTTCGAAGTGGCCCTGTCCCGGCCGGATGTTGCTGAGCGGGAAGTAGGCTTCCTCGGTGGTCTGGTCGACAATCGCGGCGTGGCGCTGGCTGAAGGTGCCGCGGATCGAGTCCTGGCCGGACAGGCGCACCGTGAAGCCCTCGTCCAGCAGCGTGCCGAAGGCCAGGGATTCGGCCGTGGCCCAGTCGATGTCGCGGCCCTTCTCGATGGCCTCGTGGCGGGTCTCCAGCACCCGGCGCAGAGTCCGGTGCGCATCCAGGCGCTCGGGGACAGTGGTGATCTTCAGGCCGATGTCGCGCAGCTTGTCCTCGGCGACGGCCGTGTCGCCGCGCAGCTCCAGGTCCTTGGCGACCTCGAAGTTGCGCCACTTGCCGTCCAGCCAGTCGGCCTTGTCGGCGGCGTAGGTCTTGCCGGCTTCGAACTCGGCGTCGAGGTAGGCGTCGAACTCGGCGACGAAGCCCTCCACCTCCTTGGCCGTGACCACGCCTTCGTCGATCAGGCGCCGGGCGTAGATCTCCCGCGTCGACGGGTGGTCCTTGATCCGCTGGTACATCAACGGCTGGGTGAAGGTCGGGTCGTCGCCCTCGTTGTGGCCGAAGCGGCGGTAGCAGAACATGTCCACCACCACGTCCTTGCTGAACATCTGGCGGAACTCGGTGGCCACCTTGGCGGCGTAGACCACGGCCTCGGGATCGTCGCCGTTGGCGTGGAAGATCGGCGCCTCCACCATCAGGGCCACGTCCGACGGATAGGGCGAGGAGCGCGAGTGCCGGGGGCTGGTGGTGAAGCCGATCTGGTTGTTGACGATGATGTGCATCGTCCCGCCGGTGCCGTAGCCGCGCAGGCCCGACAGGGCGAAGCACTCGGCCACCACCCCTTGCCCGGCGAAGGCGGCGTCGCCGTGCAGCAGCACCGGCATCACGTGGCCGCGCCCGGCGGTGCGGTCCTGGCGCAGGACGAAGGCCTGCTTGGCGCGCGCCTTGCCGATCACCACCGGGTTGACGATCTCCAGGTGGCTGGGGTTGGCGGTCAGCGACAGGTGGACGGAGTTGCCGTCGAACTCGCGGTCCGACGAGGCGCCGAGGTGGTACTTCACGTCCCCCGAGCCCTCGATGTCCGAGGGGGTGGACGAGCCGCCCTGGAACTCATGGAAGATGGCGCGATAGGGCTTGCCCATCACCGCCGCCAGCACGTTCAGCCGCCCCCGGTGAGGCATGCCGATGGCGATCTCCTTCACGCCGAGATTGCCGCCGCGCTTGATAATCTGCTCCATGGCGGGCACCAGGGCCTCGCCGCCGTCCAGGCCGAAGCGCTTGGTGCCGGGGAACCGCTTGTGCAGGAAGCGCTCGAAGGCCTCGCCCTCGATCAGCTTCTTCAGGATCGCGATCTTGCCCTGGGGCGTGAAGGTGATCTCCTTGTCCTTTCCCTCGATCCGCTCCTGCAGCCAGGCCTTCTCGGCGGGGTCGGAGATATGCATGTACTGCACGCCGAGATTGCCGCAGTAGGTCCGCCGCAGGATCTCCAGGATCTCGCGCAGGGTCGCGGTCTCCAGTCCCAGCACGTAGTCCAGGAAGATCGGCCGGTCGTAATCAGCCTCCGAGAAGCCGTAGGAGGCCGGGTCGAGTTCGGAGGTGTCGTCCGGCGCTCCGGCCAGGCCCAGGGGATCGAGATTGGCCTTCAGGTGCCCGCGCATCCGGTAGGCGCGGATCATCATGATCGCCCGCAGCGAATCCAGGGTCGCGGCGCGCACCGCCTCGGACGGCGCGCCAGGAGTCCGTTCTGTCGCGGGCTCGGGCGCACCGGTCTCGGCCTTGGTCTGGGCGCG
>Ga0299912_10005798_pt1 | contig 10145 bp, 10 predicted proteins | sample RVTome_2_FD_207667 | JGI IMG/M metagenome (GOLD analysis project Ga0299912, IMG submission 207667) | Soil microbial communities from uranium-contaminated site in the Upper Colorado River Basin, Wyoming, United States - RVT95D214 (version 2) ...
CCAGTAGCGGATATCCCCTCCGGGCACGAGATCCTCGAGCTTCACCCGCTCTGCCGGCTTGCCGAGGGCCACGACGAGCCGGATCTTGAGATGCTTCGGTATATGGAGCCCCTGCCGCAGCCGCTCCTTATCGATCGACCCTATCATGCATCCCCCCAAGCCCTTTTCCACCGCCCCCAGCAAGATGGTCTGCGCCGCGATGCCGTCGTCGCACCACCAATCCTGAGCGATGGCCTCGTCGATGAGGATAACGATATAGGCGCTCGGCCGCTCTCCAGCCGCCGGCCCCTCCCAGTCTTTCAGATAAGCGGCCCATGTCAGACAGGGGAAGATGCGATCATTGGTCTGCTGGTCGGCGGAGAGGATATACTTGAGGGGCTGGCGATTGGCTGCCGAGGGCGTGCAGCGGGCAAGCCCTATCAGCTCCACCAGGGTCTCGCGCTGAATGCGATACGATCCGTCAAAGCGTCGAAAGCTCCGGTTGCGCAGGACAAGATCACGAAGATTGGTCATGGTGCCCTCCTCCCTTTTCACCATGGTATGACTGCTCAAGGTCACAACGCGCGCATCCCCCCCCACTAGGGGTCGTTACCACCAAATAATGCAGATAGGACCCCGAGTTGTTAGTCTACCTTCTTAAACATCGCCCCTTTGGTCCCGCACACCGGGCAGGTGTCCGGGGGCTTTCTCTCAGCCGTGTATCCGCACACCGGGCAGATATAATAAGAATAATTCTCCTGCGTGCCTCCCAGGCTGTCGAGGAGCTTTTGATAGAGCTGAGCGTGTACCTTCTCGACCTCGTTTGCATAGGAGAAGCTCCGCTCCGCATCCTTTTTCCCCTCGGTCTTGGCTGCCGCAATCATCTCCGGATACATTTTTGTAAACTCGTGGGTCTCGCCGTTGACGGCATCCTTCAGGTTCTCCTTTGTGCTGCCGATGGCCTTGAGGGCCCTCAGGTGGTTGTGGGCATGGACGGTCTCGGCCTCGGCAGCCGCCCGGAAGAAACGGGCGACCTGAGGAAAACCCTCTTGATCGGCCTTGGCGGCGTAAGCCAGATACTTGCGGTTGGCCTGGGACTCTCCGGCAAAGGCCTCTTTCAGATATTCTTCGGTCTTAGGCATCTGCTTTTTCTCCTTCCCGTATCGTTGATTTCACATAAGATATTATGTATGTGCCTGATTGTCCAGGGTGTTCCTGCAGATCAGATTAGTATGCACATACTGCGCTTATGGTCACCATGCACCTCCGAAGTATGGAATACTTATCTCAGCGTCCACAGCCACAGGCTGAAGGCCATTACTATCATGCCGACGATGATGCCAAAAATAGGCCAGTGTTCGGCATCGAAGGACTTGGCAAAGGGTATGAGTTCGTCGACCGAGATAGCAACCATGATCCCCCCGACAGCCGCAAGGACAAACCCCATTACCCTCGCTGACAGGATGGGCATAAGGATTGCCGCAGCAAGGGCGGCGCCGACAAGTTCGCTGACCCCGGAGAGCGACGACCAGAGAAACGCCTTCCTCCTGCTGCCGGTGGCTGCATACACAGGCACCGATATGGCCAGCCCCTCGGGGATATTGTGCATAGCAATGGCAATGGCAATGGCTAATCCGAGATGGAAATCCTTCAGCCCCCCCACAAAGGTGGCTATCCCCTCGGGGAAGTTGTGGATCGCTATCCCCAGGGCCACGAAGAGACCGGTCCTTCTCAACGCAGGGGGGGATTGTCCGTTGGCCAGCCCGTACGTGCCTTTGGGGTGATCGTGTTGGGCGATGTAATCGTGGGGTATGAGGAGATCGATGAGAAAATAGCTCCCCATCCCCGCAAAAAAAGCCATATGGCCCCCCAGAAAGCCGACGCCCTCGGTCCTTATGGCCCCGGCCAGGAGCTCTACGAAGGAGACGAGGATCATGACGCCGGCGGAGAAGCCGAGGGTGAAGCCGATGAACCGGGGGCCTGTCCTCTTCACGACGAGGCCGAGCAGGCTCCCGACGGTCGTCGAAAGCCCTGCTCCCAAGGCCAGAAGTAACGCTATCCACATAAAAGTATCACCCTTTAGGCTTGTTAGACGACCCTTTCGCCGCCTCTCTAAAAAAGGGGGCAAATAAATAGCGGATCTCTTCCAGAGATTCCTCAATGACCACTGGTATGGCCTTGGTATAGATGTCCAGCAAAATAATGGCATTGATCGCCGAATCTGCCTCTGTCGCAGTTCGTAAACGTTTCGCAACGGCAACGTTGACGACCTCGATATTGTTATAGATCTCCCTGAGCCCTGTTAAATCGAGATCAGCGTGGTGCCCTTCCTTGTGCAGGAAATATTGCGCCAACAGGTACATGGAGGTAGCACGGTAAACGGTCTCCTCTGCGCTGGCAAAGGGTAGATGAAATCGCGCCATGGGTTTGAAGAAGGCCATATGCGGGCAGCCGCTTGTCGCCATAACCAGCCCCATTAAGGAGCTCATGCCGCGCTGCACGGTCGTCTCCTGCGTGATAAACCGTTCTGCCGTCATAACATCTACTTGGATTTCACTATACGAGACGAGACCTTCAAGTCTTTCCACGATGTTGACGAGGTGAGCAGCAAGAGGGCAGTGAGGATGAGTATCAGGCGTCAGGGGGCAATTGGGGCACTGATGAAAATCGAGTTTCGTCCAGGAAGGCATGACATCCGGCATATGACCCGTTAATTCGAGTTCTTGAGCATCGAATTGCAGATTAAAGATCTCTCGCACGCCCTCTGGCAGCGTGAAGTAGTATCGGATATCTATGGTTGCCATGTTGCTCCTGTCTCGCGGCTGCGGGCATCGACCTCGCCCTTATGCGCCGCCACAACGCACTGCATAACCCTCACAAAAAACCGTTGTCCAAGGGATGCCCTTGGATACTTCGTCGCCTCGTCGACCTCGGGTCCTCGGCAGACCCCTTCCGCGTGCCCTGTGGAGATCAACCGGCGCTACACGGGGGGGCTTCCGCATCTTTAATCTGCGCTTGGCATCCCCCTCTGTTCCAAATCCGCCAATCATGGCAGCACCTCATGGTAACCCAACAATAACACGATAGTGCATAGCTGTTCAATAAACAGGTGGCATTCTGTTGCCCTGTCAGGTTGTTGTACTATTAAGCCGATGAGGTCAGATCTCTATAAGCTTGCCCCCAGCGGGAAGATCGGCTTCGGTGTAGCCGAACTCCGTCAGCATTCTCCGCGTAACCTCCATATTCGGTTCCCAGCCCATTTTCTCGCCGCGAAACTTAGTCGCTATCTGATAGTCGACAACCGGAGCAAGCACGCCCATAGCAAGGACATTGGGCTGATGGCTCGGGTTACCGCCGGGACCGCCTTTGCTGGCCCAGAGCGCGTCAATGACACAGAGCTGCTGGCGCGGGTAGAGGACCTTTCCCGTCCGCTTGTGCATGGTGCCGAGGATCTCAGGTGTCTGGTTAATGGCTATGAGGTACTCCTGGCTTCCATCCTCATGCCCCGGCCTCGGCGAGAAGGTGCCGAAATGATTCTTCATGGTCAAGGTGAACCCGCCGAACCGTGTGCCGTGTCCCTTGCACAGGGCGATGTTGACGAGGATATCCACCGACCCGTCAACCAGGTGGCTCATACATCGCGCCTTGCCTCCTGAGCCTTTCCACGGCGCCGGTACGTCCGTGAGCTCCGTGCTGCCGCCCCACTGGTCTTCGATACGGCATCCTTCGGCAAGCCCGCCAAAGGGCGTGTATTTTCCCATCTGGTATCCGTGGCTGGCATCGTAGATGTGGACGTTAGAGGGCCGCACACCGAGGGTAGTAGTGAGCGTATGGACGATCTTAGCCATGACGGCACTGCGGGTATGCTGCTGAGCGATATTGTTGGTCTTGATGGCCACCACCGTCTCCGACCATGGCTTGCGCGGCGGCTTGATGAAGATCTGCCGCCACGCCTCAGCGGAGTTGCGGGTCTCAGCCAGGGCGCAGGCGAGCCTGTCGATGTTCGCCCAGACCACCTCATCAGCGACAAGCTCATTCTGGCGGGCCCAGGAACAACCCGTCTCAGGGGCCTTCGTCATGTCGCTATCGGTAAGGCCGATTACCCGCAGATTGTCCACCTCCGGATGGACGATCGTCTGGCGGGCCCAGGCCGCAGGGGCCTTCCGAACGAGGAGGGTCGGAAATGCCGTGAGAGCAGCTCCCGTAACCATCGCCTCTTTCATAAATCGTCTTCTGGAGATCCTTCTCATATCAACTCCTTATCATTCCGCGATAGTATCACATGAAGAATCCCTTCAGGCTTGAGCAACGATCCACTGCGCGTACAAGCCCGCGTGCCGCGTCCAGTATACCAAAAAAACCTTCCGCTGTCTCATTCGACGAAAGCCGCGCACCTCCTTTTAAGGTGCTGTATGGTCACGGCCGTGCCCCGATCCAAGCATCCCGCCACAAGCTCTTCAGCCGATGACCAGGGAGACGGGTTAACAGCCATGGAGATCGCCCCCCGTGTTTTTTTCCATACCGGTCTATCATGAGCCCCTCTCAGTCAAGGATCTCCAAGACCTCTGACGGCCTCTCTATGAGCAGCTCGGCCCCGCTTGTCCTCAGCTCTTGAGCCGTGCGGAACCCCCAGAGTGCCCCCACCGGGAGCATCCCCGCTCTGAAGGCCATCTGTATGTCGACGGCGGTGTCCCCAAGGCAGAGACAATCCGCCGGCGAGATGTCAAGGGTATGAACTACCTCCAATGCGGCCGTGGGGTCCGGCTTGAGCGGCACCCCGTCTCTCTGCCCGAGGATCACATCAAATCCCCGGTTCGGCAGGAGCTTGGCCACACAGCGCTGCGCGAGCTCATGCGGCTTGTTGGACAGAACCGCTCGCTTCAGACCGCGTTCCGTCAGGGCATTCAGCATATCCGTTACGCCGTCATACGGCTTGGTCTTCACATGCCAGTTCCGATTATAATCCGCGCGGTAGGCCTCAAGGCAGCAGCGAAGGGTCTCTTGATCCCGCTTGTCCTCGGGCAGCGCGCGGGTAACGAGTATGACCTCGCCCTCACCGGCAAACATGCGGTAGGCGTCTATCGGATGGGTCGGAAACTGGTGAGCTGACAGCACACGGTTCACGGCGTTGCCTATGTCTTCCAGTGTGTCGAGCAGCGTCCCGTCAAGGTCGAAGAGTATGGCCTTGAAGGGCCTCGCAATCCTCGTCATATGCTATAGCAACTCCGTATCCCCGTGAGAATATGCCGGCGAGCAGCAACACAGGAGCTTCAGGGGGGCGGCACCGGTGTTCGTAATCTGGTGCGGCGTGTCGGGCATGATGCATACGGTATCGCCCGCCATAACATCGAAGCGTTCATCCCCCAAGACCATCACCCCTGCTCCCGCCGTGATGTGATACAGCTCTTCCGCTTGCCGGTGTCGATGGAGCAGCGTCGTTGATCCCACCGGCACAGTGGCCTCAGCCAAACTCTGGTTATGATTTCCGTGGATTGCCGGATGCATCAATTCCCGGATGATTGAGCCGTCTTTGGTCGTAGATGCTTGAATCCCGTCATATCTTGTCCGCATCATGGCACCTGATGAACAGTCGAGGAAATCTCAGCTGCCCTTCTACCCCTTAGTAGCTAAAACACAGGAGCACTTCCACTCGCTCCGAGAGGGTCTTGAGGAGAAAGGTCCGCACCTCATCGGCGCCTCCCTTGGCAAAGGCGAGCATACGGGAGCGATCCATAAAGCCGGGGATGGCCTTTGAGGCAGCCAATTGATCGGCGCCCTTGTTGACCTGGGCGATAAACGCATCAATCACTCCCCCGCGCTCCCCTCCCTTTTCTTTCAGCAGGGGAAAGGGGTCTCCGTGCAGCATGAGCGACAATCCGTACAAGATTGCGGGCTTGGCCCGGTCCAGATGGGGAAGCACCAGCTTTTTATATAACTCATAATCCTGCGCCTTGATGAGCTCATAGGAATATCCCTTGATGAAGTCGGGGTTCAAGACGACGACGGCATGGTGCCCCCGCGGATACAAGGCTCCTTCCGGGGTTCGCTCATCGTCACCCTTGATGGCGAATTGGTCTCCGCTCATGGTACACCGAAAGGGCGTCGGGTACTCCATGTGGACCAGGAGGTGCTCACACCCGTCCCTGTCACGCGCCGTTGAGACAGGCAGGTTGCGCAGCAAGTAGGTGTACAATAAAGAGGTCATGTCATAGTCGGTGTAAAAGAGGGTGGGGCGAGACCGAAACTCCTTGCATAATTCTTTTACCGAACTATCAACCCCCGCGATGATATCCTCGTTAGCCATGGCTATCCCCCTCTCCTGAAGTGGTATGCAGCGCCGTTTATCATGATGGTCTTATCATTCGCGAACAATGAAAACCCGTTAGCCTCCCTCTCTTGCTCGTGGGCCGTATGGTCTCCAAGCCCTAAGGACAGCGAGAGGAAATTTTAAGGGGTTATCTTCTAGGTAGTGATTATCGTAATTTTCGAGGGGAAAGGCAATACAAAAGACCTGCAAAGGAGCAGACAACGCTTACGGCGCGCCTTATGAGCACCCCCTTTGCGGACCGGCACGCAAGGCGTCGGAAAAGGCCGCCTCGGTCACGGATGTCAGGGCGTCGAACACGGTCCCCGGGCCCAAGGCCTCTTGAGGCCGCGTGGCGGCAACCGCTATGCACGGCATCCCGGCGCGGCAAGCGGCCTCCACGCCGACCGGAGCGTCTTCAATTACCACGCAGTGCTCCGGCAAGAGTCGGAGGGCACGGGCCGCCGCGAGAAAGAGCGCGGGATCTGGTTTCCCGGCAGGGAGCCGGGCGCCCGAGAGGATGGCCGCGAAATAGCGGCGTATGCCGAAGGCATCCACGAGGAGGTCGATGTTCCCTTGCGGGGCGGAGGAGGCCACGGCCTGGGACCAGCCTGCCTGCGCCAGCTCGTCGAGCAGTTGGATTGCCCCCGGCATGGGGCGGACCAGCCGTCCTGCGAGCTGACGAAAGAGCCGCTCTTTGTAGTCGGCGATGTCCGTTACCTCCTCCTGGGCGGGAGCCCTGCCCAGGAGCACGGTGAGCGTGCCTACATTGTTCATCCCGAAGACGCGATCGAATACCAAACGATCAAAGGGGATCTTCCATGCGGACAAGGCCCGCGCCCACGCCTGGAAGTGGGCCTCTGCCGTGTCGGCCAGCACCCCGTCCAGATCCCATATGACGCCCCTGCCCGTCATGGGGTCTCTAACCATGAGAGGGGGACCCCTTGTGACTTACTTTCCTGCCGCCACCCCGAGGTCAGCGGATCGATCGGCGTCAATCTTATATTTCTCCAGTATCTTTCGCTGTGCCCAATCGGTCTTGTCCCGTTCCAACACGATCTGATTCCCCCACTCATCCATAAGCACGTGGTACTTTCCTTGGTTGCCCTCAATGGCCTTCACCAAATCCGTTATAGTGGAAATCTCTCTCCCGTTGACACGGATAATGACATGATCCTTAAAGTCATCATACCCTACGGTCAGCTCATCCCCCAAGATCTTGGTCAACACGATCACCTGCCTTCGGTCCTCAGACTGCCTCCCGTGATAATAGTAAGTGACGAGATGGGCAGGGACATCTTCCATTGTTTCCCATACCTGGAGATAGTTAGTCGTCAGGGGCTGAAATACCAACCCCCCTACAATGTAATAGGTCGGCTTCTTGTCATACTGGGTGTAGGGCACTAAGCGCCCTGACTCGAGTGGAGTGCTCAGGGGGATGGTTATATCCATCGCCTTGCCATCCCTCATGATGCGGCAGCTGATGGTCTCACCTATAAATTTACCCTGCACCTCATTCGCAAAATGTATTCGCTCCGTCCCCCTGAAGGATATGGTCCCGTCATTGGCAATGGGCTTCCCCTCAATGGCGAGGAGGACATCCCCGATTTGTACTATATCCCGGGCAGCGGCCCCGGGGGCAAGGTACGTGATCAGCACCCCGGTCTGTTTATCGCTCATCTGAACGTGGGCCCTCAGGCCGGGGTTTTCCATTGCCTGCCATGCGATACCCAAGCCCGGAATCCCACTATAGGTGCCGTCTGCGCTGTCCTTGAGGAAATGCTCGATAAGAGGGGCAGGGACCATGTATCCGATACTTTGTGCGTACGTATACCCCTGGAAGGCTATACCCACTATCTTCCCGTCTTTTATGACCGGCCCTCCGCTGTTGCCCGGGTTAATGGCCGCGTCAATCTGGCACGTCAACAGCGTCGCCCCGCTGTGCGAATAGCGTGTAAGCTCGATCCGCGACACCACCCCTTCGGTAATGCTTAACTCTTCCCCCCCCACGGGGAACCCATAGACGGCGACCTTGTCCCTCATCCGCGGCAGGGTCCCCAGCATAAGAGGCTTGACGCCCGAAAAAAAGGAGGGATCATCCACCCTTAAGAGGGCGAGATCACATTCATGCGCTATGATCTCCACTGCGGCGTTGTACTTCTTCGCCTGTCCCGCACGTTTTACCTGGATAAAGGTCTGGTTTGCCACCACGTGGGCATTGGTCAAGACCCTGTTGCCGCTGATGATACACCCGGATCCAACCCCCCTGTCTTGCCCCGCGAGCTGCCACGGCATGTCGTAATCGTAATCGGAATAGACGGCGTAGATCTTCACCGTCGCCTCCACAAGGTCGCGCTGAGCGTATGCCGGGGCGGCCAACATTCCGACAACAAGGAACACTAGCGCTGCCCTCCGGATCTCCTTCATATGCCCTCCTGGTATGAGTAATGGTATCCTCGACATATCGAATAGCTGCCTCGCCAAGCTTCCATCTCCGTAGGATATAACGCAGGGGGCACGTTGACAAGCCTTAAAAAAATCAGGGGCCTGCTCTGACACCTATCCTCAATCCATGTTTTCACGGCGCAAACGATATATTGACCTCTGCCGCCTGATAGGTTACTCTGGCGTATACGCCATCAGAACCGGCAGGAAAGGAGGGTGTCATGAAAGGATATAAGAAGATCCTCGTCCCCCTGGACGGATCAGAAACATCCGAGGCCATTCTCCCTGAGATCGAGAAGCTGGCATCTGCCTTTGGCGCAAGCATCTGCCTCCTGTATGTTGTGCCGACCCCGTTCTTCCCCGGGAGCATGGAACCCATCGTACAATACGAAACGATTACCGAGGCCTTCACCAAAGGGGGTGAGGCATACCTCCGCAAGATTGAAAAGCGCCTCAAGGACAAGGGGTTCACGGTGGAGAGCCTTCTGCAGCACGGCAATGAGGCGCAGCGCATCCTCGAGCAGTGCGAGCAAGAGGATATCGGCCTCATCGCCATGTCCACCCACGGCCGTAGCGGGGTGCGTCGCTGGCTCCTGGGGAGCGTGGCAGAAAAGGTCGTCCGCCACGCAACCAAACCCATCTTGCTGATCCGGTCTGCTGATAAATAGGGAGCATCTGCGCCACTAACCGAGACGGCTCTGCGAGGGGGACGATCAGATATACCGCATCATCCCCCGGTAGCATCCCGAGACCTCAAGGCAAAAACAAGAGCCAATCACCATTGTTTTGCCCCCTCCTAATATCTCAACCCCGGCCCAGTACGAGGGCCTTTTTCATCTGCACGCGCAATTATGAGTCGACAAGACAGGCGCAAAGGTCAGCGGCCGGATCTTCTGCTGCTTAACAAGGTCAGACCTTGATATGCAGCATGGGCAGCCCCAACCGCTGCCTGCTGTTCTCGCCCTTAAAAAGCTCTGACCCCCGCTGCGGGGCGTCTCCCCGCTCGCCCTCATGCCTGGCCTGCCGTTTTGTCGGCAGGCTCGAGCCATGGTGAACCGCATATTTGCCGAATCGCTCCGACAGGAGATCCACGGCATCGTAGATCTTCGCCATCTTCTCTATCCGGGCGGTATCCTCGAATAGGGTGTACTGGATGACGGATGCCGGTACCAGGCCGGCGAGGACCACCCCTGTCTGACGGTAGAGGATTGCAGGTTCAAAGAGCTCGTGAAAGCCCTGCTTGAGCGCTCCGAAGAGCTCGGCCGGGTAGGCCGTGGGCCTGCTCAGCCTCAATTCAACGCCGCAATCACTGAAATCCTGCGTCCTCAAAAAGACAATGAGCCTCGTTGCGGCCAGTTTGTAGCGCCGCGCCTTGATGCAGGCGGCCTCGAGGTTCTTCGAAAGCTGTGCGAAGACG
>Ga0299912_10005799_pt1 | contig 10145 bp, 9 predicted proteins | sample RVTome_2_FD_207667 | JGI IMG/M metagenome (GOLD analysis project Ga0299912, IMG submission 207667) | Soil microbial communities from uranium-contaminated site in the Upper Colorado River Basin, Wyoming, United States - RVT95D214 (version 2) ...
GTGATGGGATGCGTCTTTTCTTTGGACAGCAGTCCGACCTTGTCGAGCGCCGCGCGCACCCTCCGCACCGCTTCCCGGCGGTCGAAACCGCAGATATTGAGGGGCAGCATCACGTTGTCGAACGCGTTGCGGTCGAACAGCAGCTTGTGGTCCTGAAAAATGAGGCCGAAGTTGCGGCGCAGGAAAGGAATGGCGCCGGGCCGCAACGCCCCCACGTTCTGGCCGTTGACCACGACACTGCCGCTGGTCGGCCGCTCGATTGCCGCCATCAGCTTCAACAAAGTGCTTTTGCCGGCGCCCGAGTGGCCGGTGATGAACACCATTTCCCCATTGGTGATCGTGAACGAGATGTTTTTCAGCGCCTCGAAGCCGCCGGGGTAGCTTTTGCAGACTTGACTGAAGTTGATCACAGGATCGGGGAGTCAGGATTCGGGATTCGGGAGTCAGGATTCAGGAGTCAGGAGTCAGGGTTGAAGTGTCGGTTTGCTGTTTTCTCTGAATCCTGACTCCTGAATCCTGCATTAGTCGAGCAGCGCATCGACGAATTCCGCAGCATCGAACGGGCGCAGATCGTCCAGATTCTCGCCGATACCAATGAATCTGAGCGGAATCGGTTGGTGCTGGGGACTGTTCGAGCGGGCATGGGCGATGGCCGCGATGGCCCCGCCCTTGGCCGTGCCGTCGAGCTTGGTCAGCACCAGGCCGGTGACGCCGAGCGCATCGTCGAACGCCTTGACCTGGGCGACTGCATTCTGGCCGGTATTGGCATCGAGCACCAGCAGCACCTCATGCGGCGCGCCGGGCAGCGCCTTGCCGATCACGCGCTTGACCTTGCGGATTTCCTCCATCAGATGCAGCTGGGTCGGCAGCCGGCCCGCGGTGTCGGCCAGCACGATGTCGGTGCCGCGCGCCAGCGCGGCATTGATGGCGTCGAAAATCACCGCGGCGGCATCGCCCGATTGCTGTGCGATCACGGTCACGTTGTTGCGTTCGCCCCAGACCATGAGCTGTTCGCGCGCCGCGGCGCGGAAAGTGTCGCCGGCAGCCAGCAGCACTTTCTTGCCTTGCTGCTGGTAGTAATTGGCGAGCTTGCCGATGGAAGTGGTCTTGCCGGCGCCGTTGACCCCCGCCAGCATGATCACGAATGGCTTGTGGGTGCTGACGTCGAGCGGAACCGCCACCGGCTGCAGCAGCTCCCGCAGGGCGGCGCCCAGCGCCTCCCTGAGCTGCGCCGCCTCGGCGTAGCGCTCGCGCCTGGCGCGGGCGCGCAGCTGTTCGATGAGATGGCCGGTTGCCGCCACGCCGACATCGGAACTCAACAGCACGGTTTCGAGTTCCTCATAGAAAGCCTCATCGAGCTTGCGGCCCGCCCCGAACAGGCCGGAGAGCCGCTGCCCGAGTTGCTGGCGCGTCTTGGCGAGACCCTGCTTCAGGCGGGCCAGCCAATCGCCTGATTCTTCGCCGCCGTTGCGGGATTTAAGGAAACTTAACATGCTATGCGCAGTCTGAGCCTCTAGCCGCCTGTCGGACCATCAAAGTCCGACAGGCGGCTAAAAGCAAAACCGCCCCACTTTTTCTGAATAACGTTTAATTCCACGGTCGTTTCACCTTGGGTAACACGCAGGGATGACGTTTCGGCAGGTTTTTTGATGGCACTCTCGCATTTTCCCGGGGCGGTTTTGCCTAAGGAGCTAGTCGGACCCGGGTCCGACTAGCTCCTGTTCCAAAAGAAAGGCCGTCAGCGCAAGACAAAAACATTTTTGCGTGATCGGCCCCCCGAATTGGTTACAATTCTAGCCCGAAACCTCCCAAACCCGAAGCGAAAACCAGATGACCGCTGCCATTCGAGTTCTGTGCGTTGCCGTGTTCGCTGCGCTGTGGGCGGGCGCGGCCGCGTCTGCCGCGCCGTCAACCACCGAGATGCATACGCTGGCCAATGGCATGCGCGTGATCGTCAGGACCGATCATCGCGCGCCGGTGGTGGTGTCCATGGTGTGGTACAAAGTCGGCAGTATCGACGAATTCAACGGCACCACCGGCGTTGCGCACGTGCTCGAGCACATGATGTTCAAGGGCACCCAAAGCGTTCCGGCCGGCGAGTTCTCGAAGACCGTTGCCGCCGCCGGCGGGCGCGAAAACGCGTTCACCAGCCGCGATTACACCGGCTACTTCCAGACGTTGCACAAGTCGCATCTCCCGCTGGTGCTCAGGCTCGAGGCCGACCGCATGGTGAACGTCATCCTGTCACAGGAGGAATTTTCCAAGGAGATCAGGGTGGTGATGGAAGAGCGGCGTTTGCGTACCGACGACCAGCCCCGCTCGGCAGTCTACGAGCGGTTGATGGCGACCGCGCTCGGGGTACACCCTTATCGCCGCCCCGTTATCGGCTGGATGAACGATCTCGAAAACATGAGCGTGGAAGACGCGCGCGAGTTCTATGCGCGCTGGTATACGCCAAACAACGCGATATTGGTGGTGGTGGGCGATGTCGAACCACGGGAAGTGTTTGATCTTGCCGAGCGGCATTTCGGCCGCATAAAGTCCAGGACGCTGCCTGAGCGCAAACCGCAGGACGAGCCGCCGCAACTGGGAATCAAGCGCCTGACGGTGAAGGCGCCGGCCGAGCAACCTTACGTGTTGATGGCCTATCGCGTGCCGGTTCTGCGCGATCCGGACAAGGATTGGGAACCGTATGCGCTGGACATGCTCGCGGGCGTGCTTTCCGGAAACGAGGCGGCGCGGCTCAACCGCACGCTGGTGCGCGAAGAACGGCTGGCGAGTTCTGCCGGCGCGGACTATGACGGGGTCGCGCGCGGCCCGGCCCTGTTTTATCTGAGCGCCGTGCCGACGGCCGGCAAAACGGCGGAACAGGCCGAGCAGGGCCTGCGCCGGGAACTGCAGAAGATCGCCGTCGAAGGCGTGGCCGAGGACGAGCTGAAACGCGTCAAGGCCCAGGTCATCGCCAGCCAGGTCTACCAGCGCGATTCGATGTTTTACCAGGCGCGCGAAATCGGCGCGACGGAAACCATCGGGTTTTCTTACAAGACGCTGGATCTGATGATCGAGAAACTGAAGCAGGTCACGCCCGGGCAGGTGCAGGCCGTGGCAAAAAAATATTTTACCGATGACATGCTGACCGTCGCCTATCTCGATCCGCAACCGGTCGCCGGGAAACGGCCGCCTGCGCCGCTGCCGGGGCCGCGCCATGCGCAATAATCGCTTTCCGACATGGATTGCGGCCGCGTTGCTGCTGCTGGCGACGGCGCAGGCACATGCCATCCTGCCGATCCAGCACTGGCAGACCTCCAGCGGCGCGCGTGTTTATTTTGTCGAGAACCGCGGTTTGCCGATGTTCGATCTTGCCGTCGAGTTTCCGGCGGGCGCGGGCTACGACACCAGCGACAAGTCGGGGGCCGCGAGCATGACCAGCCAGATGCTGCGGCTCGGGGCCGGCGGCATGAGCGAGAACGAGATCGCGCTTCGGCTCGCCGACGTCGGCGCGCAATTGTCGCCGCGGTTCGACACCGATCGCGCCGGACTGGCGTTGCGCACGCTTTCCAGCGCGCCCGAGCGCAGGCAGGCGCTTGATATCTTTGTCCGCATCCTGCAGCGTCCGGAATTTCCCGAGACGGTTCTGGAAAGAGAAAAAGTCCGGCTGGTGAGCGCGCTCAAGGAGGCCGATACCAAGCCCGAAACCATCGCCGCGCTGACCTTTTATCGCCTGGTTTACCGCCAGCACCCTTATGCCCTGCGCTCCTCCGGTGAAGTCGATACGGTAAGCAAGCTTGCGCGCCGGGATCTGGTGGATTTTTACCGCCGGCATTACGTTGCGCAGCGGGCAGTGGTGGCGATCATCGGTGATCTTTCCCGCGACGAGGCGGCGGCGATTGCGGAGGAGGCCACTGCCGGGCTGCCTCGATCCGATGCTGCCGAGTCATCCTTGCCGGCGGTGGCCGCGCTGACCGCCGGGAGCACGCGCTTCATCGCGCATCCGGCAACTCAGAGCCATATCCTGATCGGCGCCCCGGGGATGCGCCGCGATGACCCCGATTATTTTCCCTTGTTCGTCGGAAACCACGTGCTGGGCGGCGGCGGCTTCGTATCGCGCCTGGTGGAGGAAGTGCGGCAAAAGCGCGGCCTCGCCTATTCGGCCTACAGCTATTTCTCGCCGCTCCAGCGCCGGGGGCCGTTCGTGATCGGCATGCAGACCAAGCGCGAGCAGGCGCCGGAGGCGCTGGCCGTGGTGCAGAAGACGCTGCGCGATTTCGTCGTCAACGGACCGACCGAAACCGAACTGACGGCGGCCAAGCAGAACATCATCGGCGGTTTCCCGCTCCGAATCGACAGCAACCGCAAGATCCACGAGTATCTCGCTTTGATCGGGTTTTACCGTTTGCCGCTCTCGTATCTCGATGATTTCGTCAAGAACGTCGAGCGCGTCACCGTTGCCGATATCAAAACCGCGTTTGCGCGGCGCATCGATCCGGACAATCTCGTGACCATCGTGGTCGGCGCCGACGCGGAAGCAAAATAAAAATTCTCAACCACGGAGTACACGGAGTGCGCGGAGTAAGGGCTGATTCGAGACGATTTCCCGGTGCGCTCCGTGGCTAAAGATTGTCGCTGACCGCGAATTTGATTTGATGCGAAACAAGGTGCGGATCATCGGCGGCGAGTGGCGCAGCAGGCTGATCAGCTTTTCCCCGCAACAGGACCTGCGCCCGACGCCTGACCGCGTGCGCGAGACGCTGTTCAACTGGCTGGGCCAGGATCTTACCGGCAAGATCTGTCTCGACCTGTTTGCGGGAAGCGGGGCGCTGGGTTTCGAAGCGGCGTCGCGCGGCGCAAAGCGCGTGGTCATGGTGGAACGCGACGCCGCGACCTTCAAGACACTGGAAGCGGCTCGTGCACAGCTCAGCGCCGCCGCAGTGGAACTCAAAAGAGCGGATGCGCTAGAATTCATGCGCGGCGACCGGGATCATTACGACGTCATTTTTCTCGATCCGCCCTTCAAGGCCGGCGTCTGGCCGCGATTGCTGCCAATGCTGCCGCCGCATATGTCCCCGGGCGCTTTCGTGTATTGTGAAAGCGCGGCGCGATTGGAACTGCCCGCCGGCTGGGAGGCATGGCGGCAGGGCCGCGCGGGACAGGTGATCTTTCAACTTCTGAAACGGACCGAAAATGAACAATAAAGCGATATACCCGGGAACGTTCGATCCGATGACGCTCGGCCACGCAGACCTGGCGCGGCGCGCGGCCAGGATATTTGATACGGTGATACTTGGGATCGCAGACAGCCGTGCCAAAAAACCGTTCTTCACGCTCGATGAGCGTGTCGAGATGGCGCGCCACGTGCTGAAAGACCTGCCCAACGTCGAGGTGATAGGTTTTTCCGGGCTGCTGATGAAATTCGTGCAGCAGCACCAGGCCAAGGTGGTGATCCGGGGCCTGCGCGCGGTATCCGACTTCGAATACGAGTTTCAGCTGGCCGGCATGAACCGCGACCTCTATCCGGATGTCGAAACCATGTTTCTGACGCCGGGCGAGCAGTTCATGTTCGTGTCAGCGACCATCGTGCGCGAAATCTCGATCCTCGGCGGCGACGTCAGCAAGTTCGTGCATCCGCATGTCGCAAAACAGCTTGCGGCCAAGATCAAACAGTTGGGGGGTAAGTGACGATAAACGAGAGGCGAGAGGCGAGAGGCGGAATATTCATGCTGAGTAGGCAAATGTCATGGCGTTGATGATTACCGACGAATGCATCAACTGCGACGTGTGCGAGCCGGAGTGCCCGAACGAGGCGATCTCGCAGGGCGAGGAAATCTACTTCATCGACCCGAACAAGTGCACCGAATGCATCGGCCATTATGACGAGCCGCAGTGCGTGAAAGTCTGTCCGGTGGATTGCATTCCGCTCAATCCCGATGTCGTCGAGACCAAAGAGCGGCTCTACGCGAAGTATCTGCGACTGACGGCTGAAAAAGCGTGAGGCGTTAGGCGTGAGGGGTGAGGATGCTTGAGGGGTACACGAGGCAAAAGCAAAATCCGAAAAGCTGTTTCGCACTGAGCACACTGAGCACACGGAGAAGAACGTAGTGTATAAGCTGTTGTTTTATATAAATAAAGTAAGTTCTCTGGAAATCGTTCCTAGTTGCGCTTGGTCTCCTGAATAGGCGTGTGTATTACCTCCGTGAACTCCGTGTACCCGTCACGCGGGTGTTGAAAAGAAGGCTCCGTGCGAAACCCGGAATAAAAAACAAGGAGTGTGCCCCTTGTCAGCTTACCGGCCTGACGCCGGGCTCTCGCAGGCACAGTTCGCGAAACTGATCGACGTATCGCTGCGAACGCTTCAGGAATAGGAACAAGGACGCAAGCGGCCTTCCGGCCCCGCGGCGGTGCTGCTGCGCATCGTCGCGCGCGATCTGGAGGTTATTGGGGCGCTCAGTCAGCAAGATTGGTTGCAACGCAAGTGCGAGGTTTAGAATTGGCCCTCGACGCCTTGCATAACGAAGGAATGAACAGAGCGGGCTGCCAAGGCCGATTAGAGGTGGGATCACTTCCCTTTTTCCGATTCCTCGTACGCTCGAAGTCCGCCGGCAATAGAGACGGCATTCATGTAACCCATTTTCACGAGAGTGTCCGTCGCCAGGGCCCCGCGGTTTCCGCCTGCGCAATAGCACACGATGTGCGTGCCTTTGTCGGGAATGACTTCGGGTACGCGCATCTCAAGGGTGCCGCGACTGACGTTAATGGCGCCCCCGACGTGTTTCTCGCCGAACTCTTCCTTATCCCTCACGTCGATTACCACTGCGCCGCTATTGATGAGAGCTTTTACCGCTTCCGGGGGAAGCTCCTTGATTCTCGTCCTTGCCTCATCGACCAACGCCAGGAATTCAGGCGGGTGCTTCATATAGATCTCCTTTCACGCACTTGATGAATAAAAAGATCTGACACGGCGCTAATCTTCCAGGACTTCGCCGACCAGTTCGTTTATTTTTTCCCTGACCTCGGCCAACATGCGGCGTCCTTTGGCCGTCGCCTTGTAATACTTGCGCATTTTCCCGTTGACGACCTTTCCCTCGGGGCTGAGGAAGCCGGCTTTCTCCAGGCCGTGAAAAATGGGGTACAGCGTTCCCGGACTCAGCGTATATCCGTGGTGGCGTAATTCCTCAATCATCTCAAGCCCGAATATCGGCTCTTTGGCCGCGTGGTGCAGGATGTGCACACGCACGAACGCCAGAAAAACGTTCCTGACTATTGTATTGTCCATCGTTATCGGTATACGATATCGCTAAACGCTAATGGAGGCAACCCCGGCTATTGTCGAGCCGTTATCCCACCCGATGCTCCCCGACATGTTCGCCGCCCCTTTTCGAGGGTTGCTTGCGATCGTCCGCTGTGCCGGTCGGGGAGACAGTCGAGATCAATAAGCGTCCATTGTAAAGAGTTACTCGTGGCCCAAACAGAGGGGAGCAAGAATGCAGAATCCAGAAGCACTGTCGTTGTCCGCCGCGCTTAAGAAACGGGAGTCCGTTTTTTCCGTCTTCATGGCCTTTTTTAAGCTCGGCTTGACCTCATTCGGAGGACCCATCGCGCATTTGGGGTACTTCCGCGAGGAGTTTGTCGTGCGCAGGAAATGGATGGACGACCGCGTCTATGCCGACTTGGTGGCCCTGTGTCAGTTCACGCCGGGTCCGGCGAGCAGCAAAGTCGGTATCGGCATTGGTCTTGCCAAAGCCGGGCTCCCCGGCGCCTTGGCAGCCTGGCTTGCGTTCACCGCACCTTCGGCCATCGCGCTGTTGCTGTTTGCTTACGGCATCGATGCCTTCGCGGACAATCTTGACGCCGGCTGGCTGCATGGCCTCAAGGTCGTGGCGGTCGCCGTCGTCGCACAAGCCGTATGGGGCATGGCCAAGAACCTCTGCCCGGACGCCCAACGCTTCTCGCTGGCGGTCGTGGCGGCAATCATCACGATGATCTGGCCCACGTCACTTGGGCAGGTGGCGGCTATCGGCGTCGGCGCCATGGTCGGTTGTGCTTTCCTCGGCGCGAAGCGGGATGATACCCACGTCGATATGAAAATCTCTCTCGGCAAGACCGCCGGAGCGCTGAGCCTGATCCTCTTCTTTGCGCTTCTGGTCGGTTTGCCGGCGGCAAGCGCGATCTACCAGAGCCACTCTCTTTCGCTTTTCGACAGCTTTTATCGCTCCGGCTCGCTGGTATTCGGCGGGGGCCACGTCGTTCTGCCGTTGCTCCAATCGGAAGTCGTACCGCCCGGATGGGTAAGCAACGACGCCTTTCTGGCCGGTTATGGCGCCGCGCAGGCCGTGCCGGGGCCGCTCTTCACGTTCGCCGCCTATCTCGGCGCAATCATGGGGCCGGAGCCTAGCGGCTGGCAGGGAGCACTGCTTTGCATCGCGGCAATTTTCCTGCCGGCGTTCCTGCTAACCATTGGCGTGCTGCCTTTCTGGGACGACTTGCGACGATTCAAGGCCGTGCGTTCGGCACTTGTCGGCGTGAATGCTGCGGTCGTGGGACTGCTGCTGGCTGCACTTTATCACCCGGTATGGACAAGCGCGATCAAGGTTCCGGCCGATTTCGGGTTGGGTCTGGCCGCCTTCGCATTGCTGGTGTTCTGGAAAACCCCGCCTTGGCTGGTTGTGATCCTCAGCGCCCTTGGTGGTTGGGGTCTTGAGAAGGTATTGCAGTGAAATCCGAGGGCGCGACCCGCAGGGAGCATATACACGAGCGCTGGTGCTTATGGCTCGGTGAAGCGTCGCCAGACGATTTGCGCAACACGAGGCGAGAGGGCCGGTTCTTGACTTTGCATCTCACCGCCTTTCATCAGATCGGTGACGGGCAACCCGTAAGCGGTTGGTTCTGGATTCCTTCCGCTTACCTTGGCGCTGACAGTGCGGGAAGTTTAATATAAGTATTTATTTTTAAACAATTATTTTCTTTTGCCGTGTTCTCAATATGCTCATGATGATGTCCGGAAATGGCGAGTATTGCGCGGGGGCATCGTTCATAATGGGTTCATGGAACTTGATCCGGATATTTGCTATCACGCGGTGACTTCGCGCGACTCGCGCTTCGATGGACGCTTCTTCGTAGGGGTTACCTCCACCGGAATTTACTGCCGCCCCATCTGCCGGGTCAAAATCCCAATGCAGAAAAATTGCCGCTTCTACTGCAGCGCGGCCGCGGCGGAAGCGGCGGGATTCCGCCCGTGTCTTCGCTGCCGGCCCGAGCTTGCGCCCGGGAATGCGAGCGTCGACGCCAACGCGCGGCTTGCTCAAGCTGCGGTCCATCTCATGGAGAACGAGGCGCTCAACGGCGCGGGGATCGCCCAGCTCGCATCGAGGCTGGGCGTTACGGACCGGCATCTACGTCGCGTGTTCGAAAGCGAATTCGGTGTGCCGCCGATCGCGTTCCTGCAAACGCAGCGCCTGCTGCTGGCAAAACATCTTCTTGCCGATACGCGATTGCCGGTCACCGAAGTGGCGCTGGCGAGCGGTTTCCACAGCGTGCGCCGGTTCAACGCCTTGTTGAAAGAGCGCTATCGTTGCACTCCGCGACGGCTGCGAGTTGCAACCGCGCAGTTCGATCGTCCGGACGCCTTGCTGTTCAAATTGGCTTACCGGCCGCCGTATGATTGGGCAGCGATGGTCCGATTCCTCGCCGACAGGGCCATCGAAGGCGTGGAAGTCGTGGAGGGAAATCATTATCGCAGGAGCGTTCGGCTCTTGCATTCGGGCAAGCAACACCAGGGATGGATCGACATCACGCCTGCGCTGCGCGGACCCGCGTTCAAAGTGAACATCTCCACGTCATTGGCAAAAGTAATCCCCGTTATCCTTTCGAAAGTCAGGCAATTCATGGATTTGTCCTGCAATCCCGCGGAGATTGCCGAGGTGTTGGGGCCGCTTGCGACAAAAAACCAGGGCCTGCGCATTCCCGGGACGCTCGACGGCTTCGAACTCGGAGTGCGCGCAGTGCTGGGGCAGCAGATCACGGTTCGGGCCGCCCGTACCCTCATCGGCCGGTTCGCGGGCAAGTTCGGTGATCGAGTACAAACCCCGTTCACGACCGTCAACACCCTGTTTCCAGTGCCTGAACAGGTCCTGGCTCATCCGGTCCGGTCC
>Ga0299912_10005800_pt1 | contig 10144 bp, 9 predicted proteins | sample RVTome_2_FD_207667 | JGI IMG/M metagenome (GOLD analysis project Ga0299912, IMG submission 207667) | Soil microbial communities from uranium-contaminated site in the Upper Colorado River Basin, Wyoming, United States - RVT95D214 (version 2) ...
CCTCGCTCGTGAGTTTCCGGATCAGATGCTATGACGGTCACGGGGACTTTGCGGAATCCATCAGTAAAACAACGTTCGTAATCATTCCACTTTAATTTCCCCTTTCCAACCTTTTCTTAAAAATTCAGCTAATGGAAAGATTTCTAATCAATCTCACACGAGTGACAACTCTGGAATATCCCATAGCTAGGGCTCCAACCCGTGATTCTGGGTCAAGCAGGAGGGTTCGTTTTTTCGTCCCTAACCGTAAGGTCTAAAAGTGAGGGCATGTTTAAAATGCGTGCCCATCAAGGGGTAAGACCTCATAACGGCGCTATAATATTCCCTCAAGCCGAATTGTGTTGGCGCGCGGGGGGGCAGCGGCGCCGTTTTGTCGTGGCGAAAAGTTTAAAATTCCGCTCGTATTGAGGTGCCTTACCCATATCGTATGGGTGGCGCGGCCGGAATACCCGGTTGCCAAGGCCTTGGTTTGGAATTCTTGGTCCCATTGGCGCTGTCCGGTCGCGGGTTGGCCCGGTATTACCAAAGTGCGGGCGCGGTTTATCCCGCGCCGTTTCGCGGTGCAATCCCGCACAGGCGGTCCCTGAAGGCCAACCAACACGCAATGGTCCCGGTACTTTCTTTGTGTAATGTCTGTGCCGGGCGGTACTCGTGCGTGTCAGAGGAGTGCCAAATGAACGCGATCCTTCCGAATTTATATATATATGTGTGATGGTCGCATGTAAACTGGATAAGTTTAACCAGAAGGTTAGTTAGTTAGTTGGAAGCCTACGTAGCGTAACCGGAAGTAATTTACCCGGTAACGCCCGAAAGGTAACCTGCTGTTGCGAAAACAAGGTTCTGCGTTGGTTCTTCGCTTGTGGGCAAAAAGAATGAAAGTCGAGATTGTCTTAGTAAATTTTCTCGCATCTCCCATGTAGTGAAATGCCTTGGCCCCGCCATTCTGGCGGGTTGGAACTGCTTGTAAGTTCTTGCAATCTATGCAACATTTCGCGCTTTCGCGCGGTGCGTCATTTCGCGGCGTCGTTCTGTCTCTGCGCGTTTTGCAGTAGGAGCGGCGTCCCGCGTGTCCTCACACACGCTCGTACGCTCGTTTTCGTTTGACCGCTTCGCAGTGCGCGTCCGCGGCTTTGGTCGTGGCGCGGGTGCTGGCTTGCTTCGTTGGTGCGTCTTGCTCGACATTGTGTTTCTCGTGCACTTCGCACGCCCGGAGCATACTGGACTCGCTCCTGATTAAAACCCGATACGCCGACGCTGCTTGGTGGATATCTTGGCTTGGAGGCCGATGAAGGGCGTGGCAAGCTGCGATAAGCCCGGGTTAGGCGCATGCAGCCGCTGACCCCGGGATCCCCGAATGGGACCTCTCGCTCGGGCCTAATACGTCCGAGCGCTCCGTCATGGAGCGGGAACCCCCCGAATTAAAGCATTTTAGTAGGGGGTGGAAAAGAAAACAATTGTGATTCCGTTATTAACAGCGAGCGAACACGGAACAGATCAAACCGAATCCCCCGTGGAGAACGCTGGGGGAGATGTGGTGTTAGGACGCGGTCCGGCCTTATCGTCTAAGCTGAATTCTCTGGAAAGTCGAACCATAGAGGGTGAAAGTCCCGTAAGCGTAAGACGGGGGGCTGATGCCGCGGATCCGGAGTAGCGCGGGTCGGTATTTCCCGCGTGAAGACGGGGGACTGTAACCCCCAAATCTAAATACTGTCCAAGACCGATAGCGTACTAGTACCGCGAGGGAAAGATGAAAAGCACCCCGGAAGGGAAGTGAAAAGTGCTTGAAACCAAGCAGTTTTAGACGGGAGCGGCCCGTAAGGTTAGATCCTCCTCGAAGCGATGCCCTGTGAGGGGCTGAACGAGGGGAGGGGACCAGGGTTGCTCCATCCGTCTTGAATCACGGGCCAGGGAGTTACGGGCAGTGGCGAGCTTAAGGTACCTCCGTACCGAAAGCGCAGGGAAACCGATAGCCGCGCAGGTGACGAGGCGGCTGGTCTCAACTGGCCTATAGTCACTGTTCGTACACCCGAAACCAGACGATCTATCCCTGGGCAGGCTGAAGCGTACCGAAAGGTGCGTGGAGGGCCGAAAAGGTGGTGACGTGCAATTCCCTCAGATGACCTGGGGATTGGGGCAAAAGACCAATCTAGTCTGGAGATTGCTGGTTCTTCCCGAAGTAACTCGTAGGTTAGCCGTGGACGAGGTCGATCATGGGGTAGAGCACTAGTTGTGGTAACCTTGGGGTAATACCCAAGGCCCTCTCCTAAACTCCGAACCTGTGACCACTGTAGACTCCACGAGAAGGGTTAAGGAGCATAAGGTTCTTTGCCGAGAGGGGAACAACTCAGACCGCGATTAAGGTCCTAAAGTGCGGACCCAGTGTTAAACGCAAATGGCGTCCATTTCCTAAGACAGCTAGGATGTAAGCTCAGAAGCAGCTATCATTAAAAGAGTGCGTAACAGCTCACTTGCCGAGGAGATGGGCCCAGAAAATGGACGGGACTTAAGTCCGCCACCGATATCGCGGGGCACCCCCAGTAAAGGGGGCGATCCGGTAGGGAAGCGTACTGTTTGGGTAGAAGCGGGGGGGTGACTCCCCGTGCACCGAGCAGTAGTGCAGATCCTGGTGGTAGTAACAGCAAAGATGGGTGAGAATCCCATCCGCCGAAGGGGCAAGGGTTCCTCAGCAATGCGTCGTCAGCTGAGGGTCAGCCGGTCCTAAGCCGGGCGATAGTGTACCCTGGACAAAAGGGAAACGGGTTTAGATTCCCGTGCCGCGGAGATACGATAGCGGCAACGCAAGGTGCGGTAGGTGACGCGGGCGGGCAGGTGGAGCAGCGTAGTCGCGCTGTTTAACTGGATAATCCCCGGGAGAGCCGTTAAGGCGTGATCGGGGAAAAGACAGGAATAGCCACTCAATTGTGAGCGGTTCCGCTGGCCCCGTGCGCCCATGAAAAGCCACCGCGCAAGAACTCTCCGCGCCCGTACCCAGATCCGACACAGGTGTCCCTAGGTGAGTAGCCTCAGGCGTTTCGGGCTTAAAGGTAGGCTAGGGAATTCGGCAAATTAGAGCGGTAACTTCGGGATAACGCTTGCTCAGGGACTTGCCCTCGCGATGAGTGGGGGTGGGTTCCCGAGCCGCAGTGACTAGGGAGGGATGACTGTTTAATAAAAACATAGCGAACTGCAAGCGTGCAAACGTGTGAACAGTTCGTGAATCCTGGCCGGTGCAGGTCGGTGAAACCCGGGTTCAACCGGTCGAAGCCCCTGTAAACGCCGGGAGTAACTATAACTCTCTTAAGGTAGCCAAATGCCTTGCCGGACAAGTACCGGCGTGCATGAATGGATCAACGATCTCTCCACTGTCCCAGCCGCCTAACCGGTGAACCTACCTGCTGGAGAACGGTCCAGTGCGTCCTAACGGGGAGAGAAGACCCCGTGGAGTTTTACTGCAGCCTGTAGCTGCCGTACGGGTGCGCCTGCGTAGCGTAGTTGGGAGCATAGAAACGCGGTTTCGGCCGCGCGGAGCAAAAATGAAACACCAACCTCGTGCGCTTGTACGGCTAACTCTTTGGAGGACACCCGCAGGTGGGCAGTTTGGCTGGGGCGGCACCCCGTCGAAAAGGTATCGACGGGAGCCTAAGGTCAGCTCAATCGGAACAGAACCCCGATGTAGAGTCTAACGGCACAAGCTGGCTTGATTGTACTCTAAAAAGCAAGGAGTGCAAAGACGAAAGTCTGGCGTAGCGATCTATCGCATTCCTTTACAGGGAGGCGGTAGTGATAGAAAAATTACCCCGGGGGTAACAGAGTCGTCGCGGGCAAGAGTCCACATCGACCCCGCGGCTTGCTTCCTCGATGTCGGTTCTTCCTATCCTGGTGATGCAGCAGTCGCCAAGGGTGGGGCTGTACGCCCATTAAAAGGGAACGTGAGCTGGGTTTAGACCGTCGTGAGACAGGTCGGATTCTACCTGTTAGGACTGTGGGAAGGGTGAGAGCAAGGTTCGGTCAGTACGAGAGGAACACTGAGCCGCGGCCTCTAGTGTACCGGTTGTCCGACAGGGCACCGTGCCGGGTAGCCACGCCGCAAGCGATAAGACCTGAAAGCATCTAAGGACGAAGCGCGCCTCGAAACGATCCTTCCAATCCACGCGCACCAGTATCGCGGGTCACGCCCTCCTTGCCGGGGGTGCGGCCAGGCGAGACGGTGACGACCGGGGGCAGGCGACTGCAACCGGGGCGCGGGGACGAGCCCTCCCGTAGAAGACGGGTTTGGTGAAGTGGGGGTGTACGCAGGGAGCTTCGGCGACCTGTTTAGCCCACCACCCTCAACCGGGCGAGCGTGCGGGTTCGAAAGGGGGCATATGGGTCCAGGCTTGTGCGGGACGGAAATAAAGCAACACACCATCCCGAAGCGAGTCGGGAAAACCAGTGCCATGGCCCAAGTAAGGAACGCCGCGGGCGCGTAAAGTGAAGCGAGGAGCGATCCGAGCGACACGAGCGCGACCGAAGGCACGCGGGACGCCGCGCCAAGGCGAAATGTAGCTGTTGCAATAGCAACAAGCAAGCAGTGAGCCGGGCAGGCCAACGCGCGAACCAAAAACACGCAACGCAGGGAAAAAACAACAATACAACAGTCCGTTGAACGCGCGGCCACACACTTTTACTTTATTTATCTGGAACTTCCGCGAAAAGGCGGCACTCCTCAATATCACCTCCTCTTTTCTTTTCGTTTAAATTATACTGACGAGCGGGAGACACGGCTGGCGAATCGTTTGGAAAAAAAGGAGAAGTCCCCCCCGCGGCGGCCAAGAACTGGTCTCTTGAGGGATTAAACGCATAACTCGTGTATTAATGTCATCGAGAAAGAAACATCAAGGCATACTTGTGTGTTATTTGGACACATTGGAGTTGGATTGGCGGCCAGACCTACTGCCTCCAAGGTTTCGCTCTGGGTCTTACTCGTTAGTGTGGAATTACTTGACATCTTATCGAGCATATTCAGCCTCATTGGGATTGAGAACATCGAGATCGGAACGACCTGGGTCCCGTGGTCGCACGGATTTTTCATATCCGTAGTGTGGTCCGCTGCGGCCATGGGTATAGTCGGCCTTTTCTACCGCGATCGCCGGACGGGAATCGTGATTGGGTTATTGGTTTTTAGTCACTGGGTCCTAGACTTCATTTCGTGGGCTGCCCCACTCCCCCTATTATTTGATAACGCGTATCTTGTTGTAGGACTCGGCCTCGGGAATTCAGTTGTCATCGAGGTTATCGTAGAAGTCGGCGCGCTCGTTGGAGGACTAGCCATCCATATCATCTCGGCGAAAAAACACAATATGGTAGTTGAGGATTCACAATTATTGCAGGACCAGGTGCGAAAAAATATAACGTACATGGTTATTTCTTGGAGTGTGGCTATAGGATCTGTGATTGCTCTCGGAATTTGGTCCGCGTCAACAGCTCTTACAACGATATCGCTCCTTGGATTATTGTACGGAATTTTATGTGGCACTGAGGCAATTGGACGGTACTGGGGGGCGAAGAACGCCCTGCAAAAATTGGGACCTTGACGAGTCAACCGTGGATCAAGGCAAATTTGGTACGATTTTTCCATCCTTAATTTACCTATTTTTAGGAGTTTAAGAACCCCCCACAAAGAAAATATTGGGTGAGTGCCTTAGTATTCTCAAGGAATTTTGCACCCAGCCGAAGTTTAAGAGGAAGTCAAACAAATGACCACGGAAACCGCGGCGCCGAAAGAGCAGAACGCAAAGGCAGTAGCCCAAGCGGTGCTAAAAGATCTGCCTGATGATGCTACGCTAAATCAGGTGCTCGATGCCATTGAGATACGGAGCAAGATTTTACGAGGCTTGCAAGAGGCGGCGGAAGGGAAAGGTTTGACGGAAGATGAGGCGCGGGCGCGGTTGAAAAAATGGTGCAAGTGAAGTGGATGCCAGGCGCCATCGCCGACCTGAACGAAATCGGCGAGTTTATTGCTCGAGATGACCCGGATGCCGCGGATCGGGTGACCCAGCACATTTGGGACATAGCACACGGGTTGGGACGACTCCCGCGGAAAGGGTATCCGGTCAGTGGGTTGGAGGGCGAGGAAATCCGGCAGTTGGACGTGGGATTGTACCGAATTGCTTATCGCGTGGTGGGGGGTATGAAGGCGGAGAGGGTAGAGATTTTAGCTATAGCGCATGCCCGCCAGCAACGGGCACACCGGAAGCGAAGGTAAAAGAGGGATCCCAACTACAGTGCAATCCGATTGCGATAGCAATAGTAACGCGCAAGCATTGAGCCGGACAGGCCAACGCGCGAACCAACAACACGCAGCGCAGGGAAAAAACAACAACAAAACAACAGTCCGTTGAACGCGCAGCCACACACTTTTACTTTATTCATTCGAAACTTCCGTGAAAAGGCGGCACTCCTCAATATCACCTCCTCTTTTCTTTTAGTTTTAACCTTATACTGGCGAGTGGGAGCTAAGGCTGTCGAATCTCGTGAAAGATGATGAGAGAATAATTTTCAAACCGCCAAAACGATTACATTAAAAAATTGACAGAAATGCTAGAATAAACTAAGATTTTGTATCTTTAGTTATTCAAATGGCGAATTCCTTGTCTAATTTAAATGATTACTTATAGCGGGACGACGCGCCAGGATTTAATGAAAGTATCCGCTAAAATACCACATGATAAGGAGAAGGACCACAATGCAGAGGATGCTGTATATACGCCACGCTTCCCCGTGCGCGCTTTCAGTTGTCCATCGCGGGACGGTGGGAAATCGAACAGAGGTCCCGGATTGTTGTCGTGGTGGAGTATACACCTGCTGGCGGGTGGGTCGCTTCCGCGGGGGTCCCCGGACTCGCTTCAAGAGGTTTATCCCCCGGAGCGCGCACGCGTAATACGCAGGGTGACCGAATTCCAACCCTTCCTCGTAGAACAGGAAGCGCCAGTCAAGGTCGCGGATCAGTGTCCCAGCGGAATACCACCGTTCGGCATCATCGGGCGTGAGACTACCGACAGAGGTCTGATCTCGGGGGGTAACAATGGTGGACTCATCCTCTTGGGGTAATCCACACCGCGAGCAACGTTCTTGGGGTTTATTAGACGCGAAACAGACCGGGCAAGTCCAATCGGGGCTAGAAGCGGGCGAAGTGGCGTGAACGGGAGCTTGAGAGGAGGAGAACATATGGTTGGGTTTCTCCGCAGTTGCCGGCTGCGCTGCGGGAAACTCTTGCGAACCCCCTGGAGAAGGAGCTGCAGGATGGATCCTGATGCGCCGCTTGAATATGAGGGGTTCACCTTGACCTACGGGAATTTCGTGGTTGATACTGCGTAAACCACGTAAAGCCACCGAATAAATGAAGGGATTACCAACCTCGAGGCCTCCTTTGAAATATTTTCCTTGCCACCCCGGACTCCGGATCTCCCGCCCAGCCGCGTACCATTCTTCCGCGTCAAAGGCAGTGAGTTCGCCCCCGGCCTGCACGATGGCTAGAATTTCTATGTCAGCACGATTAAAACCGCATTTTTCACATTTGGGTAAGGGGGAGAAGTTGATCCCCGAACACACAGGGCAGACCCAATCACCGACCACCACCTCGCTCATCGTCCATCGACCACGTTACGAGAATGTCCATTAAGGGTATAAATGCTTTTTCATGAGAACAGGGTTGTTACAAGTCATGCCGCGTATCGAACACGACCATACGTACGCGCGGCCACACACTTTTACTTTATTTATTCGAAACCTCCGCGAAAAGGCGGCACTCCTCAATATCACCTCCTCTTTTTCTTTCCAATTTTTTTATGCCAGCAAGCGAGCACTATGAAAGATCCGCCACCACGCGGCACTCCTCAAGATAACTTCCTCCTTTTCTATTACGGGAGTATTATATTCCTGCCAAAGGGGAAAAAAATTATTACGTGAATTTACAGGATATATGGAAGGGAGACTTTAAGGGAAGATAAAGGGGTCCTGGAAAACATTTACGTGCAGAAAAAGACGGCGGCTGAATTTACACGCGGCGGGGGCAAAAAAATAAATAAGTAAAAGAGGGAGTTCCCCTGTAGGAAACTATGAGTTTTGCATCGTTCCTCCCTAAAATGAAGCGCGCCTTGGTCGCGCAGCAGTTTGAGGTGGTAAATGCCCCCGGATTTGAAACTGACGAGAAGAACGAAAAGATCGCCCACTCAGGAATGATGCTATATCTCGAAACTGTAGCGCGCACGTATCCCCTCGTTGCTATCAAGCCGCAACTCTTACATGGCTTATTCTGTGCCACCCGCGTAGGCGGGGCAGACATTGACGTGCTAAAGCAGGCCATCGCGGACTTCATCCGCCGGATCACGGATGGACTCGCTACCCTGCCAACCCGCTCGCGACGCTTCCAGGCAGAAGGGGGCGCATGCATCTTGCTTCTCGTGTATGAAACCGCCGTGCCAGACGGGTATGCCGCGCAAGCGCAGAAGATCTGCAAAGATGTGAGTAAGCCGGTGAAAGATCTTTGCCCTTTTATCTTGGACTTGGAAAAACAGCGAGGTTATGGGACGTGGAACGTGCGGTTCAGGCATTTTATGCAGGAACCCTTCAACGTAGAACAATTTTGCGCGGCGATTTTTCGCGAAGCTGCAGAAGAGCGAAAATTCCAAGAAATGGTGTCCGCGGCGGGCAACGCGGCAGTCCTTGTCGGGAATTTAACCTGCGCGGATGCTTGGGCCCGGGTGGCCCCCGCCTTCAATGACCTTGCGGGCAAGTATAGGGGGCGGGTCCATTTCCTGCGCCTCGATTCATTCACGGCGGGGTGGATCGCCGACAAGTACCACATCCAACAATACCCTTGCCTCCTGCTCTTTAAAGATAAGGCGCTCAGTATTAAACTGGAGAACCTTCTCGACCCAAACATGCTCCGGGAGCAAATAAAAGCGGCCTTTTTAATCTAAAAATCACCTCGTCACCCTTGAAAAAAGGACTCCTCTGATTCCGCCAAAATAAAAGTGAATAATCTCCTTATCTAATCTTAGACTGTGGCGCTTATTGGATATTTTCATCGAACAATGTCTGTTACTTTCCACACCCGCTTGCAATAGGGGCACGGGACGTCTATCCCAATCACGGGCGCGCGGGGGAGCGTTGCCCCACATTGCTCGCAGATGAGTTCCACCAGCTGGTTATCGGAGTCCACGGCACCCCGCCGCACGTGCTCGCCCCGGACCACCGCCCCCATCTCAGCCAGAATCCCCGTGCACTTCTTGACCTGGAATTTCGGGATTTCCACCTCGCCCTTGAGTAATTCGACTGGCGCCTGGAAAGGTTCCTCGGCCGCGGCCACCTTCAACATCAGCGGATTGGATTGCAATGCCACTTTCGCGTGCACCTGCTGGATGAGGGGCGCGGTGGAGCTAATCTCGGGCATCACCTGCGTTTTCAGGAACAGTAATCCGTGCCACGTGTCCCGGAAGCGGAGGATAAGGAAAAAAATGAAAAAAAAGAGATTTTAGCCGGGCATCAATCCACGAAAGAACCCCGGCAGGTGCGGCAATTCCCGGAGCGAATCCGCGGGCCTATCGTTGCAAGAATTTTGAAACGATGACGAACCCGGGGAAGTGCATCCTGAGGGTGGGAGGTCCTCACTGCAACTCTGACCAGCCTAAAAAATACGCCCCCTGGGAGATTTGCGAGTTTATGCCGCAGGTTTTGCTACTGGTTTTGCTGCCTTTTTTACCGCTTTCTTGGTGGCTTTTTGAGCTGGTTTCACAGCAGGTGCTGCCATATAGGACATTCTCCTTATTTTTTTCTAGCAATCAATGCTGGAATTTACGAAATTCCTAGATGCTAGTCTTTTTTGGTCACGTTCTTTGGGAATTTTTGTCGCCACGAAATAACAAATGGAAGAATTGCACAATCTTCTAATGACCGGTTTGTATCTCCTTAGAAAAAAGGATTGCGCTAGTCCACTATCGTACCAAAATTAGTCGCTCGGTTTCTTCCCAAAATGAAAGATGGCATTGTCCGCAGAGAGTGATTCCCTTGCAGCGAATCTTGGCTAGATACTGGTTCTAGAATGATGAAAATGGACAAGGGTTTATGGAGATATTTTCAGGTCTTCCGAAAGGAGACCTTGACA
>Ga0299912_10005801_pt1 | contig 10144 bp, 8 predicted proteins | sample RVTome_2_FD_207667 | JGI IMG/M metagenome (GOLD analysis project Ga0299912, IMG submission 207667) | Soil microbial communities from uranium-contaminated site in the Upper Colorado River Basin, Wyoming, United States - RVT95D214 (version 2) ...
TACGGCTGCACCGCCGGCGAGGGATCAAGCTGCGGCGGCACGCTCACCGGCTGACCTCCCTCCCCTCGCTCTCGCCTAAGTGGCCAAATTCGTAAGTACGCTAACATCTGGGCAGCCGATACGTCACCGTACTTATGAACTGGACCTCTGAGCGCCCGCGGCCCCCGGCCGCCCCGACGCACACGTCTCGCAGGGGCAAAGTGCGCGCAGGCGCTCGAAGGTGTAGATGCCCGTGCCGTGCCCGTCGCTCCAGCCGATCCGGATCCCGTAGAGACCCACGAGCTGGATGTCTTCCGCGCTCACGCGCTCGGGCACGGTGGAAGGGTCGAGGATCGGCTCCCCGCTCCACTCCTCGATACAAGTCGCGCAGGGGCAGGCAAGCCGGAGGGCACGGCCCTCAAAGAGGCTTACGTGGCCGTCGCTCCAGGCGACCCGGAGCCCGGGAAGCTCCGGGAGGCGCTTGATTTCGATGGGACGTGGCCTGGAAATCCCCATGGTTCTCCTCGCGGGCCCCGCGATCCGCGGCGGCCGGGTTGCATCCTACTGCAGTATCTCAGAAATCTCTTGGCATTCGGCCGTCGCTGCATCCCGGCTCGCTGTGTTGCGCGCCTGCCTGCGCCGCGGAGCTCCGCGACGCGGCAGGCAGGTCGGATAAATTATCCCGATATTCGCCCTCCTCGCGCCTTGCGAGCCCGGCGCATCGCCGGCCTCGGTGCGCAAAACATTTTCGAGACACTACACTACCATCGACCTGGGGATCCTTCCAAAGAAAAGACTTGACAAAATTTCGTCCATAGCCGTACTATACGTCACATGAAGCCAAAAACGCTGATTCTCGACCTGCTCTCGGCAAGCGACCCGACGCCGCTCCCGACACCTGCGCTGCTGCGCGCGGGGCGGGTGTTTCGGCTGAAGGAGAACACGATCCGGGTGACGCTTCAGCGGCTCGCGGCCGCCGGAACCATCGAGCGCCGCGGGACGAACGGCGAGCGACGCTACGCGCTCTCCGGGCGCAGCCGTATCCTCAATCGACATATCCTGGAAGCGCAGACGCTTTGCCCGCGGGCGTGGAACGGGCAGTGGACGCTCGTCATCGCATGGGCGCCCGGCGTGGTCCGCCGAGAGCGCGACCGGCTGCGCCAGGCGCTCCGGGTGCTGCGCCTGGCGAACCTCCAGCCCGGCGTATGGGTGAGACCGAACAACCTGGACCTCTCCCTCGAGGAAGTGCTTCGCGAGTACGGCCTCGACAAAGAAGTGATCTGGGCCATCGGACCGCTGCACCATGGTCGTTCCGACGCCTCCCTTGCGCGGGATCTTTTCGATTTGGAAGACCTCGCTCGCCAGATCGATCGGGCGTGCCGGGACCTGAAGACGAGCGCGCGCCGTCTGAGCACGCTTCCCCGCGATCGCGCCCTCGCCGAGAGCTTCCTTGTCGGTGGTCGGGCCATCAAGGCGCTCTTCGGAGACCCCCTGCTCCCGCCCCCGTTGCTCCCTGCGCTCTGGCGCGGTGAAGAGCTTCGCGCGCGCTTCGCTGCCTACGACCGCGTCGGGCGCGCCCTCTGGCGCGAAGTCGTCGGCTTCGCCCCCGGCCGCCGGCCCGTGCCCGCCCTCGGCGTACGCGCCCACACGCCGCCACACTTACTGATCGCCACGCCGGAGGTCCCGCGCCGGCGAGAATCTTCCAAGAAGGAGATGCCATGATCGCCTACGAGCAGATGAAGGACGCCATTGGATCGAACTGGTATGCGATTGATCCGAATCTGCGCTTCCAGATGGATCGATTCGTCCCGGCCGAGGACCGTGCGTGGGTCGAGGAGAAGCTTCAGGCCATGGGGAAGCTGATGGGCACCACGATCGCGGCCAACGCCGAGATCACCGACAAGAATCCCCCGCGGCTGGTCCGGTGGGACCGCGAGGGAGAGGAAACCAACGAAGTGGTTCACCACGCGAGCGCGCTGGATACCAAGCGCCGGCTCTGGAAAGCCGCCTTCCTCGGCCTCCCCTGGAGCGAGGAAGCCAAGCGCCGCGGCCGCCCGGTCCCCGGACCGCTGCTCATGGCCTACCAGTACCTCCTGTGCGAGGCGGAGACCGGCATGTGGTGCGGGACCGGCATGACGAACGGCGTGGCACGCCTCATCGAGCGCCACGGCGACGAGCAGACGAAGGCCCGCTTCCTGCCTCGACTCACCCAGCTCGATTACGACACGGGGTGGGACGGCGCCATGTTCATGACGGAGCGCGAAGGGGGATCGGACGTGGGCGCTCTCACCACCCGGGCGCGCTTGGACGGAAAGGTGTGGCGATTGGACGGCTTCAAGTGGTTCTGCTCCAACGTCGACGCCAAGGCGATTGCCACGCTCGCGCGACCGGAGGGGGCGCCGCCGGGGATCAAGGGCGTCGCGCTCTTCGCGGTGCCGAGGTTCCTGGAGGACGGCACGCCCAACGGGGTCCACATCCGGCGCATCAAGGACAAGCTCGGCACGAAGGCGGTGCCCACCGGCGAGGTGGACTTCGTGAACGCCGTCGGTTATCTCCTGGCCGGCGCCGAGGGGAACGCGCTGGACGGCCGCGGGATCAACCGTATGATGGAAATGGTGACCGACTCGCGCATTGGCGTGGCAAGCATGGGCGCGGGGATCATGCGCCGCGCGTTCCTGGACGCCGCGATCTACGCCTCCCGCCGCGTGGCCTTCGGAAAGCCCCTGGAAGAGCACGGCATGGTGCGCGAGGAGCTGGTCCGCATGCTGGTGGAGAGCGAGGCGGGCGCGGCGATGATCTTCAAGGCGGGGTCGCTCCTGCTGGAGGGGTGGGAAGCACGGGAGGGCGAGAGCCAGCTCCTGCGCATTCTCGTCCCCCTCTCCAAGATCCGGTGCACCCGTCAGGGGATCGCGGTCTCTTCGGCGGCGCTCGAGATCCTCGGCGGCAACGGGTACATCGAGGACTGGCCCGCCGCGCGTCAGTTCCGCGACGCGCAGTGCCATACGATCTGGGAGGGGCCGGAGAACGTGCTCGCGCTGGACGTTCTGCGGTCCATGGCGAAGGAGCGCGCCCATGAAGGGGCGCTGGCGTTCATCGACGGGGCCATCGGCCGCGCAACGGACGACCTCCTTCGTCTCCCGAAGAACGCGGTGAAGCAAACTTTGACCGAGCTCATCGAAGCGCTCAAGTGGCTCCCCACGGCCGAGCCGGAGATGGTGAAGCTGCGCGCGCGCCGCTTCTCCAACCTCTTTGCCGACGTGCTTCAGGGAGCGCTGCTGCTGGACGAGGCAAGCTGGGAGCTGGAGCACCGCGGCCTGGCGCGCAAGGCCATCGTGGCCACCTGGTTCGCCAAAGAACACCTCGCCCCCCAGCCCGTTCGCGGAATCACGAGCGGGGACCGCATCGCGCTGGACCTCTTTCACCCCCTCACCCGCTACGGCGAGATCAAGCCGGCCGAGGCTGCGGCGCACGTGCGTTGAGGTGAGGCGCGCTCGAAATCGATTGAAGGGCGTCCCGCAACTGTGGGGCGCCCTTCATGATTTTCCCTGCCTCACCCCCAGCCGCAGAGAATCTCGAACCCTCTCGCCCGCGCAAGAAGAGCGCGTTTGATGCCGGCGCGACAACTCCCGCCTTGCCTTGTCCTACGCGAGATGATACCTAGGAAGACACTGAACCTCGTTCAGGAGTGGGGGATGGAGACAAGCCCGGAGGAATCCAGGGGGGGCGAAACCGGGCGCTCGGGGCCGGGGGCGCTGTGGCGCGTGCTCTTCGGTCCCAAGCGGCTGTGGCTTGGAACGTTCGTGCTGCTGTGTCTGCTGCTGGCGATCCTCCTTCTCCTCGGTGAAAACTCAGCGCTCGCCCCCTTCGTCTACGCCGTTTTCTAGTTCTGAGTACCTGCACGCGTGTTGCCCGGATCATTCCCGTCGCCGCGGCCGCGCGGCAACGATCTCGTCGATACGTTCTTCCTTCGTACGAACGCGAGGAGCCGATATGAAGATCTATCTCGTCGCCCCGAAGAACCCTGAATCGTTCTGGACGATGGATCGCATCCTCCGGAGCCTCGGGAAGCAGTGCGTGTTCCCCAACCTTTCGCTCCCCACGGTGGCGGGGCTCACGCCGCGCGAGCATGAGTTGGTTCTGTGCGACGAGAACGTCGAGGACATCGACTTCAACACGGACGCGGACATTGTCGGCGTGACGGGCTACATCGTTCACAAGGATCGCTTCAACGAGATCGTAGCGGAGTTCAAGCGACGCGGAAAGTTTGTCGTGGCGGGCGGGCCCTACGTCTCCCTGTGTCCGGAGGCGGTGGCGGGGCGCGTGGACGTGATGTTCATCGACGAGGCGGAGTACACCTGGCCCCGGTTCCTCGAGGACTACAAGGCGGGGACGTGGCAGCCCGTGTACCGGCAGGAGGAAAAGCCGAGCATGCTCGACTCGCCCCTCCCCCGTTTCGACCTGCTCAAGATCGATCGCTACCAGAGCATCACGATCCAGTTCGCGCGCGGCTGCCCGTTCAACTGCGAGTTCTGCGACATCATCGTGCTGTACGGCCGCCGGCCGAGGTCCAAGAGCCCCGCTCAGGTGATTGCGGAAATCGAAGAAGTGCACCGTCTCGGGGGGAGAACCATCTTCCTGGTCGATGACAACTTCATCGGGAACAAGAAACTCGCCAAGGAGCTCCTGAAGGAGATCGCCGTGTGGCAGCAGGCGAATTGTTACCCGCTGGAGTTCAACACCGAGGTCTCGCTCAACGTGGCCCAGGATGACGAGCTACTCGGTCTTTTGCGCGATGCAGGGTTCTGCACGATATTCATCGGGATCGAAAGTCCGCGGAAGGCGTCGCTCTTGGAGACGAAGAAGACGCAGAACACCCGTGGCGACATCCTCGACGACGTCCATCACATCCAGTCGTTCGGGATCCAGGTCGAGGCGGGCATGATCGTCGGATTTGACAACGACGACGAAAGCATTTTTGAGGAGCAGTTCCGGTTCATCCAGAAGGCGCGCATCCCGGTCTCGATGACCGGAATGCTGATCGCGATGCCCAAGACGCCGCTTCACAAGCGGCTCCGCGAGGCCGGGCGGCTGATCGTGGACTCGGTGGGCGACCAGTTCGTGTTCACGAATGTGATTCCCAAGACGATGAGCCGCCTGCAGATGTACGAAGGCTACCAGCGGCTCCTGAAGAAACTTTACGACTACCGAAACTACCGGCGGCGGACCATGGAATACCTCATGACACGCGGCCGGCAGAAGACGCGGAAGATGGTCGTCAACTCCCACGACTTGAGTATCTTCCTTCGTACACTCCGCGATTGCGTCGTTGGAACAAGCCCACGCCGCGCGTGGATGACGCTTTCCCTCCTGCTGCACACCGCCTTGCGCCGCCCCACGGCGTTCCGGGAAGCGGTCTTCTTCGTCCTCGTTCACAAGCACCTGTACGAGTACGTCCGGCACGTGAACCGATCGATTGACCACCTGATCACACAGCTCAAGGAGCTGCCCGAGGGAATTACCGAGCCGGGCCTCCTGCCGGATGAGCCCGCCGGGCTGAGCGCCGTGACGCCGTCCCTCTGATCGTGATCCGGGCGCGGCAAGCGGGGCAACTCACCTGCCGTGGAAGATCGGATTTCCCTCGAACGCCGGCCCTTTCCGAAAAATGTGAGTGAATTTCAGACTCGGGATACTGCACTAGGCATGCCCGGAGCGGGAAGAACGGTTCCCGTTCTCGCGCGGCTCGCAGACGTCCGCTCTGGACCCATACGAGCGCCAGCGTCCGGGCAACAGGGAGAGCCGATCCGCCACGATTCGAATCACGCTCGGGTGGACCGACATGCCGATGTGGCTCGTCCGGACCTCGATGTTCTCCCGACGGGGGCCGGGCGCCTCGAGGCAGGCCTGCCAGGAAACGATGCCGTCGCTGCGGCTGTAGATGGAGGTCGTGGGAACGCCCAGCGGCCGCCCGAGGGTGTGCGCTCCGTGATCGGCCTCATCGGGGTGCCACCAGGCACGCAATCGGGAGGCAAGGGCCGCGGCGCGCGTGTTGTTAGGATCGCGGAAGGGGCTCCCCAGCGTGATCACCATGCGCACCTCGCCATATGTGCGTCGGGCGATCTCGCGGGCGTAGATACCGCCCAGGCTTTGGCCGACGATGCTGATGGGGCCGCCGGAGCGCTTGATCACATCGGGCACGCGCTCCTTGAGCCACGCGACGGTGGCCTTCGTGGGGCCGGTATTGGGGTTCAGGCCCGAGCGGTAAGTGCGATAACCGAGCCTGCGCAACACGCGCGCGAGCGGAGCCATCGATTGATCATACGCGAGGAGTCCTGGAACGAGCAGGACCCCGTGACCGTCCCCCTCGGGCAGGCCGTCGAGGTTCCTGATGAAGGTGCCCGCCATCCATTCGGTGAACCAGCGGGCTTCGCGCAGGAGGTTCCAGAGCGGGGGGAGCTCGCCGCGCGGGGTCCCCTCCAGTGGAGCCATGCGATTCCCTCCCGTCGCCTTCGACTTGGCGCGTTCCTTGATAACACGCGAATGCTCCGCCTTCCACCCCCCACACGCTCCAGCGTCTCCCCTGCCCTCCCGGCCCCGCCCGATCAGGGCCCGGGGTGACACACCACGGCGTCACCGCCGGCGCGTGGACACTCCATCGGAATCCTGCTAGTTTTCCCTTAACATGAGTCCCCACGCCAACTTCGAAGGCCTTCGCGTCTTCAGCCCCGAGAGTAAACAGGGCGAGGCGATGGCCGAGCTGATCTCCCGGCTCGGCGGCCTCCCCATCGTGGCGCCCTCCATGCGCGAAATCCCGCTTGAAGACGCGCCCGAAGCGCTGCGTTTCGCGGATGCGCTCACCGGTGGCGCGCTGGACGCCGTGATCTTCCTCACGGGCGTGGGGGCCCGCGCCCTTGCGGAGGCGGTGGCACCCACGCTCCCGCAGGAGCGGCTCGTGGAGGCGCTCGGCAAGACCACCGTCATCGTCCGCGGCCCCAAGCCCCTTGCGGTGCTCCACGCGATGGGCGCGCGTGTGGACGTCGCCGTCCCTGAACCCAACACCTGGCGCGAGATCCTCGCCTCCCTGGACGAGCACCTACCCGTCTCCGGCAAGCGCGTGGCCGTGCAGGAGTACGGCGTCCCGAACCAGGATCTGATCCGCGGGCTCGAGGCGCGGGGCGCAACGGTGCTGCGGGTGCCGGTCTACCGGTGGGCGCTTCCGGAGGATTTGGGGCCCCTGCGCGCGGCCGTGCATCAGCTTGCGGAGGGGCGCGTCGATGTGGCGCTCTTCACGAACGCGGTCCAGGTGGATCACCTGCTGCGCATCTGCACGGAGGAGCACCTCGAGGACGAGCTCCGGCGTGCCATGCGCCGGGTGGTCATTGCCTCGGTCGGACCTATCTGCACCAAGGCCCTGCACCGCGCCGGTTGGGAGGTGGACATCGAGCCCTCGCATCCCAAGATGAAGGCGCTCGTGCAGGAAACGGCGCGGGCGGCGCGCGCGGCCCTCGAGGCCAAGCGCCGCCGCGGCGACGAGGAAAGCCCGCGCTTGGAGGTGAACATCCCGGCGCCGATCGGGGAGGATGCCCGCGCGCGGCTGGACCGGTCGATCTTCATGCGCGCCTGCCGCCGCGCGCCTGTCCCCTATACCCCCATCTGGATCATGCGACAGGCGGGACGCTACATGCGCGAGTACCGCGAGGTGCGCGCGCGGGTAAGTCTGCTTGAGCTGTGCAAGCGACCCGACCTCGTGAGCGAAGTCACCGTGACCGCCGTCGAGCGCCTCGGGGTGGACGCCGCGATCCTGTTCGCCGATATCCTGCTCCCCCTGGAGCCGATGGGCGCGACGATCGAGTTCGTCTCGGGGGAGGGGCCGGTGCTGGCTCCCGTGGTCCGGACGGGCGGTGACGTCGACGATCTCCGCGAGGTGAACCCCGCCGAGTCGCTCGCCTACGTCTTCGACGCCGTGCGCCTCACGCGCGCATCGCTCAAGCCCGACCTCCCGCTCATCGGCTTCGCCGGCGGCCCCTTCACGCTCGCTTCCTACATCTGTGAGGGAGGTTCCTCGCGCCAGTTCGAGCACACGAAGACGCTCATGTACCGTGACGCAGGTGCATGGCACGCCCTCATGGAGAAGATCGTTCGCACGATCACCGCTTACCTGAACGCTCAGATCGCCGCCGGCGTGCAGGCGATCCAGCTCTTCGACTCCTGGATCGGCACGCTGGGACCGGACGACTACCGCGCGTTCGTTTTCCCGCATGTGCAGCGGCTCATTCGCGATCTGACACCCGGGATACCCGTGATCCACTTCGGCACGGGAACGGCCACGCTCCTTGAGCTCATGCGCGATGCGGGGGGCGACGTGATCGGCCTGGACTGGCGCGTGGATCTCGGGGAAGCCTGGACACGCGTGGGTTTCGATCGCGCGGTCCAGGGGAACCTGGACCCCCTCGTGCTCTTCGCACCGCCGGAGATCATCCGGGAACGCGTCCGGCGCATTCTTGATGCGGCGGGAGGACGCCCGGGGCACATCTTCAACCTGGGTCACGGCATCCTCCCTCAAACCTCGGTGGACCACGCGATCGCACTGGTGGACGCCGTCCATGAGGAGAGCGAGCGCCGCGCCCCGGGAGGCGCGCCCCGGCGGGACACATGATCGACGGCGTGCTCCTGGTGAGCTTCGGCGGCCCCGAGCGGCCGGAGGATGTGATCCCGTTCCTCGAGCACGTCCTCCGCGGGGTGAGCGTGTCCCGGGAGCGGATCGAAGAGGTTGCTTCGCACTACCACCACTTCGGTGGTCGTTCCCCGATCAACCAACACACCTTTGCACAGGCCCGCGCGCTGGCGGAAGCGCTCCGCGTCGATGGACGCGACGTGCCCGTGGTGGTCGGCAACCGCCACGCGCCGCCCTTCGTGGCCGAGGCCCTGCACGCGTTGAGTGCGCGCGGGGTGAAGCGCGCGGCCGGGGTGGTGATGGCGGCACACCGATCCGGGGCCGCCTCCTACGACAAGTACGTCCGGGCCGTCCAGGACGCGCGCGACCTCGCCGGCCCCGGTGCGCCCGAGGTGGTGTACATCGAGCCGTTTCATACCCACCCCGGCTTCATCGATGCCCTCGCGGATCGGATGAAGGAGGCGGCCGCCTCCCTCGATCCGGATCAGCAGCGCAATGCGCTGATCCTGTTCACCGCCCACAGCATCCCGCAGGCCATGGCCGACGCCTCGCCTTACGAGGCCGAGATCACCGAGAGCTGCCGTGCCGCCGCCGCCCGCTTCCCCCACGCGCGCTGGCGCCTCGTGTATCAGAGCCGGAGCGGGCGTCCCGAGGATCCCTGGCTCGGGCCGGACGTCTGTGACGCCCTCCGGGAAGAAGCGGCCCGGGGCACACGGGACGTGCTGGCCGTGCCGATCGGGTTCCTCTCGGATCACATGGAGGTGCTCTACGACCTGGACGTGCAGGCCGCGGGGGTCGCGCGCGAGGCGGGGCTCCACTTCCTGCGTGCGAGAACCGTGCTCGACCACCCACGTTTCATCCGCGCGCTAGCGGACGCGGTGCTGGCCCTCCGGTGAAGGTCACGGTGATCGGAGGCGGGCTCACCGGGCTCGCCGCGGCGCACCGCCTGCTGGAGCGAACCCACGCGGGCGGTCGCGCGATCGACCTGTGCGTGATCGAGGCATCGGATCGCACGGGCGGAGGGATCCGGACGACGCGCGAGAGCACGCCGGCCGGCGAAATCCTCGTGGAGTGGGGGGCCGATTCCTTCTTCACTGAAAAGCCCTGGGCCCTCGCCCTCGCGCGCCGCATCGGACTTGGGGATCGCATCCTCGCCACGCGCGACGCGCCGGGGCTCCGGCGCGCCCTGGTGGTGCGAGCGGGGCGCCTGCACGCGGTGCCGGAGGACTTCATCCTTCTGGGGCCCGCGCGTCTGGGTCCCCTCTTCCGATCACCGATCCTCTCGCCCGCCGGCAGGCTCCGCGTTGCGCTCGACCTCTTCCTCCCTCGGCGCTCACGCCAGGAGGACGAGAGCCTCGGGAGCTTCGTTCGGCGCCGCCTCGGGCGCGAGTGCCTGGAGCGCCTCGTCCAGCCCCTCGTGGGAGGTATCTACACGGCCGACCCGGAGCGGCTGAGCCTTCGCGCCACGCTCCCCCACTTCCTCGATATGGAGCG
>Ga0299912_10005802_pt1 | contig 10143 bp, 18 predicted proteins | sample RVTome_2_FD_207667 | JGI IMG/M metagenome (GOLD analysis project Ga0299912, IMG submission 207667) | Soil microbial communities from uranium-contaminated site in the Upper Colorado River Basin, Wyoming, United States - RVT95D214 (version 2) ...
TCCGTAGTGGCCCGGTTATCCGGGGTGTTAAACTCCCTCACCCTCTATGCACCGTGCTATCTCACAAGCTCCTATGGTATCAGGGATGCGACTCTCTACTTCTACCTGAAATTTATTTACTCTACCAATCAGAAGAATGATGCTATCCAGGTGTTCCTTGTTGGCACCGAGCTTCTCACACTCTGAATGGTAAGCAGCTAAAGCAGCCGGAACCGCCTTATCCTTCGCACAAAGTAGAATTGCATCTTTTTCGGTGTAGATGTGTCCGTTACATGGATTCACAGCTAAAATCCTGAACTTCCTATCAATCGTCTCCATATCTTCCTCCTTAAAATAAAATTAGTTTAACCAGCGGGTCGAGGTGAGCGTGAACAGCTCTGCTTGATTTTAAGGTGGGTGCCCGCCGCCTCACCCTTTTCGTTATGAGACTAAAAAATATAATAGAAAAATCCCTAAAAGAATCGACAGGACAAGAAAAATACCAGAGTAGACTGTCGGCATCTTATCCCGCGCCAATATAAGCTCTGCCCTGTAATTGCGATACCATTCCTCATCGCTATCAAAACATTCTCTCGGTGGTGGAGGGGGCGGAACATATCCCATTAAAATCTCCTTTGATTTCATAACCAGCGGGTGGAGTGGATGGCTAAGAGCCACCACTGACCCTTGGTGTTATATCCTCTCTATAGACCTTATTGTCGGACAAATATTGAATTCTGAACCACAGGCCGGATTTGCACATTTGATATTGATAGACAGACCCCCACAAGGGCCTCTCAAGAATTTCTCTCCCCCGCAGTCCGGACATTTCGGCTTTGGATAAAAGGCATCTTTCAGCTTTTGCTCCTCGTCTTCCGTTGACGATTTCCGACCGGCCAGGCTTCGCCGTCCAGGCGAGATGATCTTGACCTCAATATTTTCCGTTGCCATTATCTTCTCCTTTCAATCCCCCCGGCCGCCGGGGCTTTCCCATCATTTTTTGTGCTCTAATTGGAATTTCCAGTTTTGAGATTCCATAGCTTCGAACATTGTTTGGTCTTTATTGACGATAAGGAATCCCATCATAAGCTCCGGTATTTTTGACTGCCCGGTTGCGATAAAGGCCATTTGAGCCTCTACTAATCTCAGGATGTGTCTCCACGCAACTCTCTTGGCCTGGGCAGTTAAATCCCCGGGAGGTTTGCCTCTCCTTGATCGTTTTTCCCTCCTTGATTCAAAGATAGTCTTGATAGCTTCCCATCGACAAGGCAAGCGAAATGGCACCTGTTCGCCTTTTATATCTACGGTAAAAGAGACGGCCACTACTTCACCATTTTTATAATCCATACGAACCGCAGAGGCTCCATATTCTCCGAGAATTCTTTGAATTTCCCCCACGGTCTGAGAAGGGTCGATTCTTGTCGTCTCCATGAAAAGGGTCTTCATCGGTCCTCCGCGTCAGAAATCCCCCGGCTGCCGGTTCACCGGGGGCCTTCTCATCTTTCAGGGTCTATGTGACCCTGGGGCCCTTTGTGATCTCCGTCTTTGCCATCTTCGGCCGGCTCCTGAACGCCTATCGCAACGGAGTTAAACAGGCTGGGTCCCGATCCTCGGGGCCCTCCCTTTTGTGGGTTGGGATCATATTAATCCTCTTCTTCTTCGATGTCCTTCTTCTCATTGAGCAGCGCATCCACCAGCTTATCGACCTCGGAATCCACCGGCTTGATTACCACGGCATCGCCGGTCTCTGTAACCTGGATGCCAAGTTTCTTCAGATCAGCGCTCGGAAGGGTTGCCAGCGTCTTTTTCATGGGGTCTTCTTTGACCTTGACGTAGGTCTCCCAGGAATCGGGAAAGAGCTTCTTGATCAACTTCACGATCCCGGGGATGGCGCTCTTTTCCCATTCGAGCTTGCCCTTCTGTTTCTCGATGCCGAACCGGATCCCGAAGAGGGTCATGGTCCGTGGCTTGATAAAGAGATCACGGCTCCCGGCGATGGAATCCGAAAGGTTCGCCTGCTTTTCCTTCGCATTCTCCACGGCGCTGCGGATCCCGGGAAGATACCGTTTTTTGAGCGCCCGGATTCCCTCATCCAGCACTTCCACGCGGTCGCGCAGGACCTTCCGCGCATCCGAGAATTCCTTCGCCGATCTTTCGATTTCAGTTAAAGTTGCCATATTCCCTCCTTTCCAATATCCCCGCGTCTCCGCGTCTTCGCGTCATCGCGTCTCCGCATTCCCGCATTTCCCTGTCTTCTCTCGACGCGACTAATAATCCGAACACCAACGCTCCAATATTCGCTCCGATGAAAAGCCCCAGGCCAAACGAAATCCAGATTCGATAGTCCATATAAATCCTCCCCTACCCTCCTTTTCCAAAGGAGGGAGAATTAATCCTACGGTTCAAGTAAGGAAACGATTAAAAGATGCAAATTTACCACTATCCATGAAATGATAATCCCGTCTATAAGATCCATACTATCCTCAAAATTTCATTGAGAGCTGTCCTAAATATTCCCGCATCTCGATTTTCTTTAGTTTTGAGGCAACGTAGAATGAACTCAATCCGTAACCCTCATAATATTTGACAACTCCCTCGATCTCCTCAGCCGTGATCGCCATGAAATATCCGCTGTGACAGCTCCCGATGGCGACACCATGCTGAGTGACGAGATGTTTGATCGTCTCGCGGATTTTTCGCTCATGGATTAAAGTGTTGCTGTGTTGCTGTGTTGCCGTGTTGCCGTTAACCGCAGAATCGCAGCACTGCAGAACTGCAGCACTATTAATCTTTTCGACGAGCCTCTCCCTCGAGATCGCAAATTCCTTCCCCTGATGCGCCTCGAGGAATCGCAATATGGTTGATTCGAGATTATTCAGATTTTCCATTTTCCGCTCCTCCGCGTCCACGCATCTCCGCGTCATTCTTCATCTGGTCATGGCATAGGCGACAATAAAGTCTCCCATCAATCATGGCGAAATTCCCGTCCGAAAGAAGTCCCTGGCATATTGAGCAATGCGTCAATCGCCAGTTTTTGACAAATCCTTTGACTCGCTCTTCAATGCCGGTCATAGGTTGTATTTCTCCTTAATCATGGCGACGATCTCGGCAGCCATGCCTTTGCGAAGGGCTATAAGGATCTCCGCCGGCGTTGCTTTGGTAAGAGGCTCGGAGGCCTCGATCTTTTTCAAATCCCGCCCTCCGGGCTGGAGCGCCCTCTGGGCTGGAAGCCGATGATATGGGCGCTTAGTGGCTGTATCTTTATTTGATGGAGCTTTGCCGGACCCCGCCCTTATCTTTCTTCCGGCGCGATAGTCTCTAAAATATTTCTTTCGACATTGTTTGCACTGGCCCTCAAAGCCGCCATTTGTGCCGGAATTCTTGCTGAAATATTCCTCCGTCCTCGGAAACTCTTTGCCACATTTGAAACAGGTCTTTTTTTCTTCCATGATTGACCTCCTATTTGAATCTGGCGAGTTTTTCGGTTCGCGGCCGCAGCTCAAACATTTGAGCCTGCACTCTCCTGGGGATGCCCCCAGCTCCGGGATGATCGATCCTCCGCAATGCTCGCATTTCATATCAATCCATCCCTATCGATCCTGTTTACCCCGTTAGAAATAATGCCTCGTTGCTCTGAGGCGGAATTTAATGCCCGCTCGATTTCGGGCCGCAATTGATGGAATTTCTAACGGGGTTTACCCTGGGTCGTTCAATCCAGTTTTGCTCTTGCCCCGGAAAACCGCAGGTAATGCTTATTATTTTCCCGGCCTTTTCCAGGCTTGCAATGACGAACGGACAGCCAAAACATTGGCCGATTGAGACTGGTTTTCGCTTCTTGGGCATCGGGCATACAAAACCCAATGATTTATTTTTCTTTTTTCTCCGCGTCCTCGCGTCACCGCGTCCTCGCGTCATTTTATTTCTTGCAGGCATTTTGATCTCCGTATTTACATTTCGGTTTTCCATTTTCGGAGCCCAGGAACAAACATTTCTGTTTATGGCAGACCGTCACCGGAATCCTCGCCCGGTTCTTCCTCAGCGGACAAGGCAAGTAATATCTGAGATCTTCTTCTCCGTATCTCCGTGTCTCCATATCTCCGTGTCCTCGCGTCTCCGTGTCTCCGCGTCCGGCTGTTGTAAGCGCTCCTTTTATTTCCATACCGTAAACTCCAATGTCCACCAAAGCATGAATACTATTACAATCAAAATGCCCATGATCCCTCCTCTTGCCCTTTCTAAAAGAAAATCTTCTTAAGAAATGGCCCAAAGACAAAGACGCTCAGATAGATCAGGCAGGCGATAACTAAAGCCCAGATGACAAGTTCGAGCGTTGAGCCTCTATGGTTTCTTGTCTTAGACAATTCTCCAATCGGCCCCTGATGATCCTGTGACTCAAAATTGTCGTGATGAATGGTATCCCAATGCTTCCGGTGCTCCCTGACAATCGCCTCGGCGATATTCGGAGCTTCTTTGTAATTTCTCCGCGTCGCCGCGTCTCCGCGTCTAACTATCAGATCTAATGCGTTTTCCATATCGAAATTTTCCATGCTGTCCTCCTCTTTTCCGTTATGCGCTATGCGCTATGCGCTTTGCGTGAATCTGATCGCCGACATACGGCCTCCTCGGTCCCGGGTCTTTGATCAGTGTCCAGTACGTCCCCTGTCCTCTGGGCTTTGACGGCCGTATGATTCCCGCCCTCCGGAGCATTTTTAGAAACCACCTGGCGTTTTCGCGCCCGACCTCGGCAAGGATGATGACATCGTGCGTTGTGAAGTGACCGTCCATCTTATTTTTATTCCGGATGACCGACCACATGCGCTCCTGGGCCGTGCCCTCTTTGAATTTGGGAGCGACCCGGCCTGCCATTTTTTCTTTGTCGGCCATCTGATAGAGCGCTTTCATCTTCGGCCTGCCCGGAGCTACGGCCGCAAATTTTGGATCTGTCCTGAATCGTAGAAGAAGCCCTTCCCTAAAAAGCCGGTCAAGAACAACCTGAACGCCAGCAGGGGAGATCCCCGCGTCCCGGGCGATCTTCTTGACCGAGAAGAAGCCCTTCCGGGCAAGAGGCCTCTCCAGGCCGGTGGCCTTCTTCCCAAGTAGAATTTCACCGATGATTTTCAGGCGCTCGGTCATGTTAATCTTTCTCTTGTTACAGCATTTCTCTCGAGGCCGGTCGCCTTGACGATCTGCGCCAGCGAGAAAAAGCCTCGCCCATGCTTCAAAACCTCAATCCCCACAATCCGAGTTTTGTTCATTTGTAATTTCCACCTAATTGAGCCTGATTTTATAATCTTTAGAAATCTTACCGACCTTGTCGCTCCCACGGACGTGACTCGGCCAAAAATAAGGGCCATACAGTTTGCCGAAGAGGGGTTTCTTTTCATAATGTTTGAAATGCCCTCGACAAATGTGCTCGGCGCGCGTTATCTTTCTGCCCTGCGGGGAAGACCCTTCTCCGCGCCGTCGTTGCGCTTTCTTGATTTCCAAAGTGTAGAATTTCTCAAAATATTCCCTGGCTTCCGCCTCCCGTTGTCTGCGTTCTGACGATAGGATCTGGTTCTCAACAAGCTGGATGTTCTTACATCCGAGAAAATTCAAACTGGCGGTAAAAATGGTCATATATGTTCGGCCAAGCATTGCATACTGTGGAGGAGAATCGAAACCGAGACCTCGCAACCATTCGCCCTGGGAATCAACAGTCCATCCCGCGCCCCCGAGTTCATCTACTAATCTGCCGTCTTTTGTTTTCTGACAGAAGTAAACGCCAACACCGATTTCGCCCTTGCGAAGTGTTTCGAAATCAGTCTTCTCATATCCCGGGAACTTTTTCTCACAGGCTAAGATACCTGCGGTCAAGGACTGTCTGCGATCAACGAATTCTAAGAGCATAAGAGGGAATGGAAGACGAGTCCTGATTTCTCTGACGCCTGGGAAGGGATCTGGCGTTTTACTTAATTTCATCGACTTCTCATCATCTTCGAAAATTATGTCGGCAATCTCATGAACCTTGATTATTGTCGCCGGTATCGGGAAGGGATATTTTTGGTATATGAGGTCTATTAGATACATAAATGCCACTGGACTATTATCCTTTCACTGCCGGAGGCCTTCTTCCCAAGTAGAATCTCACCGATGATTTTCAGACGCTCGGTCATCTTAAATCCTTTGCCCCAATGCTCTTACGCTGGAGTGTGCCGGCGACATCTTCGGCCTCGTGAATGAGACTCACGACCTTCCGGATCTTGCCCTCGCTGTCCTGCGTGATTTTCTCAACGGCATCCTGCTCGAACCGGATCTCGGAAACCTCCTTCGCAAATTCTTTCACATCGTCCTGGTCCAGGGGCTCGAATTTGGCCACGGCGATCAGCCGGTCGAAAAGGCGGGGCATACGCATGAGCTTTTTGTCGGCCTGATCTTCGCCGATCAGAATGACCGGAACCTTCGATACATCATGGATGTCCCGGATAGTCTCAAGGAGCTGAGAGTTGAGACCGACCCGGTCGATTTCATCAATAATGATCGACCTGGGCTTTTCTTTTAGGGTCTCGGTGATCTGCTTGAAGAGCGCCTCGGTCGTCCACTCCGGAGATTGCCCGAGCTCCCAGATCAGCTCGCGCAGGAACCAGCGGCCTTTCATCAGCTCTTTCATTCTGACCACCACTGCCCCGCTTTGCGCAGCATAGCGGATAGCAGCCTCGGTCTTCCCGTAGCCGGTCTTTCCAAAGATTAGGGCCATTCGCTCCATCCCGATCTTTTTATGATTTGCCTTTTGGACCACCTGTAAGAATTTCTTGACGTTCTTAGTGTTGACAAACTTTTCTTTCACGATCGAGTCTCCTTTCCCCATAGATAGATTCGTATTCCCCCGGAGCGATTCTCCCGGCCCGATAGTCGTCCATAAATTTTTTATCAAGCTCGGGTCCGTTATATTGCCCCCCCTTGAGATGATATTCATATCGCTCCCAGGCGCCCTCGAACCGAAGAGTCTTTTCGTCATTCCCTGCGATCAGGGGCGCCTGTTCGTCAGATTCTTTGACAAATGGCAATTTGACCACCCGACCGGGTTTCTCTGCCTCGATCTTCTGGATGGTCTCGGAGATCTCGGGGCTTCTTGTTCTGCCCCAATCGATTTGGCTTGCCTGTTTGGTCTCGAGTAGATCGCAGAGTTTGCGCGTCGTATTTTTCACCTTATTCTTGAGGCGGTTGACGTCCTTTACGGCCTCCATGTCCTTGGGGCTTTCGCTCTCGGAGGCCATCGGATGCACTAACTCGATGGGCTTTGCTGTGCAGAGGAATTCGTTTTTGTGAAAGACGTATATCTGCGAGAGATCAAAATCTGAATATCGGATGACGACCTTGTCTTTGAGGCCGTACATCGCCTCATCGAACCAGTGCCATCCGCGCCAGGTCACGCCGTTTCGGTGGACCTGCTTGATCTCCCGGTCCATCATTAAATAGATCAGCTCGGCCGGATCGACACCTGGCCCTTTTCCATCATTATATATATCGATGGGCCTGAGACCATCGCGTCCTCTGGATGGCCGCTCGGCATGGCGATCGCGCCAGGCAAGAATCAGATCCTTCACCTCCGGGATAGTTGGAATGTAGGGATCATGCGCTGCCTGGGCCAATTTTTCATTTCGCTTCGTCCATGCGGGCTTATCATTAATAGAGGCGCCCGTGTAGGATGGGATCATCCGCTCGAGCTGATCGCTGAGGATCCCGAAGATTCTTTCAATGGGTTTGGATTGAGCATTGTAAGGCAGTGCAAAATGATAATTGATATTGAGGCGTGCAAACATGCCGGGCAGTTCGGTATCCTCGAAATTGATGTCCTGCGTTAAGATATTTGATTTAAAGGCCCTGCCATTGTCGAGATAAACCCATTTCGGCGTTTTGCCGAGAGCAAGGATGGCATTTCGGAGCGCCGATGTTATGCACTGAATGTTTTCCTCAAACATGATTTCGAAACCGAGCGGATACGATGATCTCCAGTCCCAAAACATTACCAGCGCCGGCCTGCAGGGCTTGCCTGTGTTTGGGTTGACGACCTGGAAATTCAGCCGGTGTCCATCAGCGACCAGGCCCTCGCCGACATTAAGGACGCGCCAGTCTCTCTCAGCATAAGGAAGAACTTTATCGCTGAGGGCTTTTTCGCCTTCGCGGCGAAGGATCCAGAGATCGTAATGCTCTTTTTTAAATTGGTCGACGAAACGGCGAAGCGTGGCCTCACTCGAGGGCGATTCGATTCTTTTTTTCTTGAGGTATTCTTTGCTTAAGGTGATGGCATAGGCGGTCTTTAGACGATTTTGATGGAGGAGAAGCGTGAGCACGATGTTTTTTTCATGCTCGGTGACTTTTGACTGGCCCGCGCCGCCGTATTGAGGAACAAGTGCACGCGGCCCGCTTGCTGAGAGCCAGTTATATAATGTTGAGCGGGAGATCTCTTTTAGGTCTTTGAAAATGTCGGGAAGAAGCAGGCCCCTATTATATAATGATAGAAAATTCCGGATAATCTCGGCTTTTGGTCTGTGATTTCTGGCTGCCTCCTCATTGAATGCCTGGATCAGCGCAAAGCGAAGGTTGGCAATCCGGTCAGCTTTGTCATTCCGGCGTGGAATTGTAGCGTCGGCATTTATTGCCGACGGCAAAAAACCCCCGCCGTCCGGGGAAGGAGGGTTCTCGGGGGGTGAGGCCGAGGAAATCGGCCCGGACAGCGGGGTCCCTAATTCAATTGCCCCTGGGTGATATTGGGGCTCCCCATTGATTATGGGCGTTAACACGCGACATCCCGGTTCCCCACGATGCGCGTGGTATCGGCTTTTTGCGGTCTTTGCGGTGGCTGCTTTTTGTGGTCTTTGTGCCATATCATCATCGATCCAGACCTTTAAAACCTGCCCGGATCTCCCGCCGCGTCGATTCGTTATAAATTCGCCTTCGAGTTTTCCCCTATTAAATTTCTTTCTGATCGCCCTTGGCGTAATCCCCAACATCCTCGCCGCCTCCTCCGTGTCAACGAGTCGCCTCATTTTTTGGCCCCGCTCAAAATAACCTTGATCGCCCGCTCTTTTTCCGTGAGCTTTTGCTTCTGAGATTCGATCTTGGCGAGTTCGATCAAAAGCGCCTCTTCCCCTTCCACAACAAAGCATCCAGTCAGATCCGCCAATACTCTCATTGGCTCGATGGATTCGACAATTTGACAAAAAACCGGCAAATAGCAGGCCGGGAATCGATTCAAACCCTCCCTGCTCTCTGCGGTCCATGAATCGATCATGGTTTTGGTGATCTCAACGTCGAGTACCTCGCTCATTTTTGCGGCAATTTGAATGCGGGAAAGATTTGAATCTTTGATGGCCTTGGAGATCGTCGAGCGGAAAAGAATATCAATATGTAATTCTGTTATCTCCAGCTTAGGGCGGAGATCCTTTAAAAGTTCAAAGAAGGAAAGCTGATTAGGATGGCAAATCTTCTTCATAAATTGCTATTGCAAAATGCGAAAAAAATTTTTAAGATATCAGGCAGCTTTATTGATTGGCCCGGAAGGCCATAGATCCTCAATCCGTTTCCCCGCGGCTTTGGCTATGGCCTTCCTTACGCGCTTTGTGGCACGCTGGCCGTTTATGTTTTGGTTGACGAAACCGAGACTGACTCGAAGTTTCCTGGCGATGGAGGTTTGTGTTACACCGGCCCTTAAGAGAAGTATTTTAATGTCTACCGGAGTCATGATATAGGTATATAGCAAATTGAGATATAATTGTCAAGTATTTTTTATCTCAAAAAGCATTATTTATGGAACCAGGCGAAAGAATTAAACAATTTCGCAAGGACAAGAGGCTAAAACAGAAGGATCTTGAGAAAAGTCTTGGCTATTCGCAGGGATTTCTTTCTGAAATCGAACGCGGAGTTAAAGAACCATCACGCGAATTTTTGAAGAAACTGACGCTCGTTTATGGTATATCCAGTGATTACGTCCTTTATGGATCCGAAGAAGAGCAGAAAAAATATTTAATGGTTAAGGAGGCGGAGGTTCAATATGAAATTCTTCCGACCTCCACCAAAGAACTTCTTGATAATGTTAAGGAGATTTTAGAGAGCGGGAATGAAATTATGATCAATGCCCTAAAGGCCAATATCAGGGCTTTCCTGGCTGCCATACATGAGAAA
>Ga0299912_10005803_pt1 | contig 10140 bp, 9 predicted proteins | sample RVTome_2_FD_207667 | JGI IMG/M metagenome (GOLD analysis project Ga0299912, IMG submission 207667) | Soil microbial communities from uranium-contaminated site in the Upper Colorado River Basin, Wyoming, United States - RVT95D214 (version 2) ...
AAATTGGACCCAGATTGGGTATGGTCCAAGAAACAAGGGTTAACCACAACTTCTATCATCACGTTCCAAGATTCTCAAAGGGTATAATTAACTATGTCGCCTTCGCCCCAATAGACAAATTAACATTCGAGCCAGACGTTTTAATCATCACTGCTACCCCGAAACAGGCAGAAATCGTGATGAGAGCAACGACCTATTCAACGGGTGAGCCCTATACCTCAAAAACTACAATTTTTATGGGATGCTCATGGATCTACGTTTATCCCTTTGAGACCGGTAAAGTGAATTACCTGATGCCCGAATGGATTCATGGTATGACTGGAAGAGAGCTGTTTGCGTCGAATACGGTATTGATTTCTATTCCCTATCAATGGCTACAAACGGTGACGCAGAATCTACGAGAGATGAAATTACAGTTTCATACGAGCAAAAAGGAGTATCTGGCGGAATTTGAACAGATACTTAGCGATTTAGTCCAAGAGACCAAGAATCCTTAACAAGCAAGAGAGAATATTGCCTAAGGGTGTGCGTAGTTGTCAGTTTTTGGATCAACATGGGAGAAGGGGATTATAAATTGCATTAAAGGCTTCACAAAAGGCGGTTTATATGATTCAAGTAAAAAAATGTTGCCAAAAACCATCGATGACTTGATTAATTAGACGATTGAGGAGGTTCTCGACGTTTTCCAGATCGATCACCATCTCTTTGAGCGCTGGGGAAGTTCCAAATTAGAGAGGGTCATCAAAAAGAAAGGATTGAAAAATTAAGATTCGTGGAAGAATTGTCGAAGGACTCCGGGTCGGATCAACCTTTACTCAGATTCCCTGGGTCAGAAAGCAGTTTATCCAAAAACTCAATGTCGATCCCTATCCTGGGACGTTGAATTTAGAAATCGTTGATCTGAAGGACTCTCAGAATTTCTGGGAATTAAAGTCAACTCTTGGGGTGGAGATCATCCCGGAGGATCCCTCCTTTTGCAATGCCCAATGCTATCCTGTTCTCATCAATGGTCAATTAAAAGGGGCGATTGTCTTTCCAAGGGTCAAAGATTACCCTGAGAATAAAATGGAGCTGATTGCCTCCCAGAATATCAAAGAAGTCCTCTCCGTAAAGGGAGGGGATGTTTTGGAAGTGGAGATTCTTTAGGTCTCTTTGGCCCGATAGTGGAGCTTTCTGATCGGCTCTGGCAGAATTGGCCTGAGGTTAAGGTTCTTGATCCGGGCCACCTCTTACCATTCTTTCCAATCCCCCAATAGAGATTGGTGCATGCCCTTTGATAAGAAGCTTTTGCATTTGCACTCACTTTTTGGATACAGACAAAATTGACGAAAGAGCGAAAACGTTTTCTCGCAATTCCCTTCCAATAAAGGATGCACTGAACAACATCACCAAACACAGTAAGGCAAATCTTGTCCACTTGTTCCTGCGAAGACTGGAAGACAGAATGGAACTCCTTCTCCAGGACAACGGTCAGGGATTCACCCCTGAGAAGGAGCTCACCATGGAGAGCACGGGCCGGGGATTGGGCCTTTCGAGCATGAGGGAGCGCGTGGAGCTTTCGGGTGGTTCTTTTGACATTGAATCTGCCAAGGGAAAAGGAACGATCATTCGTGCATCATGGCTATTGAGCGGGAATAATTGATCGACAAGGGACCGTCACTTTACGAGGTTTCAGTATCTGCTATCTATTCGCTATTTCTGATACCTCGAAAAAGTTACGATTTGATATTCATATGTTTGATTTGGACTGAAAAAAATTATACATGCTTTCACCGAGTAATCATTAACCCGTTAGCCTTGAAAGGTCTAAAAATTAGCAGGTGTTATTGATATCCCATTTCTTAACTTTTCCTTCTTGAAATGTACCATTGATGGATTTTTCTAAAAGGTGTAAACTATATCCGCTAATTAGTAAGGTTGATTTTGATTTATTGCTGTAATGTCCTATGGGTAACATAGATAGGGGATTGCGGGAGTTCGAATGAAAATGTTAGTGACGATAGTGATAGGGTTAATATTTTTCCCTTGCCATACCCTTGATGGATTGGATGTGGATAAAGAAGAAGTGAGGATCCCAATGGAATTGAAATATCAATTTGGAACCAAAACTATAACTTTATCAGCAAGCATTTATAGATTCAATACCGACAAAAAGTTACCACTTGTGGTATTAAATCACGGAACACCAAGGGATGCCAAGGAAAGAAAAAATAAGATTGAAATGGGGGTCCAGAGTAATGTGTTTGCTAAAAAGGGGTTTGTCGTTGTCGTGCCTACGAGAAGAAGGTATGGAGATTCTGAGGGGGAGTGGGCAGAGGACATAAGGAAATGCGATAATCCTGACTATCATTCAGTAGCAAAGGAGGTAGTGAAAGATCTAAGGGCAGTGGTTAATTATATGGGAAAAAAGCCTTATGTTGACCCAACCAAAATACTTATGGTTGGTCAATCTGGTGGAGGTTTTGCATCGTTAGCCTATGCAAGCGTTTATTCTGATGGGTTAGTAGGAGTCATAAACTTTGCCGGAGGGAGAGGCCCAAGGAGACCCTATGAAGTGTGCCGTCCGGAAAGACTAATTGCGACGATGGGTGATTTTGGTAAGGCATCAAGAATACCAGCTTTATGGATTTATACCGAGAAAGATGTTTTTTTCCCTTCACCTCTCCCTCAAAAAATGTTTGAGGCTTACAAAAAGAATGGAGGAGAAGGTAAACTCCTCATATTGACATCGGAACAAACAAACTATGGTCACAATCTTTTTATGATGGGAATGACTGCGTGGGAACCTATTATAGATGAGTTTTTGAGGGAGATTCATATATTAAAATAAGTAGAAAATAGAAAATTCGGAATTCAGGCCCTGGTGAAAGAAGGAAAGACCTTCTTGCAAGTGAACAAGATTTTTAATATCGAAGACCAGCCTGGATGCATGCGCTGGAAAGCCTCGTTGAAGTCATCTATCTTGAGCTGACCGAGAAAAAATAACCCGAAAAGAGCGGTCGGAAACATAATCTCAGAAAATTCTGGCCGCGGCACACGAAGATGCGCTCTGCCGGGCGCACAAAAGAAAAGCCCCGGACACGCCAGAGTCAGGGGCTTTTCTTTTGGAGATTCTATCCCAGCACCAAGAGAACCACGGGTTTACCTATAGATGAATCGATTGGTGCGGGATGTTCGCCCCAAAGGGACGTTTGAAGTGGTACCACGCGCTTGCTCTGCACCATCACGGTACAGGGCTTGCCCGTGGGGCTTCATTGGTCAGGTTTTTGCAATTTCGAAGGAAAGCTGACCATCGTCGTACTTGAGAGGCCTGATTATCACGTCCATGCCTATTTTTACATCTTCAGGCTTTATGTCCTTTGCCAATCGGGCGAACAACTTCTGGCCGCCGCCAAAGTCCACTACACCCATTGTGTAGGGAGGGTCTGCTTCAAAGCCAAACGGTGCATAATAGGCGATGGTAAAGGTCTCAAGTTTGCCTTTCTTGGGCATTTCGACCCAGTCCATATTCTTTGAGAAGCATTTTGCGCAGTCGGCCCTTGGAGGGAAGAACTTTGCACCGCAATCTTTACAAGTGGTCCCTTCAACCTTCCCTTCGGCCAGGAGATCAACAAACTTTGCCGTCTTTGTTACGGCCGTAAAGCTTTTTCTTCCGAATTTCTCGAAGCCCATACCTCACCTCCCTTGTAAATAATCAATGCAAAATGGGCAATTAGCAATTATCAATTAGCAGTGAAAGAGAAGGGGGGAAAATCGCTAATTGATCAATGCTAATTTTGCATTGAGCTTTTTTATTTTCTGCCAAATATTGTGACATTCCCGTATAGTCCAACGCCGCCAATGTTGTGTACAAGACCGATGTCCGGCTCACCGGCTACCTGCATGGGTCCTGCCTCACCGCGAAGCTGCAAGACGATGGTGCGGATCTGGGATCCACCGGTTGCACCAATGGGATGGCCTTTTGAAAGGAGCCCGCCGTCGACGTTTACGGGGATCTTTCCCTCTTTATACGTCGCTTTCTCGTGAATGAGCTGCTTACCCTCACCCATCGGCGCGAATCCAAGACCCTCATACGCCATAATCTCTGCGATGGTGAAACAGTCGTGCACTTCTGCCACTTTGACATCTTTCGAGGTGATTCCAGCCATCTTGTAGGCCTGGCCGGCTGCTCCGTAGCCAACGCTCAGACCCTTGTTAAAATCGGGTCTTGCTGCCATGTTGACTGCCTCTGACGCCGCTCCAATGCCTAAAATCCACACCGGTTTCTTGGAAAGAGCCTTTGCCTTTTCGGTGTTTGCAAGGATGATACAGGAACTTCCGTCCGCGTTTGCGCAGCAGTCACCCACCCGGAGAGGCCATGCGACAGGGCCTGCCATTTTCGCTTCCGGGTCACCCTGTCTAAAGTCTTCCGGTTTTATCGCTTTCCTATAGACCGCCCTCTCGTTGATGACACCATAGGTGGATGCCTTAAGCCTGACATTCATCAGGTCATCATGGGTCAAGCCATGCTTTGCCATATAGGCCTGTGCATAGAGGGCGTAATACGCTGGCATCATGGTTCCAAAGGGTGCCTCCCACTGGATGTCAGCGCCCCGGCCCATTCTCTCCTGAGATTCCGCAGACGTGATCTCGGACATCTTCTGGAATCCGAGGACAACGACTACGTCATGGAGTCCGGACTTAATCATGCTGTATCCCACTTTTACACCGGTGCTACTCGAAGAGCAGACGCTCTCTACGTAAAATGTAGGCTGAGGAATCAGACCCAGGTATTCTGCGAGGACGCCCGCGGGGGAACGTTGTTTGTCATATTCCGGAGCCGAACAAAAAATGGAAGCATCGACCTCTTTCTGGGTGATGCCCGCATCTTGCATGGCTTCCCTGAAGGCCTCGAAGGCCAGTTCCCGGATAGACCCCTCGTAACCTCTGACGAAGCTACTCTGGCCCACACCAATGACTGCTACCTCTTTTTTCATCAAAACCCCCTTTTCCCCTTCACCTCGCTCCCTTCCCTTTGGGAGATGGGGGTGAAGGAAATATGGCAGTGATAAACAAAACATAAACTTAAATGGGAGATCAGCTTTTTGTCAAGTTTTATCAAGCTAATTTTTTTTTGGATATTTTTGATATTTCCACACCGCCTGATTATGTTCTTCGAAATCAGCAGAAAAATAGTGGGACCCGTCGTTTTTGGAGACGAAGTAGAGGTAGGGGACAGGGGCGGGGGAGAGGGCAGCAAGGATAGAGTCTTTTCCAGGATTACAGATGGGTGTGGGGGGGAGTCCATTCACGAGATAGGTATTATAAGGGCTAGGACTCAGCAAATCTTCTTTGGTCAGATTTCCGTCAAAGTTTTTGATTCCATAGATCACCGTGGGATCGCTTTGAAGGGGAATCCTTTTTTTTAAACGATTGTGGAGAACGGCTGAAATGATAGGTTTCTCTTCGGATAACGAGGTTTCCTTTTCGATGATGGAAGCTAAGATAACTGTTTCCCTTTGAGAAATTCCCAATTGAGAAGCCCTGTTCGCCAGATCTGGATTAAAGACCTTCTTGAACTGACGGACCATTATCTGAATCACTTGCTCAGGGTCCATCCCTTTGAATAAGTGATATGTGTCGGGGAAGAGGTAACCCTCCAATATCGATTTAGTCTCGGCGGGGAGGCCGAGAGAGGAGATGAAGGCGGGAGAGGATGCCTTTTGTAGGAATGCACGTCTATCCACGATATTTAACTCTTCCAAGAGTTGAGCGATCTGGTAGATGGTAAAGCCCTCGACAATGGTGACCAGATGGAGCTTAACCTGTCCCTTCGCGAGGATACCCAATACCTCCAATGGAAGCATCCGAGTATGGAATTCATACTCTCCTGCTTTGATTCCAGCCTTTTTACCCAGAATGGTAGCGATTGTGACAAAGAAGTGCCTATTTCTGATGATTCCCTCCTGTTCGAGCATTGCTGAAATCTTGCTGAGGGGCATTCCCTTTCTGATGTAAATGACCTTGGTCAGTAAGGCATGAGAAGGAGGTCTGAAGAGAAGCCAATAGAGGGAAGAAGTGAAAAAGAGAAAGAAAAGGCCAAGGATGAAAAGGGCCTTACGTCGAGAGAAGGGATTCATCGTTTCGTTTCTCCCGGTGCCGGAAGGCCACAGCCTTTGGCCGGGATGTCGCCCCACTTAGGCCTTAATCAGGTACCACGGGTTCTGCCAATTGGGATCCACTGCTATGATCAAGGTATCCTTGAAGGATGAGGACAGCGGCCACCTTGTCAATAACCGTCTTCCTCTTCCTTCTAGAGAGATCTGCCTCTAATAAGATCTTGGTGGCTTCGACCGTGGTGAGGCGTTCATCCCATGTAACCACAGGTAGAGAAATTCTTTCCTTTAAAGCCTCGATCCATCGGAAAACCGCCTCCGCTCCCTTCCCCAATGTCCCGTTCATGTTCTTAGGTAGACCGACTACAATTTTCTCTATCTCAAATTTGAATATAATTGTCTTGATCTCAGTGAAATCCTCTTCCATCGACTTCCGCTTGATCGTTTTGAGACCTTGAGCTGTCATTCTCAACTCATCGCTGATCGCTATTCCGATAGTATGTGAACCAATGTCTAAGCCCATAATTCTCATCTCTCTCTTATTGCCCATTGATCCGCCTTTGTCAAGATCTTTGAAATCCTGTCCATCCCCATTTTTTGTGGTACGCTGAGGATTTGGGAATAATTGACTTGGCCGAGATGCTATCTGGTCATAAGTAATAAGTCTTTGAAATTTAATTACATTTGAAACCTCTTGATTTCATTCCTGACCCACTTGAGGCAGGCACAGGGTAGGGGAGGATAATTTATCTTGACAAAAGAAAGTTAGTTTGTTATTAATTGCACAATCTAAATCAAAAGGAGGCGATCCTATGGATTTTAAGCTTAACGAAGAACAAGAAGCAATGCGAGAAATGGCTAAAAATTTTGCAGAAAAGAAAATAGCCCCTACCATGGAAGAAGATGAAAAGGAGCATCGTTTTCGGAAAGAAATTGTAAAAGAAATGGGAAGGTTAGGATTCTTCGGATGTCTCGCGCCGGAAAAATACGGTGGAACTGAAAGTGGGTACCTTGCCGCCTCAGTGATGACAGAAGAGATCGCAAGAATTTCCCCGTCGTGGGGACTCCCCTTCAACCTTCAGATGAACTCCATCCAATCTGTTCTCCTCAATTTCGGAACCGAGGAGCAGCGTGAACGCTGGATTCCAAAATTGATCAATGCTGACTTGCTAGGCTGCTTTGCAATCACCGAAGCCAATACAGGTTCTGATGTTGCCTCTATGAAATCGGCTGCTCAGGAGGTAGAAGGTGGGTTTATCCTGAACGGGACAAAGATGTGGATTTCAGGAGTGCCTGTGTCCGATCTGGGGATTGTCTATGCCTACACCGACCGGGCAGCAAAGCACAAGGGAATTTCAGCCTTTATGGTAGATATGCATTCTCCAGGGGTGACCCAAAAGGCGATCGAATCAAAATTGGGCCTTTTCTGTGCCCCCACAGGGGAGATCGTTTTCGAGGATGTCAAGCTGCCCAAGGACAGTTTGGTAGGAAAGAAAGGAGACGGATTTAAGATCTGTATGTCCATGTTGGACAATACACGGCTTTCCTCTGCAGCAAGAGCAGTCGGGGTGGCGAGGGCCTGTCTTGAGCATTCTGTCCGTTACGCGAACGAGCGGGAACAGTTCGGACAACCCATTGCAAACCACCAGATGATTCAAGAGCAGATTGCTGAAATGTATGTGGAAGAGGAAGCGGCTCGGCTGTTGCTCTACCGGGCTGCCTCTAATAGAGATCAAGGGATCAAAAGTACAGTAGAAGTTTCTTGCGCGAAGTATTATGGCGCAGAGGTGGCAGTGCGGGCGGCTAATACGGCAGTAAAGATCTTTGGATCATATGGTTTTTCTACAGAGTATCCTGTGGAACGGTTCTATCGGGATTCGAAATCCTATCAGATTGTGGAGGGAACTTCCAATATTCAGAAGATGATCATTGCAAGGCATGCATTAAGTCAAAAATAGAGAAAGAATTAGGAAGGAGGAAATTATGGGTACACCAGTGACAGTGCCAATGGTGGGAAAGATTGTTTCCGTTACGGTAAAGGTAGGAGATAAGGTGGAAGAGAACGACCAGGTTGCTGTTCTAGAGGCGATGAAGATGGAGATGCCTGTGGTTGCTCCAATCACCGGAACGGTGAAGGAGATTCATGTGACTGCAGGTCAGGAGGTCGAGGCAGAGGCGGTCATCGCGGTGATTGAGTAGAGATGGAAGGGGATGCAGTAGAACGGATGGAAGAGGATTCTTTAATTGGATTGAGCATACGACCTCTCATCACTGGAGATCTGGATGCGATTGTTGAAATTGATCGCAAGGTTCTAGGAAAAACCAGGCGAGATTATTGGAAGAAGATCGAACTCCCCAACCCCCGATATCCTCTGTCTTGCCTTGTTGCTGAAATTGAGGAGGAGGTAATTGGGTTTATTGTAGGCGAGGTGAGTGGGTGGGAGTTCGGCGTTCCAGACACGATTGGGTGGATTACCACCATTGGGGTTGATCCAAGTTATCAACATCGAGGTGTTGCAAGAAGATTGAGTGAAGAATTTGTCAAAAATCTCAAGGCCATCGGTGTCACCATCGTCTATACACTGGTTAACTGGAATGACTGGGATGTCCTCAAATTTTTCCGTGCCTTGGGATTTACACGGGGAGGGGAGATGATCAACCTTGAGCTGAAGATTGATTAGCCAAGGTTAGGTATCCACACCCAAGGATGATGAAATAGCTTTTAGGTAAAGATTAGGAAGCCCGTTTCGTTTAGGGTTAAAAGGGTAAAGGAGGATTATAGACTTACAACGTAACCCTTTGACGAAACCGGCATCGTTACCCTAACCATTTCACAAAAAACATAATTTAGGAGGATGAACGGATGGGTAGATTGGAGGGTAAGGCTGCTGTCGTTACAGGTGGAGGCAGGGGGATTGGAAGGTCAATATGCCTTGCCTTTGCAAAAGAGGGAGCAGATGTCATTGTGAACTACGCGTCAAAGGATCAGCCAGCTCAAGAAGTCGTCGAGATGATTAAAAAAATGGGACGGAAGGCCGTGGCAGTCAAGGGAAATGTGGCAATTAAGGCCGATGCAGAAAGGATTATCCAAACAGCTATTGATAACTTCGGAAAGATTGACATTCTGGTGAACAATGCAGGAGTAACGAAACCAAATATGCTCTACAAAATGACCGAGGAGCAATGGAGCGAAGTGGTTGATATTCATCTTAAGGGGCCTTTTCTCTGCATCCAGGCGGCTTCCAAGTATATGATGGAACAAAAGAGTGGTAAGATCATCAATGTGACCTCGGCGGCCGGAGTTTCGGGCACAAAGGGCCAGATCAACTACAGTTCAGCAAAAGGAGGGATCATTGCCTTAACCAAGTCGGCTGCACGGGAATTGGCTGGTTATGGGATTACAGTGAATGTGATCTCACCGGGATATGTAAGTACAGACATGACCGAGAAGATTCGGACAGACCCAAAATTGAAGGAGATTTATACGGGCAGGATTTTGCTGGGTCGATTTTCTGAACCAGAAGAGGTAGCACCGGCCTTCGTCTTCTTAGCATCAGACGAGTCGAACTATATCACCGGACAACTGCTGTGTGTAGATGGTGGAGTTGGGATGACCTAACAAACTAAAATTCAAAACTCAAAATTTAGAATTTTTAAACTGAAATCCGAAATCCAAAATCTAAAATCAAAAAAAGGGGGTGAAATGAATGTCAGCGATACCTGAAAAGATTGAGACTTGGCAGATGGTTCAGCCAACTGCCAAAAATAAGGACACGGGGGAGGTCATACCTGGTAAGTTAGCCAAAGCTTCAATCCCAGTCCCGACCTTGGCACCAGGAGAGGTATTGGTTAAGGTGGCGGGGTGCGGCGTCTGCCATACGGATTTGGGCTACTTTTATGATGGCGTGCCAACGGTACAGAAACCACCTTTAACCCTGGGACATGAAATCAGTGGAACCGTCGTTGCCGGGGATGAAAAATGGGTTGGGAAGGAAGTGATTATTCCTGCGGTAATGCCCTGCCGAAAATGTTTGCTTTGCAAAAC
>Ga0299912_10005804_pt1 | contig 10140 bp, 12 predicted proteins | sample RVTome_2_FD_207667 | JGI IMG/M metagenome (GOLD analysis project Ga0299912, IMG submission 207667) | Soil microbial communities from uranium-contaminated site in the Upper Colorado River Basin, Wyoming, United States - RVT95D214 (version 2) ...
CCGGCGGCCGTCATCGGAACGTTCGTTGGCAACCCGCTGAGCTGGCCGTTCATCTGGGTATCGACCTATGTCATGGGTCTGCACATCGTCGGGCTGCAGGGGGTGTTCGATCCCGCAGCGGTCGAGCGCAACATACTTCTGTTGTGGAGCGCCGTCGTCGAGCGGTCACCGCAACTTCTCGATACCACCGCGGCCCTGCTGTGGCCGCTCCTGTGGCCCATGCTGGCTGGCAGTGTGCCACTCGGGCTGCTCACTGCGGCGATTGTCTACTATATTTCCAGGAACGTCGTTCGCGCCTGGAGGGCCCGTACTATGACCCGCACATCCGCGGTGGCGGAATAGACCTTTTTCCGGCTCTGGTTCCCGGCTAGCTCCTGATGCGCAAGGCTCCCCATCTCCGATTGGGCGTGAACATCGACCACGTCGCCACGATCCGCAATGCGCGTGGCGGCCGGCATCCCGATCCGCTGCGCGCCGCGCACTTGGCCATCGAGGCGGGCGCCGACGGGATCACCGCACACCTGCGCGAGGATCGCCGGCACATCTCGGATGAAGACATCGCACGCCTGAAGAGCGAGCTGACGCGACCGCTCAATCTGGAGATGGCTGCGACCGACGAGATGCTCGACATCGCTCTCCGCCACCGGCCGAACGCCTGCTGCCTGGTGCCCGAGCGGCGCGAGGAGCGCACCACGGAGGGCGGCCTGAACGTTGTCGGCGGCGGGGCTCGCCTGCGCCGTATCGTCGGCGAACTCAAGTCGGCGGGAATTCGCGTGTCGCTGTTCATCGAGCCCGACCCCGCCACCGTCGAGGCCGCCGCACGGATCGGCGCCGACATCGTCGAGCTGCACACCGGTGCGTACTGCGAGCGGGCGCTCGACGGCAACGCGGCCGCCGTGGCGCGCGAGCTCGAGCGCATTGCAGAAGCTGCCCGTCGCGGCGAGGCGGCCGCTCTCGAAGTGCACGCCGGGCATGGGCTCACCTTCGATACGGTTGGCGCCGTTGCCCGTCTTCCGCAGGTCGTGGAGCTCAACATCGGCCATTTCCTGGTCGGGGAGGCGATATTCGTCGGCTTGCCTGCCGCGGTAAGGCGCATGCGGTCGCTGATGGATGAGGCGCGCAAGGAAGCGCTGCCTGCGCGCGAGCACGCGAGGCCGGCGTGATCTTGGGGGTTGGTAACGACATCGTCGATATTCGCCGCATCGAGAAAACGCTCGAACGCTATGGCGACCGCTTCATCGCGCGCGTGTTCACCGACGTTGAACGCAAGAAATCGGAAGGACGGCGGCAGCGCGCGGCATCCTACGCAAAGCGCTTTGCCGCCAAGGAGGCCTGCGCCAAGGCGTTGGGAACGGGGCTGCGCAACGGCGTCTTTTGGCGGGATATGGGGGTGATCAACCTGCCATCGGGACGCCCAACCCTCAGGCTAACTGGCGGCGCCGCCCGCAGCCTCGCCGAGCTTACGCCGGAGGGCTACGAAGTACGCATCGACTTGACACTTACCGATGATTTTCCGCTCGCTGCGGCGATCGTGATCATCTCGGGGCTGCCCGAAAAGGGCGATCGGCGATAGGGACCACGCATCCGTGCTGCGACACGGTGGGCAGGCGAATTGCACGCTGGCGACAAAATGGTTATAGGGGCCCGGCGCGCAGCCGGGCTTGCCCGCATCGGGAGTATCGAATGGCGGTATCGGCAAATACGAGGAAGGGCGGATGGCTGGAGACGGCCACCATCGTCATCGAGGCGCTGGCCATCGCCATGGTCGTGCGCACCTTCCTCTACCAGCCCTTCAACATACCCTCGGGCTCGATGAAGGAGACGCTGCTGATCGGCGACTACCTGTTCGTCTCCAAACTCTCCTACGGCTACAGCCGCTACTCGTTCTACAACTTCGTTCCATTTTCGGGCCGCATCTTCGCAGCCGAGCCCAAGCGCGGCGACGTCGCCGTGTTCAAGCTGCCGCGCGACAACTCGACGGACTACATCAAGCGCGTCATCGGCCTGCCCGGCGACCAGATCGACGTGCGCGGGGGTGTGCTGTTCATCAATGGCGAGGAAATCCCGCGTCATCGCATCGGCGACTTCGTCACGCAGGAGGACGCCGGTCCGCCGCGGCCCATTGCCGCCTACGAGGAAACGCTGCCCAACGGGGTGACGTACACCGTGCTCGATTCCGATGAGAACGGCCCCTTCGACAACGTCGGCCCCTACAAGGTGCCGGCGGGTCACTTCTTCATGATGGGGGACAACCGCGACAACTCCACAGACAGTCGCGCCTCCTGGGGGGTCGGCTACGTGCCGTTCGACAATCTCATCGGCCGCGCCGAGATCATCTTCTTCTCCGCCGCCGTCGACGAGCCCGACGCCTTCCGTTGGTGGAGCCCGTGGATGTGGCCTTTCGACGTCCGCTGGAACCGTTTCTTCAGGCTGGTGCGCTAGTTTTGCGGCGCAGCCTGCCGCGCGGCTGCTGCAAACTCATGCGCAGCGCTTGCAGATGCATTAAGCTCTTGCCGTGATATTGCGCGCACGAAAATTCAAAGACCTCGAAAAAGCGCTGGGCCATCGCTTCAAAAACCAGCAGCTGCTCGAGGTCGCGCTTACGCACGCCAGCACGCGGAGCGGCAAGGGACAGCGCAGCGACAACGAGCGCCTCGAGTTCATCGGCGATCGTGTGTTGGGCCTGGCCATCGCCGAGGTGCTGAGCGAGCGCTTTCCCGTGGCCAGCGAAGGCGAGCTGGCGCGGCGCTACAATCGCCTCGTGCGCGGCGAGGCCTGCGCCAGGGTGGCGCGGACGCTCGGGCTGGGTCGGTATCTGATCCTGTCCGAGAGCGAAGATAGCAGCGGCGGACGTGCCAAGGGCACCATCTTGGCCGACGCGATGGAGGCTCTTCTGGGCGCGATCTTTGTCGACGCAGGATTTGACGCGGCGCGGGGCGCCGTGCGCCGCCTTTGGGAGACGCAAGCGCACGAACAGCCGACGGCGGCGGGCCCGGATGCCAAGTCGGCACTGCAGGAATGGGCGCAGGGGAAGGGCCTGGCGCTGCCGCAATATGTGGAGGTTGAGCGCCTGGGCCCCGACCACGCACCGCGCTTTACCTCCGAGGTGCGCATTGTCGGCCATCCTCCGGCGCGCGGCGAGGGGGCTTCCAAGCGCGCCGCTGAGCAGGCTGCGGCACGCGCATTGCTGGAGCGGGAAGGCGTCGACGGAGCGGGACTTCATGAGTGAGCGCAAGAACAAGGATGCGACAGCGCCGCCGACCGACGCGCAGCGCTGCGCCTTCATCGCCGTCATCGGCGCCCCCAATGCCGGTAAGTCGACGCTGGTCAATGCGCTCGTCGGTGCCAAGGTGTCGATCGTCTCGCACAAGGTGCAGACGACGCGCGTTCCCTTGCGCGGAATCGCCACCGACGGCGACAGCCAGCTCGTGTTCATCGATACGCCGGGTGTGTTCACGCCCCGCCGGCGCCTGGAAACGGCGATGGTGGAGGCCGCCTGGGGCGGCGCCCGCGACGCCGACATCGTCGTGCTCGTCATCGATGCGGCGAAGGGCCTCGATGATGAGGTCGATGGCATCCTCGAAAAGTTGAAGGATGTCCGCCTGCCGCGGTTTGCCGTGCTCAACAAGATCGACCGGCTGTCCTCCAGGGACAAGCTGCTCGAGCTCGCTGCGGATCTCGGACAGAAATTGGAGTTCGAGCGTGTGTTCATGATCTCGGCCACGACCGGCGACGGCGTTGCTGACCTGAAACGCACCCTCGCCGAGCGCGCACCCAAGGGCCCGTGGCACTATGCGGCCGACGATCTTTCGGATGCGCCGATGCGCATCATGGCGGCCGAGATCACGCGCGAGAAGATCTACAACCGCCTGCACGACGAGCTGCCCTATTCCAGCACCGTCGAGACGACCGCGTGGACCGAGCGCAAGGACGGATCGGTGCGCATCGAGCAGACGATCTACGTCGTCCGTCCCGGGCAGAAAGCCATCGTGCTCGGCAAGGGCGGGCAGACGATCAAGCAGATCTCCATGGATGCCCGCCGCGAGCTGGCCCAGATCCTCGAACGTCCGGTGCACCTGTTCCTGTTCGTCAAGGTGCGCGAGGATTGGCAGAATGATCCCGAGCGCTACCGCGAGATGGGCCTTGAGCTGCCCGACAAGTGATCTTTCGGCGCAACGCCCGCCTTATCTTGCCTCGGCAACGCGCGCGCTTGGCGCCGCCGCGCGACCCTGCCATAGGATCAGGCGATGCAGTGGTCCGATGAAGGCGTGATTCTGTCCGTGCGGCCGCACGGCGAGACCGCGGCGGTCGCGGAGATCTTCACGCGCGCGCACGGACGCCACCTCGGCCTCGTCCACGGCGGCCGCTCGCGCAAGCTGCGTCCCGTCCTGCAAACCGGCAACCACGTCGATGCCGTTTGGAAGGCGCGGCTCGCCGAGCACCTCGGCCACGTCAGCGTCGAGCTGCGCAAAGGCTACGCCGCGCAGGCGATGGAGGACCCTTTGGCGCTCGCCGGGCTAACCTCGCTGTGTGCGCTCGCCCGCCTGCTCCCCGAGCGCGACCCCCATCCCGGGCTATTCGAGATCGCGCTGTTCGTTTTGGGCTATCTCGACGACGCGGAGGTATGGCCGGCGCTCATGGTGCGCTGGGAGCTCTCCCTGCTCGATGAGCTGGGCTTCGGGCTCGATCTCGCTACGTGTGCGGCCACGGGGAGCAAGGACGAGCTCATCTATGTGTCGCCGAAGTCCGGGCGCGCAGTGTCGGCGGCGGCCGGTGAGGCCTACAAGGACCGCCTGCTGCGGCTGCCGGCCTTTCTCCGCAAGGGGCTCGGCAAGGGGAGGCAAGGCTCCGCAGCGCCCGGGGACATCGCCGACGGACTGGCGCTGACCGGTCATTTCCTCGAGACGCGCGTTCTCATGCCGCGCGAGGAGGCGATGCCCGAGGCCCGCCAGCGCTTCAAGGACATGATCGCGCGCCGCGCTAAGGCCGCCTAGTTGCTGCGCGGGCTCGAACTGACCTCGACCGTCACGCCGTTCTCTCCCCAGTTGAGCGTATAGACCTGCCCGTCGCGCGCCTCGTAGCGCGCCGCTGCCTTGGTCTTGGGGTCCGTGATGATGCTGATGCTGCCGGGCAGGCAGACCTTGTGCGTCATGTATTGCTCGCGCTCGAGGTCATAGGTCTTGCCGGCGAACTCGTAGGCGACGGTTTTCGTCCCCGTGTTGCGCACCTTGAACTCGTAGCGCGTCGCTTGCCGGCGACCGAACATCTGCACCGCGATGTAGCGCGGATCGTCGGGGCCGGCGCGCGTGACGGCGACGCCGATGTCGGTCAGGTACGGCAACATCAGGTTCTTGCGGTGGCCGGGCGAGCCTGCCCAGCCGGTGAGCGCACGGCGCGCATAGTCGCGTGCCGTGAAGCCGCGGCTGTCAGACGCCATGGCGAGGTTTTCCGCGATCTGGCAGTAGGCGTAGCCAGCCTCCTTCGCCCGCGTCGCCGGCGTCGTCCCCTCCAGCGTGTGCGACAGTCCGGTGTTGGCGGCAAGCGTGCGGGCATAGGCGCGCGCGGCGGCGGCGAGCGTCGGGTTGGGCGTCAGCGCGGAGAGCTTGTGCTCCTTACGAAAGGCGTTGGTCATCTCGACGATGGCCAGCTCGGTAGCGGGAATGTCGGGCGTTATGGGCATGTGGAGATCATAGGGATTGGAAGGCGCGGGACGGTAAAGCATCACAGGGCGGTGCCGTGCGCAGTTTCCTTGGGAACAGCTAGTGGTCCTCGCGCGTCTCCACGTGGAATTTGTGCAGCACGCGGTGGAAGATCGGGGCCAGCACGAAGCCCGTGGCGATGACGATGATCAGTCCCGAGAAGATGGCGTAGAAGCCGGCGAACAGCTTGCCGGACTCGGTCTTGAGTTCCGTCGCCGGCCCCATGCCCGACAGGATCATCGCCGCATTGAGGAAGGCGTCGGTGAGCGACATGCCCTCGAAGTAGGCATAACCGGCGATGCCGATGGCCAGCCCCACGCCTGTCAAGGCGAACCACAGGCCGATGGCGTAGGCCATGCGCCGCGCAAAGACCGGCCGCGAGGCGACCTTGTGGCGGCGCTTCTCGAAGCTCGTCAGGCTCAGGTCGATGGAAGGCATCCTTTCGATATCGCGTCGAGTTTACGGCGCGTCGCCCCCGGCAACAATCGCTACCGGAGCACGCCGCGTGCGGATATTCGGGGCTATACTCGCTCTCCAAAGGGCAAGGAGACGGTCATGAGCCGGGCGTTCGTCAAGGAGCAGGACGGTGCGGAGGGCGAGGAGCTGCCCGATCGCCTGATCTCGGAGCATGCCAATCTGGTGACCAAGGAGGGGCTGCAGCAGATCGAGGCGGAGGTGCAGCGCCTGTCTGCCGAGCACGCCGCCGCGCAAGCCAGCGAGGACCGCGCGCGCATGGCGGCGACGGCGCGCGACCTGCGCTACTGGAGCGCGCGGCTGGCGAGTGCGGAGCTGGTGGCGGCGGTGACAGATGGCGGCCGCGTGCACTTTGGCTCGACCGTCACCATCCTGCGCGGCGATGGGCGGCGGCAGACGTTCCGCATCGTCGGCGAGGACGAGGCCGATCCGGCGAAGGGGACGCTGTCCTACGTGTCGCCGCTGGCGCGCGCGCTCGTCGGCCGGGCTGTCGGTGACACCGTGCGCGTCGGGGATGGGGAAGCTGAGGTGCTCGAAGTCGGCTGAGCCACTAGCTCCCCTGCCCCACAGGGAAGTCGCGCGCCCAGGACGCGCCTGCGCTGTCGGTCGCTTCGATGTGCAACGTCTCGGCGCCGTTGGTGCGGTAGTCGAACTCGATCGCCGGGTCCTGCGACAGCGCGATTGAGCCCTGCATGGCGAACACGCGCTCCTCGCCCTGGCGCACCTCCAGGCCACTGATGATGCGCAGCGGCACGTACAGCAGCGTCAGCTGGTCGAGCACCATGCCGGTGTGGTTGGGGTGGCTGATCTTGAGGCGCGCGCGCGGCTCGATCTGCGTGACCTTCTCGCGCTTGCCCACGGGCTCAAACGTCATCTTGCCCATGTTGGCGGCGATCTGTTCCGGGCTGCCCATGGGCGGTGCCGAGCAGGCCGCCTGGCCGCCGGCGAACTTGACGAAGCGGTCGGCCATGTAGAGTTGCCCGTCGCTCGCCTCGACGATGGCGCGCACGTCGGTGGCCGCATTGAGGCGCATCGTGGTCGCTATGCGCACGTGCTCGCGCGCACCTCCGATGTCGAACCGCGCGGCGACCGGCGTCGGGTTCTCGTCGATGATGATGGTGACGGAGCGCACGCTGCGCCCGTCGGCGAAGTGCGTCTCGACCTCGATGGGGACGGCGCGCTGGTCGAGCGGCCGGATCGGCGCGGTCAGCACGACCGTGTCGCCGGCAGGCTCGATGGGGCGGTTGGCGAACACGCCGGCGCGGATCTCATCCCACGCCGAACCGGCCAGCGCTGGGGTGGCGCCCAGGGCGACGACGACGAGGGCAAAGGCGAGGGCGGTGCGGCGCATGATGCTTTTCCCGGAATCGATGCGTTTATTATGCGGCCAGTATGGCCCAAGGCAGGACAGCCGGACAACAGGCATCCGCACCTTGACAGCAGGTTCGGCCCCGGCCGCTCGGCGCCCGAGGTAGTGGAGGTGAGGGGCTGCGGGGCGGGAAGCGCCGCTAGCTGAGTGTAGTGTGAGCGGCGGTTGCCGCCCCGCGCAGGATTGTGGGCATACCCGCAGCGTTTCAGGGGTTTCCCCCTCCCGGACTCTCACCGGGTGGGTGCGGCGAGCCTCGGATAGTCGCGCGCCGCGTAAGCGCACGTGTACCCGACCTGCAGCCCGCCCTCGATGCAGGACGCCTCGAGATCGACCCCTTAGCGGGGCGGGATGGGTGCAGCTTCGCACGGCCCGGAGCAGCGGGGACAAGTTCCTGTTTCACGAGCTCCGAGCAGGTGGCGGTCCAGAGGGTAGGATCGCGCTGACCTGCGTGCCAGAAGCAGCTATAGACGCTGCGCGGTGGATCGACCGCAACCGTCTCGGAGGGGCCCGTATGTTCGACGACAGCCGAGGTTTCGTCACCCGTTCATTTCTTCGGGCGTTGCTCGACCTCGAATTTCGCGTCTATTCGGCCGACGGAACCGACGACGCATTGAAAAAGCGTCTTATAGATTGGGACCGGGTAGTGGGTCATTTTGGGCTCGGCCTTCTTTTACTCCGGGGCTGACCCGGTATCAGGCGTGCTTTCAAACTTACCGATTTCGGCGGCGCGGGCGGGCGGACCGGCCGGAAGGGTCGGTAGTCCTCAAGCGGCTTCACCCGCACAGATTGTCGGTTGTTTTTCACCTCGGCATGGAAGTGATCGGACATCGCCACGATGTCTTCCACGTCCCACAGTTTCTCAGTGACACCCGCCGCCATCGCCGGGCTGACGCGCAGCGTCTTGTGAATGCGCACGAAGTTGTAGTGCATGAAGTGCAGCGCGACCGCGTGCGCGTGGTTTTCGACCTTCTTCGAGAACCCGTTCGTCAACCGAGTAAACCTGCGCATCGACATACGCATCGTGAGGTTCTGGCGCTCAACGTACGACGTGCTGACGTGCTGCATGTCAGGGTTGCCGGCAATCGGCCTCTTACGGGTTCCGATGCACTCGGCCGGCGAATAGCGAACGCTGGCACCCTCTTCTGGCGATTGGCCGTAGAGCTTCACCAACATCGCGTAATCGATCTGACGCCCGTCGAAGGCGTGCCGAATTGTATCGAGGTAGGCAACGTGCCCGTCTGACGTAATCTGAAAGCGCCCGTCTACGCGGTCGGCAAGGTCTTCGACGAAGGCGAGCGCGTACTGCGCGTCGCGGTAGCCGACGACCCACGACGGCACCAACTTGGTGTCGGCGCAGATGGCGACCCAGGTCCAGATATCGCCGTAGCGCCCTTCCTTGCCTTCGGGGACGTTCTTCGCCTTCGAGCCGACGAACGACCAGATCTCGTCAAGTTGGACGCGCTCGCACTTGAGATGGCGTAGGTGGGCGTTCTGGTACCAGTGGCAAGCCTCACCGACCTCGACGAGCAGCTTGATCACGGTGTTCTTACTGACGCCGACAAGCCGAGACGCGCCTCGGATGGAATTGCCTTCCACTAGGCAACGCAGCAGTTGAGTGCGCTTTTCTGGGGCCAATCGGTTCATGGCCCCAATATACGATCACATGCTTGACCGGTCCAGCATGTCAGTCAGTATGCGCTAATGCCTTGCGAAAGGCGGCAACGACTTTTTTGGCCGCAGCAGCGCCCTCCACCTTGGCGTCCGAACGCTCGCCGGTCACTTTGGTCGGGCGCTGGCCACTTCCGGAAGTGTTGCGCTTACTCGCCGCCTGAAGCTTTTTTGCGAGTTCTTCGAACTGTCTGCTTTTCATCCTCGCCACCCATGATTGCCCGCAGGTACTTGGCAGTGAACTGGGGGTTTAACTCCGGAGCAAAGTAGTGTTTCCTTTTGATCCAAATGAGCCCATCGCCCTTCGAAATTAAGGCGACATCTATAGGACCGCCAACCGTCTCTGCGTCGTGGGACACATGCCGCTTCAAGGAGGTCAGAGCCACCAAAGATTCGGCCAAGTGTGGCAGCTCATCCTTGGGCAGCATCATTACCATGTCCAAGATAGGACTGGAGAAGTTTGCGCGGCAGAATGCTTCTCTAACCTTTAACGCTTCGTCCGCGCTCTGAGACATACCCCGTCTAATCGACTCCCTCACGGCGTCAGTCTTGTGTTTGTCGTCACCGTATTCATCAAGAACGGCGAGGCAACTCTCAATCATTGATGTTCGGAATAATTCGTCGGCAAAAGCCGCGTATTCTGGATCCGCCCCGTCCATGAAACGGCATACCATATCGTCTTGGGCAAACGGTTGGATCAACCCTCTCATTTTTCTAGAGACGTGAATAGGATTTCGACGCCTCAGCTTCAGGTTCTCTCCAACGATTCCGTCTGATTCAAACTCAACCAAGCCTGGAAAAATCTCTTTGTCGCCGTAGCCCGCGATCACGAAACCCATCGAAGCAGGCGACCACACCCGCTTCAGAAGGGCGGCCATGGCGAACAGAGAAGCGACTTTGCTCAGACCCTCATTATCATAGTGCCCGACA
>Ga0299912_10005805_pt1 | contig 10139 bp, 9 predicted proteins | sample RVTome_2_FD_207667 | JGI IMG/M metagenome (GOLD analysis project Ga0299912, IMG submission 207667) | Soil microbial communities from uranium-contaminated site in the Upper Colorado River Basin, Wyoming, United States - RVT95D214 (version 2) ...
CTGGAATATGAGGCTTACTGTGCGGCCATCGTATCCGCTTCGGAGGACAGAAGCGAAGGTTTTAAAGCTTTCGTCGAGAAGAGGAAGCCGGTATACAAAGGACGGTAAGGGAGGAGGTAAAAAAAGGTGACGCCCCTGGAAGGAATACGCATCCTGGAATCGGCCCACCAGTATCCTGGGCCCTATTGCTCTTTACTCCTGGCGGACTTAGGAGCGGAAGTCATTAAAGTGGAAAGACCCGGGGTTGGCGACCTGGCCCGGCAACTCCCTGATTTTTTCCAGAGTATAAACGGCAACAAAAAAAGCCTCGCCCTCGACCTGAAATCGCCCGTCGCCAGAAAAATTCTCTACCGACTGGTGGAGGTTTCCGATGTCTTCATGGAAGGCTTCCGCCCGGGAGTGGCCAGCCGGATGGGTATCGATTACCCCACTTTAAGAAAAATCAACCCGAGGCTGATTTATTGCTCCATATCCGGTTACGGCCAGGAAGGTCCCTACCGGGACTTGCCGGGCCATGACCTGAATTATCAAGCCATGACCGGGATGTTGCACTGCTTTCAGGATGAAAATAGAAATTGCTTCGCGCCCGGGGTCGCGATCGGGGATCTTTCTTCCGGAATGTTTGCGGCCATCGGCATCCTGGCTGCGCTGCAGGGCAGGCAAAAAACCGGACAGGGCCAGTTTATCGACGTATCCATGTTCGACGGCCTTCTTTCCTGGATGACGACGCGCCTCGGAATTTTTTGGGGAACCGGCCGGTTTGAAAGGGACCGGGATGCCGGCTACGGGATCTTCCGGGCCAAAGACGGCCAGTTCTTCACCTTAGCGATCGCCCATGAAGATTGGTTCTGGGATCGACTCTGTGCTGCGATGTCCCTTCCTGAATACCAGGGAATTCGCGCGCCGGAGAGGAGAAGACGGAGGCCCGAATTGGCCGAAAGATTACAAAAGGTATTTCTCGGGAAGCCACGGGAAGAGTGGCTGAAGATTATTCAAGAAGCAGACGTGCCCATTGCTCCGATAAAGGGCCCGGAGGAGATTGAAAAAGACCCGCACGTTTTATTCCGGAAAATGATCTACGAGATCTCGACTTCCTCGGGAGAAAAAATCAAGCAAGTGGGTTTTCCCATGAAGTTAGCGGATATGCCGGACTCCTTGCGTACTCCCCCCCCGAAACTGGGAGAGCATACGGAGGAAATCTTGCGTTCTCTCGGATATGACGGGGGGGAGATCGCAGGCCTTAAAAAGGACGGAGTCACATGATCTGAGGCTGCTTCATCCAAGAAGAAGGAGGCTTAGGATGACTGTTGGAGATTTTCTGGCCAAGGCGGCTGTTCGTTTCCCGAACCATACCGCCGTCGTTCATCAGGATACGAGACTGACCACCCAAAAATTGCTGGAGCGAGTCTATCGCCTTGGCAACGCCCTTCTCAGCCTGGGGCTGAAGAAAGGCGACCGGGTGGGGGTGCTTCTGAACAACTGCCATCAAAGCGTGGAGTGCTTTTATGGCCTGGCCTGCGCCGGTCTCGTCCTCGTTCCGATGAACAGCCGGTATTCTGGCCGCGAGCATTTATACATGCTCAATGACTCCGATGCCCGGGCCATCCTGCTGGGCCATGAATTCCAAGAAGTCATTGCCTCCCTTTTACCCGAGGCCCATACGGTTTCCTGGCCTATTTGCGTAACAGGCCAGGCCAGAGAAGGGATGCTGTCTTACGAAGACCTGCTGGCCAAAGCTTCTTCACAAAAACCGGAGGTAGAGATCTTCGACCGGGATGTTATCAACCTGCGATATACCGCCGGTACCACCGGCCAGCCCAAAGGGGTCATTCATTCGCACCGCAGCAACGTTATCGTGCTCTACAACAATTTGATGGAAGGGATCCGTGTGGAAGAGGGGGATGCCATTGCCCTGACGGGTCCGGTAACCCATGCCAGCGGCGCGATGATTCTCCCCCATATCGTGCGCGGGGCCAAGGTGGTCATTCTCTCCGGCTTTGATGAGCAGGCGCTTTTGGAGACGATTCAAAAGGAGCGGATCACTTCGCTCTACCTGGTCCCGACCATGATCGTTATGCTCCTGGCCTATCCGGAGTTAAAGAAATACGACCTGAGCAGCCTGGAAAATATCCGTTACGGCGCCTCGCCGATTTCCCCCGATGTCCTCAAGAGAGCGATTGAGGTTTTTGGAAATATTTTTGTGCAGGGCTACGGGTTGACCGAAGCGAGCATGCCGCTCACTCTTCTTTTGAAAGAAGACCATATTTTAGACGGAACCGAAAGAAAGCTGAAGCGTCTAAGTTCCATCGGCCGGGAGGTCAATGTCGCCCAGGTGAGAATTATGAATGATGACGGGAAAATCGTTCCTCCGGGACAAGTCGGGGAGATTGTCATCCGGTCGGACCAAGTCATGAAAGGCTACTGGAAAAACCCGCAAGCCACCGCCGAGGCGCTTCGCGGCGGATGGCTGCATACCCGCGATATGGGCTACATGGACGAAGATGGGTATATCTACTTAGTGGACCGTAAGGACGACATGATCGTGAGCGGCGGTTTTAATGTCTACCCTAAGGAGGTGGAAGACGTCCTCTACAGCCATCCGGCCGTGCTGGAGGCCGCGGTTTTTGGGGTCCCGGATGAGAAGTGGGGCGAGGCCGTGAAGGCGGCCGTTTCCCTGCGGCAGGGGATGCAGGTTACCGAGGAAGAGATCATCGAACATTGCCGGAAGCACCTGGCCGGTTACAAGAAGCCCAAGTCGGTGGACTTTATCAAAGACCTGCCGAAGAGCCCCTTCGGCAAAATCTGGAGAAGAAAGCTCAAGGAGGTTTACTGGCACGGGCGGGGACGGATGATTTCGTAAAAATACAAGGCAATGGGCGATAGGCGATAGGCAACAGGAAATCCATAGCCGATTGTCCATAGCCCATAGCCAAAATGAATAAGAAAGGAGAAGAAAATGGATCTGGAGCTAAAAGGAAAAGTAGCTTTAGTCAGCGGAGCCGGCCAGGGGGTGGGCCGGGAAATCTGCAAAATCTTAGCCGCCGAAGGTGCGAGAATAGCGGTTAACGACCTCTTTCAAGAAAAAGCGGACAAAGTAGCTAAGGAGATAAAGGATGCAGGAGGAATCGCCATCGGCGTGCAGGCGGACGTAACGAACCTTGATCAGGTCAAGGCTATGGTGGCCAAGGTGGGGGTGGAATTCGGCCCGGTAAACATCCTGGTGAATAACGCCGGAGTTCCCTGGGAAGTGCGCACGGGCCAGATCAAACGGACGGTTTTTATTGAATCGGAACCGGTCCTCTGGAAAAAGCAGATCGACCTTAATATGCATGGATGTTTGAACTGCGTCCATTCCGTGCTGGCGTCCATGGTCGAAAGGAAGGAGGGGAAGATCCTCAGCATCATCTCCGAAGCCGGGAGGACCGGGGAGGCCAACCTGGCGGTTTATTCCGGAGCGAAAGCCGGGATCCTGGGGTTTACCAAAGCGTTGGCCAAGGAAGTAGGCCGCTATGCCATCAATGTGAACTGCATTGCCATTGGAGCGACGGCCCATGAAGGAACCAAGCCGGCTTTGGACCCGGATGCCAGACCCGAAACCGACCCGAACCTGGCCAGGATTCTGAAAGTCTATCCCATTGGCAAAGGCCTGGGCCGGATTGGCCGTCCTTACGATGCTGCCTATGCGATTGCTTTCCTGGCTTCCCCCAAGGCCTGCTTCGTTACCGGCCAGTGCCTCAGCGTAAGCGGGGGATTTACCATGGTGTCCTAACAAATAGTGAGTTTCGGGTTGAAACCCATAAGGGCAGGCGAAAGGTTCTTGCGGCGTTGGGGACGGAAAAAGGGAGGGTTCAACATGAAGAAAATGAGGGCAGTCATGGTGGCGGGGGCTGGTTTGACCCGCTTCGATTCCTATGATGGCCAGCAGGGTCGTCCCGTAAAAGAATATTATGACCTGGGGAGCGAGGCGATTTTAAAGGCGCTAAAAGATGCGGGGATGGAATGGAAGGAGGTTCAGGCCGCCTTCTGTGGCAGTGTTTACTGCGGCACCGCCTCCGGCCACCAGACCATTGAAAAAATCGGCATGACCGGGATTCCCATTGTGAACGTGGAAAATGCCTGCTCGAGCGGGTCATCTGCTTTGCGGTTGGCCTACCAATCAATCGCGGCTGAGCTTTATGACGTGGTCATTGCCCTGGGATTTGAGAGCATGCCGCGGGGATTTATCAAGAGCACTTCCTGGCCCGAGTGGCAGAGAAAGATGGGCTTCAATGTCCAGCCCGCCTCTTATGCCATGGGTGCCGTTAGGTATATGGAAGAGACGGGAGCCACGGAGGAAGATTTTTCCAGGGTGACGGTGAAGAATCGGAAAAACGGGTCCTTAAATCCCCAGGCCCGTTTTCAAAAGCCTGTTACTCTTGAAGAAGTCCTCGCTTCACGGATGGTGGCCAAGCCCCTGCGGCTGCTCCATGCCTGTCCCCTGGCGGATGGAGGGACGGCGGTGATTCTTTGCAGCCAGGATAAATTAAAGTCAAAGACCAAGAAGGTCACCGTCGCCGCTTCGGTTTTGACGAGCGGGACCTATGGCCATGTTTATGGCGGGGGAAGCGTAAAGATTCATACCCCGGACACCGTAGAGGTCTCGATGGAGCAGGCCTGGGAAATGTCCGGATACGGGCCAAAGGACATGGACGTTGTCCAGGCTTACGACACCATGTCGCCGGGCGAGCTGTGGGACCTGGAGAAAATGGGTTTCTGCGGCAAAGGGGAAGCTCCCCGCTTGCTGCGGGAGGGATATTTCGACCTGAGCGGGAAGCTGCCGGTCAATACGGATGGAGGGCTCATGTCGCGAGGACATCCTTTGGGAGCAACGGCCCTGGCCCAGGTCATCGAGATTTACCGGCAGATCCGGGAGGAGGCCGGGCCCAGACAGGTCCCGGGAGCCAAGATCGGTTTGGCCCACTCGATGGGCGCCGGTCCCAACAGTGCCGTGGTTATATTAAAGCGCTAAACGCAGCGGGAAGGCCCGAAAGGAGAGACAAGGAGAGCAAAGAAGAAAGCTTCTCCTGCATTTCGCCCATTTCGCGCTACTAATACAAACGAAATAAGTCGCGTGTCATTGCGAGGAGCAAAGCGACGAAGCAATCCCAATCAAAAACGAGATTGCCACGCCCTCCGGGCTCGCAATGACTGTAACGATATTTACTTCGTTTGTATTAATACGAACGCATTTTTTTCTTTACCACCAAGTTAAATTTTAAGAAGGAGCAGAATATGGACTTTGATTTTACCGATGAGCAAAAGGCCTTGCAGGATACCGTGAAAAAATATTTAGCCCAGAAGGTTGAACCGATCGCGGACGAATACGACCGCAAAGGTCCGATGTCCAAGGAAGATGCGGTGAGGTTTCTGAAAGAGCTCAAGCCTTTTGGTTATGTGGGCACCCTGGTGCAGGAAAAATACGGCGGACCCGGATTGGATCACGTAACCTGGGGTGTGCTTCATGAAGAGTTGCGGCGGGCTTATGCCAGCCTGGGGGGCGTTGTGGGAATTACCTCGGCCGCGAGCGCGGGTTTAGCAGAATCTCCCAATGAAGAGTTGAAGCAAAGAATTCTTCCGGGCTTGCTCGCAGGCGATAAGATTATCTGCACCGCGATTACCGAGCCGAATTACGGTTCCGATGCTTCCGGGGTGGATACCAAGGCAATCTTAGATGGGAGTCACTACCGCATCAACGGCACCAAAATGTGGATATCCAACGGGACGATCGCCGATTACGTGATCGTCATCGCCCAGACTGATCCGGCAAAAGGGGCGTCGGGGATTTGCCAGGTCTTGGTGGAGAAAGAAAAATCTCCTTTCCTGGCACGGGAAATCCACAAGGTGGGGGTTCGTTCCTTCCCCACGGCCGAGCTGGTCTTTGAAGACTGCCAGGTTCCCAGGGAGAACCTTCTTTTTCCCGTAGGAGAAGGATACCGCAAGACTTTGCGCGGGCTGAACCATGCCCGGGCTAATGCGGCCATTGCCTCGGTGGGGATTGCCCAGGCAGCGTTCAATGCTTCCGTGCGCTACGCCAAGGAACGGAAGCAGTTTAAAAAGCTGATCGGATCCTTTCAACTCATCCAGGAGATGATCGCGGACATGGCTGCGGAAATCGATGCGGCCCGGCTCCTGGCCTACCGGGGATTCTATTTGATCGATAAAGGAGTCAAATGCCGCAAGGAGGTTTCCATTGCCAAGGCTTTTGCCACCGAGATGGGCGTGCGGGTGACCTCTAAAGCCATCCAGATTCACGGGGCCTACGGGTTATCGGAAGAATACCCCGTGGAGCGTTACTTCCGGGATGCCCGGTGCTACACGATCCCTGATGGGACAACCGAAATCCAGAAACTCATCATCGGAAGGGAAATCTTGGGCATGCAGGCCTTCGTCTAAACCGGAGGAATTTTTTAATGGAAGTTTAAGGAGGCTAAAAATGAATGGGGAAAAGAAAAAGATTCCGGTGCGGGAAGGATTATGGACAACCCCGGCCACCGCGGACGATAAACCGCAGCTCATCGGGAGTCAATGTAACAATTGTGGCGAGGTTTTTTTCCCGAAAAGACAGGATGTCTTGTGTTCCCATTGTCAATCCAGCAGCTTCAAAGAAATTAAACTCAGTAACAGAGGAAAGATTTATAGCTATTCGGTGGTGATGCAAAGACCTCCGGTGTATTTCAAGGCGGAAGTTCCTTATGCCATAGGGTTTGTTGAATTGCCCGAAGGTGTCCGGGTGGAAACCCTGTTTACGGGAGGGAACCTTGAGGATTTAAGAGTGGGGATGGAAGTGGAGATGTTGATCGATAAGCTTCACGAAGAAGAAGATGGAACGGAAATCTATTGCTACAAATTTAAACCGGCAGGGGCTTAGAATCAGGGAAAGTTGACAGGTATTGGCGGAAAGGCCATGATAGCCTACAAATCCAGGGATAAAAAGGTGACCTTTGGAAGAGAAGCATAAATACTCCATGGCCCAGGCTCTTCGGGAGGCTTATCAAACTGGTGAGGATGACGAAACTGTAGAGGCCCGGGTTTTAGTCGATGGGCAAGGAAAGCCCATCGGCCGGTTCAGGGATGGGGATTATGTCATTTTTTATAATATCCGGGGAGAGCGGGAAGTGGAGCTCTGCCAGAGCCTGCTGGACCGGGATTTCCCCCATTTTCAAGTGGAAAAAGACTTAAAATTGAACATGGTGACCATGATTCCCTACCATCAAGAGCTGAAGGCCCGCGTAGCCTTTGCTCCCGAAGAGAAGATCCGGGATACGCTAAGCGAGACCCTGAGCAAACAGGGTCTGAGACAGGCCAAGATCTCCGAGTCAGAAAAAGCCATTCATGTGAGTTACTTTCTCAACGGGAAGGTCCTCGATCCCTTTTCGGGAGAAGAGAGAATCGCAGTCCCCACCCCCAAGGACGTTCCCCACTTTGACCAGAAGCCGGAGATGAACGCTGCCGGTGTGGGTGATGCTGTAATCCAGAAGATAGAGGACGCGAAGGTAGATTTCTGCTTTGCCAACTTTGCCAACATCGACGTTTTGGGGCACACCGAAAATGAAGGAGCCGTCAAAAAAGCAGTGGAAGCCGTGGATTCCAATTTGGGGCGTTGCCTCAAGGCGGCCCGCCAAGCGGGCGTGACCGCCGTTATTACCGCTGACCATGGTACGGCAGAAAAATGGTTTTACCCGGATGGATCGATTGATACAGGACATACGGACAGTAGAGTGCCATTCATCTTAGTCGATCCGGAGAAAGAGGCACGTTCCTCATGGAAGCTGAAGGGGGAAGGGGAATTAACGGATGTAGCCCCCACGATTTTGCACATTCTCGGCCTTTCCCAGCCGGCGGCCATGACCGGCCAGAGTCTTATTTTAGGGCAACCTCCCCCCAAGGCAAAGGAGAGAAAAAGAATTCTCCTCATTCTTCTGGATGGTTGGGGATATCGGGGCGAAATCTACGGGAACCTCATTGCCCAAGCCTACACACCCGTGATGAATGATTTGCAGGCTCACTATCCCTTTACCACCCTTAAGGCCGCGGGAGAAGCGGTGGGCCTTCCCGAGGGAAGCGTGGGCAATTCCGAGGCCGGCCACCTGCATATCGGCGCCGGGCGAAGGGTTTATTCCGACCGCCTGCGGATCGATCGGGCCATTCAGGATGGGTCCTTCTTCGAGAACGAAGCCTTTCTCTGGGCGATGAGGGAGACCAAAAGGAAGGGAAAGGCCCTTCATCTCTTGGGCATCGTCTCCTCCTTCAGCTCCCACGGGTCGGTCAGCCATCTCCTAACTTTGTTAAAGATGGCCAAGCGGGAATCGGTGGGAAAGCTTTATCTCCACGCCATGTTAAGCCGGCGGGGGGCGCAAAAGGGGAGCGGCGCCCAGTATATCGAATCGATCGAAAAAGAGATGGAAAACCTCGGCCTGGGCCGAGTAGCCTCGGTCATCGGCCGCTACTGGTCTTTGGACCGGGAGGAAAACTGGGACCGCATCGAGAAGACTTACCGCATGCTGGTTTACGGGGAAGGAAAACCAGTGTTTAATGAACGGGAGGTAGAGAAGTGGAGAGATCAATCTAAAAAGGAATAAAAAGCTTGCCGGAATTTGACTTGAAAACCAAATCTTTTTTTGGTATGTAATCTTATTTTCAAGGCCTTGAGAAAGGATGGTGCTATGCCAAAGATTCTGATGATTCAGGGAAGCAACATGAATCTTCTGGGAGTTCGCCAGCCGGAGATCTATGGGACCACTACCGCTGCCGAATTGGACAAGATGATGAACGACTATGCCAAGGCCAAGGGGTTCGACCTGGAAATCTTTTACACGAACTCCGAAGGAGCATGTATCGACCGGATCATCAAAGCCCATTATGACAAAGTCGATGTCCTGGTGATGAACCCGGGTGGCTTCACCTACGCCGCCTATTCCATCCGGGATACCATCAAGGGGGTAAAGATCCCCTACATAGAAATCCACCTGTCCAACCATTACGAGCGAGACATCCATTCGGTGATTGCCGCGGCCGCTCAGGGAGTCATCATGGGGTTAGGAATCCAGGTTTATTTCATGGGTTTGGAAGCAGCCCTGTATTTAGCTGGAAAGAAAAGATAGTTTTTTCTGGCCGCGATCCATCCAGGTCGGCGCAAAGGCAAACTTTCTGTATTTACATGGTTTTGTTCCAAGTTGTCGGCGTCCCTTCGCGGAGGGTAGGGTATCCGTTGGGGATCATTCCTGACCCCCCGATTTTGGTCCGCCGAGGCGGACTAATTTTTCCGTCCCCTGGACAACGGGAAAAGCTGATTTCGCCGGCGGTGAGACCCACCAGCGCTAACAGAAAATAATTTTCGAATATACAGGACTTCGGAATTCACAAACCTTGTAATCAATTTTTGCAACTATTGAGGTAAATTAAACCAAGAGGAGGGTCTATTATGAAATTGAGCGAGTATTTCGAGAAGGCAAAGGGGAAGGGAGTCATGTCCACGGCAGATTCGACCGGTCATCTGACAGCAGCGATTTATGCCAGGCCGCACTTCGTCGATGATGAAGCCGTCGCCTTTATCATGGCCGACCGGCTGACTCACAAGAACCTTGAGACCAACCCGCACGCGGTCTACCTTTTCATGGAATCCGGGGAAAAATACGTTGGGAAAAGACTCTATCTCACCAAAACGAAAGAAGAAAAAAACACTCCTCTCATTGACACCCTTCGCCGAAGGGAGAGCTGCCCGATGGATGAAGCGTACCTGAAGGAAAACAGATACCTTGTTCATTTCAAGATTGACAAAGTATTGCCCCTGATCGGGGACAAGGAGTAGGCGCAGCCTGAATCTTCCGCGCCTCCAAAGGGGGCCCTTCACTTACCCCGTTTCCTGTGGCTGGAAAAAGCTCTCCAAACCCCAAACGTGTTGGATCACCGGGCAGCCCGGGATCCTACAAAGGAGGAGCATTGATGAAAGTCCTCATCACGGGTGGAACAGGGTTCGTCGGCACGCAACTCACCGCACGCCTAATCCAGGATGGCAACGAAGTGACCATCCTGACCCGGTCTCCCGAAGGTCCAAAGGGGACAGCCTCCGGCATATCCTATCTGCATGGGGATCCCACTCA
>Ga0299912_10005806_pt1 | contig 10138 bp, 5 predicted proteins | sample RVTome_2_FD_207667 | JGI IMG/M metagenome (GOLD analysis project Ga0299912, IMG submission 207667) | Soil microbial communities from uranium-contaminated site in the Upper Colorado River Basin, Wyoming, United States - RVT95D214 (version 2) ...
AGGCGCCCCACTTCGGGGTCAACATCGCGAGGGACCGCTATATCTATAATTACCAGAGGCTTATTTACGCGGGCTGACATGACAGTTTCCAGTGTCTTTAGGTCGAGTATAAGATGAGGCGCTCCGGTGCAGCTGATGGCTATATCGCAGCCAGTCAGCTCCTGACCGAGGCTGCCTATATCCACCGAGCTTCCGCCCAGTGTTTTAGCCATAGCTGATGCTTTTTCATATGAACGGCTGGTAGCAGTAATTTGGGCAACACCTCTTTCTTTAAGCGCCTTGGCTACCAATCTTCCAGCTTCACCGGTGCCGATGACCAGGGCTTTGCATCTGGTCAAATCGCCGATGGCTTTAGCTGCCAGCTCGACCGCTACCGAACTGACCGAAAGTGCGTTCTTGCTGATTCCTGTTTTTTCTCTCACCTGCCTGCCTACTCTGAGTGCCTGGTGAAAAAGAGTCCGCAGCGGCTGTTCCACCATTCGGGCTTTGTTGGCTTCTTCCAGGCTATTTTTCACCTGCCCTAGAATCTCAAATTCGCCGATAATCATTGAGTCAAGCCCGGAGGCTACGCGGAAGAGATGTCTGACTGCTGCCTCATTCCGGTGGCAGTAAACATAACGAGAAAGGTCAACATCTGAGATACTCGCCCAGGCTTTGAAGAAGTCTATACCTGGTTGGGCAGAGTCACTGGTCTCAGTCACTGAGTAGACCTCAATACGGTTACAGGTAGAAAGGATAAGCCCCTGTGAAACGTGTTCACGCAGCAAGCTAAGGGCGTCGGCGAGCCGGTCATTGCTTACAGCCAGTCTCTCTCTGATTTCAATTGGCGTGGTGCTGTGATTTACGCCGGCTACATGAATCTGCATCGCGAATGGTTTCTTCATGTCTTTCTTTGTCCCAGTGTTTTCAGCCTGGTTAGCATGATTTCCTTGGCTTCATTGTTTTTATGTCGCCTTATAAGTTCAATGAGGGAGTTCAAGTTCAGGACTTCCTGCCAGTCATCGCCGCTGACCGTAATTCCACGTTGCTTGAGCTCAGTGCGGACCTCGTTAGCAATTACAGCCAGCTGCGCGTATTCAGCTTTCAAATCTCGTTCCAGTTCGGCCCTGATTTTTCGGGCTAATGCGGGGCTTTTGCCGGAAGTGGAGACAGCCACGATTATGTCACCGTGCCTGAAATAGGAAGGAACGATGAAGTCGGAAATATCCGGCTTATCCGCGACGTTGACTAATATTCCTGTCTTCCGGGCTTCGGCAGCCACCTTTTCATTTATGCTGGCATTGTCGGTGGCAGCCACGACCAGTAAAGCATCGTCTAAATCTCCAGGTCCATAGTCCTTGATAGCGGCTCGAACGGCACCATTTTTTACCAGTTCTTTCAGCTCGGGACATAGGGAGGGACTGACAATCTCCACAATTGCGCCGTATTCAACAAGCATCTGTGCCTTGCGCAGGGCTACCTCGCCGCCGCCAACAACAAGACACTTCTTGCCTTGAATATTAAGCAGTAACGGGTAGTAAGGAGAAACTGTCTGGTGCTTTTTCATACTTTATAGCTTACCCTCGTCTTTTTTACCTCTTTGGTGCTGAAAAGCAGTAGCTTCTCATTTCTATCCAGGCCGGTCTCCGAGCATATTTTATCAATTACCGCCCGACAGTTCTCGTTACTGTGGGCGTGTATCATGGCAAATAAATTATACGGCCAAAACCGGTTGGTACGTCTTTCATAGCAGTGGCTTACCTCCGGAAACGTGGCTATCTTTGTGCCCGAAGTATCCACTATATCAGATGGCACTTTCCAGCAGATCATGGCATTAGCCGTAAAGCCGACCTTGTCGTGGTTGATAGAGGCACTGAAGCGCCGCATAATTCCGCGCTGCAACAGATTCTGGCATCGGCTTAGAAATTCATCCGCGTCCATCTGGAGTTTGGCTGACATCAGGTCGAAAGGTTTTTCACTTAAAGGCAGGTCCTGCTGCAAGACGTTGATGATGGCACGGTCGGTGGTGGAAAGATTATTGACGATGTCGGAATAGGAACCGAGATTGCCACGTCCTTCCCATTCGGGAAGGACTCGCAATGACAGGTTAGGATTGCCACTCTTCGCTCGCAATGACAAATCGGAGCTACCTCCATCAATGTTGAAGTAGGCTCCTATCTTGAAGGTTTTAGTGGCTGGCAGGTTTAATGTGGTCTCAGACTTGATTTTATTTCCCAATTTACGTACTTCGTTCTCAACATCGCCGGTCAGCGGCATGGCCAGTGTGAACCAGAGATTGAAGTCATGGTCGCGTTGGTAGCAATGACTCACCATAGGGTGTCTGCTGATAATTTGACCTGCCTTATCCAACCACTTTAGCGGTACTTTGGCGGCTACAAGAGTGGTCTGATAGCCGACCTTTTTAGGATTGATGACTGGTCCAATTAAACGGATGATGCCTTCTGCCTTTAATCTGTCGATTCTGCGGATTACTTCGTCGCCGGCAATGCCCAGGTGCAATCCCAAAGCCGGGAATGGCTCGCGGCTCAACGGGAACTCCGATTGAATGATGTTGAGCAGGTCTTTATCTATGTTATCCATTTCACGCTCGATTACCTTCTCTTTTGAACTGACGCTGGTTGATATATGCAGTATGGTTCGGCCTCCAGGTAGTCGCCGGTGGATTCGTAGGCTCGGGCACGGCAACCGCCGCAGACACTCTTATACTCACATGAGCCGCATTTCCCCTTTATGTTGGACAGGTCTCGTAATTCGCGGAACAGCCTGGATTCCGTCCATATTTGCTTGAAGCTTCTATCTCTGATATTTCCGGCTTCTACATCGAGATAGCCGCATCCCTGTACCTTTCCACGGTGTGAGATAAAGCAGAAATTGATGCCAGCCAGGCAACCCCGCGTCATGGAGTTCATTGCTTCATTGCTAATTTTAGCTGCTGTTTTCTCTCCATCTAAATTACTTTGTTTAGCTTTCTGTCTGATTATCCGTTGATAATGGGGGGCATCCGTCGGCTTGAAAAACATCCTGTCACCCAGTTCTTGCTGCCTGTGATAGACCCAACTTAGCGTCTTTTCATATTCCTCTGGAGACATGGCTACCGTTTCCAGCCCTTTGCCTCGTCCTGTCGGCACCAGCATAAATGGATGGAAGGCGACTGCTCCTGACTTAAGCGCCAGCTCCAGCAGCTCATTAAGGTATTTCATATTCAGCCTGGTGATAGTGCTGTTAATTTGGACCTCGATTCCGGCTTGACGTAATCGAGCTATTCCGGAGACGGCGGCCTGGAAAGCGCCTGTCTGGCCTCGAAATTTATCCTGAAGGTCAGCTGCGGGAAAATCTAAGCTGACGGCTACTCTGGAAATTGGAACTGCCTTCAGTCTAGCGGCAACGTCCTCAGTGATGAGGGTGCCGTTGGTGCCCATTGCCACCCGCAGTCCTTTCTCAACGGCGTAGCCGGCTATCTGGAAAAGGTCTCGGCGCAGCAGGGGCTCGCCGCCACTAAGGATTACAACGGGTTTGCCTACTTCCGTTATTTGGTCTATAAGTCGCCGGCATTCTTCAGTGGATAGTTCGTCTTCATAGGTTCCGGACGTAGAGGAAGAACGGCAGTGAGCGCAAAATAAGTTGCAGCTACGGGTTATCTCCCAGGCTACAATATGGAGATTAGGAGTTATGTCTTTTTCATGTTTCATGAGTTAATCCAATTTCATCGTCCGTCAGATAACATGCCGGGTCTTCAGCCCAGACATCGCCGAAAACTGCCTCGGCTCGTACCCGCAGATTGCCATTGCACAACTCAAGATAACGGCATCTGGCGCAGCGCCCTTTTAACAATCGCTTTCTATCTTTCAGGCCGCACATCAAGGGCTCCGAGGTATCTAACCAGATGTCACCGAACTTGCGATGGCGGACGTTGCCAAAGGAGTGGTGTCGCCAGAACTGGTCGGCGTGAACGTCACCAAGTTCATCGACAGCTCCTATACGGATACCGGAATTGTTGCCGCCATTGGCACGTAGCAAGGCCAGCACTTTCTCCGCGCGGTCAGGGTCTTGTTTCTTTAGTTTAAGATAAAGGTAAACGCCGTCGGCGTGATTATCCACGGTAAGGACCTCTTTACTGAAGCCACGCCGATAAAAGTCTGCGGTCCGGTCGCAGATTAGGTCAACCACAGCTCTGGTTTGGGAATGACTCAAGTCATCTTTAGCTAAGCCGCGGGCCCGGCCCACATAGGCGAGATGATAAAAACAGATTCGTTCAATCCCTTCCTTTTCTATCAGGTCGAAGACAGCAGGTATTTCCATATAGTTAGATGGAGTGATAGTCAGTCTCAAGGAAACTCTTAACCCTAGAGAGACGGAGTTCCTGATGCCCTGCAGTGCAGCTTCGTAGGCGCCCTTTTTACCGCGAAATCGGTCATTTTTAGCACCTATGCCATCCAGGCTGATGCCCACTTCGGCGAAGCCAGCCTTCTTGATTTTCTTGGCCTCACTCTCGGTAATGAGGGTACCGTTGGTGGATAGTGCAGTTCTTATACCATGCTGCCTGGCAAAATCAGCCAGCTCGAAGATATCTTTTCTGAGCAGAGGCTCGCCGCCGGAAAAAAGAATCACCGGCACGCTGAAATCCGCCAGGTCGTGGATGAATGATTTTGCCTGCCGGGTATTTAAAATTTCAGCAGGGTCTTTACCGCCTGCGCTGCTGTAGCAATGGACACAACGTAGATTGCATTTCCTGGTACAGTTCCAGACAACGATGGGTCTTTGTTTTCCAACAGATTTCGGTTCGTTGCCATAGCGGAGGCTGTCACCAGGCCCTGTGGCATCGCACAGCAGCCTTGAAACTGAAATCATGCCGTGTTTATTATACTTCCAAAGCTTAAAACTTAAAAACCAAAATGAATTGCTTCAGCATGCTTTTAATTAGGAGGGTGAACGTTGGAGGTCAGGATTTGAGCCCAGGAGGTGAATTTCAGTAAATCACTTCTTAGCCAGTATGCGGTTTATCTGAGTCTTCAATTCCCTGGCATCAAAGGGTTTCATTATATAAGGTGTTTTTGCTTTATCTAGAAAAGCGATGGTACGTTTCCCCATGACGTCGCCGGTGATGAAGACCACTCTTTTGGTCAGAGATGGAGCTATCTTTTGAAACTGCTTGTACAGGTCGACGCCGCTCATGCCGGGCATCTTGATATCGAGCAAAATGAGGCGGTATCTCTTACTCTTAACCATTTTTAACGCGCCGGCAGCATTGTCCACAGTTTCCACCGTATGTCCCTGCTCGCCCAACACCTGGCTTATGAGCTGCCGTATCACGGGCTCATCATCTACCACCAGTATCTTAGCTTTAGTTATTTTTTTGGGCTCTTCAACTACAGGCTCAGCCAGCTCCAATTGTTTCTCTTCTGTGGTGACGGGCAACTCCACGATAAAGGTAGCTCCTTTGCCAGGCTCGCTTTCAGCCCATATCCTGCCATTATGCTCGGTTACTATACCATGGCAGACGCTTAAGCCGAGCCCAGTCCCCTGTCCTACCTCTCTGGTGGTAAAGAAGGGATCGAATATAGTTTCCAGGTTCTCCTTGGCTATACCCCGGCCGGTATCTTTGAACGTAATCCGGAGTGTGTTGTTTACCTTCTCTGTCTTTATTGACAGCCTGCCTCTGTCATTGGCTATTTTCATCTCTGTCTCGGCATTTATAATCAAATTGAGGAATACCTGCTGGAGCTGCCCCGGGTCAGCGATGGTCATGGGCAAATCGCGAGTAAGCTGTAGAGTGACTTTTATATTGCTGGCGGCCAGTTCATAGGCTCGCAGGTCGAGCGTGTTGCGTATAAGTTCGTTGATGTTGACGTATCGTTGCTCGGGCTTGGTCTGACGGGCGAAGGCAAGCAATTTTTTAACTATGCCGGCTACTCGCTGAGACCCCTCATTGATAATCTCCAAATCATGTCTGACGTCTCGGGATATGTCCTTTCTGGCCAGCAATAAGTGGGCATAGCCGATGACTCCGGTCAGCGGATTATTTATTTCGTGGGCGACGCCCGAAGCCAGCTCGCCGACAGAAGCCAGGCGACTGGCAAACTGAGCCTTCTGCTCCAGTTGTTTCTTTTCCTGGTCTGACTTCTTGCGTTCGGTAAGATCTTTGGTAATGCCCCGAAAGCCGATTATCTCACCCTGCTCGTTTCGTAAAGGAAGGACCGACATTTCGGAATAATTTCGCGTTCCGTCCTTTTTGATGGTTGCCCTGTCAAACAATTTGTGTGGCTCACCTGTATGATATACCTTATTGAATACCTCAAATGTTCTTTCGAGATCCTCGGGTAGTGTGTACACCTTATAGTGCATCCCTATCAGTTCTTTTCTGGAATAGCCTAATCGGCGACACAGTGCATCGTTGAAGAAAGTGAATCTGCCGGCAAGGTCCATCTCATAATATGGCTCCTGCATCTCATCCAGAATAGTTCGATACCTCTCCTCTGACTGTTTTAAAGCCTCCTCCATCTGGATGCGTTCGGTAATATCACGGCCGACGCCCCGAAAGCCGGCAATCTCCCCCTTCTCATTTCGTAAAGGAAAGACCGAGGTTTGGGCAACTAACTGCGTTCCGTCCTTTCTAACCTGTGCCATATCAAACAACTTAATTGGCTTACCCGTGCTATATACCTGATTGAAGGCTTGAAAAACCTCTTTAACACGCTCGGGTGGTGTGAAAGTCCGGTAATTCATGCCCATCAGCTCTTCTCTGGAATAGGCTAACTGGCGACACAATGCGTCATTGAGGAATGTAAAATTGCCGGCAAGGTCCACTTCATAGTAGGACTCGTCCATACCCTCGAGAATATTCCGGTATTTCTCTTCTGACTGTTTCAGGGCTGCTTCAGCCTGCTTGCGTGCTGTGACATCACGAACGATTCCCCGGAAGCCGATTGTCTCGCCCTTGTCATTTCGTAGAGGAAAGGCGGAGCATTCGGCAAATACTATCGTTCCGTCCTTTCTAAGTCGTTCCAAAGGGAAAGAGTTCAATGGTTCACCTGTACGATATACCTTATTGAATGCCTCTCTCCCTTTTTGGACGGTCTCAGCGGGTGTGTACACCTTATAGTGCATCCCCGTCAGTTCTTCTTTGGAATAGCCCAACTGGCGACACATGGCGTTGTTGAAAAAAGTGAGATTGCCGGCAAGGTCCAACTCGTAGTAGGCTTCTTCCATATCTTCCAGAACAGTCCGGTATTTTTCCTCCGACTGCCTTAAAGCTTCCTCCATCTGCAGGCGTTTTGTAACATTGCGGGCGACCCCTCGAAAGCCGATTATCTCTCTGCTCTCATTTTGTATAGGAATGGCTGAGACTTCAGCGATTGTTATCGTTCCATCCTTTGTGATATGTTTTGCAAAGTATGATTTAGTTGGTTTACCCGTGCGATACACCTTATCATAAATTTTAAACACTTTTTCGACTTCTTCAGGCGGTGTATAAGCCTTGTAGTTCATTCCTATCATCTCTGCTTTGGAATAGCCAAGGAGGTGACACATTGCATTGTTGACAAAAGTAAGGTTGCCGGCAAGATCATTCTCGTAATAAGACTCTTCCATGCTCTCCAGAATAGTCCGGTATTTCTCCTCTGACTTTCTTAAAGCCTCCTCCATCTGCATGCGCTCGGTGACATCATGGCCGACTCCCCTGAAGCCGATTATCTCGCCCTTCTCGTTTTGCAATGGGGAAGCTAAGATTTCGGCCTGTCCGGTGCTGCCGTCTTTTCGGACGATTTTAAAAGTAATGGCTTCGCCTGGCTGGCCTGTACGATAGACCTGATTAAAGGCTTGATACACTTTATCTATATCTTCGGCGGCAGTAGTGGCCCGATAATTGGTTCCTGTCAGCTCTTCTCTGGAATACCCCAGGTTGCGGCAGTTGGCTTCATTGGTGAAGGTATAATTACCGGCCAGGTCAACCTCAAAGTAACCGTCCTGCATCTCGTCAAGTATAGTCCGGTATCTCTTTTCTGACTGTTTTAAAGCCTCCTCCATCCGCACGCGTTCGGTGACATCGCGGCTGACTGCGCGGAAGCCGATTATCTCCCCCTTCTCGTTTCGTACAGGGAAGATAGACAGTTCACCTATTCCAGTACTGCCATCTTTGCAAGCGTATTCGTAATTGAAATTTTTGATTGGCTGACCTGTAAGATAGACCTGGTGAAAGACTGTATAGATTTTTTCAGCATAGTCACTGGTGACGGAGAACTTGTAGCCCTGACCTATAATTTCATCCATGGTATACCCCAAGCCTTGGCATAGGGCATCATTTACAAATGTATAGTTGCCAGCCAGATCAACTTCCAAATAGTTATCCTGCATCTCGTTCATTATAGTCCGGTATTTCTCCTCAGACCGCCTTAACGTCTCCTCCATATTCATGCGCTCGGTAGTGTCATGACTGACGCCACGAAATCCAATTATTTCCCCCTTGTCATCTAGCTTTGGAAAGATTGAGGATTCAACAAACCTCTTACTCCCATCCTTTTGGACAATCTGGAAAAGCAAGTTCCTTATTGGGATGCCGGGAGGGTAATCCTGGTTGAAGACCTTGTACAATTTATCTATGTCTTCAGCACTCATGTAGGCCTGATAATTCACCCCTGCCATCTCTTTGTCAGAGTAGCCTAACAGGCGGCATGTCGCATCGTTAAAAGAAATCAAATTACCGTCGAGGTCTGCCTCCCAGTAGCCTTCACTAATATCCTCTAATATGGACCGGTATTTCTCCTCAGACCGCCTTAAAGCTTCCTCTGTCTGTTTGTGTTCGGTAATATCATGACTGACGCCACGAAAGCCGATTATCTCTTCCTTGTCATTCCGCCTTGGGAAAACTGAGGTTTCGGCAAATCTTTTGTCCCCATCCTTTTGGATGACCTCATAATGCATGTTCCTGATGGGCTTACCTGTCCGGTAAACTTGATTGAAAGCCTTATACACTTTATCTACATCTTCAGCACTGGAATAAGCCCGATAATTCATACCTATCATATTTTTCTTGTGGTGTCCTAATATGCGGCATATCGCATCATTGAAAAAGGTAAAATTGCCGGCAAGGTCTACCTCCCAGTAGCCTTCTTTAATGTCCTCCAATATAGTCCGGTATTTTTCCTCTGACTGACTTAGCGTCTCCTCAGCCTGTTTGCGCTCGGTAATGTCCCTGAGCAGGTTTAGATTAGCAGCTTTATCGTCCCAGATGATGGAGGTAACAGTGGCTTCAATAAATCGAATTTCGCCACTTTTTGTCCGTATTTTTAAGAGGGGTACCACGAGCAAGGTACCAGGAACGACCGCTTGGGTAATCGATTCTACGGCGGCTTTTTCATTATCTGGACAAAGAAGTTCTTTTAGAGACATAGATTCCAGTTCTTCTATTGAGTATCCTGTTCCGATGGAAACAACAGGATTTGCGAACTTTATTTCTCCGTCTTGAATTACCACAATGCCTTCAATAGCGCTCTCGACTAGAATCCGATAATGCCTCTCCGATTTCTGCAGTGCTTCTTCCAGCCGTTTGCGCTCAGTGATATCAGTAATCAATCCGATATAGTACAGCAATTTTCCCTCATCTTGACTGAACTGATATATCAGTACTTCTACGGGAACGCGTGAGCCGTTTTTGCGGATATATTCCTTTTGGAAAGTCTGGGATTTACCTGTACGCTGCAGTTTTTCAAGCGCTTTGGTTTCGCTCTCGTGCCACTCCGGTGCAGTCAGGCCGGCACTTATAATTGGGTCATCCAGCTCTTTGTTGTTGTAGCCGGTGAGTTTTGCGAAAGCAACGTTCCAATACAAGAGGCGCCTATCGGCCGATGATACAATCATAGGCTGCGATACGTGTTTCATTAAACCGGTTATAAATTGGATTTGCTCCGCCTTATTTGGTTCCGCCGATTCAATACCTTTCATCTGTTTTGCCTCTAATCACACTGCTTCCGGTTTTTACATCGCCATACTTTTCATCCAGCCGGAGACCGAATAGGGCGGCTATTTTTTCTTCTCCGGGGACATTTTTAGTTTGGGAATAAATTTAACTGTTTTTTTACCTTTATTTTTCAGGCTCATGAAGATATCGACTATAATGGGAGCAAATTGCTTGCCTTTGCCTTTG
>Ga0299912_10005807_pt1 | contig 10137 bp, 11 predicted proteins | sample RVTome_2_FD_207667 | JGI IMG/M metagenome (GOLD analysis project Ga0299912, IMG submission 207667) | Soil microbial communities from uranium-contaminated site in the Upper Colorado River Basin, Wyoming, United States - RVT95D214 (version 2) ...
AATCTTTTCGCTCATTCTCGGTCGTTCCGACCTCCGAGGTAAATTCTTTCTTCGAAAGAATTTAAAGCCGCTCAAAGACAGTTCCCTCCTGTGTCCGAGAAAAATAGTAAAATTACATATAATTATTAGGAGCGATAAATGATACTCAAATTTCTTGGAGGGGTAAGGACTGTTACAGGTTCCTGTTTTTATATTGAGTGTAACAAGCTTAAGATTCTTATTGAATCTGGTATATATCAGGGTGAAGGCGCTGATGTGGTAAACAGGGCTGCCTTTGATTTTCACCCGGAAGAGATTAATTATATTTTTATCACACATGCACATCTGGACCACTCAGGGATGCTTCCAAGGATTGTCAAAGAGGGCTTTAAAGGCAAAATCATCACAACATCCGCAACAAGAGACCTGCTTGAATTGATGCTTTATGACTCTGCAAATATCCAGGAAAGTGATTCAGAGTGGCTCACGAGAAAAGCTATCAGGGCTGGGAAACCTCCTGTCTTTCCACTTTATACCGTAGATGATGTTAAGGATGTAATCCCTCTTTTTGATGTAAAACCTTACGATAAGATATTTAATCTTGGGAATGGTATTAAATACAGATTTTTAGATGCAGGTCACATACTCGGCTCCGGCATACTTGAATTGTGGTTTCAGGATGGTGGGAAGGAAAAGAAAATTGTATTTTCCGGTGACATAGGAAAGAAAGGTAATCCCATAGTCAGAGACCCGTTTACGCCTCCGGAAGCAGATTTTGTAGTTATGGAATCAACCTATGGGAACAGATTGCACAAACCACTAAAAGAGAGTATTGATGAACTGGTAGATGCAATAAAAATAACCTTTAAGAAGGGGGGCAATGTATTTATACCATCATTTGCAGTTGGAAGGACTCAGGATTTGCTTTATATCCTGAATAATCTTGTCCGTGATGGAAGACTTTACAGGATTGATGTTTATCTGGACAGCCCACTCGCAGAAGAGGCAACAAAGGTATATCTTGCACATCCCGAATGTTTTGATGATGAGGCAATGAAATTTTTTTCCATTGAGAATACTGATAAATCTGTTAAGTTACACTTTGTGCAGAGTGTCCAGGAATCAATGGAATTAAACAGGATAAAATCAGGAATTATTGTAATTGCCGGAAGCGGGATGTGTGAAGGTGGAAGAATAAAGCATCATCTCAAACATAATCTATGGAGACCTGAGTGCAGTGTTATATTCGTTGGATTTCAGGGGAAAGGTACACTTGGAAGAAGAATCGTTGATAGAGCAAAGTTTGTTCACATACTCGGAGAAGAGATAGCTGTTAGGTCGTCAATTTACACAATAAATGGTTTCTCCGCCCATGCAGACCAGGCAGAACTCATCGAGTGGTTATCACATTTTAAAGATTCACCTGAGGTGTTTATAGTGCATGGTGAAGAGGATGTGGAAATATTTTTTGGTGAACGCATAAAGGGGAAATTTGGCTTTATAACTCATATACCTCAAAAAGGTGAAGTTTTTGAACTGTAAACATCTACCGTCTTGCTTTCCTCTTTGTAAGTCGAGATATCTTATTCGGGTCACTGTCATTCCGGCTTGTCCGGAATCCTTCTTAGTCCCACTTAATAAAGGGGGATCGAGGGGGTTGTTTCAGAAAGATTCCCGACAAGCGGGAATGACATACAAATAGACTTACTTATGAGTTTATTAGTAACTCAGATTACAGAAGATACGTTTGAGCAAGTTTTACCTACTTTTAAAGAATCATCAACAATTGATCTTCGAGAGACAACCTTTACAGATCCCTATGGAATGGTTGGCCTCCTTGAGATTGGTGAAATTTTGAAAGCAGAAGGCATTAGAAAAACTCTTTATCTTCCAGAATCAGAAGAAGTCCTTAAATACCTTGAAAGGATGGACTTCTTCAAATTCGCTGACAGATATTTCAGCCTTGAGCCTTTAAAACCACAAATATCAGAAAAATATTTAAGAAGTTCTTATTCAGATGTCCTGCTTGAGATTACCCCTATAGAAAAATCAGACGATATTCATTTTATTGTTGGAAAAGTAAAAGACCGCGCCCATTCAATCCTCACAAGGCATCTTAACTACGATGAAAATGCAATAAATGGTTTTATAGTGGCTCTTTCAGAGGTTTGCCAGAATATAATCGAGCACAGTGAATACAAGGGATTTGTAGGGATACAGAAATATCATTTCCAGAACCTGAACAAGAATGTTGTCAAGATTGCTGTTATGGATATCGGGATAGGCTTCAGAAAATCTTTATCAGAAAGGTTCTCGTTAAAAAACGACCTTGAAGCTATCGAAAAGGGACTACTGCATGGTGCATCAAGATATGCAGATAAAGGAAGAGGGCATGGATTATCCGCAGTGAGGCGCTTTGCTAAACAATGGAATGGTAAGCTTTCTGTCCGATCAGGGACAGCAAAGCTTTCGATAATTCCTGAATGGGCGAGAGGTAAAGCAAAGGAACTTAATCTTGCCTATTTCCCAGGTGCACAGATAAATATCATGTTGCCGGAGATATAGATTAACTAAGCTATTTTTAATTCCCTTCTGATTTTTTCTGTAAGCCATTGTCTCACAAGCGTCTGATAAGGTATACCCTTCAAAATAGCAATCTTCTTAATAGACTGAAGATACAACGGGTCTATTTTTATTGACACGTTCCTGAGCCTTCTTTTCCTTTTTCCAGTTATTATGTCCTCCCTGAGCGTATCTTCAAGGCTAAGGTCAATATCTTCATCAAGAATATTTCCTAATACGCCATGAGTATCGTAGTATCTCTCATCAGTCAGTTCTTTTTTAATTACTTTTGCTTTCATAAAATTAAACCTCCTTTGGCTATACGTTAATAAATGAGATTCTTCAGACTTTTCTGTGGGAACTATCCATAACTACCCCTCCCTTGATGGGAGGGGTTAGGGGAGGGTGATTTAAACAATCCCGTATTACTTCTAATACTCCTTCGACATTCGTTAAAACTTCATTGTCCCAGAATCGCAAGACCTTATATCCCTGCCCCTTAAGCCATTTGTCTCTTTCACTATCTCTTTCTCTATCTGTGGTATGCTGACCTCCGTCAACTTCTATGACTATCAGTTTTTCATGACATACAAAATCCACAATGTAACTGCCGACAGGTTCTTGCCGCCTGAATTTACATCCCTTCATCTGTTTTGCTCTTAAATGTTTCCATAATACCCTTTCAGTATCTGTAAAATTCTTTCGGAGTACTTTAGCAATGACGTGTTTGTTAGGGGTCATTCATCAACCACCCTCTCCCTTGCCCTCTCCCATCAAGGGAGAGGGAGCTCTTTTATCCACACAAAAGTCGGATGAACCATAAATGAAATCGTTAACACTATTCTATATAATGAATCAAGATAACATTTTCAAAGAGAAATGTTTTAAAATACGGCATGAAAGCAAAGAAAAATCTAATCATCATCGGTGATAGAGTTCTTGTAGACCCCGATGAAGGGACGGGCAAGACCAGTTCAGGGCTTTACCTTCCTCCCACTGTTAAAGAAAAGGAGAGGGTAGCGGCTGGATATGTCGTTAAAACAGGTCCTGGCTATGCTGTTCACGACCCGAGTGTTTCAGAAGAACCCTGGGCTTCTTCTAAAAAGAAAGAGGTAAAATACATTCCATTACAGGCATCAGAAGGTGATTATGCAATCTTTCTGAGAGAATCAGGCGTGGAGATCGAGTTTGAAGGTAAAAAGTATTTAATCGTGCCCCATTCTGCTATACTCGCACTCGTCCGTGTAGAGATAACAGAAAGGGAGTCTTGAATTTATGAGGAGTATAGTAAATGGATGAATCACATAAGTCAGAAAAGATTCTTAAAGAAATCACAGAACTTGGCTTTACCTATGTTGAGAATGGCTGTGACGGCTTGTGCCACGAATGTGATGAGATATCTGAATGTGCGGCATATAAAAAGATGACAGAGACCTGGGACAAGTTATATTCATAGCAATTTAAATTTCCCTGCTGCATGAAAAAGACCGTAAGACTTTTTAAAGATAGGCATAAAACCTCCATCCTTAAGCCGCCGGTTTTTGGTTGTCATTGCGAGTCCGCATCGACCGAAGCAATCTCGTATCGAACTCATTTGTAATTTATCTTACGAAGTATATCGATTACAAACTCTGCCAATAATTTCCCTTGACAAATGTCTTATTTTATGATTCAATTGATTCAGTTGAACACTATAAAGATATTTTTGAATTGTAGAGGTTTCGGGCTATGAGAAAAATAAACACAAAAATAATTTTAGGCGACTGTAGAGAAGTTTTAAAAAACCTTGATGAAAATTCAATAGATTTGATTGTTACATCTCCGCCCTATGCAGATAGCAGAAACGGCACTTATGGGGGGATAAAACCTGCTCATTATGTCGAATGGTTTTTACCCATAAGCAAAGAACTTCTGAGGGTTCTAAAACCTGATGGCACTTTTATATTAAATATCAAGGAGAAAGTTGTTAATGGCGAACGGCATACTTACGTGATTGAACTCATCCTTGAAATGAGAAAACAAGGTTGGCTATGGACCGAAGAATTTATGTGGCACAAAAAAAATTGTTACCCTGGGAAGTGGTCTAATAGATTCAGGGATTCGTGGGAAAGACTGTTGCAGTTTAACAAAAGCAAAAAATTTAACATGTATCAGGAAGAAGTTATGATTCCAATGGGTGACTGGGCCAAAAAGAGATTAAAGAACTTGAGTGAAACCGATATGGTCAGGGATAACTCGAAAGTTGGAAGCGGCTTCGGTAAAAAGATCGCAAATTGGTTGAATAAGGATAAAGTCTATCCGAATAATGTGCTTCATATGGCAACTGAATGCTCTAATAGAAATCACAGTGCCGTCTTTCCTGAAGCTTTGCCAGAATGGTTTATAAAATTGTTTACAAAAGAGGGTGATTGGGTCTTGGACCCATTTGTTGGATCAGGCACAACGACAAGAGTTGCCAATAGACTGAAGCGGAATTCTATCGGGATTGATATATCAAAAGATTATTATGAAATGGTCAGCGATGAGGCTAATAGTTATAAGGGCATGTTGCTTTTTGAAAGGCAGGCAAAGTATGGGAAGAATCGAAAATAAAGATGTAATCGCATATATTGAGAAAAATATAAGTACTTTTCATGCGAAAAGGTTGCAGAACCTTGAAGAGTTGAAACTATCAACAATCCTTAAAAAGAAAAATCCCTATTTATTTAAGGCTAAAAATATTTATACAGCTCAAGACTTAGTTAAACCACTTCTTGATGCCCATCTTTCTTCTCAGGAAGAAACAATCTTTGGTGACTTTTTGGAAGGGCTTGCAATCTTCATTTGTGAAAAAGTGTATGGAGGAAAGAAGTCTTCTGCCGAAGGGATTGATTTGGAATTCGCTAAAGATAATATCCACTATATTGTCGCAATCAAGTCAGGACCTAACTGGGGGAATAGCCAACAAGTAATTAAAATGAAAGATAATTTTAGAAAAGCTAAAAGGATTCTTAGAACAAGTAATTCAAAAATAAATGTTCGGGCAATTAATGGTTGTTGTTACGGTCGTGATAATAGACCTGACAAAGGTGATTATTTTAAATATTGTGGTCAAAGATTTTGGGAACTTATTTCCGGCAATGAAAATCTATATACAGAAATTATTGAGCCTCTCGGCCATAAGGCGAAAGAACGGAATGAGGAATTCATGGTCGCCTATGCACAAATCATCAATAAGTTCACTTTGGATTTTATGAATGAATTTTGTATTGATGGAAAAGTTGACTGGAAAAAATTGGTGAAGTTTAATTCTGGGAAGGAATCATAACGAAAGAAGCGAGACGCTGTATCGATCGGAGTTTAAAGGGCAAAGGATTAACGTGGAATGTGTCCCCAAATAATTTCTAAATCAGAAGATTATAAGAAAGTGGCTATATTTGACGGAAAGAATTTAAAAAATGTTGAAGGGGTAACACGTTTTTGGTCATAAGCAGCGAGAGAATACAGCACGAGTTTAAGTGAGAAAGGAAGTAGTTTAAAATGGAACTGAGCAAAATACAAATTAGAAACTTTAGGTCGATTGAAGACTTGACGATTTATTTATCACCAAGATGTCGCGTCCTTGTGGGGATCAATGAATCCGGCAAATCAAATATATTGCGTGCCTTATCTATGCTTTCGAATGAACGAAATCCCACAGACGAGGATAGACGCGATCCTCTTCCTGATGAACTACCGATAACGGAAGCGTATGTAGGATTTATTTTTAAATTAGATAAGACCGAACAGCAACAAATATTTGAAAAAGTAAAAGAAGCAACTTTGACAAAAGATATAAGAAAACCTTTACTGGTGAGCAACACTGTGAAGATGAGTCTAAAAGAATTTTGTATTACAAAATCAGAAGGATTATTCCGAGTCAATATATTAAATAAAAACAAGGGTGCTGCGTATTGGAGCCTTACTGAAAATAAGTATAAGTTTTTAGATTTCTGGAAAAAAGTATCGGATAAATGTCCAGCTACTTATTCAATCGTTGATTCTGATGGGTCTAATAAACCCCTTAAAAGTATAAAACTTGCCAATACAGAAGATTATCCTGATTTACCATCTGAATACTTAGAAGACATTTCCCCTGCTCATTTAAATACAATCGTTGGATCAGAAATTACTAATGTTATAAATAAAGGACTGCCTGATTGTACCTTTTGGGAATACAATGAGGCAAATTTATTACCGGGCAGAATTAATTTGGATAATTTTATGAATAACCCGTCAACATGCTTGCCTTTGAAACACATGTTTGAATTAGCAGATTATATCGACATCAAAAGCGCAATTATTGAAGAACGAAAGAGGCCAAATGGCTTGCGCAATTTACTTAAAAGGGTTGCTGATCGAACAACAAAACATATTAAAAATGTTTGGAAGGAATATAAAGACATAAAAATACTTCTTTCAGAGAACGGCCCTAACATAGATGCCGGTATAGAAGATAAGTTTAATATTTATAATTTCGCCAGAAGAAGCGACGGATTCAAAAGATTTATCACCTTTCTGCTGATGATTTCTGCACGAGAACGAACAAAACAATTGAAAAACACACTATTATTGATTGATGAACCTGATATCGGTTTGCATCCATCTGGTGCAAAATATTTGCGAGATGAGCTTATAAAGATCTCCGAGACCAATTTTGTTGTTTACAGCACACACTCTATTTATATGATTGACCGTGAGAATACAGAAAGGCATTTAATTGTAAAAAAAGAGAGCGAAGTTACATCTATTGCAGATGTAACTCAATCAAATATTAAAGACGAAGAGGTGATATATAATGCCTTAGGCTCTTCTATATTTGAGAATTTAGAAAAAAAGAATATCATATTTGAAGGATGGAGAGATAAACAATTATTTAAAATTGCGATAAAGTCACCATCAAAGAAGTTTAAAGGTTTAAAAGAATCTTTTAAGGATGTTGGAACCTGTCACGCATTAGGCGTAAAGGATATCCCTCGCATTACAGCTATTCTTGAACTCGCCAATCGAGACTGCATTATTTTAAGTGATGATGATAGTGTAGCTAAACAATATCAAAAAGAATATAACGGCTATGGCAAATGGATACGATATTCAGAAATCTTGCCTGTTGCAAATGCAATCACTGGAGAAGATTTTATAAAACCTGAGGCTTTCAAGGGAATTATAAAAAATATCTTGCAACAATATCCTGCACTAACTGAATTAACCGAAGATCAGATGCGCGATACACATGGAAAGATATATTCATTAAATAGTTGGATGATTAAGGCTGGAATAGAGGAGCAAGACAGGAAAGTTATCATTAATCAAATTAAAGAAAATGTGTTTAATGAACTTAAAGTATCTCAAATCGAGGAAAACTATTTTGAATTATTGAAACAGTTGGCTGAAAAGCTTTAGGTATGGTCATGCTTAATGAAATAAAGAAAATGGGACGGTTCTAATAATTGGATATTGTAAAACCACAAACCACCATAATCATCGGCGACAGTAGAAGGATGGAGGAACTTAAGGATGAGAGTGTTCATCTCATCATAACATCTCCACCTTATTGGCAACTGAAAGATTACGGCAACGGTTCTCAGATCGGATTTAATGACAGTTATGAGGACTATATTAACAATCTCAACCTTGTCTGGAAAGAATGCTATCGTGTTTTACATCAAGGCTGTCGTTTGTGCGTAAACATCGGCGATCAATTTGCACGGTCGGTTTATTATGGCAGATATAAAGTCATTCCTATAAGAGAAGAAATCATAAAATTCTGCGAAACGATTGGATTTGATTATATGGGGGCAATTATCTGGCAGAAGGTTACTACTTGTAATACGACCGGTGGAGCCACAGTCATGGGCTCTTTTCCCTATCCTCGCAACGGGATAATCAAACTGGACTATGAGTTTATCTTAATTTTTAAAAAGCTTGGCGATCCGCCAAAGGTAAGCAGAGAGATAAAAGAACAATCCAAGCTGACAACTGAAGAATGGAATGAATATTTTTATGGACACTGGAATTTCTCCGGTGAAAGACAGACCAACCACCTCGCAATGTTCCCAGAGGAATTACCAAAAAGATTGATAAAAATGTTCAGTTTTATGGGTGATACAGTCTTTGACCCATTCTTAGGGAGCGGAACAACCTGTCTTGCTGCAAAGAAGTTAGGAAGGAATTCTGTCGGATACGAAATCAGCGAAGATTTTCTTCCCATAATTAAAGAGAAACTAAACATAAATAGGAAGCCTGAGGATTTTGAAATAATAATGCAGAAAAAGAAGGTCATAGATTTTAAAAAAGAAATCCTCAAACTTCCTTATATCTTTAAAGACCCTGTTAAATTCGATAAAAAAATTGATCCGAAGAAATTAAAATTTGGTTCAAAGATTGATAATTCAGATCATCAGAGAGAGACCTACTATGCAGTAAAGGAAATAATAAGCCCTGCGCTTGTTGTTCTGGATAATGATTTAAAAGTCAGATTGATTGGGATTAAAGAGAAAAAGGAAATGAACGGACAGGCACTGCAATTTTTGCAGAAGCAATTGAAAGGGCAAAAGGTATTCCTAAAATTTGATAATACAAAATATGACAGCGAAGGAAATTTATTATGTTATCTCTATCTTAAGAATAAAACTTTTATGAATGCTCATCTGATTAAAAACAACCTTACTGAGGTTGATTCTTCTATAACCTTCAAATACAAAGATAAATTTCTTCAAATGGAAAAGGAAGGGAATAGATATCCAAAATGAAAATAAAGCTAACGAATGAAGCGATCAGAGAATCTCTTGAAATACTAAAGCCGGAATTCCCTAAATATGTTAGTCAGATAATAAATCTTGCCAATCAGAATGCTCAGGGGACAAGACCAAAAGTTGTCGGTCAACTCACTGATTTGATACAGGAATTTGCAGGAAGAACCTTAGATGAATGGGAACACTGGTATCTTGAAAGATATCCTGATGCCATCAAAGCTGCAAAAGAAAAAATATTGGCTATGCTTAAAAATCTTAAAGATGCAATGGATAAGATTGATGAAAATATCGTTAATGAATGGGTAAGAGACCTTGTCATTGTTCAAACATTTATTGGTCTTCAATTCCAAGAAGCAATTTTGAAGAAGGGTGCTGACATTAAAGGAGTTGGATACAGACTGTCTGAAAAAACGGAAGAATCTCAAGGTATCGATGGTTATATTGGTGATATGCCCGTATCAATAAAACCAGAGACCTACAAGCTTAAAAAATCCTTAAGTGAAGAAATCCCTGCAAAGATTATTTATTACAAGAAGGTCAAAAATGGTATTGAGGTAGATTACAGTGAGGTTTTTAGTTAAAAATGATTACTTACAACCTTTATAAACTCCTAAAAGAAGAACTCAAGAACGGTTCGAGTGATCTCGTTACTCGTCCTTCGGGGCAGATGGTACGAGAGAGGATTGAGCGTGATATTGTAAAGGAGAAAGATGGAGAGGTTATTGCCCTTGATTTCTCCAAGGTCGGGATAATTGATTATTCATGCGCTGATGAGATTGTGGCGAAACTTGTTTCAAGGCTTTTGAGCGGAGAATATGGGGAT
>Ga0299912_10005808_pt1 | contig 10137 bp, 9 predicted proteins | sample RVTome_2_FD_207667 | JGI IMG/M metagenome (GOLD analysis project Ga0299912, IMG submission 207667) | Soil microbial communities from uranium-contaminated site in the Upper Colorado River Basin, Wyoming, United States - RVT95D214 (version 2) ...
TTTTTCACCTTTAACGAGGTAATTTTTACGAACCCATTTCTCATCTGTATCAGCCAGTCGTGTTTCAAAACCAACTGCCTTCTCTGTTTCATAAATCAGAACAGATGTATGTTTGTTAACCAGGGTTCTCATGCCTTCTGCATGGTCAAAACTGTTTAAAAAATTGACAACACTATCTGCACTGATGCCGGTAAAATTAAGTCCGCTCTCGAATTCGGAAATAGCTTCGACGATTACTGCATCGAATAGTTTATATTTTAAACTGTTAAATAAAATGGAATCGTTATAGATATCTATTCCATAAAGTTTCCCATTGATGGCATAGGCAAAGCCTACGGCCTCTTCAGAAAGATGATATAAACCAGTCAGATTATTTTTATACTCCTTCACAATGTCTTCAAGTTCTTTATTTTCCAATGTAAGCTGGAGACTGGTTTCCGACTCGGTCGATTTAACCTCAACGATTTCTCCCTTGATACTGCCAAGGCCTCTATTTAACTTTTCCTGTTCTTCGGACACCTTCTGCCATACCTCAGATTGATCCTTTTGATATCGCGAAGCCAATTTCAGGTCTTTTGATGTAAGTGTTTTTGTGTTATCGGAAAAATGTCCGGCCTCTTCCTCTCCCCGTTGTTGCCACCTGCCCGATTCGACACAATAACTTTCCAATGGAACATTTCTTGCCTTCGGTGCAACTATTACATCATTCCCCATGGTTCTGTCCTGTCTGCCTCCCTTAACGATATCGCCGGCCAGAATAAAAATATAACTATCCGATAAATTATCAATTTGTAATTGATTGACACTACCTGTTTCTTTCACTATCACTAATTGCTGTTGAATAGCATCGGACAATACCATATAATTCATTTCGTTTTCATTCGATCGGGAAAGCACAGGAAATACCTGGAGGTTCTTATAGCTTATCGCTTCGCCAATTCGAATAGAATCGTTGTTTATTGTTGTACCCATACCCTGCCTCGATAATTCCGGGTTCGCCATTTGAAGACCGCATGCTGACAAATTAAGCAAGAGCAGATTGGCAATGATAATATTCCGGCCCATAATCAGAAATAACTTTTTCATATCCAATGAAATTTATGGTCTACTCAATAATAAAATTGCGTTCTTTCGCCTGGTTTCGTAATGTGGTAAGTATTGCCTGATCAAGCATACTATTGTTCCCTTCGGCGGGCATATTCTGCTCAATATATTCATCTCTTTGCTGGTTGAGCTTTTGAATCTCTGCCTGTATTTCCTGGCGTTCCTGCGACTTATTCATAACGTAGGTTTCCCGTTCAGCTGTCTCCATGTTCTGCATCTCTGCCGGAAGCTCACTTTCCGGGATCTCATTAATATCGAAATCATACTCTTTTGACGCGTCGACCAGATCCCACGTACGGTTATCATACACTGCTGAGCTTTTCGATACAGCACGGTTTACATAGTTCACTGTACCATACTGCTGGGCATTTTCATCCTGCTTCGACTGCATCTCTTTCTTTTCGTATCCTGTTGATCCATATGGGATATAGGTATCATTCAGCAATCGGTTCAACTCGGCTATCCGGTGATCATAGGGAGATTCGATATACACCGTTTTACAGTTTTGTTCAATACTTGCATAACATCCACCTGTCAGGTCGGCTCCATGTTTCCATGAGGTTTTTATCCCCTCGTTAAAATCGCCGCAATGGATTGTATTTACAACAACATGTTTTTCCCTGGCATCGGCGCATGCTATCGTATAATCCACCCTTCCCTGTGTAAAGGGTTCGTTCCCTGCAATATATATAAGTTGCAGATCATTAATCGATTTGCTCCATCCTAACTGCTTAAGTGCTGTTGAAATTACTTCACCACAAAATTCACTACCCCCATTCGTCCTAAGCTCAAAAAGATCTTTAGAAATCTCATCCAGATCACATGTCAGAGGAGTAACCATCCTTATATATCCTTCTGAATAAGGGAGATTGTCGTTTCCATATTCATATAGTGCAATCTGAAGAATCGGTCTGTCACCTCCACATCGTGCTCCCGATAGCTCATTCACAATATTCCAGAGCTGCGACTTAGCCTGATCGATCAGTCCATCCATACTATTACTAGTATCGAGCAACAATGCAATCTGAATTCTTCTTTTTCCATCATCATTTGATGATTGTTGTTGCTGGCTTTTTACCTGATCGGTGCAATGGGTAAAGACTGACAGAATTGCTGTCAGGGTAATTACCCGGAAATGCCTGAATTTTAGTGTTTTCATTTTGAAAATTATTGGTTTAACAACGTGATTCAGAGACTAAAAGTAACGGCTCGCTATTCAGCTCCAAAGCTATATTTAGCGAAAGCACCTTCCGACTTAGTAAAGTGCTATTCCTGATGAGTAAAGTGTTCTGCAGAGCTTCAAAAAAAAGTAAAATTCAGCTTTTTGGAGGTATGTCAATTATTGAAATGACTGATAAGTTCCTATTTTTACATTGTAAATATCGATTTGCAGGTGATCACATTTTATCGAAATATAATTGTAGCAACTCTTCTGCTGATCTGGTCCGGTATATTCTGTAAGGCTCAGTATAACAACCCGTACAGCAGATCGAAAATGCTCAATGGAACGATGCGCATCGATTTACTATTGGATTCAGCTGAGCTATTTCTCGAATCAGAACCTCAAAAGTCGTTCGATTTTGTTGAAAGAGCGCTTGAGTTAAGTATTGCAAACAGAGACCAATTATATGAAGTAAGGTGTTATATTATTTTGGGTAAAGTCAGTTATAATCTGGAGCAATATGATCTTGCGGTGAATTACTACCAGAAAGCAACATTGAGTTTGGGTGACCGGAATGAAGACCTGGTAAATAAAGTTTATCTTCTTCTCGGACAATCGTATGAAAAGAATCAGGAGAGTACTAAAAGTCTGGATTATTATAAAAAATATCTTGATTATGTGTCCGATAAGAATATGACCCGGGAAATAATTACAGTCAGATACGATTTGGCAAGGGTTTATACATCAGCAGGCGAATACGATAAAGCATTCAGGGAGTATGATGCAATCCAACGGATTGAAGAGAAACAGAATAATCCCTCGGGGTTGGCCAAAGTAAGTACACTTAAGGCAGATATTTACCTGGAACAGGAAAATGCTGATGAAGCTATAAAAAGCTACCAGAAGGCTGTTGATCTTGCCAAGGAATCGAATGATGAAGATTTGGAATCAAAATCACTGAGAAATTTAAGTAAAGCCTATCGGAGTAACCGACAATATAACGAAGAGATGGAGGTAAGACAGCAATCGCTTGAGATAAGCACTGAAGCCAATAAACTGGAAGAACAGGCCGAAGATAATCTCTCAATTGGTGAAATATACATGGAGCAAGATAATCCGGAAGCAGCGGTTCCATATATACAAAGAAGTATTGATCTGTCGGAGCAAACCGGCAGTATTGAAAAGAAAAGCCTTGCCCTCAAACAACTTTCCGACGCATACAAAGAACAAGGAGTCTTTGATAAAGCACTTTACGCCTATAAAGAATATAAAACCCTTGTCGATTCGTCGTATGCTAAACGTGAGCAGGAACTGAGATACAATCTGGCAATAGTCGCTAAAATCAATCGAAAGTTACAACGAATCGACCTGCTGGAAAAAGATTTTGAGTTAAACAGGAAAACTATAGAGCTGTTTCAAAAAGAACAGGAACTGAATAGTAAAGAATTAAAAACCCAGAAAAGGATAACCAACACCCTACTCCTCGTTATTGTTGTGCTCCTCACTGCTTCATTCTATGTTTACAGGAGTTCATTACAGAAGAAAAAAGCAAATCTGTTGCTTGCCCTTCGCTCTTTACGCAGCCAAATGAATCCACACTTCATTTTTAACTCACTGAACTCGGTGAATAGCTTTATTGCACAGAATAATGAACGAATGGCCAATAAATACCTGTCAGATTTTTCACAACTCATGAGGCAGGTGCTTGAGAATTCAAAGCACGATTTTGTAGCTGTTTCATCCGAGTTGGATTTAATCAATCTGTATTTAAAGCTGGAACATTCCCGCTTTTCAGATAAATTCGATTATACTATTACCATCGATAAAGAAATTAACTTAAACGAAACCAGAATCCCTCCCATGTTGATTCAACCCTACATTGAAAATGCAATATGGCATGGTTTGCGTTATAAAGAAGCAAAGGGAACACTTACTGTTGAACTTAGGAAAGAGGACAATTTTATAACCGCAATTATTACTGATGATGGTATCGGAAGAAAACTATCTCAGGAATATAAGACAAAACATCAGAAAGCAGGCTCAGCGACGGGATTAAAGAATACCCGCAACAGGCTTAGTATCATAAATGAGATATATAAAACACGATTTAAGATCAGTATTAAAGATCTGAATGAGGAAGAGGGTACCGGAACTATAGTAGAAATAAAAATACCTGTAGATCACAGTAATGAGGATTAATAATCGATTGAGTAATTTATAGTAAAGTTGTACAATGTTAAAAGCTGTAATTATCGAAGATGAGGCCGCCAGCAGGGAGACATTAAGGAATTACCTGACGAAGTATTGTAAAGAAGTTCATGTTTCCGGTGAAGCAGATTCAGTTAAAACAGGGCTCGAAGCTATTTCACTTCACAAACCTGATGTAATATTCCTTGATGTGGAAATGCCCTATGGAAATGCTTTCGACCTGCTTGACCAGATTGAAGAGAAAAACTTTGAAACTGTGTTTGTTACAGCCTATGATCATTATGCAATGAAGGCTATCAATTTCAGCGCTTCATATTATATTTTAAAGCCAATCGATATAGACGAGCTGATAAAGGCTGTTGAGATAATTGCCGAGAAAAAAGAATCGAAGGAACATGCACTGCGAACAAAAATACTCATTGATAATATAAAGATTGAGAATAAGCAGCTTCAAAAGCTGATGTTGCCATTACTTGACGGTTTTGAAGTTGTGAAAATCAAGGATATTGTCCGTTGTCAGGCAAACGATAATCTCACCGAATTCTATTTCAACGACGGTTCACGAAGATTGATCTGCCGTACGCTGAAGTTCTACGAGGAATTATTGACCGATATGGATTTTGTGCGCATTCATAAATCGCACCTCATCAACCTTCATTTCCTGAAACGCTATAAAAAAGGCAAAGGAGGACAGGTGATCATGAGCGATAATTCAGTACTGGATGTTGCCCCGGCTAAAAAAAGTCTCCTGCTCGAAAGATTGAAATAACAATTCGTTGTTAATAAAAAAAATTGACTTCCTTTTCGACTAAATTCTTAAAAATAAAAAACTTACGAGACGATTCATCGTATAAAACCCAAAGTTGATGTAAAACAGCATGAATTTGTGAATTATTTTGGGCCATATAAAAAATATTTATTTTACATTTGCTCGCCTTTTAAACAAAATAAATTAACTAATCTATGTAGCTATAGTGAAATGAATAAATTGTCGGTTAGTAATTTGCTTTGCGATCGTTCTCGCGAGGTAAATAACCCCCTCCAGGGTTTGGTTATTGGTAGTCGAATCCCTAAAGACTACTTTATTACTAAAGGGACCGGAGAAAGTGACATTACCATTCACGCAGGTTCTTATCATCTCGCCCTTAAAAACGCAGGTATCGAAAGAGCGAACATTATGACGTATTCCTCGATACTACCTGCAATTGCCAATCAGGTTGAACAACCAAAAGAATATGTGCACGGTTCCGTGATGGAAACCATCATGGCTGTTGCTCATGGCAATTCAGGTGAAAGAGTTTCGGCCGGGATTATTTATGGTTGGCTTCACGATAAAAAAACAGGGGAAAAGTATGGCGGTCTGGTGTGCGAACACAATGGAAGCTATAAAATACCTGTTTTGGAAGAAATGCTCCGGGCAAGTCTGGATGAACTTTATTACAATGGTTTTTCCGAGGATTACTCTCTGGGTAAAAATACCATTCTGAAAGAAAGTTTTATTCCAACGAAGAAATATGGTACGGCTCTCGTAGCTCTGTGCTTTACCAATTACTTCTACCCGATAATTCAATGATAGTTAAATAACAATTGAATACAGGTGTTTAAAAGGCACACCTGAATTCAATTTACAATAGTATCCACTTCCTTAACGGCAATATTTTTCAGGCTATTGGGGAAGTGGTATTTTTTTATGCAATTTTATAGTCGAAATCATTATATATCATGAAGAAAACCGATTTATTGAAAAACGAAGTGGCGCATATCGATATCAAGTCGTTCGATTCGACTCCCATTATTAATTCCATGCGCAATATGTCGTTTTCTTCGCGCGATACGGCACGTGCAACCGATATTCTGATGAAAATGATCCGGAATACAGAATGCACTACTATTCTGACCCTTGCAGGAAGCACCAGTGCCGGGGGGTGCATGCAGGTATATGTTGATATGGTTCGTTGTAAAATGGTTGATGTTGTGGTCGCGACAGGTGCTTCCATTATCGATATGGACTTTTTCGAAGCCCTGGGATTCAAACATTATATTGGGCGAACCGATATTCCCGATTCCCAGCTTCGTAAACTGTATATCGACCGTATTTACGATACCTTTATCGACGAGGAACAATTGCAGGTATGCGATATGACTATAAAAAAAATTGCCGATTCGATGGAACCCTGCCCCTACTCATCGCGTGAATTCATAAATGAGATCGGTAAATACCTGGTTACTAATTCCGTAAAAAAAGAAAGTCTGATCCAAACTGCATATGAAACAGGGGTACCCATTTTCTGCCCGGCTTTTACCGACAGTAGTGCCGGATTTGGCCTGGTGAAACATCAATGGGAGAAACCCAAAACACATGTATCAATCGATTCAGTTAAGGATTTCCTCGAGCTGACAAAAATAAAAATGAATGCCCCAATATCGGGTCTTTTCATGATCGGAGGTGGTGTGCCGAAAAATTTTGCCCAGGATACAGTAGTATGTGCCGAAATACTGGGTAAAGAAGTTCCTATGCACAAATATGCAGTTCAGATTACGGTAGCTGATGTACGAGATGGCGCATGTTCATCCTCTACACTGAAGGAAGCAAGCTCCTGGGGAAAAGTTGACATAGTGGATGAGCAGATGGTATATGCCGAAGCTACTGCCGTTCTCCCTTTAATCGTGAGTTATGCCTATCACAGCAGGGAATGGGAGAAGAGGGATTACAAACGGTGGAATGACTATCTAGACAAATAGGCATACCCTGACAGGGTCCCTGGACCCTGTCAGGGTGTAAATAAAAAACCCGGGACAATTCGATCCGGGTTTTTTTCAACTATTCAAGAAAACGCATTCAATTCTATTCGTATCCCTCATTCTGAGGTACGCCTGTTAAATCAACGAAAGTTTTGGGTAATGGCCAGCGAATGTTAAAGGGCATTATATTGGCATTCAATTCAGGATTGTGTGCTTCCACACGCTCCAGAAGAATCCCCAAACGTTTCAGCATGGGATACCTGCGACCCTCAAAACCTAATTCACGGGCCTGTTCGTCAAGTAGATTATCCAGGGTTAAATCAATCGGAGCCTGACCAGCCCTTGCTCTTAGTTCATCAAATAGTTCTTGTCCGCGTGCAAGATTTGTACCCGATTGTAAATAAGCTTCAGCAGCTATAAGAAAAGCTTCGGCATATCTGAATTGGATGACATTCTTGAAACCCCCGGCATCGTCGATCGTTCGGCCCAGACCATCATATTCCCAATACTTTGTTGTTGTAGGCATAATGGCAAGTATTCCCAGCCCGGCAACATCAACAAGGGTAGCTTCGGTTACCGTATCGCCAATTACTGCAAAAAGATAAAACGGTTTTTCGACTTCCACTCCATCTATCGTAAAAGTTCTCATAACAGTATCACGTACCGGAGGATCACCGGCTTCAACAATGGTATCACCAGGCAAAGGATCATCAGGTATATCTATATCATAAATCCAATATCGCTTATGCCAGGCCTCAAGCCGCAGGTCATCCTCCTCAAACAGCGAAAAGTAATAATCATTGGGTACATTACGCGACCAGGGCCTCCCGCCTTGTTCAAACGTACGGGCTACCCCGTTGACCCGGTCGTACAGTGGAATTAACTGGCATGCAGTCCAGTTTCTACCATCCGCATCGGTAGCACCAGGTATAAACTGCCATGAGAAAATAATTTCATTATTATTCTGGTTGAGTTCATTAAATACCTGGTCCAATGCAACAAAATCATAGGCCGGATCTGAAATTACATCTTCCGCTATAGCAGCAGCTTCCGTCCAATTCTCCAAATCCATATACGCAAGAGACAGCAGATGACGGGCAGCACCTTTCGATACTCTTCCCCTGTTTGTAAGATCACTTGCTTCAGGAAGCAGATCGATAGCCTGCTCAAGGTCAGAAACAATGAGTGCATAGACATCGTCTTTTGTTGCTAATACGTAAGCTTGTGAAGGATTGTCAAAAACCTGATCCGCCAGCACGATGTTATCCCAGTATTCAACAAGGTTCAGGTGAAAATATGCCCTGAAAAAATAAGCCTCGCCCAGAACTGTGTTCCTGCGTCTTACAGCATCAGGATTTTCCCGGTTATACTCTACAAGATCAATTTTCTCGATAATCGTATTGGCACGGTTCAATCCTGCATAATATCCATCCCAGAGTGCTTCTATACCATCATTCGTGGCATCAAAATTTGCCAATGTACACATTTCATTCCATACTCTCTGATCCATGATATGCGTTCCGGGTTTAATGATATCTGTATAGAATAATTTATAAAGAGAGTAGTCCAAACTAGAATATGGAAATCGACCCCTCTCATAAACACTTAGAATAGCACCTTCGAGATTTTCAAGCGAGGTAAGCGCTATATCCATACTTAGCGCATCCTTTGGCTCCAGATCAATAAAATCATTACATCCCGGAAGTAAAGCCAACAGGATGAATGCCTGAATTGCATATATTTTAAACTTTTTCATTGTTCTCATATTTTTATTTATCTGACCTAGAATGTAATATTTGTACCGATTGTCCAGTTCTTGGTTATCGGGAACCTGCCAAGTTCTCCTTCAGGAGAATAGGCATCTTTATATTTCGTAAAATACTTCAGGTTATTGCCTCTTACATAGAGTTGTAAGCCGGAGACTTTTATCTTCTGTGTTAGCCGGTGCGGTAAAGTATAAGTAAGAGAAACATTTCGCAGGGCTACAAATGAAGCATCGCGAACCCTTACAGCATCCTGATAATAATAGGGACTCTGAATATTGGGTTCCGGAAATTCATTCGACGGATTATCAGGAGTCCAATAATTTACATGTACTTCATTACCTCGTCCGGTAAGACCTCCATAAAAATAATTGATCTTGGTAACTCCCTGTACAGCTTCGAACAAGATTGTTAATTCGAGGCCTTTATAACTAAAGGTAGTTCGCAACCCGCCATACCAATCGGGAGTAGGATTGCCAAGGAATGTCCGGTCTTCAAAATTTATTGTATCGTTACCATCAACATCCCTGATCTTAGGATCTCCCGGTCCGTAGTTTGGCTTATCAGGATGCATGGCAGCAGCTTCAGCCTCTTCGCCAGTCTGCCAGATACCGATAAAATCCCAATTGTAAATTTCATTGATATCCTGACCTATAAACCATCCGTTTGCCTCATCGTCTACTTCATTACCCTCTTCATCGACTTCACCGCTCAGATGGACAATTTCGTTCCTGTCGCGGGCCCAGTTTGCACTAACTTCCCATTTAAAATCGCCATCGAGAATACGGTAATTCACTATTGCTTCAATCCCCTGGTTTTTTGTCTCTCCAATATTGCTTACGATTTCAGTAAACCCGGTAACCGAAGGTATCTGCTGATCCAGGATCAAATCAATAGTATTGATCTGATATACATCAACAGAGCCGTACAACCTGTTGCCTAGCAGACCAAAATCCAATCCTGTATTGAATTGCTGGCTGGTTTCCCATTTTAATGCCGAATTCGCAAGTTTATCGGCAGTATATCCTGAATACCATGTTTGCTCAAATGGATATCTCACATTTTGGGTAAGGGCAATATAGCCGTAGGTACCTATTTGGTCATTACCCATCCTTCCCCAGCTTATCCGGTACTTTAACTGATTCAGCCAACTAGTAT
>Ga0299912_10005809_pt1 | contig 10136 bp, 5 predicted proteins | sample RVTome_2_FD_207667 | JGI IMG/M metagenome (GOLD analysis project Ga0299912, IMG submission 207667) | Soil microbial communities from uranium-contaminated site in the Upper Colorado River Basin, Wyoming, United States - RVT95D214 (version 2) ...
TATCCCCAAAGCCGCGTGGAAAAGATGGCCCTCGAGCCCCGGATCTGGGAAGAAATCGACCGTCGGCTCTGTTTGATCTACCTGGGGAGGCCGCATCTCTCCTCGGCCATCCACGAACGGGTGATTGCCCGGCTGCAGAGGGGAGGGCCCGAATGGCAGACCCTGGAACGGATGAAGCGGCTTCCGGCCCGGGCCAAGACGGCCCTTTTGGACGGCGACCTGGAAGCGCTTGGAGAGGTGATGGTGGAGAACACCGAGTGCCAGAGGGAGCTTTACAGCGAGCTCGTCTCTCCCGGAGCCGACGCCGTGGCCTCCGTGGCCAGGAGATACAAGGCCTCCGGCTGGAAGGTCAACGGCGCGGGAGGAAGGGGCGGGTCGATAACCATCCTGGCCAACCGCGATGACGGCCTCAAGAGGAAGATGCTCCTGGCGATTGCAGCTTTGGGAAAAGGCATCCGGCCTCTCCCTGCCTCCCTCTCTCCGGGCGGCCTCGAAGCCTACCGAGTATAATCTGACTACTGCATCTATCATCTGTCCTAAATACAGTACAATCAGGGGCCGTTTTTCCCTGTTTTTCAGGCAGAAAAGATTGGCACAGGGATTGCAATAGTCCAGGGTGTAAGGAGAACGAAGATGAAAAAGACAATCCTGCTGATTGCGGTCCTGGCTTTCTTGCCTCTCCTCTCCTTCGCCCAGGACGAGGATTACTACAGCGGGAGCTTTATCCGGATGACCTATGTCAAGGGTGATGTCGTCGTCCAACGGGCCGGTGACCTCGGGTCGGAAGCGGGTGTGGCCAACATGGCCATAGTCGAGGGCGATCGAGTTGAAACCAAGAACGGCCGGGCGGAAATCAGCTTCGGCCGCAAGAACTACCTTCGTGTTGACAACGACACCCTGGTGGAATTTTCCAACCTGCCCCGGCGCGATGATGACCGGGTCCGGCTCCATCTCCTGAGCGGAAACATCTACTTACGCGTCAGCTTGCTCCAAGAAGAGAAGACTTTTGAAGTTCATACTCCGGATGCCTCGTTTTACGTCCTGGAAGAAGGCCTCTTCCGTTTTGACACGCGAGGGAATGGAGAGACTGAACTCTCTGTCCTCGAAGGCTCGGTGGAAGCGGCCGGCGAGGGCGGCTCCCAGCTCATCGGCAGCCGGGAGAGACTCGTGGCGGCGAACGGACAGCTCGGATCCCAGTCGAACCTCACCTTCGGGCGGGACGATTTCGACTCCTGGAACGAGGACCGGGACGCCGTCCAGACCCAGTACGTCTCCAAGCGGTATTTGCCCTCCGAGCTCGATGACTACGAGAGCGAACTTTCTGACAACGGCTATTGGGCCTATGAGAGACCCTACGGCTATGTCTGGGTGCCTTACGTGCATTCGTACGTTGACTGGAGGCCCTACCATTACGGATATTGGAATTGGTATTCCTCCTGCGGCTGGACCTGGATCCCCTATGAGTCCTGGGGCTGGTCCGTCTATCATTACGGCCGGTGGGGTTGGAGGCTCGGCCTGGGCTGGTATTGGATGCCCCATCATGCCTGGGGCCCGGCCTGGGTGCACTGGTACTGGGGTAATGACTACTGCGGCTGGAGTCCCCTCAGCTGGTACAACTACCCCTGTGTCCTTGTCAACAACCGCTTCTACGATCGTTACCACGGCGGCCATTATCCCGGTGGATCACACGCCATGACGGTCGTCCACAAGAACCAGCTTCAGAACCGCCATATATCGAGCGTCGCCCTGAGCCGGACCGAAGCCGGCCGGCTCGGCAATGTCGCGATGCAGGCCAGACAGCCCGATGTCAAGCCAGTCCTGCGGAGTTCAGGGCTTCAGAAAGCGGCGCCTTCCAAGATCCAGTCTGCACAGCCGCAGATCCGGCCATCCAGCTTGGGAAAAAGCCAGGTCGCTCCCAAGGCGGAGTCCAGTTCCCGGCTCAAGAGCTCGTCTCTCGGGCAGGGCCGAGTGCTCTCCGGAGAGCGGCCCTCGAGCCCGGCCAAAAAGACAACGGAAAGCACACTGCGGTCCAGAACGGATTCGGCCGGTCCGGTCTCAAGCTCACCGCGGCAGATCCGCTCCTCTGATTCCAGCTCGAAAACCAGGGAACCTTCTTCCTCGCCGACGGTCCGTTCATATTCCTCCTCTCCCAGGATCTCGTCCAGCAATCCCCCGCGGTCCGTTGAACGCAAGTCCGTCCCGAGGGCCTACTCGCCGAACTCGAGCATCACCCGGTACGGGACATCCAACAAACCGAGTTCTACCCGGACTCAGGAGAGCCGCATTACGAGCTTTGGAGAGAACAGGTCTGTTTCTCGCTCCCCATCTTCATCTCATTCGGTCCGGAGCTACGGCTCTTCTCCCTCGATCTCCCGTCCGTCTTCGAGTTACTCCTCAGGTTCAAGGCCTAATTCCGGTTCTTCTTCTCGCTCTGTTTTTTCGGCCCCGAGGTCGTACTCTGCACCCCGCAGCTACGGCTCTTCTTCCCCCTCGATCTCGCGTTCTTCGCCGAGCTACTCTTCGCGTTCCCGCTCTTATTCCGCTCCCTCCTCCCGTTCTGTTTTCTCCGCCCCGAAGTCGTCCTCGTCGTCCGGGAGCTCCCGCTCCTCGTCACCTTCCATCTCCCGTTCCTCCCCGAGCTCTTCCTCGGGCTCCCGGTCCGGCCCGTCGCACTCCTCATCCCCCTCGCGAGGCGGGTCCAGCGGCGGCGTCAGGCGTAAAAACTAACTCGGTTTGCTTTTTCCCAGCCGATAAACGGCGGAAGAGCGGGGGCCTTGCCCGCTCTTTTTTTATTGCCCAAGGCGAGGGGGAGTCCGTCAGAAAGCCCTCCGCAGTGAAGCGGGCACGGTTCCTCTCGGCTTGCCGAGAGGAGAGCGAAACGAGGACGGGGAGCGGGTTTTTCACGCTGGGAAAAATCCGCGTCTTTCGGAGGGACTCCCCCGAGCCTATTTTTACTTTACTTTTGCTTTTTTCAGTGGTATAAAATACTGGCTTGATTATAGTCTGGAGGTACAACCGATGACTGTTCATAAAATCTTGCGGGTGACCCTATTCAGCGTGATCTTCGCGGTTGTCGCGACCGGCACAGTCATGGCTCAGGAAAGCGCCCAGGAGCAGGCGACGATAGCCCCCGCGGCTACCGAATTCGAGGGGACTGCGACACTGGGATTGGGAAAGTACTTCTATTTGCCTACCGCCAGAGGCTATGACATCTATATCCAGGGCATGGTCCAGGGGCAGGATGCCACCTTCCTGAACGGCAAGGACGTGAGAGTCAAAGGCTCCATGTATAAGGAAGAGCCCTCGGTCTTCGTGGCCGACAGCATCGAGGTCAAAGACGCCGGCGGACTGTACCAGACCGTTTTCACCAGGACCGAAGAGGTCAAGCTCGAAAACCACGTCCACACTCAAGATCGGGGCGGGTTCGTTGCGCTGGCCATCACCAAGGCGGACAAGAGCGACGACTGGGAAGGCAAGGGCAAGGCAAAGGTCTACGGCAAGCTGGTTGACAACGCCATCGTCGTGACCGACGCCAAAGGGAAAGAAGTGGGCAAGATCCTGGTCGATAGCACCACGGAGTTCGCCAACTACTACATCAAGAAACTGAATCTCTTTGAGAAGTTCTGGTTTTATCTCAATATCAAAGAGACGGTCGATCTGAAGGTCCGCCGCAAGACGCGCGAGCTCTTCCACGCGGACATTCTTTTCGCCGGCCTTTACTGAGAGGCGCGGTCACCTCGTCCTGACGACAGTCTGGTTGAGCAAAGGGGCTGTCGGAGGGAAAAAGACCTCTTCGTTTTGAACCTTCACTCTCACGTAATACTCCAGGTCTCTGTTCGCCTCAGGGCAAGAGACCTTATAGACTCCCCGGGCCACGTTCTGGAGCGGGACCGCCGCATACTCACCCTTCCCTAATTCGCGCCAGTAGAGCGCCGCCTCTCCCGGCCGGTCTTTGGCCAGGATGATCACCTTGAGGTTGAGGGCTTCGGCAGGGGCGAGGACCGTCCGGACTGTGGGGACGATCACCCGGAGCGGACCATCATAGACCCGTGGAAGGCTCGCCGCAGGGGGGATCTCCTGACCCAGAAGCTTCTTCAGTTCCTCCCCCGGCCGGTGCATCAACGCGGGCAGGAGATGCTGTTCCCAGTTGGCCACGGTTCCCAGCTCTCCCGGGTTGCTGACAGTCGCCAGCAGGTCCCGGTAGAGGTCTTTGAGAGCGCCGACCATTCTCTGCCGGATGGGGAGGAGCTTCTGTCCGGCCTCTTCGGCCCGGGCTTTTTCGCCGGGAAGCTTCCGGAGAGCTTGGGAGGCAGCGTTGTATTCGGCCCAGAGGCATTCGAGGTGAGCCAGCTCTCGCATGTAGGAGAAACTGGCCAGCCAATAGGCGAACCGGGCGGCGTTGCCTTTGCCTGCCACCCGGGGCTCGAGCGCGGCCAGCTCGTCGACAAATTCGTACTCCTTGCGGACCTCATCCCAGGGACGCGGGTCCGGCTTGATTCCCCCCGGCCCTGTCCAGATGTTCGGCTGGGGGAGGTGCCCGTCAATCCGGGCCAGGACGGCGGCCGCGGCCGGGGCAATCTCCGGCCCGAATTCGCAGCCGGCCCAGTCTTCGTAGAAGTCGAGAGTGGGCGCATGGCGCGGCGTCTCCGGCCAGTCCGCTTCGTAGTCTCCCTGCGCCCCTCCTCCGCAGTTGATTTTCCTGGAAAAATCCTTTCCCGTGATCACGAGGCCGGCGATCGAGGGGTAGTGGATGCGGTCGGTGAAATCGATTTCCAGTTGGCCGTCATCCACGGCGACGCCCCGGAAGCGCAGGTCGAGGGCGCGGTGGAGGCCCGCGCGGCTGAAGATGTCCACTTTCTCGGCGACTTTTTTTCCCTGGAGGGAGACGTCGAAAACCCGGCGTCCTTTTTCCTTGATCTCTTCCTCACAGAATTTCAGGACGACGTCGTAGGTCCCGTTGGGAAGCTTCAGGCGGTAGCCGAAGACGCGGTCCCGGATGTCCTTGTAGACTGCCTCTTCTTTCGTCCCGGCGATGGGGGTGCCGGCGAAGGCGACATAAACGCCGTTGACCGGACCCTCCTCCCGGACAGGGGTGAGGGAATTTCCCCAGGACTCCTGGTCCCAGGCGGCGGCGGCCAGGGCCGCGATGTTCGGGGAGAGGGCGCGGGTCCGCCAATGGATTCCGAGGAGCCCGTCGCATCCGTAGGCCAGGGCATCGACCGCGTCCTTGCGCATGCGACCCGCCCAGAGCTGCGGGGACGTCAGGGCGGGATCGTCCTCGAGCCAGGGGATGGCCCATTTGGAGCGTCCTCCGATCCGCGCGAACATCGGGTCAACCGGCGCCTTCCCGACCTCGCGGTTGATGCAGCTCGCGGCCACTACCTTGGGCAGGGCCCGGTCGAAGAGCGTCCGGTCGCTCGGCGGGCCAAGAACCCAGCCGCAGGTCGCAAGAGCGAAGGGGACACTTGCCTCGGCCGCCGCCGCGCGAGCCGTCAGGGCATCATCCACGACGGCCTTGACGGTCTTTTCGTCCGCGTCGCTCCAGGTCCAGTTCTCGTCCGTCCAGAGCCAGTAGTAGTCCAGGGGATAGGCCTGCTTGATGCGGTTGAAGAGTCCCTTGTAGACCTCCTTGACGACAGCCGGGTCCTGAGGATCCAGGCCCTTTTCCTGCAGGCGTTTCTGGACCAGCGCAGGGATGGTGAGCGGCATTTCGGTGCCGGCGCAGGTCTTGATTCCCAGGCTTCGGGCAAGGGAGAAGGCAGCGCGCAGCATGGCCGCGGTGCGGTCAAAGACCGCGTTTGAATCTTCAGGCGTCTTCGGCTCCGGCACCATGTCCTTCATCACATCGGGACCGAACCCGTCGCCCTCGAAGAGCTCGGAGGCGCCGAAGGTGAAATCGCCTGTCTTGGTCGCCTCATAGCCCCAGTTTCCGCGCAGCGTGTTTTGATAGCTCGAGGGATAGCTGAAGCTCACTGTGCCGTCGGGCCGGCTGTCCTCGGGGAGTCCAATCCAGACCGTCGGCTCGGCGTTGGGGCGTCCCTCCGGATAGGTATGGAGTCCGAAGAAGTTCATCCGCAGCTTGGGGAGCTGACTGAGGACGGCCTTGTAATCGTCAGTATTCCACCAGTCCGGGCCCTCGGGAAAATCGTGGAACGGATGGATGCCCCGGAGGCGGAAAAGCGGTTTCCCGGCTTCGTCGACTGCCGGGATCTCCAGGGCGATCGGGGCGTCGGGGACGACATCCCCGTGGAGGTAGAAGCGCACCCCCAGCTTTTCAGCCAGGCGATAGGCGCCGTAGAGTGTCCCGACCTCGTCACCTCCGGCTACGAGCAGAACGGTGCTCTTGCGGTGAGGGAACGATTTCAAGAGGTATTCCTCGGCTCCCAACGCTTCGACCTTTTGCCTGAGGCCGGGGTCGGCAAACCCGGAGGCCAGGAAGCGGCTTTTCTCCATGATGACGATGGCGTCGCCTCTCACCGCGGCGGCATCGGTCCGCGGCTCGACGGGGACAAGATTTCCTGTGCGGAGGTAAAGATATCGCCGCACCTCTTTCGAGGCCAGTTCTTCGAGCGGCGCGGCGTCCTTGGAGATGATGATGGATGGACCTCGCTTCAGCCCGCGGCACGACAGAAGCAGCGTCAGCCCGCAAAGGACAAACAGGAACATGTCTTTTTTCTTGGGCACTAGCGCCTCCCATTAAATTCTTTGATGGCGTCGATCATGGCGACGATGTTGTCCACCGGTGTGGTGGCCTGGATGTTGTGGACGGCGTTGAAAATGAAACCGCCGCCGGGGGCCAGGACCTCCATCCGGCGGAGCACCTGCTCGCGCACCTGGGCCGGCGTCCCGAAGGCGAATGTCGTTTGGGTGTCGACGCCGCCGCCCCAGAAGACGATGCGGTCACCATAAGTCTTTTTGAGGCGGGCCGCGTCCATCCCGGCGGCCGTGAGCTGGACCGGGTTGAGGATGTCGAACCCGGCCTCGATGAACGGCTCGATCAGCGGCTCGACGGCGCCGCAGGAATGCTTGAACGTCTTCCATTTGGTGTTCCGGTGGACCCAGTCGTTGACCATTTTGTAGTAGGGGAAGTAGAGCTTGCGGAAAGTGCCGACCGAGCAGAACTGGGACTGCTGGGTGCCCAGGTCGGTCCCACAGACGAAGACGGCGTCCACCCGGCCGCCGACCGCAGCCTTGGTCTTCTCCATGTTGCTGATGGCGATCTCGGCCTGCTTCCTGAAGACGCGATGGATGTAGTCCTGCCGGGTGACGGTGGAGACATACCATTCTTCGATGTCGCGGATGCCCTTGGGGTGTTTGAGGAAGGGTGCGGGGACGAGCGCAATGTCGCCGAAGGCCGTGCCCCCGAAAGTGGCCATGACCGCTCTTCCGGTGGCCGCGGCGCCCCGGGCCTCGGACGCGAAATAGTCGAGGTCCTGCAGTGTGATCGGGCCGAACTCCTCGAGGTTGTCCTCGGGATTGAGCGCGGCCTCGTCTATCGGCTCCTGGCGGACGATGGTGTCGAAGAAGAAGCCGTTCCTGGGCATCCGGCCGCTCGGCGGAGCGGACAGGTCGCCCTTGGGGTAGATGAGGGTGTCGCCGTTTGCCACTTTGGTCGTCCGGAAATGCTCCGAAACGAGGACCTCGAGCCCGCTGTCCAGGGTTTGGGGCTTCCAGTTCTCGTTGCGGAAGCCGAAGAGCGTCTCGGGGGCGGGAATCCCTTCGACATCGATGCCCATGACTTTCTTGAGGTCCTCATCGATAAGGCCGAGCATCTGGTAGGGTTCGTAAACCCTGACCGGCCGTTTTTCGAGCCTGTAGCGCTCTCGCAGGGCGGCGATGGCGTTGACGTGGATCCCGGTCACTGCGGTCGACCCGAAATCGACGGGCACGGCGTCGGGCTCACGGTGGTTGAGGCTGACGAGAACGCGTTCCTTGGAAGTCATGGTCTCTCCTAAAGAAATGGGGACGGTTCTATTTTTTTCGGCAACAAAAAATTACGGGGACACTAACTTTAATTCCCCCAAGAGTCCCATAACAGCTTACGAATTAAAGTCAGTGTCCCCATAATTCCTCATTATTCCCTAATTTTAAGGCCAGAAAGAAAGCAAGCGTTCGAAGCCGGAGGCCGCGTCTTCGCCCAGGTGGAGCCGGATGATCCGGCGGCCTCTCGCCCTCAAAGTCTCGAAGTCCCCGCGGGCCTGGGCGGCCTTGAGCAGGCCGAAGGTGACAGAGGAGCCCGCGTCTCCCGGAGAGTCGGGGATGCCGGCGTCGCGCCGGTCGTCCGCCGTGAACTGGAGGAAAAGGCCGTTGCCCCGGTCGCCCTTGTGGAGCTGTCCGGTCGAGTGGAGGAAGCGGGGGCCGTAACCGACGGTCGTGGCCAGACGGGTCCGGTCGCGGAGGCGCTGCCGCAACCTCCGGAGCGAGGCCTCCGTCCTCCGAGTCGGAGCCAGGAACGCCTGGATGGCCAGATAGTCGCCCGGCGCAGCCGCGGAGAGGAATCGCTCCAGGGCCCGGACGAACGAGGAAGCGCTGATGTCCGAGTAAAGGGAGAGGCCGTGTTTCCGGAAACGGGGTTTTTCTTCAGGCAGCGAGCCATGTTCGAGATAGAAGCGGACGAATTCCTGGGTCTTTTTTTTGGCCGAATCCACGTCAGGCTGGTCGAACGGATTGATGCCGAGGAAAAACCCGGCCACGGCCGTGGCGAACTCCCAGAGGAAGAACTGGCTGCCGAGATAGGACGGGCCGGGGATAACGAGGGAGAGAAGCGGACAGCCGGCCATTTCGAGACGCCGGGCCGCGGCGTCGCCCGCTGTCTCTCCTTCCTCCTTGACCCGGACGAACAGGCGGTCATTTCCATAGGCTTCGACGGGGCCGCCGCTCTCTCTGTCCACCGGGACGATCCCCTTGCCCTCCTTGCCTGTGCTCTCGGCGATGAGCTGCTCGAGCCAGAGGCCGAAGCTCCGGAGCCTCGGGGAGAGGAGAAACGTCAGCTTGTCCCGGCCCCTCTCGGCCAAGACGCCGAAGATCGTGCCCAGAAGGGCGCCCGGGTTGGCCATGAGGTCGGGTTCGCGGCGGCATTGGGCGGACATCATGACCGCCGTCTTCAGGAGGGCTTCCACCCTCACTCCTTTGAGCAAGGCCGGGAGGAGGCAGAACGGGGAGAGGGCGGAAAAGCGCCCCCCGATCTCCGGGTCACCGGCAAAGACGGCGCTGAAACCGAGCCGCCGGGCTTCTTCTTCGAGCGGAGTGCCCGGGTCCGTTATGGCGGCGAAGTGCTCGCCTGCTTTTTTTGAGCCCAGACAGTCGGCTGTCCAGTTCCAGAAATACCGGAAAAATGAGTTTGTCTCCACGGTCGTCCCCGACTTGGAGGAGACGAGGAAGAGGGTTTTCGCCGGATCGAGCCTTTTCTGCCAGCCCAGGACGGCGGCCGGGTCGGTCAGGTCCAGGACGCCAAGGTCGAGACAGCCGGCCGGCGTTCGGAAGACATCGGCCAAGACCAGCGGGCCGAGACTGGATCCTCCCATGCCCAGGAGCAGGGCCCGGGTGTATCCTTTGCGCCGGATTCGCTGAGCATAGAGTCTCATCCCGCCGAGGCGTTTTTCCATGGCGCGGGCGGAAGTGAGCCAGCCCAGGCGGTTGCTGATTTCGCCGGGGTCATCCCGCCACACGGTCCAGTCCTTTTTCCAGATGCGGGTGATGATTTTACGGCGGGCGAGTTCGGCCAGGCCGGAGGCGATCGGATTTTCGTAATCCTGGAGGTTGGCGGTTTCGATCAACGGGGAAATGGGAGGCATCGTCCCCAAATATTGTTCGATATCCCGCCCGTTTGTCAAGTTGAGTCCCCTCTTTGGAAAAGAGGGGTCAGGGGAGATTTTATAAATAATTGGCAGCTCCTTATCGCTTCTATCCCTGTTCGCCTTTTCCAATCCCCCCTCGCCCCCCTTTTCCAAAGGGGGGAAGATAAAACCTCCCTTGTCCAAAGGGGGATAATAAAAACGCCAAGACCCGCCCTCCCGCCACCATCGGCTGCGGACGGGCGGGGACTGGCGCCGTGCCACCCCCCTCAATAATCCCCCCAATCACTGAAACTGAAATACCTACCGCGCGCGCTTGATCAATGGCTGCGGTCGTGGAAT
>Ga0299912_10005810_pt1 | contig 10136 bp, 8 predicted proteins | sample RVTome_2_FD_207667 | JGI IMG/M metagenome (GOLD analysis project Ga0299912, IMG submission 207667) | Soil microbial communities from uranium-contaminated site in the Upper Colorado River Basin, Wyoming, United States - RVT95D214 (version 2) ...
ATGGTGATCCAGACACGCTCCGTCTCGCCCAAAAAATCCTTGAAATGGAGAATTTTACGGTGAGGACGGCAATCAATGGCGATGAGGCTCTGCAGTTAATCAAGAAGCGTGGGGTCATTCCCCGTCTTATGTTACTCGACCTTATGATGCCAAAGAGTGATGGATGGTTCGTGCTAGAAACGCTCAAGAAAGACGAGAAATATAAGAAGATTAAGATCGTCCTCTTCACGGTGAAGGCATTCACGAAGGATTTTGAACGAGCAAAGGCCCTTGGCGCAGAGGGTTATATCACGAAACCTTTCAGCGGTGACAAACTCGTTGAAAATATAAGAGAAAGGTTAAAATCTTGAAAAGAAGACCAAAAAATGCGTTCTAAAGTTTGTCTTTGTTTTGCTCCGTCATTTCCGGAGGATATCTCGATACCATTTTCATCAACGTTTTATGAATAAATCCATTTTTTGAATTCAAAATTTCGTCCAAGTGTTGTTCCTCCGAGATTTTAATATATTAGAACAAATAATGACGGATGCAGGGAACAATTTATATGTCTGCCGAACCGTTGTGTGACGTTCTCGTAGTCGATGATGAACCAGACACGCTCCATCTCGCCCAAAAAATCCTCGAAAAGGAGAATTTTACGGTGAGGACAGCAGCCAATGGCGAGGAGGCTCTGCAGTTAATTAAGAAGCGTGGGGTCATTCCCCGTCTCATGTTACTCGATATTATGATGCCAAGGGGTGATGGATGGTTCGTGTTAGAAACACTCAAGAAAGATGAGAAATATAAGAAGATCATATTCATCCTCTTCACAGTGAAGGGTTTCACGAAAGATTTTGAACGAGCCAAGGCCCTTGGAGCAGATGGATATATCACGAAACCTTTCAGTGGCGATGGACTCGTTGAAAATATTAGAGAAAGGTTAAAATCTTCAAAAAAGGACAAAAAAAATACGTTCTAAAGTCAGTCTTTGTTTTGCCCCGTTAATCGATTCAAAATATTTAGCAATTTTTCTTGCAGATTTTTCCCCGAGTGCGCAAATAAGCGAATCATTGCTTCCTTCCCGAAATCGCCCGTATCATACACCACGTCGGGGAATTCAGTGGAATCTAAATTTATTTGGGAAGGAATCCACTCCATAGTGCCATGCTCGGTATGTTTTTGTGAAGAAGGTTCTCGACTCCGCGTGATTTCCACACATCGGAGGCCAGCACGTTGGCAACCCTCCAAGTTGGCAGGGGTATATTTCAGATTCACGACTGCTCGAATTCGCGGGTCTACTTCCCTGCACGCGAGGAGGAGGCGTGCCGTGTGATTTGAACACGCTAATCGGATTGGGCCGGCCGCCTTTACTTGCTCCCCAATTATCGTGATCCGCCCGTCAACCGCGGCCACCTGCTCTCGTGTCGCACTACCAAGAGCTAGGATCGACACATTCATTCTCACTTCAGGAATAAGATTAATCGCAACGGGATTGCTTTCCAACGTGGAAACCACTTGACTCACCTCCTCCCGTAAGAGGGATTCAAGTCCCAGCGTGGTTATCCGGTGAAGAGGGTCTAAAAACGTGGTCTCGTGCCACGTCCATCCCGCGAGTAAGGCATGCTCAAATAGGTGTTCTGCGTCTGCGACCGCGGCGGGAATTGAAAGACCTTTCGCGCAATACCCCGCAATTGCACTCGCGAAGCAACACCCCGACCCGTGAATCTCCTTGAAAGGAAGACGGGGGTGGGAGAAACGCCACACGTTATCTTTTTGGACCAAGAAATCAGTGATGATCGAACCGCTCGCGTGCCCACCTTTGACGAGGACATTTGTTTTCCACGCTTGGGCCAAATTCTGCGCGAGCGTCAGAGGGTCTACCATTGAGATATCTTTTCCAGGTGCAACTATTCTCGCAAGCTGTTGCAATTCCCCGAGATTGGGGGTCACGACTGTGGCTTGAGGACAGAGTTTTTCGAAGTATGATTTCAAGGTAGCTTCTTGAGCAAACGCGAAACCCTTCCCTGACTTCAAAATAGGGTCAACCACGCAATTGAACTTGTTTTCTTGGATGATCTCTGCAACGATCTTCACGAGATCGGGGTCTGGGAGGATACCAGTCTTGACCCAAGTTACTGGAAAATCCTGAATGCAGGCGGTGACTTGATCTCGTAAGTCCTGTGGAGAAATAGACACTATCCGGGTGATCCCACGGGAATTCTGGACTGTTATTGCACTGATCGCCGATAATCCGCGCACCCCGCATGCGCCGAGCGTTAATAGGTCAATCTGGATACCCGCTCCCCCACTGGGATCTGATCCTCCTATAGTGAGGACAAATACCGAGGGGAGTTCCTTACTTTGAATCGTCGTTGGTTTCATGAAGTTTGAATCGCCCCTGCGTGTACTCGTCCAGGAGCTTGAGAGCGCAGAATGGCCCACACATCGTACACTCGTCTTTTTTCGGGGATTGGCGTTCGTGACGTTGGCGTGCCACTTCTGGATCGACCGCTTGTCGAAACATTTCCTCCCAGTTCAGAGATTTTCGAGCTACGTCCATGCGTTGGTCCCACGCGAGCGCGGATGGGAAACCTCTCGATATATCGACCGCGTGTGCAGCAATACGGGACGCAATCACGCCTTTCTTGACGTCATCGAGCGTTGGCAAACCCAAGTGTTCCGCTGGCGTCACGTAGCACAAATAATCTGCTCCGGCCATTCCCGCGAGGACGCCACCAATGGCACCCACGAGGTCGTCATACCCCGGCGCGATGTCTGTGACTATGGGGCCGAGCACGTAAAACGGCGCCCCCTTGCAGACGTCTTTCTCAATTCTAATGTTCTCCGCGATCTGCTGGGCTGGGATATGCCCCGGCCCTTCAACGATTACGGGGACTTTCCGCTCACGGCACCGCTCCACCAAGCGGGAGATTTCCAGCAACTCCTGAATCTGGCAATAATCAGTAGCATCGAAGATGGACCCCGGTCGGAATCCATCGCCCAAACTGATTGCTACGTCATATTTTGCCAGAATATCTAGTAATGCATCGAAATTCGTGAGAAAGGGATTTTCCTGCTTGTGGTGGAGGATCCAGGCGGCTAGGAACGTGCCCCCGCGTGACACGACACCCATTAGGCGCGGATGTTTCACGAGGTGTTCCACAATGTATTTTTGGACGCCTGCATGGATCGTGAAGAAATCGATGCCGCGCTTTGCTTGTTCTTCCACTATCCCTAGCAGGTTGTCCTCTGTCATGTCGATGATTTTCCGGCCGGCATCATGCATGCGGACGGCCGCCTGATAGATCGGCACTGTCCCGATAGGAACGGCGATTTCTTTGAGTAATATCTCTTGCAATCTCCGCAGGTCATCTTCCGTCCCCCCCGTACTCAGGTCCATTACCGTGTCGGTACCAAATTTCGCAGAAATACGCGCTTTTTCCAGTTCTTCGGGAAAGTTGTGAATTAGTTGACTTGACCCCACGTTTGAATTAATTTTCACGCGGGTGCCTTCCCCGATGGCTAACGGGGCGATTTGGCGCCGCACATTTTTCACTATTACAACCCGTCCCTCCTTGACACGTGTTTCCAGTTTTTCGGGAGAGATGCCTTCTTTTTGAGCGATGGGTTTTAACTCTGGTAACGCCAATTACTTAGCCTCTTAAGATTAAACTCGATTATGTTACGTATAATCTTGCAAGTCTAATAAAATTAAGCCGCTCGTTGGATTACGTGCATTGTTTTTCTCATTCAGAGGAAATTTGCACGTGAATTAAAGGGGATTGTAGTAAATATGTAAAAAAAGGGGTGAAGGGAACTTGGTTAAAATGCGAGCATTAATTTCTCCCAGTATTCAACGAGTTTAGCTTGCGTCTGCTCCGGGATCATCTTTCGCACATTTTGGGCGAGTTCTGCCACTATGGACACGACTTTCGCTACTCCTGTCTCTACTTTATCTTGAAAAGGAACGTCACGCTTGGCATCGAAGTAAGCAATGCGAGTCTCCATTGCTTTCTGGGCTTTCTCAGTCGTGTCTTGTCGGAGCTCGGTCAGCATCCGGACCTTGATTTCCTTATCACCAGTCTTTAGGACCTTGGTTTTTGTGTCATCATTGGCGCTCATAGGGATGTTCCTCCTTACTCCACGGGTTTACCGTCTTTGTCTACCCCGCCATTGCGGATTATAGTAGAAGCCTCGGGCCCGGCAACATTTTCCACCCACTCTTCTTTGCCCTTCGCGGTATATTTTCTGGCGATCTTCTTCTCGGTCTCAGCGCGCGTGAAATTGTTGTAGACGCAGAATGGGGTTTCCAAGACGGAACCATCTGGCATAGGCACGCCAAAATGGACAATGCAGCGCTTGGCCCGCTCGAGGTTGAAATTAAAGGGATCTTGGAAGTGCATACTGCCAATGAGGAGGGACCCATAGCTGAATGATGAGATGGACGCCCAACTACCATTCATGATCACTTTACTGAAGAGTTCCATCAGCTTCCCTGGTTTCTTGATGAACGGGAGCACACCGAGGAGAAACCGTGCCTTGATGGACTGGCGGTCGACCCAATTCAATGCCTTGTCGAGAATAGCGCCGGCATTCTCGCCGAGGAGCTTGGTGAAGAAGTTAGACGCTTTTCGCTCCTTGACCTTCTTCCAGAACTTGTTCGCAAACTTGATCATGGGAAGGGGGTCTACATACTCTAAGAATGACTTCAGAGTCTTGGTCTGCGGGTCGAGGACCATATAGGTGGCGAACCCGCAGTCCGGGTGGCAGGTGAATTCAACGGGTTCCACGCCGGCGTACCACGCAACGAGGCGCCCGAACTCTACAATGGTTGTCAAGGGGTACCAGTCTCGGTCGACCTTCAATGCGCCATTCGTCTGTTTCTCGATCTCGTGGAGGACGTCTGCGTTGGTAATTCGTAATTCCCGGAGGTCTTCGTAAGAAATGCGTCCGCACAAGGAGACTGGTTGGAAGATAATGCCGCGCACGATATCAACGTTATCAACCGCATATTGAATGATATTCCCCGCTTCCATATCCGTGACGGTCTTTGCGAGGGTGCATACGAATACGATGGAATCAAACCCGGCCGCCCGGCAATTTTCCAAAACCCTCTGTTTGTATTTCCATAATTTCGCTCCCCGCGTTTTCAAGTAAGTCTCATCGTGGATGCCGTCAAATTGAAAATATAACGTGTCAAGGCCATTTTCCCAGCATGTTTTCGCGAACTTATACCCCTCGCCATTCGGTTTTTGGAATCCATACCCGTTGGTCGCGACGATGGCTTCCTTAAATCCTTCCTCCTTGGCCATTTTACATATTTGAGGGAAGTCCTTGCGAACCGTAGGCTCGCCGCCCGTGAACATGATGGCAACCGCGGGAATAGGTTTGCTCCGGAAGTGTTTCATGACGCGTCGTATTTCCTCAAGCGATGGCTCGACCAGAGCGCCGGCTTTTTCAACGTTCGCGTAACAGAAGTTGCAGGTCAAGTTGCACCGGTTTGTCACATCGATCAAAGCGAGCGAACACGTGCTCTTGTGCAAGTTACACAGACCGCAGTTGTACGGGCACCCGCGTTCATCTGCAATGCGATCCGGTGGGTTGGCATCACCAATCTTGTCAAACGCGAATTCACCGTCCTCCGTCGCATAATGAGTCCACTTATAGTACGAGGCGTCTGAGGAGATCAAATCTTTAAAATCGCCGTGCTTCGGACAATTCTTATAAATGTAGATCTTGCTATCATCCTCTTCCTTGAGAATCGCCTTGATTTTGTCAAAGCATTCGGGGCAGACGCTCTCGATTTCTTGATAGAATTTCTGTTTCATGTAGGGAAGTTCTTTGATGGATTCCGTTGAAATCAACTCGATTTCTAATTTTGATAACTCTCTTAAAACTCTTATTTAAATAAATCTTACTTAAAGGTATGAATACTTTTCGGACTTTAAAAAACCTCCGCTTGAAAACGATAAGATCAAACTACACATACTCTGAGAAGCGTGGAGAATAAACCAGATTGTTTGAAACTCACCACCTTTGGATTACTGAACCTAATTAAAGGTGAAAAAAAGTGAAATAAGAAAATGAGAGAGTAAATAAATGGTATTTGGTGATGAAGAGAGGAGAAGAGAGGGGAATTACGAGAACGGGTTTTTACATACCCATGCCCGGAGGCATTCCGCCCATCCCGCCCATGCCCGGAGGCATCCCACCCATACCACCGCCAGGGGGCATTGCAGGAGCTCTGGACTTTTTGGCAATAAGCATGTCGTCAATCCGGAGGATGAGCGCGGCGAGATCAGACGCCAACGTTATGACCTGTTTGATGATCTGCTCGGGTTCGAGGATTCCAGCCTTGAAGGTGTCCTCGACCTTCTTGGTATAGAGGTTGACCCCTATCCACTTGCCCGCGGCAGTGGTGTGCTTTGACCGGAGTTCCGCGATGGTATCGATGGGGTCCATCCCGCCGTTCTCGGCGAGGGTGGACGGTATGATCTCGAGAGCGTCTGCAAAGGCATCAATGGCCAGTTGCTCGCGACCGCCCTGCTTGCGGGCAAAATCCTTGAGGCGTGCGGCCAACTCGGCCTCCACCGCGCCGCCACCGGCGACCACCGACTTGTGCTCGGCAAGGACCGCGGTCACGCAGAGCGCATCATGGAGCGTTCGCTCCGCCTCTTCCACACTCTTATCCACGCCTGCTCGGAGTAAGATTGAGAGTGCCTTGGGATCTTTGCACCCTTCGATGAAGACCATGTCCGTGTCTTCCACTTTCACGCACTCGACCTTGTCCGCGTGCCCGAGGTTTTTCGCTTCCAAGTCCTTGAGACTCGCGCACATTGTTCCACCCGTTGCCTTTGCGACCAAGTCAATATCACTCTGGGTAACGCTCTTGATGGCGAGGATGCCTTCTTTGGCGAGGAAGTTCGCGGCTTTGTCGTCTATTCCCTTCTGGTTGATCAGCACGTTCGCTCCCGCTTCCTTGACCTTCTGGGCGAACCCCTTGAATACATTGACTTCGCGGTCGAGGAATCCCTGCACTTGACTGGCGGAAGAAATCCACGTCTGTTGGTCGAATTGGGTCTTCTTGATTTCTAATGAATCCGCGAGGATTGCGATCTTCGCGCCAGTGACTAGCTTGGGCATTTCAGGATGCACTGGCTCCTTCTCGAGGATGATCCCCTTGATGAGGCGCGAGTCCTGGACGGACTTGCCCTTCTTCTTTACCACCTTGATCCGCTTGACCTTGTTGAGGAGGTCCTTTTCCTCGCCAATGCCGGTAATGGCATCTACTGCGAGATGTGCGAAAATGCTACGATCACCCACGGCGCCCTTGCTATTCATGGTCGTGGTGGCGACCTTCACCAGAGTATCGAGGTCCCCCGCCTTGATTTTCACGGCGAGTTTCTCGAGAACCTTCTGGGCTTCCGTGTTTGCACGCAGGAAACCGCGGGCAATGATGGCGGGATGGATATCTTGGTCCATCAATTCTTCCGCCTTTCGCAGGAGCGTGCCGGCGAAGACGACTGCGGTCGTGGTACCATCGCCCACACGTTTATCTTGGGTCTTGGCCAGTTGGACTGCCATCTTCGCGGCGGGGTTGTCTACATCCATTTTATCGACTATTGTCGCGCCATCATTCGTGATTGTAATGTCGCCGAGCGAATCGACAAGCATTTTATCCATTCCGCGTGGTCCAAGCGTGCTTTTCAACATCTCAGCAACGGCCATTATCGCACGCATGTTGCTCCGCCGGGCATCCTTGCCCTTGACGTTCTGGGTCCCTTCTCTTAGAATGAGGATGGGAACTCCCGAAAGTTGCGCCATGTCATTTTCACCGAAATTTGTGACTTAGAGTTCTATATAAACGGATTTGAGTAAAACAAAGTGAAGCCTAATTAAAAAATTTGCGGACTAGGACTTCTTTAAATATAATCTGATAAATATGTAAATTACTTTGAGGAAACCATTATTTGAGAATGATTTCAATTTTTTATCACCTTAATCGCATCTTCTCAGACTTAAATATCTCGCAAAAAATTTGCACTTTATTCGTGATGATTGTTGAACTAAAAACGTACTGGATGTGAACCTCAGTTTTGAGAAGATTTATTGCGTCTAAACTTGATGTAAATTTTGCGTTCGTGTGGGAGACTAGAGATAATTACGAGATGCATTAGTGTTGAAATATAGAGAGGAATAAGAAAAATGGGAAAAGATGATACTGTTTCAACTTACCCATAACGGGACTAATTTTATTTACACTCCTCAATTTTCAGAAACTCAAGAAGTAAAATGTATAAAATTCCATTCAACTTTTCTTAAGTAAATACTCTATCACAAATGGAATGTACCTAGACCTTCGCCTCTATGGGTGATTTAATGGCCTTTTATGATTATGCCCCAGATATTGTTCCTATGTATTTCGAATTAGGCGTAATTGTGATTTCGAACATTATACTGGGACTGATATTGCGTATCTTCTTGGAAAAACGGAAACAAATCACGCGCATCTTGTATTTTTCTTTTTTGGGTTTCCTTCTCCCGATTTTCTGCAGTTTTGCGCCAAAGGTGATAAAAGTATTTTATGGAGGGACCTTAACGCTGGAACAAATGTTAGGGTCGCCAGGTACTCTTCTCAATTGGTTTCTACTTCGATTATTTGAATGGAGAATAAGTCTTATGTTTTTTCTTATAGGCATCTACGGATTTTCTATCTTTGGCCAGATAACCTTTTCCGAGGGAAACAACAAAAAGGTGTACCCAAAAGCTTGTTTAGTTTTCCTTGCAATTGGAATTATAGTAGTGCTATTTATTTATTATCCGGGGGATGTAGTTCTCCAAGGTATTGCTTTTTTATATGTTGCATTTTATACAATATTTGTTTTTTTTCCAATTCTTAACCGGTCTTTGAAAATATACCTGAGACGAGAATCTTTACCCATCCAAAAACGCACAATTGCGAAACAATTCATCTACATAGCTCTTATGGCACTTTTCTTAATATTGGTGATAACTTCATTCGGATTTGATGGACTATACCATTTATTAACGACTTTAGGATACTCCATCTTTTACTATCTCGCTTGGACATTCGCAATCTTGGGATTTTTGACCGCTTATTTAGGATATATACTTCCCTACGTTAAATTGAACAGCTGACACAAGAACCTAGGAATATAATATGTTTGGAAATCCGTGGAAACAACCAGAGGAACCTTTTAACACCTTCGAAATAGATTACCCTGGAAAATTAAAGAAGATCGAAGAGAAAGTCGTAAATTTGTTCATCGATGTCGGTAAGAAACGCGGAATTAATTCTAAAAAATCTGCAATCTTAGGCTATTTTTATGTCAGGAAAGAACTTACCCAAAAAAAGCTTGTTCATTTGACGAATTTTTCATCCGGAACTGTTTCAATGACCTTATCACAACTGGAAAGCGAAGGGACAATTACAAAAACCAAACCACCGGGTTCTAGAAATTTTCATTATAATATTACCATTAAAACGCCCCAGCACACTTTAGATTCCCAACTAACTCTTTACCGGACTTTTCAAATCTTTTTGCATTTTTTTGACGCAATCAAAGAGAAAATTGCAAAACCTGAATTGGTTCAATCCCGGCCGTACCCGGCAATTTACAATTTTGTAACAACGATGAAGGAAATTCTCGGTCGATATTCTCATTCAATTGAAGACATTCAAGAAGAGGGTAAGAATATATCAAGCTAAAATGGTCTAACAAATGAAAGCAGGTCGTTCTCGATTAATCCTGAAGATATTGAAATGAAACAAATAGAAAAGGAAATTGTTGAGTTTTTCACGTACGAAGGGACATTTTTAGGCAATAATCCCATTCTCGCGAGAACTATTGCTTACTTGCTTTTATATCGGGAATTAAGTCAAAAAGATCTCGTTCAACTCACCGGATATTCGATGTCCACGATCTCAAAGGCGCTAAAAAAGATTGAAAAACTTGATTTGGTGGAAAAAACCTTCCATCCCTCCTATCAATGCAACGTTTACTTTATACGCTATCTTTCGAAAGGTGTTGCATCTCTCATTCTAAATTCACTAAAGGTTGTTATCGAGCAAGAAAAAACATATAAAAAAATACAACAAGAATTAAACGCTCTAGATGGAAATCTCAAGCAAACCA
>Ga0299912_10005811_pt1 | contig 10136 bp, 11 predicted proteins | sample RVTome_2_FD_207667 | JGI IMG/M metagenome (GOLD analysis project Ga0299912, IMG submission 207667) | Soil microbial communities from uranium-contaminated site in the Upper Colorado River Basin, Wyoming, United States - RVT95D214 (version 2) ...
CGGGCAGCACGGACTTCTTGGCCATGAGCATGAGGACCACAATGCCCAGGATGGTGGCGCCCATCGCCGTCTGAACGATGTTGGTGGGAAGGGCCAGGCCGATCATCGCTCCGACTATGGCGAAGGTCGAGGAGATCAGGGCCACGGGTATGGCGAGACGCAAGCTAGCCAGATTGGCCTTCAGTAGTCCCGGCCCGGCAGCAAGGGCTCCGCTCAACGCCACCAGCAGGCCGCATCCCCGGACAAAGTCCAGGTGAAAGGGGAAGAAACCGCTGATGATCGGGACAAAGAGTACGCCTCCACCCACACCGCCAAGCACAGCCACAATCCCCATCAGGAAGGTGATCACGAGCAATACAGCCGGCCATACCCACCAGCTTACCGGGTCGCTCACGGAGCCAGCCACAGGCTCACCGCTGGCCAGAGCCATGGCCGGGGCCAGTAGAATGAACAGCATGAAGAGCGAGACCCTCAGTTTCACGCCGGAGAGCAATCCGGTACGAATAGGCATTATTCCCTCAGAGCGGGGTATGGGGAGCATCTTCTTCCAAGCTCTTTCTTCTTGGCTTCCAGGACGCTTCTCTCTATATCCACCCGTAAGGCTTCCCGTTCTGCGGCATAAAGTGTGTAGAGATTGAGGGAGGAAAGGCGAGCGACGTACACTGCCGTTGAAACAAACCCACAAGAGCCCTCGGCCAGGAGGGTGCACAGGAGGGACGTCGCTCATGATGAGTATATCCGTGAATCTGACGGAGGCCAAGGGGCTTGTGGAGAGCGCGCGACGAGAGGGTCGGCAGCACCTCGGGGCGCTGTCCCGGTGGGCGCGCGAGCTGGTGCGAGAGGCGATTGAGGTGCACGTTTCGCTTCATCATGATCACCCAGATCGGAGCATCGTGATCACCGAGATCGGCCATCCTGATCACCTGGATCGGCCATCGTGATCACCCCCTGTCCGTCCCGAAAACTCGTCCCTTCGGGAATCCTTGAAGATTTCCTGCTTTGCTGATCGGGCTGCGATGAGGCGCTTCAGAGCAGCTGAATGGCAGATCGGGGCTGCGAGGCTCCGGGCGGTAGGCGCTTGCGCGGCGTCACTGGCCTTGAGTATCGTCGTTCCCCATGAAAGACCTCCTCGTTCTCATCCTCGGCTCGATACCCAGTGTGTTCCGATCCCGCGCATCCCTCGAAGCTGAGATCCTCGCCTTGCGACATCAGGTTCTGGTTCTCCAGCGGACGAGCCATCGGCTTCAGATCAGCCCGAGAGACCAGGTCTTCTGGTCCTGGCTCTCTCGGCTCTGGCCGGATTGGCGAAGGGCTCTCGTCTTCGTTCAGCCGGAGACCGTCATCTCCTGGAGACGAAGGAAATTCCACGAGCATTGGGTGAAGCTGAGCCGTGGACACAAGCCTGGCCGACCGCGGGTGCCGGGGGAAATCCGGGAGCTGATCAGGAGAATGTCCACGGCCAACCCACTTTGGGGGTCACCTCGAATTCAGGGGGAACTCGGGAAATGTGGGATCTAGGTATCGAAATGGACCGTCGAGCAGGCAGTCTTGCGGGCCACCGCGCCAGTGCTCGGCCCTACCAACCCTGTCAGTTCGCACAGGTTCACGGGGGCCCGACATGCGGTACTTTCTTTTATGTAAGCCAGCCCGCTTCCGAAGCAGTGGAGGGCGCCGGCCCAGTGAACGCGTGGGTCTTCAATCGGAACGCTCCCCATTCTACTTTTAAGGGGAACGGTTTCTCCGGGAGACGAGTGGTGACGCTCGCTGCCCGCATTGTGCTCCACGGGCCGGATCGGAGACCGTGCCATGGCTGCGCCTCGAGATCGGGGCGCGCTTCGCTACCGGGAGCGGGTGTTCGCCTTGGCCCGAGGAATCGGAGAGATTTCCTGCCGACAACGAATAACACTCAAACACGAGAGAAAAATCATGGACAAAAATCTCGGTGCGAACGGAACGAGACGAATCCTGACGGGCCTCGTCCTTGCGGTTGCCGTGATGTTCCCGCACCACGACGCGGCCGCCGGCCAAGCCGGACCCAGCGCTCTGAACTTCAATTTGAACACGGCCATGATGAACACCGGTGTCGATCTCAATGCCGCTGGCAGGATCCAGTGGACACTGACCCGTCAGGGGAGTACCAACAACCAGAGGTTCGTGATCTCGCTGGCCAACCTGGATCCCAACACGGCGTATCAATTGATCGCCTTCCTCGGTGACGACACCGAATCGACGAGCATCACTGGGTTCACCACAAACAAGAATGGCGCGTTCGCGGTCGCGTATTTGAAAGACAGCAACAAACCTCCAAGCCTCCAAACGCTCCCGAATGCACTGGACCCGCTGTGCAACGTCCGTGAGCTGGATATCGTCAACGGTAGCATGGAGACAGTGCTGCGGGCGGATTTAACCAACCCAGACAAAGGGCAATACCTGGCTTCCATGAGTAACACCGGGTTCATTCCCGCCGCAGCCGGGAAGCTTCGAATCATAGCCACTCCGCTCTCCACCCAGTTCCTGTTGCAGGCTTCCCGTCTGGCCCCGAACACGGATTATCGGCTGACGGTCAACGGAGACGCTTCTCAGACGGACACGTCGGACATCTCGGGCAAGCTGGTTTTGATGGATCTGCCGGAGGGTTCGCCGGACGTGTTCGATATCCAAATGTTCGCATTGAGCGATAGCGCCCGCGAGAATGTCGTCCTGGCCATGGACGGGTTGGGAATCCCGTGTATTGAGGCAGCTCAAGGGGCAGCACCTGTACCTCTTGGAGAGGCCGCTGATTTCGCGGTTCTGGCTGGGTCCACGGTCACGAACAGCGGAGCTACCACGGTGAATGGGGATCTTGGGCTTAGCCCGGGTTCTTCGGTGACTGGATTCCCGCCCGGAATGGTAATCGGGATTATACATGTGGCCGATCCTACCGCAGTCCAGGCCAAACTCGACTTGACCACCGCCTATAACGACGCCGCTGGGCGAACAGTCGGCGCGGTCACTGTGGCCGGAAATCTCGGGGGGCAAACCCTTACCCCGGGCCTCTATAAATCCACCTCCTCGCTTGAAATATCATCAGGCGATCTCACTCTCGACGCCCAGGGCGACCCGAATGGAGTCTTTATCTTCCAGATAGCCTCCACCCTCACCACGACCTCGGGTCGCCAGGTTATCCTGAACGGCAACGCCAAGGCGTCCAACGTCTTTTGGCAGGTTGGCACTTCCGCGACTCTGGGAACGACCAGTGTCTTCAAGGGAACCATCATGGCGGATCAAGCAATCACGTTGGAAACCGGCGCAACACTGGACGGCAGAGCGTTGGCAAGGATTGCCGCGGTTACATTGGACGCCAGTACCGTCACAGTTCCTGTTCCTTAGGGCAGGAGGTGTTCGCATAGACAATCCTTTCGCTGTTGGCATCGAGAAATTGAAGTACCCTGCTCGGACATCTGCTGCCCACGATCGCGAAACTCCTTCGGCCTGGCGGCGCGAGGGCCAGTGTCGTGGGCTATTCGATCTGCCCATGGCTGCGTGATCGGCAATTCGCCATGCACAGGAGTCTTGCGGGACCACAGCGATAAATCGGCCGGTGGCGCCCCTCTTGAGCGAAAACCCCGGGGGTCCTCGCGCCGCTCCCAGAAACCCAACCGGAGGTTACATCGATGACGAGAATTCCATCAGGCCGGCGTTTCATCGCGCTGGCGTCCATCCTGACGCTCGCGCTGGCGGCCGGTGCGTGTGAGTACAGCCGTTCCAATCGCCACCAGGGGGGTTACAACGGTTCGTATGACCAGTACGGGGGCTACAACCGCTCCAATGACCAGCACGGGGACTACAAGGACAACAAGGGTGGCTACTACAAGGACAACAAGGGTACCTGCTACGAGCGGGTGCGCGAGGTAGACAGGCACACCGGCCAGACGCATTACGTGGACCGGCCCGTTCCATGCAGGAAGTGAAGCGGCCCCGCTCCCCGGCCTGCCAGTCCCGCGGAGAGCGGACGACGATATGACGGGATACCAAGCATGCGGGGGAGATCAATCCGGACCGGTCTCCCCTGCGTCGGGAGCTACCTGATCACGGACCCCGCCGCGGGTACCGGAAGGCGTGTCCCGAAGGTATGCCGAAGGAGGTATTCCCCCGGTCCCCACTGGACGGTGCCTTGGCCCATCCGGGGTCCCGGGGTGGCGGGCTGATGTCGATGTCCCCGCCCGGAACCCCCGAAGCCGGGAGGTGGGGAGTCTTGCGGGGCCACAGGGATAAATAGGCCGGGGCTGCCCCTCTTGAGCGAAAACCGTGGAGCCCTCCCGTCGGTCGCGGTCGAAGGCCGTCCGAGTCTTATATTTCGCGGTATACTGCGGTATACTAAGGGTGAGCTCGATCAGGCTCTCGATGTTCCCAGAAACCCATCCGGAGGTTGTATCGATGACCAGAATCCCATCAGGCTGGCTCTTCGTCGCGCTGGTGTGCATCCTGACGTTCACGCTGGGGGCGCATTCCTGTGCGCACCATGGTTCCCACCATGACCACCAGGGGGGTCAGAATGGTTCCACTGACCACCACGGGGATCATAACGGTTCCAATTGACTACTATGGCGGTTACAAAGGACAACAGGGGTGCCCGAGGTAGACAGGTACACCGGCCAGATGCATTACGTGGCCGGCCCGTCCCCTGGCGGAAGTGAAGCGGCCCCGCTTCCCGGCCTGCCAGTCCCGCGGAGAGCGGACGGCGAGATAACGGGATACTCAGGGTGCGGGTGAGATCGGCCGGATCGGTCACCCCTGCGTCGATTCCGGCCCTGTGGGTGGCGATTTCCAATTTGTGGCTGAAAATCAGCGATTCGGCGGGGTTGCTCCGGAGCTGATATCCACCGAATCCGGTGGTAGGACCATTGCCGGGGCTTGTTCGAGATCCCGATGGCTGCGTGATTGGCAATTCGCCATGCACAGGCTCGAGGTAGTGTAAGGTGAGATTCAGTTAAGCCTACCAGGAATGAACCGCTTCATCGGACCACCACCCGAAGACGAGGGGAGGATGACATGAAACCGACGCTTGCGCTACTTCTGGCCGCTGCGCTGCTGGCCCCCGCATCCTTCGCGTTCGGCCAGGGCGCCAGCGGCGCCCCCGCGAACGTGGAGCCCGCCACGCAAGGGGAGATACTTCCGGCCGAGATACTGATGCCCGCGACCCTGGCCCCCGTGGGCGAGCCGGGAAGCTGCGTTTACTTGGTGGAGATCGACGCGCGCGCCGGGAAGTGCCGCGGCTTCATCGAGAACCGTTGCGCCCGCCTGGTGAACGTGGCGGTCCAGCACGAAGTAGCGTTCCGAAAGTTCGTGACGACGCCCATCGCCTCCGCGGGGGTCGAGGCCGATCACCATGGCGAGCCCGCCGCGGGGCACTACGAGGACGCGGGGACCTACCGCGGCACGATGAAGGCGACCCTCTCGCCCGGCAAGGGGCGCTGGTTCGAGCGATTCCACAAGGAGCAAGGCTATCTCGTGGCCGACTGCAAGGTGAGCTTCGTCGCGACCTGGCGGGAGTGAGCGATCCAATACCTGAGGGTGGCGAATTCCAATTTATGGCTAAAAACGGGCGATTCGGCAGGGTTGCTCCGGAGGTCGTTCTGCCTTGCGCTTCCCCGCCATCCGATGAGGTTATGCCCAGATGTGAGCACCAATAGCCACCCGCGTCGCAGCGGACACGAGGGTCAAATGTCGGAGTCCACGTCTTGATGAGCTTCGCCGGCCTTAGACGGCGTTCTTCTGTGGCTTAGCATTTCAGTGCGCTAGAGCCTACCCATCAGCAACAGGATGAGCAGAATCAGCAGGATTAGGCCAAGCCCGCCGCTCGGGTAGTAGCCCCACTGTCGACTGTGAGGCCACGTGGGCAGTGCACCCACCAGTATCAGAACCAAGACGATAATCAAAATTGTTCCGAGCATATTTTCCCTCCATGCAGAAGTGATTTACCTCTTGGAGGCCGACCTGGTGGTTGCATGTTTCTATCGATTTCATGTGTCTGCCGCACCGTTTCCTCTCACGTTACCCGTGGATCTGTGTTTAGCTCCTCTTCCTTCTCGCGACTCTCGATCAAAAAGACTTTCAACGTCTTACTGCCGTGGGGGAAGATCAACTTGTCTTCCGCCATGGCCTTCGCGGTCCTTCCTTTTGTTGGTCTGCGTTAGCAGCCTTCCCAAAAACTCCTATTTAGTCACTTCGACCTGGTCCCGCGCTCCTCGTCGCCCGCCCCGACCGTATGACTCACTACTCCACATCACGATCCTCGTCAGAGATGGCAGCAGGCACTTTGGCCACGGGGAGGAAGACGGAGAAGGTCGTACCTCTGCCCTCTTCGCTTTTGACCTTGATCTCGCCGCCGTGCTGTCTGATAATCCCGCGTGAAACGGCAAGTCCAAGCCCGGTTCCTTTGGAACCGGATTTGGTCGTAAAGAACGGGTTGAAGATGTCGGAGATTCTGTGCTCCGGTATTCCAACTCCGGTATCTGTAAACTCTACGCAAACATACTCGCGATCTCTCGTGTTGTTGCACGATATGCGCAGAGTTCCGCCATTGGGCATCGCGTCCAACGCATTTAGCACCAAATTGAGAAACACTTGCTTGAGCTGCTGCTGATCGCCATAGATCGGTGGCAGGTTGGGAGCTAACTCACCCTTGATCTTTACCTTTGCCAGCTTGATCTGGTTGGTAGCGAGTCGCAGGGTATCCTCGATTATGTCCTTGACCTCGTGGGCACCCGCCTCCATTTCGCTTTGTCGCGCGAAATCGAGCAAGTTGCGAACGATCCTCTGTGCACGTTCCGATTGGGTTACCAGATCGTTCAGCATATCAAGCCGCTCTTCACCGGAAACTTCTTCGTACTCATCACGGAGCGCATTCGCAGTCAGCATGATGTTATTGATCGGATTATTCAGTTCATGCGCGACGCCTGCCGTAAGCGTCCCGAGGGCCTTGAGCTTCTGCGCCTGCGCGAGCATCTCGTGACGACGGACCAGCTGTACGACCATGTGGTTCATGGCCATCGCCAGTTGAGAAAATTCGTCTCTATACGCTTTCTGTGGCGTGATAGGTGTGAAGTCACCATCAGCGATGCGGTGCGACACACGCATCATCCGCTTCAGAGGCGTGAACACTTGCCGCGCCATCACCATGGCGAAATAGATGATGGATAAGAGGAGAAGGAGCAGAAACACTACAGGAATGCGTCGCGACATGATTAGCATCGAGTTAACCGTCTGACGTTCCTTTGCGAGAAGTTGATCCGCCACGGCGACCATTTGTGCGCCGTGCGCCCGGAGTTCGGTTTCTATATTCACGCCCTCGAGGTTTGCAGCTGGTTCTTTAAGACCGGCAAGTAGCTGCTCATAGCGGACCAGGTGGTGGGTCATCGTGTCCAATTGCTCCAGCCCGACCACGGCAACGATGTTGCCACCTTCTCTCTCGAGGATTTCGTGCGCGGTCTTTACGTGTTCCAGCGCATCATCCAAATTCGTTCGATACAGGAAATAGTTCTTCTCGAAGCGCCGGGCCTGCTGGATCTCGAAGCCATACCGGCCGGTTGCCTCTAAGAAGTCCAGCTTTCTCTGAATTCGAGTCGTCGTGAGTATTGACACGATCGTGACGCCCAGACTCACGATGAGCCACAAGAAAAAGGCGATGCTGAGTCTTACCCGGATCGAAATACTCGGGCGTTCCTGCAGGCTACGCTGAGCCTCTTCTGCGATGGCGTCGATTGTGGAAGCTGCGTCTTCAAGGGGCGAGGGCATCGCCGTTCCTCACTTCACATCGAGCGATCGCCATGGACAGCCAAATGGTTTTCGTGACTGCCCGTGGAGCTAATCTCCAACGGGCTTGTGTCCTAGCGACAACGCCGCCTTGTTGACCACTGCCGTCAGATCCCTGGGCTTGAACGGCTTTGCAATGAAGTCAAACGCACCCTTAACAAGTGCTTCTCTGGCCACCTCGACCGTGGCATAGCCCGTAATGAGTATGACACGTGTGTTCTTGCATCTCTCCATGACGTGCTCGAGCACGTGAATTCCATCGACTCCTTCCATTCGCAGGTCGGTGACAACAATGTCGAATTCCTTTTCGGTGAGTCGGGCGAGCGCCTCGGTGGGATTCTCAAAGACCTCGACTTCGAAACCCGACTTTGTCAGAACGGGCTTCAGGCGTTTCCCCACGATGGGCTCATCGTCCAGAATCATCACCTGCAACTTGTCTCCCTCCGCCTTCTCTCCAGCGCCTTCCATCTTTTGTTCTCCTCCACCCAACCTCCTCTCGGATCTAACCACCATGATCTTATCCAGAGCGAGTTTGGTCTTCCTGATTATATCCAGGCCGGTAGCCTTGAAGCCGAGATCGGGCTCACCGGCTTCCGCAAAGGAGATCCGAACCATCCAGTCATCAATCGTGGTTCTCTTCTCTTGTTTTTTTGACGACTTCGTTGCTTCGTCGTCTTCTTTTCCACCCATGACTCAGCCCTCATCCTTGGATTGCGGTGTTACTCGATTGTTTTGTCAATCCCTCTGCCATGTATCACGTGCAGCACGACTCTACCTGGTGACGCTAGGCCGGCTGTTCCCGTCCTTTCGGTGCGATCAAGGTCGTCTCGATGCGACGCCTCTGCCGATAGGCTTTGGCCACGTTGTACAAAATGATACACGTACCTGACACCCCAGCGAGAAAGAGGATGGCTTTGCTGGCCTGGTTGAAGTACACGTCCCACTCCGGGTTCATTGATACCCATCCGAGTTGTCGCAGATACATAGGCACCGCAATGGCGCGGCTTACGACACACAGCATGATGATGGCCCCAGTGACGACCCTGATCATGAGCTCCTTGACCACCTTCACGCCATAGGCTCCGATGTAGACGCCGATGAGCGATCCGAGGTAGAGCAGCATGGTGAGGCGTATGTCCACGAAACCCTGGTAGGCATAGTTGAGCGCACCCCACCCGCCCATGAACATCGCCAGGTACAGCTCCGTACCAGCGGCCACGACGGTGGGTACCCCGAAGACGTAGATCATGGCGGGCACGCCGATGAATCCCCCGACTCCGATGGTTCCGGCCAGATATCCTGTCGCCAAGCCGACCCCAAGCAAGAGCCACAGTGAAACCCTTACGTCGGCCACGCTGAAGTTGATGTAGGGAGGGATGTGAAGTCTCGAGAAGAAGTTTGCGATTGCCAGGGAGGGCCCCCCCCCTCCATCCCCCGGCCTCAATGCGTCACGCAGCATTGAAAGAGCCACGATTGACAGGATGCCAATGAACACCAGGCTTATGTAAAGGTCCGCGGCAGCCGATCCGCCCGTGCCGTGGTCTCCTCCACCTCCTTTGAAGAGGGCGGTGTTGATCCAAACAGCTAGGCGTATGCCGACGAAGGAGGTCGCGAGTAGGAAGGCGGCCAGGCGCTTGTCCACGTTTCCGTACTCGCCGTGCTTTTTACTCCCCATCATGGCCTTGCCGAACTTATGGGTGATGTTGCTCCCCACCGCCACCACTCCGGGCACACCCAGGTTCATCATCCCTGGCGTCATGAAAAAGGCACCGCCGCTTCCGATGAATCCGCTGAGTGTCCCTCCGACGAACCCCAACAGTATCACCTGCAAGGAGCTGAGCAGATCCAACTGGATAAAATGCTCAAACAGGAGACCGTTCATAACATCGTTCCTCTCAGCCCTAGCAGGCTGCGGAAAAACGGGCTTGAAGCGCGAATGCCATCCGCCCACGCGTGGTGAGCGCTTTTGCGAGAGTCGGATTAACTGGAGTTGAGCCCATGTTTATTGTTTCTCCGAGCAAGTGGGTGTTCTACTGCGCGCAGCCGACGGACTCTTATGCGCTTGCTTTACCCCGTGTCCACCAGCAGCGTGCGCATCCGGACCAGGTTGTAAGCCGCGGCGGCAAATGTAAACATTCAGCTCACTCGGTCTACAGCGCGATGGTGCGTCTTTCGCATGAGCCCGATGGTCTTCAGCCCTCCGAAAACCTCTTCGACCCGTTTGCTCTTCGTCGGGCTCTCCACGTATCCGGTATGACGCGTTGTGCGACCATCGATCGCACTTCTGCGGCGCTTCGTATTCTGGGCCACATGAGGCGTCGCGTTCATCTCGCGAAGACGAT
>Ga0299912_10005812_pt1 | contig 10136 bp, 8 predicted proteins | sample RVTome_2_FD_207667 | JGI IMG/M metagenome (GOLD analysis project Ga0299912, IMG submission 207667) | Soil microbial communities from uranium-contaminated site in the Upper Colorado River Basin, Wyoming, United States - RVT95D214 (version 2) ...
GTGGGGCTTAAAAAAAGGCTGACTCACCGGGTCGGAGAGCTCTCCGGCGGTGAACAGCAGCGGGTGGCCATTGCCCGGGCTCTGGTCATGAGCCCAAAGCTTTTGCTGGCCGACGAACCGACCGGAAATCTGGATATGACGACGGGAGACGGGATTGTCGACCTTCTGGTAAATCTGAACCGATCGGAAGAACTCACCATGGTCATCGTGACCCATAATCAGAGGCTGGCCCAGAGAATGTCGCGACAAATTGAACTGGTCGACGGCAGGATTCATGTTGAAAAGCGGGGATGAAACCATGCGTCGAAGCTTTCCGAAAAGAGAATGGATCACGAAGGCCCTAGTGTTCGTTCTGGTTCTCGGATTCGTCATTTCCCTTCCCTTCGTCTCGGGCGCCCAGCAGAAAAAAACCGCTGCGGTCTTGCCCTTCACCATCCATGGCCCCCAGCCCCTCGATGCGATGAAGACCAGCTTGCAGGGGATGTTGACCGATCGATTGGCCAAGCATGGCATCCCCGTGATCCCCCAGAACGATGTCAACCGGCACCCGGTGGCCTCTCTCCCTTCCCCGGACCCTGCAGAACTCATCAATCTCGGCAAGAACCTCGGAGCAGACCTTGTCGTCACCGGCAGTCTCACCCAGGTCGGCAAGAGGATCAGCCTTGACCTTAAAGCGCTGGACGTGACCGGGGAGAGACCTCCCTTCTCTCTCTTCATGGTGGAAGATGACATCGATCGACTCAACGAAGCCATGGACAAGGCGTCGAAGAGTCTCTACAACCAGATCGTGGGGATCGCCCAGATTGACTCCGTTCTCGTAAAAGGGAATCAGCGCGTTGAAAGCGATGCCATCCTCGCGATCGTGGAAAGCCGGAAGGGCGAAAGTCTGGACTTCGACAAACTCGACAAGGACCTTCGCGCCATCTACGCCATGGGCTACTTCAACGATGTCCGCATCGAGACCGAAGACGGCGCCAATGGGAAAATCGTGATCTTCAGCGTCAGCGAAAAACCCTCCATCGGAAGAATCAACTTCAACGGGAACAAGAAAATCAAAGCCGATGACCTGACCAAAGAATCCGGCGTCAAGCTTTACTCCATCTACAATCCGAACGAAGTGAAGCAGAGTGTCGGCAAGCTGAAGGACCACTACCGCCAGGAAGGCTACTACAATGTCGAGATCACGGATAAAGTCGAAGAGATCCCTCGAAACGAAGTGGCTCTGACCTACGAGATCAACGAAGGGGAGAAAATCTACATTCAGAAAATCGAGTTCATCGGGAATACGAAATTCAAGACCGGCACCCTCAAAGACGTGATGGACACCAGCGAAAAAGGACTGCTCTCCTGGTTTACGAAGTCCGGCCTGCTGGACAAGAAAAGGCTCGAAACCGATGCCCAGAAGATCACCGTTTTCTACCAGAACCAGGGGTACCTCCGGGCCAAGGTGGGCGAACCCACGGTGCGGTATGAGTCGGGATACGGGCTGGTCATTACGATCGAGATCGTGGAAGGGGATCAATATTTCGTCAACAACGTCGACATTGCAGGGGACCTCATCAAGCCGGCTGAAGAGCTCCTCAAGGTAGTGGCCATGGTTAAAGGGGAACCCTTCAGCCGGGAGATCGTTCGAAAAGATGTCATGACCTTGAGGGATGTTTACGCAGATGAAGGCTACGCTTACGCGGAGGTCGTGCCGGTGACCCGAGAAGACGACAAGGCGCACACCGTGGACATCTCCTACCGGGCCACCACGGGCAACAAGGTCCGGTTCGAGCGGATCACGATCACCGGAAACACCAGTACGAGAGACAAGGTCATCCGCCGGGATCTGGAGGTCTACGAAGGCGAATACTTCAGCGGATACGGGATGAGGAGAAGCACTGAGAACCTGCATCGCCTCGGCTTTTTCGAAGACGTGGAAGTCCAGACCAAGAAAGGCAGCACGGATGATCTGATGGATCTCAACATCAACGTGAAGGAAAAGCCCACAGGAAGTTTCACGATGGGTGCCGGCTACAGCGGTTATGAAGGTGCCACGGGGACCATTCAGGTCTCCCAAAACAACCTCTTCGGAACCGGCCAAAGGCTGGTAGGCTCTTTGAGGCTGAGCGCCATAAGCACATACTACGATATCCGGTTCACGGAACCGAGGGTGAACGACACGAAGATCTCAGCCGGTATTGATCTTTTCAAGTGGGAATATGAATACGACGACTATACCCGGGACAGCTTTGGGGGCTCCCTCAGGACCCGTTTTCCCGTAGGTTTTGATACCGGCTACACAAGAGGCTACGCAAAGTATTTGTATGACGACACCACTGTGACCGACGTGGAGCCCGGAGCCGCCTTTGAAATCAGGGACATGGAGGGCAGAAATCTTACCAGCAGCATAACCATCGGCATCGACAGGGACTCCAAGGACAGGCCCTGGGGCACGAGGAGCGGATCCTACAACAACCTCTCCTTTGAGTACGCCGGAGGCCCTCTGGGTGGGGATGTTTACTTCAATCGATACGAGTTCACCACCCAGTGGTTCTTTCCGTGGCGCTGGGACACCTCCTTCATGGTGGAGGGACGTTGGGGCTACGTGCAGCAGAGAGAGGGAGGAAAGCTTCCGGATTACCAAAAGTACCGCCTCGGTGGAATCAGCTCGGTCCGGGGCTATGATAGGGATAGTATCGCACTGATAGACCCCGCAACAGGAGACGAGCTAGGCGGCGAGAAGATGATGATTTACAATTTCGAGTTTCGCTTTCCCTTGCTCAAGGAACAGGGCGTCCTGGGGGTCGTCTTCTTCGACGCAGGCAATGTGTTTGACGAGGACGAGACTTGGGGGTTTACCGACATGCCCATGTCTGCGGGGGTCGGGGTTCGCTGGTATTCCCCTCTGGGTCCTCTCCGGCTGGAGTACGGCTACATCCTGAATCGCCGGCCTCAGGATTCAACAGGCGGGGTTGAGTTTCAGATCGGTGGAGCGTGGTAATGACGACTTCTGGCTTTTAAGCCAAGATTATTTCAAAACACAAGGGGGACTTATGAAGGGTTTAACATGTTTGTTTCTCGGGTTACTCACGGTGGTCTTCTTTTTTCCGGCTGCTCCTCTTGCCGCTCAGGCCGTCAAGGTGGGAGTTATGGATCTGCAGAAGTTTCAAAAAAACTCCAAGGCATTCCAGAAAGCAAGTGTATCCGTCAAGAAGAAGTTTGATGACATGCAACAGAAGCTGAATGACGAAAGAAATGCCCTGGCCAAACTCGACGATGAGTTCAAGAAGCAGAGCATGATGCTCAGCCTGGACGCCCAGGAAGATAAAAAAAGGGAACTGGAGAAAAAGCAGCGACATTTCAAGTTCATGTATGATGACTTCACCCAGGAGATGAAAGACACCGAGATGGATGCCATCAAAAAGATCATGAAGGAACTTGAAAAGATCGTCGAAAAAATCGGAGAGAAGGAAGGGTACATCATCATTCTTGAAAGAAGGACCCTCGGCCTCCTCTACTTCAACAACACTGTCGACCTTACGGATCGGGTCACGGAAGCTTACGACAAACAGAACCCCTAGGGAGAGGCTTTTGGAATTTCACCTAAAGGAGATCGCGGAGCGAATTGGAGGAAAGGTTTTAGGAGATGACCGGGTGATCATCACGGGCATCGCCTCTTTGGCTGAAGCTTGTCCTGGAGAGATCTCCTTTTATGCGGATCCCCGCTTCAAAGAGCTTTTAAAGAGCACAAAAGCCTCCGCGATCCTCCTTGGAGAACCGGGGGCCGGCTTTGAAGGCTCTCAGGTCATCGTTCGCAACCCGGCTCTGGCCTATGCGCAGGTGGCGGCCCTTTTTGCCCCTCCCCCTAGATGGGTGGGGGTCAGTGAAAGGGCTTTTATCTCCAGCAGTGCGGTCATCGGCGCCAATGCTTCCATATATCCCCTGGCTTACATCGGAGAGGAGGCAGTCGTCGGCGAGAACGTGATTCTGTTCCCTGGGGTCTTCATTGGGGACAGGGTCAAGATCGGAAATCACACCGTCCTCTATCCCAACGTCACCGTCATGAACGACTGCGTCATTGGAAATGAGGTCGTCATCCACGCAGGCACCGTGATTGGAAGCGACGGATTCGGATTTGTCCGTGACGGATCGGTCAATGTGAAGATCCCCCAGATGGGAATTGTGCAAATCGATGATCACGTGGAGCTCGGGGCCAATAACTGCATTGATCGGGCGGCTCTTGGAAAAACCTGGATCAAACGGGGAGTCAAAACCGACAACCTGGTGCAGATTGCTCACAACGTCGTGATTGGTGAAGACACCCTCCTTGTTGCCCAGGCAGCGATCGGGGGAAGCGTTTCCATAGGCAACCAGGTCGTGATCGGCGGCCAGGTGGCCATCCGGGATCACCTCCGGGTGGAGGACAGGGCCATGATCGGTTCACAGTCGGGTGTGGCAAAATCCCTTGGTGTGGGTGAAATCGTCTCGGGGTCGCCGGCCATTCCCCACCGGCTGTGGCTGAAAACATCGGCTCTGATCCCGCACCTTCCTGATTTTGTGGCCCGGCTCCGCCGGCTTGAGAAAAGGCTGGACGATTTGGAGTCTTAGACTGTTAATTCTCTGCACCGTACGTAGAGTTAGCCGAGCCCTTGCCGGGGAGGGCTCAAGGAGTCTTTGGTTGTGGGCAAAGAAGCCTGCATTGGAGAAACGAGGGACGACATGAAGCTTCCGCTCGGCTATGAAGAGATTACCAAGGTTCTTCCCCACCGATACCCTTTCCTGCTCGTGGACAGGATTACCGAACTTGAACCTGGAAAACGAGTGAAGGGGATCAAGAACGTTACGATCAACGAGCCCTTTTTCCAGGGCCACTTCCCGGGAAACCCGATCATGCCCGGAGTTCTCATCATCGAGGCCATGGCCCAGGTCGGGGGTGTGCTTGCCGGGTGCTCCATGCCGGAAGACATGAAAAAAGAAGGGCCCCGGGATTTTTACTTTGTGGCGATGGACAAGGTGAAATTCAGAAGACCGGTGGTGCCCGGGGATCAGCTTGTTTTTGAACTCGTCACGCTCAGGACCGGGTCCAGGGTTTGGAAGATGGCAGGGAAAGCTCTTGTAAACGATGCCCTCGTTGCCGAGGCGGAACTCATCGCCACCATCGCGTGATAGGCATCGATTAAGGTTCGACATGGAAATCCATCCCACTGCGGTCGTCAGTCCTCGCGCGGAGTTGGCGGAGGGGGTCCAAGTAGGCCCCTACTGTGTAGTTCATGACCACGTGAAAATAGGCCGAGACACGGTTCTGGCTTCTCATGTAGTGGTCGAAGGACACACGGAAATCGGCGAGAGGAACCAGATCTCTCCTTTTGTTTCCATCGGGTCGCCGCCACAGGATGTCGGGTACCGCGGTGAAGACACGGCAGTGAAGATCGGCGACGGCAACATCTTCCGGGAATTCGTGACCATTAACAGGGCGACCACCAAACAGGATGGGATCACGATCATCGGCAGCGAGAACTATCTCATGGCCTATGCGCACGTGGCCCATGATTGTGTCCTGGGAAACAGGATCATCATGTCCAATTTGGCCACTCTCGGGGGTCATGTCTCTGTCGCAGATTACGCGATTCTCGGAGGTCTGGTGGCGGTTCACCAGTTTGTGAGAATAGGAGCTTACGCCTTCCTCGGTGGGAAGACCGGCGTTGACCGTGATGCTCCCCCTTTCATGATCGTGGCCGGACCCAGGGCCAAGCTCTATGGGGTCAACCGAAAAGGCCTCCAGCGCCTCGGTTTTTCCCAGGAGAAACTGGATGGCCTCAAGAAGGCCTACAGCATCATCTGGAGGGGAAATACGCTCTTCAACGAAGGGATCAAAAAAGCAAGACAGGAATTAAAGCCCTTTCCCGAACTCGACATGCTCCTCGATTTTGTGGAGTCCTCGAAACGGGGAGTTCTCCGGTGAGGTTTCAGCCCTCACAAAGATATTGGTTCCCAGAGCTTCAACCATGACCAGAAAAGCGCAAGACAAAGAGACCCTGGGATTGATTGCAGGAGGCGGTGCGTTCCCGCTCATAGTGGCTGAAGCCGCCAGGGAAAAAGGCTTTCATGTGGTCGCGGTGGCCCATGCCGGCGAAACAGACCCCCTTCTCGCTGAAAAGGTCGATGAGCTGGTGTGGGTCAAACTCGGGCAGCTCGGTCATCTGATCAAGGTCCTGAAAAAGGCGGGGGTCACGAAAACCGTGATGGCAGGCTCGATCAACAAGAAGAAGATGTTCGAGAATGTTCGGCCTGATCTGAGAGGGCTGACCCTTATGTCCAAGCTTGCCATCTTCCATGACGACGATATCCTGCGAGCGGTCGCAGGGGAACTGCAAAGGGAAGGAATCGACATCGTCAGCTCCGCGGAGCACCTGCCGGAACTTCTGGCTCCTCGCGGGAACCTGACCCGCAAGAAGCCGAGCAGGGAGGAACGGGAGGATGTCGACTTCGGATGGAAAATCGCCAAGGAGCTTGGTCGTTTGGACATCGGCCAGTGCGTTGTGGTGAGAAAAAAAACGGTTCTTGCTCTCGAGGCCATCGAGGGCACAAACGAGACCATCCTCCGAGGAGGGAAGCTCGCAAAGGAAAAGGCGGTGGTCATAAAAGTCAGCAAGCCGAACCAGGATCTCCGTTTCGACGTGCCGGCGATAGGCCAGGAAACCGTTCAGGTGATGTCTCAGGTCAACGCCTCGGTCCTGGCGATCGAAGCGGGGAAAACTTTGATCTTTGACAAAGACGCAACGATTTCATATGCTGATCGATTGAATATCGCCATTCTGTCCCTTTAGTCCCTCAGGGACCCGGAGACCTGGCGGCCAGAACGATCCTTGGGATCACAAAACCGGACAGGGTAGCGAATTGGGAGAAAGTTAGAGATTGGAACCAAAGCGCATCAGAGTGGGTGTGATCGGGGTCGGTCACCTTGGGGAATACCACGTCCAGAAGTACAAGGCCATCGCGAAAGCGGATCTCATCGGGATCGTGGACAGCGACCCTGCTCGCGCGGAGCTGATCGCTGAGCGTTACGGGACAAAAGTTTACGCCGACCATCATAATCTTCTGCCCCAGGTGGATGCGGTCAGCCTGGCCGTGCCCACGGAGAAACACTACGAGGTTGCCAAGGAAGTGCTTTCAGCGGGCGTCCACCTTCTGGTGGAAAAACCGATCACCTACCTCCTCGAACCCGCGGATACTCTGATTCGTATGTCCCAGGAAAGAGGGCTTGTACTTCAAGTGGGTCTGGTGGAACGATTCAACCCCGCGGTCGTCGAAATGGAAACCATGCTGACCTGTCCTGTTTTCATTGAATCTCACAGAATGAATGTCTTCACTCCCAGGGGAACGGACGTCGACGTGGTTCTTGACCTCATGATTCACGACCTGGACATTATCCTTCACATCGTTCCCTCCGAGGTGAAGGAGCTTCATGCGGTTGGGATGTCCGTCCTGACCGGAAAGACGGATATTGCCAACGCGCGCTTGATTTTTGAAAACGGAACCGTGGGCAACCTGACGGCAAGCCGGGTATCGGACAAGGCCTTGCGGAAGATCCGGATCTTCCAGCAGGACGCCTACCTGTCCGTCAACTGCCTTAAAAGGGAGTTAACCGTTACAAAACTCGACGGCGTCCTGAGAGATCCCAACAACTTCTCTCAGGTCACCTCGAACAAGATTCAGTTCCCTGGCCGCGATCCCCTGGCGGATCAGATCGCTTCCTTCGTCGATGCGGTTCTCAAAGGGTCCGAACCCGTGGTTTCCGGTCATGACGGACGAAGAGCGCTCCAATACGCCCTGGCGATCATCGATCAGATCGAGAAGGGTTCCAGAAAATTTCAGGCCGTTTGCTGATCCCGTGAATTCAAGACTCGTGCTCATTGTTGCAGGGGAAGCGTCCGCAGACCTCCACGGATCCCACCTGGTCACTGCCCTGAAACGGCTCGACCCTGGGCTGACCTTCTGGGGCATCGGTGGCCGAAGCATGGAGGAGGCCGGCGTTCGGATTCTCTTCAATTCCTCTGAGATGGCCGTCGTGGGCCTGACGGAGGTCCTCTCGCGATTGGGCACCGTCACCCGAGCCTACCTGAGGCTCAAGAGCATTCTCCGGAAAGATCAACCAGTCTTGCTCATCCTCATGGACTACCCTGACTTCAACCTGAGACTTGCTCGCGCTGCAAAGCGGTTCCAGGTCCCTGTTCTTTACTACATCAGCCCCCAGGTGTGGGCCTGGAGAAAGGGCCGGGTCGAAACCATCCGGCGCTACGTGGACCGTATGGCCGTTATTCTGCCTTTTGAAAAAGCCTTCTACCGGGAAAGAGGTCTCGACGTTGAGTATGTGGGGCATCCCCTCCTTGAGGAGATCCCCGCAGACCTGGATAGACAAAAGGTTCGCACGGAACTCGGCCTTCATCACGCCGCTCCCGTCATTGCGCTTTTGCCGGGAAGCAGAAAAGAGGAAGTGACCAACCTTCTCCCCCCGATGATCGAGGCGGCGGAGAGAATCCGTTCCAAGTATGAACACTTGAAATGCCTCCTGCCCCGGGCATCGACCATTCCGGCCGAACTTCTTGAAGGGCTGCTCAAGAAATCCTCCCTCGACGTTCAAGTGATCCAGGGTGACGTTTACCGTGTTCTGAAAGCCTGTGACATGGCCCTGGTCGCTTCGGGCACAGCCACGCTGGAAGCCGCGATCCTGGAGGCTCCCATGGTCATCGTCTACCGTGTCTCTTTCTTCAGCTACTGGATCGGGAGGATGGTGGTTCGAGTCCCCTTCATCGGTTTGGTGAACTTGGTGGCCGGTGAAGAAGTGGTTCCCGAGTTGATTCAAGGCGAGGTGACCCCTGAGCGGTTGGCCCAGGAGGCCATGGACATTCTCGGGCATGACGACAAGCGCAGGAATATGGTAAGAAAGCTCCATGCACTCAGAGAAACGCTCGGCCAAGGCAGCGCCTCCGAGAAAACCGCTCGGATCGCCCTTGAGATGATCGAAGCATCCTCCACTGGAGCAGAGACCAAGGCGAGGTGAGAATATGGCAAGGACCGTTTTGATCGTGGATGATGAAGAGAGCATCATTCAGTCCCTGCAGGGTATCCTGACCGACGAGGGATTTGAAGTCATCAGCGCCGGCAGCGGCCCTGCGGGTCTTGAGAAGATCGACGAGGTCATGCCCGACATCGTCTTGCTGGATATCTGGATGCCCGGCATGGACGGCATCGAGACCCTGGTCAAGATCAAGGAATCTCACTCCGAACTCCAGGTAGTCATGATGTCGGGTCACGGCACCATCGAGACCGCGGTCAAAGCCACCAAGCTCGGGGCCTATGACTTCATTGAAAAGCCTCTTTCCATTGAAAAACTCCTTCTGGTGATCAACAATGCGGTGGGCTACTCCAGGCTGGAAGAGGAGATCCACCTACTCAGGGAACAGACCAAAGACAAATACAACCTCACCGGCGACAGCGACCCCATCCGGCAGCTCAAAGAGCAGATCAAGATCGTGTCGCCGACCAACGCCTGGGTTCTCATTTCAGGTGAGAACGGGACCGGTAAAGAACTGGTCGCCCGCGCCATTCACCGGCTCAGCAAACGCAGCCTCAAACCCATGGTCGAAGTGAACTGTGCAGCCATCCCCGAAGAACTGATCGAGAGCGAGCTCTTTGGACATGAGAAAGGCGCTTTCACCGGTGCCACAACCATGAAAAAGGGGAAATTCGACCTTGCCCACGAGGGCACTCTCTTTTTGGACGAGATCGGAGACATGAGTCTCAAGGCTCAATCCAAGACACTCAGAATCCTTCAGGAGCAGAAATTCGAAAGGGTCGGCGGTTCAAGGACCATCCATGTGGATGTTCGGGTCATCGCTGCCACCAACAAGGATCTGGAAGCGGAGATCGAAAAAGGCAGGTTCCGGGACGACCTCTACTTTCGCCTGAACGTCATACCGATCCGAGTGCCCCCGCTCAGAGAGCGCAGGGAAGACATCCCTGCCCTGGTCAAAGAATTTCTGAAGGAAATGGCTCTCAACACCAACATGGCTCCCAAAGAGTTCTCCGAGGAGGCGATTCAGGTTCTGAAGAGATACCACTGGCCCGGGAACATACGGGAGCTGAGAAAT